>Ga0114931_10009365_pt1 | contig 11744 bp, 5 predicted proteins | sample 2SBtaG_FD_89579 | JGI IMG/M metagenome (GOLD analysis project Ga0114931, IMG submission 89579) | Deep subsurface microbial communities from Kolumbo volcano to uncover new lineages of life (NeLLi) - 2SBTROV14_V59a metaG | ecosystem: Environmental > Aquatic > Marine > Volcanic | place: Kolumbo...
AGACAGCCATGATTGACTCATGTTCTTTGGTGCTGACCGGGCAGGCAAACATTTCGAGCATGCCCTCGCGTAGCGAAACGTATCCATCGACCATGACGGTGCCCAGCTTGCGATCGATCCAAACGAGGTTTGGCGCAGGCATCGCATCGGCACCTTCTGGTGGAGGTAGCCTGGCCTGCTCTGTTTCCATTTCCTCGGGAAGCTCGTCAACGGTCGTTTCTTCATCTGCCACGTCAACTTCTGATACGACATCATGTTCGACAGGTGAGGAATCTTTTGCGGCATGCTTTTCAACGACGACCGGTTTCTCAGACGTTGGCCCTTCTGTGGCAGAAACTGGCTGGGCCTTATCCGATGGAGGTTTTCCACAACCGAGCCACAAAAGACAGCCACACAGAATCAGTCCGATCTGACCTACCTGAATCAAGAATCTCAGCATTTTGCCTCCACTGGCCTGCTCCCGCAAATTCATTCGCTTGGCCGACCTACCAAGATCAACCACCCGATCATTGTACCGTTAGATCTTGGGTTTGCCTTGAGCAGTTTTGCTCAAGTTACGCTTTGATAGAAGCAGGAAACAGAAAAATCCATGGCTAGTTCCCGTGCTAGGCCTGCTGCAAAGGGCTGAATTGCTATTTGAATGAAATATTTTTATGGCTCCCCCCGTGAAAACTGGGCAGCCTATCCCTAGAATGAGGGACCACTGAAAAACAACTTCGGCTGCGCCGATCAACTTCAAAGGAATGAAATGGCCACCACACTCCAATCTTCTCAGCCTCAGTCCACCAAGAAGAGCTTTTCTTCTGCTTCCTCCCGTCGAAAGCACTTGTCGGGGCAGGCAGATGATTCAAAATTCTGGCGGGGCTGTGCACCTCAGGAGGTTCAGTCTGCCAACCATTGGCAATCATGGGCTAGGCATCTTAGCCGGAGACGCTTACCCAAATCCTTAGAAAAACTGTGTGGAACGAAGGAACCGCTATTGCAATGGGGTCTTTCGCTAACAAAATTCTCAAAACATTCGATTGAGTTGCTTTCGATCGCTCACAGTCTCGGCGCTCATTCCGAGGGCAAAGCACGGGCGAGCAAGAAACAGATCAGGCAGACTCTTTCCAAATGGCTAAGGGGCACTCGTTCGCAACCGCAAACCATTGAGTATGCACTGCAGTGTTTGGCCGTTGCGCACGTTTTGCCGCAAGTGGCTGAGACGGTCGAGTCGGACACATGGTGGCAACTGCTTGACGCGTTGTGGCAAGTCGTGCAGTCTTCGGCCGATTGGCGCATCGACATCGAGATTCCGCCAGAGGAAGGACTTGCCCAACAAATTTTAGTCGGCGAACTTCCGTTGACGCTTGCCTATCTGCTGCCAGAAATCCGGTCGGTACACAAACTCCACAGTGCAGCCAGCGAAGCTCTCTCCGATGGTCTAGCAGAGCTCCTCAATGGAGATGGAATGCTGCGAGGAACTCACCTCACGATACTCCGACCTCTACTAGCCTGCTGGACTCGATGTCGAGCGGTCGGCGAGTCGCACAAGAAAAATTGCTGGAACCGTAAAGCAGAATTGCAATATCAATGTCTTGCAACCCATTCGCTGGGGCTCTCCTCACCCCTCGGCACCCCCCTGTTAAGTCGGCCCCACGATGACGCTTGGACACCCGATTTTTTACACACTGTCTTTCGGCTAGGTGGAGACTCGGCAGACGTTGTGGCAGCACGCGCCCTTTTCAACAAAAAACTTCTCAGCTCGCTCTCAAATAAAAAATCGAAATACGTTCCTGAAACTTCCGATCATTGCGAATGGTCGGGGGTAGCGTATTTCAGAACCGACTGGCAGCGCAACGAACCAACCGTGGCCGTCGACTACTCGAAGCCCGAATTGCGTCTTGAAGTTTGGAACGGCCCACAAAGGCTAATCTCCGGGGCCTGGACCTCAGAGACCACTCTCAATGGAAAGCGACTGGAACCCGTCGGCTCTTGGGACGAAACCTGTTGGTTTAGCGACGAAGATGTCGACTATCTGGAGCTATCGATCGAACTCTCCGGCGGGGCACGACTAGAGCGGCAGATTCTCCTTGCCCGCGACGAACTTTTTTTGCTACTATCCGACTATGTGATCGGCGATCGTGCAGAAGGGGTGGCCAGCGGCGACATCTGCCATAAATATTGCCTTCCGCTCGATCCCAAGGTCGTTTTTCAACCCGAAAAGAAGACTCGCGAAGGTTTTCTGATGGCAGGGAAGAAAATCGCCCGCGTTTTACCCTTGGCACTTCCGGAGTGGCGTACCGATCCAAGAGTTGGGCAGCTCAACGTCAGCAAACATCAGCTACAACTCACGCATCAATTACCTGGAAAAAATCTTGCCTGCCCACTACTGATTGATCTCAAAAAATCACGTGCCAGTAAACAATGTACCTGGCGGCAACTTGCCGTCGCCGAGTCGCTTGAGGTTCAACCCCACGACGTGGCAGTCGGTTACCGGGCCCAATGTGGCAAAGACCAGTGGCTCGTTTATCGATCACTCGCCAAGCCTGCCAACCGCTCTGTGCTTGGCCAAAACCTGTCGCTTGAAAGTTTAGTAGCCCGATTCCTAGCGCCTTCGGGCGAGGTTGATGAACTGCTTGAGATCGAAACGGGTGAAGACTAAACGCCTATGCCAGAGCAGCGGAGCATGTCTGATCTTGAGCAACGAATCGCCGAGAATCTTTCCTCGGTTCGCGATCGCATTACGCGTGCCGCGGAGAAAGCAGGCCGCAGCCCCGGCGAGATACAACTAATCGCAGTTACCAAATATGTAGGCCTACGAGAAACGGCCACGCTGCTAGCGGCAGGATGCCAGACTCTAGGAGAAAGTCGTCCCCAACAACTATGGGAAAAAGCTGCCGAGCCGGCGTTGGCAGAAGCCCGTTGGCACCTCATCGGACACTTACAGCGAAACAAAGTGCGTCGCACCTTGCCGTTGGTCGATATGATCCACAGCATCGACAGCCTTCGGCTGCTGAAAACAATCAACGAGATATCGGGCGAACTTGGAAAGCGCAAGCGTGTCTTGCTAGAAGTCAACTGCTCGGGCGAGCCCGAGAAACATGGACTTGCACCTGACGACCTCTTGCGACTATTGCCCGAACTACCACCACTAAAACATGTCGAAGTGTGTGGCCTCATGACAATGGCAGCTCGCGAGGGAGGAGAGTCCGTTGCCACAAAGAATTTTACTTTGCTACGACAACTTCGCGATCAGGCCGAGCAAGAATGCCCACCAGGGGTAACGCTCACAGAGCTCTCGATGGGAATGAGCCACGATTTTGAAGTCGCCATCCGCGCGGGGGCGACCCTCCTGCGCATTGGTTCCTTGCTTCTGGAAGGCGTACGAGCTAGCTAGAGTCCGGCCTGCTAACAGCCGCAGGCGGCAGCCAGCGGCTAGGGAGAGCTGAACGCCGTTAATCGCCCCTCATCACCCATATCTCACTCTCCTACGTAAGCCAGCTCAGCTTGCCCTCCCCTGCCCGTGTACTTATCATGAAGCACTGCAGGATGCAGCCAAACAGCTTCCCGCCGTTACAGTACGCCCACCATCTTCCCGACATCGGGCCTACCAGATAATCTACTAGGACGATTCCCGATGAAGGCTCTCACCGAGAAGATTCTCCACTACCTCGTGCTAATCAGCGTGACTCTGTTTGCCATTGGAGTGATGTGGAAACTTAGTTCAAAAGAAAAAGTCGGGAAATTGCATTTCGAACAAGTTACGCGGCCCTTAGCTACGGTCTCGGCACCCAAATCGCCTGTCACGATCCATCCCCTGCGGGTGCAATTATGCGAAATCTCTTCCACTTACGCTGGCAAGATTCAAGCCTGGGAAACTTACCAGGTTGGCTTTGAAGTTCCTGGACGTGTCCTTGAGCTTGGTAAGAATGCTGCAGGACAGCCACTGGACGATGGCGACATCGTGTCGCAGGGACAGATACTCGCCTTGTTAGACGATCGAGTCCACCGTGCTCGCAAAAGTGAAGCTTCGGCGCAAGTCGAACAAGCAACGGCCGATCTTCGCCGCGCCGAACAGATTCGTGCCACCAATCCCTCAGCTCTCACCGAGTCCGAACTACAACGTTTAGTGACCGATTTGGCCCTTGCTCGTGCTCAACTAGAAGTGGCAGAAAAAAATCTGGAAGATGCCACCCTCAAATCTCCCGTCAATGCAACGATCTCTAAAAGGATGGTTAAATCGGGCGAATCGGTCGGCGCTCACAAAATTGTTTTCGAACTGGTCGAAAATGATAACGTGCTGCTGGTAGTCGACGTACCGGAATCGCACATTCGCGAACTAGAAGCACGGGTGCGAGTCATTAAGGACAATCTCTCTTCGACCGAAGCGGGCTCCGACACCGAAGATCGAGTATTCCGTGCCTACGTTCGCTTAGAAGGACGCGACCGCTTTGGCAAACCCTGGCCACGCCTGTTGGGTGAGGTTCATCGTATCCCTGAAGTGGCCGACCCTCGCACAGGACTTTTTCCTGTCGAAGTTCGACTCACCAATTCAGAACGGCTTCTCCGCCCCGGTATGGTGGCGACGGCAGAGATCGTCATGACGCGAATTCCCGGCTACAAGATCCCCGAAGCGGCGGTCATCTTCCGTCAACGAAACGCACATTTGTTTACCGTCGTAGAAGCTCCTGCCGAAATGGAAGTGCTTTATTGGAATGTGGGGCCTGCCAAGGTTTTTCGTTCACGGCGAATTGATCTCAAGAAGTGGGTCGATCAAGGAGATTACATCGTCCTGCCGGCCGATACGATCGAACTCGATTCGGTAATCGTGCGTGGTCATTTTCGCCTTGCCGATGCCCAACTGGTTCGGATTATGAACTTGCACGATCTTTCTCCAGGTGAATTACAAACCGATGAATCAAACCGTAGGGTCGACGTAGCCGCGGAACGTTGAATATCCATCAGTTCATAAGGCGGGATAGTTGCGATATTGGCAGACAGCCCATGCTGTTCTCAAGGGAAGGAAAATTCACATGATTGTTCTAAGGCGAAGCTCTCAAACGAAACCTTCTCGAATAAGGATTGTGGCGGTAGTCGCGATTCTCTTTTCTGCGTTGCCTGCTCATCCACAGTCCTCTGCGGCTGATACTTTTCAAGAGTTAACTGAACTATTCGTTCAAGAAACCTTTAATAACCAGCCCTTCCCTGTTGCGATTGAAAAGCCTGTCGCCAAACGTGGGCACCACATCTATCGGCTGACCTATCCTTCGCCAATCAAGACGGCACACGAGCCCAACAATACCATCTATGCCGACTACTACCTACCAAACGGTATCACGTCAGATAGTCCGGCCCATCCGGCAGTCATTTGTCTTCATATTCTTAATAGCAACTACGAGCTGGTCCGCATGTTGTGTACGTCGCTGGCCCAACGTGGCATCCCCGCGATCATGTTCAAATTGCCGTATTACGGCGAGCGAGCGTTGCCCGGTGGGCGTGACGAACTGGCGCAGAATGGCCAACTTTTCGCCGAAGCACTTCAGCAAGGAATCCAAGATTCTCGACGCACCTTCGATGTTCTTGCAGCCTTGCCTCAAATCGATTCCAAGCATATCGGCATAGCAGGCATCAGCCTTGGCAGCTTTGTCAGTGCGTCGACAGCGGGCAGCGACTCGCGTTTCGACCGAACTGCTCTTCTATTATCTGGCGGCGACCTCCTCAGCATCGTTCACCAGAGCCACGAAACCGATTCTCTCAGCAAACGGATCAAAGCTTTGCCTGAGGACGAACAGTTAGCTATTCAAAAAGCCATTCTTGCGGTCGATCCGTTGACCCACGCCGCCGGTTTGCGAGACCGTGCTCAAGCAGGCCGTGTCTTGATGATCAATGGCGACCAAGATAAAGTCGTCCCTCCCGCCGCAACAAAGAAACTCGCCAAGGCCTTGGGAATCTCCGACCAAGTTTTCTGGCTCGAAGGTCTGGGCCATTACACTGCCGTAGCTCGACTACCTGAAATCATGCGCCGTACAGTCGATTTCTTTGCCGTAAATCTCCCGCCCGACACGCTTCCTCCAACCATCGATTCCAACTTTTCACAAGACCCTATCGCTCGGCTGGCAAAACTCATTTCCCGATCTGCTGCATTTTTTACAATTCCTCCCTCCGAAGGCCATTGCCATCTGCTTGATATCGGAATTGAAGTGACCGCAGAAAACGGAGAAACCTACGCGGGCACTATTCAATTCGCCCGTGGCCCCGAGCATCGTTTCCGTCTACAGGTCGACGCACCTAAGATTGGTAAAGCTTTTTTTGGCCAAAACGAACACCTCTGGATGGCCACCGACAAGGCGGTCATGCTCGGCAGCACTCCAGGAAACGTTGAAAATCGGAACCCCCTCGCTTTTGTCGACGCCAAGTTACTCGAAAAAGCAAAAATGGTGGTAGGCATCATGTCCACTGTTGCGCTGGCCCCCTCGCTCTTGGAGGAATACGTTCGTGCTGAAGCAAGAACTTCTGACAAGACACTCATCCTCGATATCTCTCCCCGCAAAGAATCAGTGCAAGGCGAGGTGCAAATCACCTATCAGCCGGACCAAAAAACACCCCAATCAATTTCGTTCGACTTACAAGGCACACACGGAACGCTTACCATCCGTAGTTGGCAGTTAAACTCCGTTTCTTTCCCCACAGTATTTGAGCCTCCGCAAGATCTGCCTGTCGAGAAGGCTGTGAATGCCGATCTGCTACGTATCCTTGCCTCTCAGTTGAACATTGCTTTGAAGTCTTCCCAGTGACTCCCTCATTATGAAACTCAGTTCCCAGGCAATCGATCATCCGAGGATCGTGCTGATCGCCACCATTTTGGTGCTGCTAATGGCCCTGTATGCCGCTGCATACATCCCGGTGCAACGGACGCCGGCAATCACGAAGGCCGTCGTTTTAGTCGCAGTTCCCTACCCCGATGCTCAGCCAAGCGAAGCGGAAAACGAAATCGCTCGCAAGATCGAAGAAGTACTCTCCGAATTGCAGAGCGTCGATTTCATCGCCTCGACTAGCTTACGTGGTGCGTCGATCACCCAAATCATCTTTCTTGACGGCGTTGACCCCGACGATGCAAAACGCGAAGTAAAAGACCTTGTTGACCGCATTCGCAACGAATTGCCTCTTGGACGTGAAGTCCAGCCGCAAGTCACGAAAATTGATTTCGAGAACGCACCGCTGATGCTCATCACTCTCGCCGGACCGCCTGGTTTCGACGATCGAGCGCTAAAGCATATTGCCGAAGAAGTCGAGGATCGCATTGCCTCGGTCGATGGCATCGCCAATACCCAGCTTTTTGGCGGCAAAGAACGGGAGATTCATGTCAACGTCAATCCCGACTTGATGGTTCAATACGGACTAACGCTCCGCCAGTTTCGCCAAGCACTTGTTGACTTTAACGCCAAGGTACCCGGCGGTTCCTTCGACAGCGCTCTAATCGATCGTACGGTACGCAACGAATCGAAATTCCGCGGCTTAGACGATATACGCGAAGCCATCGTCAGCAGCGTCGACGGACGAGTGATTCGTGTCAGCGATGTCGCAGAAGTGATTGATACGCATCGTCGAATGATCAATCTGGCTCAACTGGACGGAAAGGATTGCGCCTCGATTGTCGTCCGTAAAGAATCGGGCATCAACACTCTAGGAGCGGCTCAAGCTCTAAACGTCCTGGTAGACGACCTACGTCAGCAATACCCACACATCCATTTCACAACCACTCGAGATACTTCTCAAGAAATATGGGTGATGTTTCGCGTTTTAGGCTCCAGTGCCTTGTTCGGCGCCATGTTGGTGCTCGTGATTCTGACGTGGACGATGGGGCTGCGAATCTCGATTCTGGTACTGATTGCAATTCCGTTTAGCTCGGCTGTCGCACTTGTATTTTTATATTTCGCCGACATCCCTGTCTCGAACATGGTTGTGTTCAGTTTCATTCTCGTATTGGGAATGGTCGTTGATGGCGCGATCATTGTTGCAGAGAACATTCACCGCCATATCGAGCGTGGCGAAGACCCCATGACCGCTGCCAAAACTGGTATTGAAGAAGTCGCCCTACCGGTCATTGCCGCCGATCTGACCACGATTGCTGCTTTTCTGCCGATGACGCTTGTACCTGGCATCATGGGCGACTTCTTGAGTATGATGCCCAAAGTAGTAAGCGTCGCTCTCTTGGGCTCGGTGCTTGTCGATCACTTTATTATCCCCACAATGGCCGCACGTTGGTATCGAAAGCAGAAGCCCGAACCAAGTTATTCGAATGATATATCCCACGAGCCTATTGCAAACGCTAGCCAGGTACGTCCTCACTATGGCTTCTGGACCAGACTTTACGGCATCATATTACGTTTCGCCTTGAAAAATCGCTACGCAGTGCTTGTCCTCTGTGGCATCGCCTTGGTTGGGGCGAATGTGCTATTCGGAAAACTTGGCTTTGAATTTTTCCCGCCCAGTGATCGTGGACAATTCGGGATTAAATACGAACTGCCTTTGGGATACGGCATTGAAGAAACGCTGGCCGCCTCACGCGTGATTACCGACCCCCTTGATAAGTGGGCCAAGCGAGGCATCCTCAAACACTATGTCACCGCGATTGGGTCTGCCGGAGGACTCGCGACGCGTATCGAAAACGATCCCGCCTCGGGAAACGAGTTTGGTGAGGTGATGGTCGAACTGCTTTCTCCGCTCGACCGCTCGATCCATGAGCAAGAAATCATTGCCTCGCTGCGTCGCGAAATCAAACCCTTGCCAGGAATGAAATATTCGATCAAAGAGGTCGAAGATGGTCCGCCCGGCGGTTCCGACGTCGCCGTGAGATTGACTGGCAACGACGTTGACCAGCTCGGTAAATTGGGTTTTCTCATTTCGCGTCACTTGGCAAAAGTGCCTGGCACGGTCGACGCCTCTACCGACTATCGCCCCGACAATCCGGAACTAGTCATCCAACCCAAGCCCGAAGTGGTTGGCCTCTTCGGACTCACCGAGGCGCAGATTGCCCAAGCGGTGCAAATGGCGATCGCAGGCGATTCTCAAATTCAACTCACATTCGACGATAAGGATGTCACGCTCCGTCTGCAACTTGCTCCCGAGTATCAGCGAAACCCACGCAGTCTCAAGCGGCTGATGATCACCGCGCCCGATGGTCGCCGGGCACCCATCTCTGAATTGGCAGACATTAGCAACGATGTTGGGCTCTACAGTATCAATCGTTACGAACGCGACCGCGCTGTCTTGGCTAAGTGTGATGTCCTCGATCCGGTCTTACCCGACGACGTTTTCGCCGTGTTGCGCGACGAGGTGCTGCCCAGCCTAGGATTTCGCCCCATCAAAGGTAGCTCAACCATTTTCCTCGGCACTCCGACAACTCCCTCGGAAGGAATCAAGGCACAGTTCACAGGGGAAAACGAAGAACGCGACAAGAATTTCAAGTATCTGCTCTACAGCATGTTCTTGGGCGTCGTGCTTATTTTCGGCATCCTAGTTGCTCAGTTCAACAGCTTTCGACAAGGCGTCATAGTGATGCTAACTGTGCCTCTGAGTTTTATTGGGGTCGTACTCGGCATGTGGGCCAGCGGCTTTCCTTTTAGCTTAGCTTCGTTCATTGGCTTAGTCAGCTTGACGGGCATCGTCGCGAACGATGCCATCGTGATGGTCGACTTTACCAATCAAGCCCGAAAACGTGGCCTACCTCTGCAGGAAGCTTTATTCGAAGCCGGCGTCAATCGGCTCCGACCCGTGCTACTGACAACCGTCACTACTATCGGCGGGCTGCTACCTCTACTACTAAACATTTCTGGCGGCGCCGAATTTTGGCAACCGCTTACGGCTGCCGTGGTATTTGGGCTTGCGTTTGCCACAGTGCTAACGCTGGTCGTAATTCCGGTTAGTTACAGCGTTGCCTACACAACATCGGGTAGCATGCGAAACTCTCTTCGTTGGGCCTGGGGAAAAATTCATTAGCGAGCCCCGTCGTCTCCGACCGCCCACGTCTCGGTCAAGCAAGCTACGGCTCCCACTTCAGCTTATTTCAATAATTCCTCAAACTCCTTCCACCCACGAGTATTCGCCACATCCTCTGCTGCCAAACCGCCTCGACGTGCCTGTTGCACACCATGACGCATCACGTCCATGCCCTCGGTGCTATGAGCATCGGTACTAATGACGATTGGAATACCATGCCGCTTCGCCGCAGCGCAATGCACGTCGTGCAGATCTAACCTCGCCGGGTTGGCATTGAGTTCTAGTAGCTTTCCCTGCTGGGCAGCCGTAGCAAATACCTGATCCATATCGACATCATACGGCTCGCGGCGGTTAATCAATCGCCCCGTCGGGTGCGCAAGAATATTGACGTGTGGATTCTCCAACGCCCCCAAAATTCGTTCAGTAATCTGTTCTCGGGACTGTTTCTGACCGTAATGCACGCTGGCAATCACCCAGTCGGCTTCCGCCAACACGTCGTCTGGCAGATCCATGCCTCCATTTTCCAGGATATCGCACTCGATGCCCTTCAACACGACAATATCTTCTAGCTCTGCCTGCAAGCGATTGATCTCAGCCCATTGTGTCCGCACACGGTTCGCATCGAGTCCTCGAGCCATCGTGACTCGCTTCGAGTGGTCTGTGATTGCGATGTACTCCAAGCCCCGGGCACGCGCAGCGTCAATCATTTCCTCCAGTGTCGCTTTGCCATCAGTTGCCGTGGTGTGCATATGCAAGTCACCACGGATATCTGCAAGCTGAACTAAGCGGGGCAATTCCCCCTGATCTGCCCACTGAAATTCCTCCCGCGACTCGCGCAGTTGAGGCGGAAAACATGGCAAGCCGAGGGACGCGTAGACTTCTTCTTCTGTCTGGCCGGCAACGTACTGCTCCTCGCCATTGTCGGCAACGCGGAATACTCCCCATTCATTTACTTTCAAACCACGCTGCTTTGCCCGACCACGCACTACCACATTATGATCTTTCGAGCCTGTAAAATACTGTAGCGCCGCGCCGAACGACTCTTTCGGCACCACACGCAAGTCTAGCTGCATTCCGCTATCCAGCCGTGTCGACATTTTTGTGTCGCCCCTCGCTATCACTTCGACAACACCTGGCAAACTACCAAATTGATTCATCACTGCCTCAACGTCGGCAGCGCCATCGCCGGCGACTTCGACAAGCAAATCTAAGTCGCCAACCGTTTCACAGCCCCGTCGAAAACTGCCGGCCATTTCCATCCGTTCGATGCCACCCCCGGCCCGCATATGCTCAAGCAATCGCTCGACAATCCTCTCTGCGTCGATCCACTTGGTACGGAGTGAGGCTTGCTCGGCAATCGCGAGCCCCTTGAGAATCGTCTCCTCGGTTTTCGCGCCGAACCCCTTTAGCTCGCGCACCTTTTGCGTTTGACAAGCCTCTCGCAAATCATCAAGCGAATTGACGTCCAAATCACGGTGTAATAGAGCCGCCTTCTTAGGCCCCAACCCTGGAACCCGTAGCAGAGCCAACACCTGCGGTGAAACCTGCTCAAGCAACTCCTCGAGCATCGGCAATCGACCTGTTGCTAGCAGGACCTTGATCTTCTCGGCGACGGCCTTACCTACGCCCTCGATCTCGGTCAACGACCGCGACTCGTCGGCAGCAATCGCGGAGAGTGGCTCGCTCAGATCGGCTATTTTTCGGGCCCCATTGCGGTACGATCTGACGCGAAACGGGTTGGCACCTTGAAATTCAAGCAGCTC
>Ga0114931_10009366_pt1 | contig 11744 bp, 12 predicted proteins | sample 2SBtaG_FD_89579 | JGI IMG/M metagenome (GOLD analysis project Ga0114931, IMG submission 89579) | Deep subsurface microbial communities from Kolumbo volcano to uncover new lineages of life (NeLLi) - 2SBTROV14_V59a metaG | ecosystem: Environmental > Aquatic > Marine > Volcanic | place: Kolumbo...
GAAGTGGTTTGTGGCGGTAAAAGTATTTGTTAAAGCTGATTTCATACCCCATTTTGGTGCTATCGAGATTGATCCAGGCTTCTTCCACATGCGGCTTCACTTCGGCAATGAAGTATCGGTGAATTTCGTCGTTTAATGGCACTGACTCCGCATCACGCAAATCACTACTTGGCTCATAGGTAATATACTCACTGGCCTTGCAGCTCGGATAATAGCCGTAGTCGGGTAATTGATCCTGCAAACAACCCAAATGATTCAGCAATACGGCAAGCTTTTCCCCAGATAGCTTGATCACTTTTTTGATGACTTTTACAGCATTTTCGTCATACCAGCTCACGGCATTGAGGATTGCATTTTTCTCAGGTGCGGAAAGCTTGATCTTCTGCGCTTTCAGTACATCATCGACTTTATCTTTAAAGATGTTGAAGTCATCAAACTCAGCATCACTAATCTTGGCCATCAGCTCATTAGCAGCTTCCAATATATTGAGAAGCTTTTTCCAGTATTTTTCATCGAGCAATTTGGCTTTAGCCTTGGCATTTATGCTGATATCGCTGTCTTCACACCATGCGAGAATGTCTTTGCTAATTCCTTTCAAGAACCCCTTGTCATAGACCTTATCGCCATGCTCTGTGAATAAATGCTCCATCACTTCACTAAGAGATTTATCAAAGCGCAAGGGCGCAATCGCTTCTGGTGTGAATTTGGCTTTGCGGCGGTCTGGGCGTTCGATATTGACTTTGTAGTAGCCAAAATCACTATTGCTGAATACTTGGCTGGCTATGCCGATAGGGTCGTTGTTTGCATCAAGCTCACGTTCAATTGCTGCGCAATCAAGATAAGCTTTGGTAATTTCTGCGATATGCTCAGGTGCAAATTCGCAATTTTTTGCGCCAAGATTCTTTCGTAGTTTTTTGAACAGCAAGCTACCGTCAATAAGCTGAACTTTGCCTTTGCGCGAATCCGGCTTTTTGTTGTTGAGCAGCCAGATATAGGTAGTAATGCCCGTGTTGTAGAACAAGTTGTTGGGGAGCTGCACAATTGCTTCGAGTATGTCGTTTTCAATGATATAGCGGCGAATGTTACTTTCACCGCCACCAGCATCCCCTGTAAACAGGCTGGAGCCGTTATGTACAGAGGCAATGCGGCTACCCATTGGGCTGGTTGATGGCGATTTCATCTTGCTCACCATCTCCATAAGAAACAGAAGCTGACCGTCGCTAGAGCGCGGGGTCGCGTCTACGGTTTCTTTATTGCCCCAGTAATCCGTAAGTTCGACCTTAAAACGTGGGTCAATTACGTCGCCTCCGTCTTTGATGTTCTTTTGCTCAGAAGCCCAACTTTTGCCATAAGGCGGATTAGAGAGCATGAAGTCAAAGCGATCTGAGGCAAATTCATCGGTTGAGAGGGTCGAGCCAACCTTGATGTTTTCAGGGTTGTTGCCCTTGATCATCATATCTGACTTACAGATAGCGTAAGTCTCGTCGTTGATTTCTTTACCGTAGAGGTGGATGTCCCGATTCTTTGACGGGTACTTCTCTTCAATGAAGTTCTGCGACTCTGTAAGCATTCCACCACTACCGCAAGCAGGGTCATAAACTGTAATGGTGAGAGGCAAATCGTCTTTGATTGGATCAAAGACTAAGTGAGTCATGAGTTCGATCACTTCGCGGGGTGTGAAGTGTTCTCCCGCCTCTTCATTGTTCTCTTCATTGAATTTGCGAATTAACTCTTCAAACACATAACCCATGCCTAGGTTGGTTAGGGCTGGCATTTTGTTGCCATCAGGGTCTTCGGCTGGATTTGGTGTGAGATTGATATACGGCGAGACAAACTTTTCGAGCGTATCTAGCAGAACATCTTTACCCGCCATATGGCGTATTTGCGCCTTCAGATTGAAGCGCTCAATGATTTCTTTGACGTTTGAGCTAAAGCCATTGAGATATTCTTCGAAGTTGGCGAGCAATATCTGCTGGTTATTGGTGGCAGTACTGAACAGGCTTTTGAGTGTCCACTTAGAGGTATTATAGAAAACGTAGCCAGATGCAGCTTTGAGTGGCTCATCATCTAACTCGGTGGCTTTCATTTCCTCTTGCTGGAATTTAACCTCCTCTAAAACGGCCTCTTTGTTTGGCTCCAGCAAGGTATCGAGGCGGCGTAACACCACCATCGGCAAGATTACATCGCGGTATTTACCCCGCACATAAACATCGCGCAAGCAGTCGTCGGCGATGTTCCAGATAAATGAAACGAGTTTGTTGTGTACGGAATGATCCATTAGTTGCCCTTAGCCTTCTTCTTATCTTCTATCCAGCGGTCTATATCTTTTGCCTTAAAACGCCAGCTTCCCCCGACTTTGAAGCCAGGTAATTTGCCTTCTGCCGCCAGCTTGTAGGCCGTTTTTTCAGCGAGCTTTAGGTACGCTGCCACCTCTTTCAAGGTCAGAATTTGATCAGTCATAGCAAATATTGCCCTCATAACTATGGAGAGAATATAGGAAAATCGGGGAATCGACAACCTGAGATATGAACATTGGCATCTTTATAACAGTAGCATCCAAGGGCTTCCCTTGGTCGTCATCCCCTGGCGACACAGGGGGCGGAGTTAAGCGGCGAAACGCTTACGGCATCCAATCCGCGCAGGGTTGGTCTTGATGAAATCATCGAGGGTTCCAGGGGGCTATGAAATGCCCTTTGGTCATGGGGTGTCGGGGAGCAGGAACGCTCCTTGACTGGTGATTGAACGGCCAATCGTTCGCTGGTGCTGGAATGGCTCGATGCCGTGAAAGCACCACATCAGCTCTTGCCTGATCGCAGCGTTCCGCAGGAACCAAGGGAAGCTTAGAGCGGCCCAGAGGGTGCACGGGAGAACGGCAGTGATCTCCCTGCCAAGATCGTATGTATGTAGTACATACACATCTTGCGGTCGTTCTTTCCACCATTATCGCTAGATTCCAAGGGCTTAGCTGCTATGGAATTGTGCTGCGCACAAATTAAAAGACCGACCGTAGTTGCGCTCCTGCCGGAGCAACTTTTTTATGGAGCCACGCCGTCTTCGGGTGTCTCGTAAAGCCAGGGGTAACAATGAGGGTTGAGTTTCTCAACAACGCGATCCGCCAGGTCATTCCAGCATTCATAGGCAACTGTTGCAGCGCTTCTGCCAAAATCATCTGCGATTGACGCATCTATACCAGGTTCGTTCAGCAAGCGGTCTATTGCGCGGTTAGACAGTGTGCTTGCGGCATAGTGAAGCGCCGTTAAACCACTTTCATCCTGCTCATTCACATCGTAATGCTGTAGCGCAATATCAAGTGCTTTCACGTCATCGTTTTCCGCAGCCGTAAATATATTTGGCACATCTGGCGGCACTGCTGTCCCTTTCCGCCCAAACAGTTTTGGTTTAGGCATAGCCATGGGGTAGCACGTCCTCTAGCAATTGATCAATAATTTTCTCTTCTTCGGCAATCGGGCTTTTGTTTTTCTTCAACAAAACCGTGTTGCCAACCGTTGAGTTGAATGCCCATTTGAAGGTCTGTTTGGCCGATAATTTTCCTCTCAGCTCAGTTTGTTCGGTTTCAGGGTTTGTCGTGGCCTCATACTTCACCCCACCTCTGGTCACGATGGGATCGGTGTCTTTATAAAAATATTGGTTGAGAACACTGGATATAGAAAATTCCGGCTGGTCTTTTCCGTCGATTAGAAAGGTCAATTCGCCAGGCATGTTCGAGCCTGTTTGTGGGTCTCGCCGTCGCCAAAGCTGCAATACAAACATATGGCAATACTCATATTCCTCCGGCTCATCGCTATTGAGGTATATGACCAGACCTGTTGCCGATATTTGCCGCGAGCGGAATAGCGCCAAATAGGCGAATTTGGCATACCTTGTTCCAGGGATAGGCTCCATTTTACAAATGGTGCGCGGCACATCTTGATCGGCTTGGTTTGGGATGTTTTCCCAATTTCCGTCAAGCTCGCGAACTGCGATCATGCCCTGTTCTTGAATTCGGGATGGCAGAATATACATGCCATCGGGGTGCTCAATCTTTCCGTAAAGCGCTATGAACCCTTCGGCAACCTGCTTCAAACGGCCTTCGGCGCTGCCTTCATTCGCGTAATCGACAAGGCTCTTGAATTTATCAGACTCGATAAAGTTTCTAACAGGTTCCCAGTTGTGATCGTTAAGCTGCCTGTCTTGTTCTTTGAGCCATTTTTCCAGCGTTCTTTTCGAAAAAATGGTGCCGCCACTAAACTTTGCCAGGTCGCGCATAAGGCTGGTCACGCCTTTACGGCCACTTTCCCTCAAGTAGTCCTTAATCAGAACCTTGGCTTTTTTCTGATTCATTGCTTCGCCGACCAAATGATTGTTCGCACTTTGTACGCACTTTGTGTTCTATCTTGTTCGTTTTGAGTAGTTGCATAGTAGCAAACATCGAAATCCAAGGGCGGAACGCCGGATAGATTGGAGGTCAATGTGAGCAGCTATGAACGAACAGCCCTACAGGCGGTAATTGGTCAAAAATTAGACGGCCAATTTCAAATACTCCTCTCTGAATACGAGAGGCCAATCCAGCAAAAGCTCTTCGAGCTGAAGCGCAAATGCGCTGAAGCCGAGAAGCTCAGCCCCGATCTGGTAGAGCGTGACGCAGTTCTGCCCCGCCAAAGCGATGATCTGGAGCATCTCTACACCTGCGCCGAGCACGACTTGAACGACAAGGTTCAAGTCCACAATTTTACCAGTAAATCACTGCAAGCGGCACAACTTCAGCACGGCTATGTGGGAACTGGGGGTGATAAATCCATCGTTCAGGCCGTGCTCATTCTCTTGGTCATGGTCTTCGGCGAGGCACTGCTAAACGCTGCGTTCTTCAGCAACGCCCATATGGTCGCAGGGCCAGCCACTGCCTTACTCACCAGTTTTCTGATCTCCATGACCAATGTGGCGGCATCTGCCAGCGCAGGCTTTTTCATCGGTCGCTATCTGAACTATGGATCAAATGCCCTCGGCGGTAATGACGCCTATTTCAGGAAGAAGCGCACAAAAGCGAAATACCAGTTTTTCGGCTTCATCGCTTTGATGGTGTTTTTTCACGTCACTGTCGGGCTTGTGCGAGCACAGGAGTCCATCGAGGCGGTGAGTCATTCACCGCTGGCCTATCTGCAAATGCTACAAACCCCTGAAGCGATCTTCCTGATCCTCATGGGTGGCTGCATGAGTGTTATTGCCTTCCACAAGGGCATTCACAGCTTTGATTGTCCCTATCCTGAACTTGGTCGCCTGCAACGCGCTGAAGCGGCGGCGAAAGACGATGTTCAAAACGCCCTTGAGTTTTACCAGGACGAAATCACTGCCTATTTCAAAGATGCAGAAAAGGAGATCGAAAACCCTCTTAAAAGCCAGAAGAAAACCGTCGATCAATTCAACAAGGCTGTTTCTGGTTGCCAGGAATCGCGGCGGCAGCTCGAACAATCGGTAAGAGATGCTGAAATCCATTGCCGTGGAGAACTCGCCGAACTCATTACGACTTACCGCTGCATCGCGGGTGAAGACCAGGAAGTGCCAATCGAGACACTGCAACGAATGGTGTCGTTTGAAAAGTATCTGGACGTTGAGATTCCTGCGTTTCGTTCTCCCCCTGAAATTGCTTCGCACAAATCTGAGCTACTGCTTGAGAAAAACCGAGCGGTGAATCGCCTCACAAACATTTTCCAAAACGCCACACACACCTTTGGAGGTACGTCATGAGAAGACGTTCACGCAACAACAATATTCTGAAAACGGTAGGCCTCTCTTCAATACTGGCTGTTGGCATTGGTGGCCTGAGTTACATCGCCTGGAAATCCATGGGCAAAGCCACAGCCGATGAATATGGCTGCTTCGATGAAGCGCCACAACGCCAAACCGTTGTACTGGTCGATGTCAGCGAGCCGAAGTTCAACGAAGAGCAAACCCGCTCTTTGTATCGATACTTCAATCAGCTCTACAGCAAGCTTGAATTTAATGAGCGATTGAGCGTGGTGACAACGGCAGAAGATCAAATTGGCTCCGTACCCAAACCGCGCTTCCATGTTTGTGGACAGGCAACCAACCCTGCCCAGCTCGAAGCCATCAATGCCGATGCCGCAACGAGTGGCTATTTGGTCAGGCAAAGACAACGGCTCTATGAGCATAAATTCGCGCCTGCCATGAGTGAGATATTGTCGCCAAACACGGATAGCAGGCAACGCTACCAGTCACCCATATTGGAACTGGTGCAAGGCATTCGCCGTTTCCATCCCCTTCGCCCTGGTGATCGCGTAGTTATCGCAAGCGATTTAATCCAGAACAGCGACACTGTGCGATTTTGTCGCACAAAAAACGACATGCCGCCTTTTTCAGTCTTCAAGAAGAAATCCATTTACGGGCGTTTAAAGCCTGAGTCTCTGGAGGGCATCAAGGTTGAGGTGTTAATGATCCAGCGCCACGGTTACGGCAAAAACGATCTTTCGCACTGCTATAGCGAGGATGAGTTGCGCCGTTTCTGGCGCGATTATCTGATCGCCAATGGTGCGACTGATCCAAGCTTTGTGCGCGTTCGTCACGGCATCATCGGGGACTAACGCCATGCGTCAGACCGTACAGCAAGCCGAACACTTCCCAAGCCTCTTGATTATCTCAGGCCTTTTGGCCTGGGGTAGTTATCAGGCTGGAGCGCTCTATATTGGCAGTGAGCTGCAATGGCTGCCTGCTATTTTGTATGTGCTCACTGCGCTGTTCGTTTTGCGGATCGTTATTCAGTTGTTGAACTATCTGGCTATTTTTCTGGAATGGCTGAGCGCTCATCAACCCACTGGTAAAGATGGCACGGCCAAGTGGGCTAGTTTCAAAGATTTAAAAAAGGAACTGAGTAAAAAGCAAATCGGCCCCTTCTGGGGAAGAATGGTCACCGGCAAAAAGGAAGCCGTGTTCAGCGACTACGCATCCAACGCGGTTACTGTCGCGCCTGCCGGGTCAGGTAAAGGTATTTATAGCGTCATTACCAATGGGCTGGCTATCCGTGCTTCCAAGGTATTCAGCGACTTTAAAGGCGAGTTGGTTTGCATACTGAAAAAAGCGCTCGAAAAACGCGGTGAGAAAGTCCGCGTTCTAAACCCTGGCGGTTTGTGGAACGATTACATCGGCGAGAGTGATTGCTATAACCCACTCGATATTATCGCCGACGATCTTGAGCGCCCTGGTGGTTTGCGTGATGTGCCGGATGATCTGCGGGAGCAAAGTTCGCAGATTTTGCCAGAACCAGCACACAGTGACGGTGAAAACACCTACTGGCGTGAAGGCTCCCGCAAGTGTATGGGCATGGCTGCAATCCTCGAATGTATGATCGAAGGTCGCGATGCCACATTATCTTCCGTGGCTTTGCTCATCGAAGACCGCGAAGCTCTCGAACATAACTTGCGTTGGGTTGTTGGGATTGACCTGGAAGGCAAGCCTCTACCAGAAGGCCCGATGCCCATTGAAAGCTGTGCATGGGCGCAAGTGCATGATGCGGCAGACCTGGCGGAATTCATTCAATGGGTTCGAGCACAAGCGCGTAGTTTACTTTCCCTCATGGGGAATGGCGAAAGCCGCACCTTTGATTCCTTTATCAGCGGCGCACAACAAGCGCTCGCTCCGTTTGCCTTTGGCCGTCTTGCCCCAGCCATGCGGCGCTCCACCTTCAGCATGAACGATCTGAAAAATGGTGATGTGCCCACCAGCTTATTCATTGTTGCCGATGCCAGCCGGATGGAAGCCTATAAAAGCTATATCGGCTTAATCCAGTGGTGCGCAATGACAGCCATTAAACGACACGACAACAAGGGCGTTCCCGTCTATTTCATTATGGATGAGGCGACGAATTACAAGATTCACAGCCTTGTCAGCCTTTTAACCTGGGGGCGCTCTTATGGGTTAAGGCTCCATTTAATATTCCAGGACATTTCAGCGTTTGAAAACACCTACGGTAAAACCGCCGTCGAAACGCTGCTTTCAGAAACGGAAATAAAACAGTTCCTTCCTGGCCAGCGCTCGCCGAGAACCTTAGCTTTGATCAGCCAGTTGCTTGGCGAACAAAGCGTTATGAGTGCTGGCCTTTCGCCAAATGAAAATGGCCTTCAGGAAAATACCAGCGAAACAGGCCGCGCACTCATGACGGCGGAAGAGATACGCCGTTGTAAGCACAGCCTGCTATTTATTCGCCAATCGCCCTCGGCGCTGATTGAACCCGTTTCAATTGCGGAGATCGATCCCTGGCGCAAGCAGGCTGGTATCAATCCATTTCATGGCAAGCCATTTCTCAAAAAAATCAAAATTCGACTGCGCAAAGGTGATTATCAATGAGCCATTACAAGCCCAAACGTATTCGGTGGGGGAAAGTATTCGCTTCTTTCATTCGCAGCATTGCGGGAATTATCAGCCGCTGGCCACTGCTATTACTTGCCGCATTTTTAATATCCCCTATCGGGCCACACATGCGATGGCAATACAGCTATCAGCAGCACGGCTCCTATCGACACATGCTTGATTGTGAATATATCGGTTCGAGAGGTTTGGTGAGGTATCGCGAAGGCGGCAACTGCCCCGTATTCGCCATTATCGACAGGCGGAAGCAATAAAAACAATTGAACACCGGAATTTGTCGGTCAAGGCCTTCGGCTGACAAATACTTTAAATATTCGTGAAGGCCAATTGGAGAATGGTTATGAGTGAACAAGACAGCAACAGTGCGGGCAATAGACCGGATTACATTGCTTATTCCGTGCGTGATACACGCGACGGAAAAGGTGATTGGAATAAGGTTGGTGCGGCCTGGGAGCATCGTGATGGTCAGGGGATCGACCTACAGCTTGATGCAACGCCAGTCGATGGCCGCGTAACGCTTCGTGAGTTGCGCGACGAGCGCATGAATTCTTACGAAGGTGAACGTCAATCTGATTCAGAGCGTGGCTCTGAGAGGAAGGAAGGTCGTGGCCGCGCTCGATAGCGAAAGACAAAGCATTAGCTTTGCCATGAGCGAACCGTCATTGCGAGAACAAGCCCCGTCCTGTTTACGATGGGCGGGGCCACTTCGGGAACAATTTGTTGCAGCAAATGATCGGGAAGAAAACCCGCCAGCAAATATTTTGAATGATGGTGATCGCAGCAAAGATGAAGAGCGCGGTGGATCAAAAATGGTAAAGCGGCAAAAACCATTTCCTGAGTTAAAGCCAAGTTATGCCCATTACTTGAAAAGAACATCGTTTAACCAGGAATGGATTCGCGAACAGCGAGCTGAAAAAATCGGCCAATTTGAATTACAACGGCAGATTGCACCGCAGCAAAAACGGCTCTCAGGGCCAAGTATGGAGCGATAAAAAATCGGTCTATACGAAAAAAATTAAGATTTTATTAACGGATGAGACAGTAATATGAATATAGATATGCTACGCATCGCAGTTTCTTTACTTGCGATTTTGTCTTCCACAGACAAAAGATTGTGCACTTTTATTTACACAATACTTCCGCGTCGCTTCTCTCATCCTTTTCAGGTTACCAGCACAGAGCTGGTGATATGTCTACCGTGAAAGGAGAAAGACCATTGACTTATACAGAGAAATTAAGATTGACTGAAGAATGGGCTTCTTCTCAGGCTCTACCCGTTGTCGAGCCGCCAAAATGTGATATTGAAAAGTATCGCGAGCATGTGCAGGAGTTTGATTTAACGCCGGAAGAAGAATCTGAATTATTAAAAAGCCTGTGGCTGATAATGGCGGCTTTCGTTGATATGGGATTTGGGGTAGATTCAATTCAAATCCTTTCTGCATCCGAGCAAGAGCAAGGCTTAGCGCCTGCTTCCGGCAAAGATGGACAGGAAGAACGATTAAAACCGAATGGAGGAATACATGACGACTAACGCACAAAAGGCTGTCATCTATTGCCGTGTATCTAATAAGACCCAGACGACGCGGGGCGATGGCCTTGGCTCTCAGGAAACCCGCTGCCGTGAATACGCCAAATATAAAGGCTATGAGGTTGAAAAGGTCTTCACCGATGATGTGTCCGGCAGCCTGATCAAGCGCCCTGGAATGCAGGCCATGCTTGCACATATGAGCAAGCACCGCAAAAATCCGCGTGTGGCGATTATTGACGATATATCCAGGCTGGCTCGTGGGCTGGATGCTCACCTCCAGCTCAGAGGCGCTATAGCCAAGGCGGGCGCGACGCTGGAATCACCCTCGATTGAGTTTGGTGACGACTCAGACAGTGTTCTGGTTGAGAACCTGCTGGCCAGCGTATCCCAGCACCAGCGACAGAAAAATTCCGAACAAACGCTCAACCGCATGAAATCACGCCTCAAGAATGGTTATTGGGTGTTTCAGGCTCCTGTGGGCTACCGCTACCAGAAGACCTCCGGCCAGGGAAAGATACTGGTAAGGGATGAGCCTATCGCCAGCATTATTCAGGAAGCTCTGGAGGGCTATGCGTCTGGCCGATTCCAATTGCAGGTTGAGGTTAAGCGCTTCCTGGAATCCTTCCCAAATTTCCCAAGAGACCGCCAAGGCGAAGTCCGCAATCAGCGTGTGACCGACTTGCTAACCAAGGTGTTATATGCCGGATATGTCGAATCCGGTGACTGGGAGGTTAGTCTGCGCCCTGGACGGCATGAAGGGCTTATCACCCTTGAGACTTATAAGAAGATACAAGATCGTCTGAAGGGCAATGCCTATACTCCGGCTCGCAAGGACATCAACCTGGACTTTCCGCTGCGCGGATTCGTTTCCTGCGGTGATTGCGGCCATAACCTAACAGCCTGTTGGTCGAAGGGGCGCACAGCCAAGCATCCTTATTATATGTGCTTCCAGAAAGGCTGCTCCAGCTACCGCAAGTCGATCCGGCGCGAAGTAATCGAAGGCGAGTTTGAGCAGTTCCTTTTATCCCTCAAGCCAACCAAGGAGCTATTCAACCTCGCGCTGGCGATGTTTAAAGAGCTATGGGAATACCGCCTAGAGTACCAGAAGACACACAGCAAAGCTCTTCAATTGGAGATGAACAAGACCGAGAAGAAGATCGAGCAATTGCTGGATCGTATCGTAAATGCAGAATCAACGGCAGTCGTTAGCGCCTACGAGAAACGCATCGGTGAACTACAGCTCGAAAAACAGATCATGCAGGAAAAAGTCGCCAATTGTGGCCGACCGTTAAGAGACTTTGATGAAAGTTTTCGAACCGCCATGGATTTTCTCGCAAACCCGCACGAACTCTGGGCTTCAGGGCGCATTGAAGACCGTCATGCAGTGATGAAACTCACTTTTGCGGACAGATTGGCGTATGTGCGTGGAGAAGGTTTTCGAACCCCCGAAACCACCTTGCCTTTCAAGGCGTTAGGTAGCTTTTGCGGGGGTGAAAACAAAATGGCGCGCCCGGAGAGATTCGAACTCCCGACCGCTCGGTTCGTAGCCGAGTACTCTATCCAGCTGAGCTACGGGCGCATATATAAAGAGGGGCGCATTATTAGAGTTAATTGAGTCTGAGTCAATTTTTCCCTTTCTGCTTCTGAGACGCGCCATTTTCCGATGTGAAATGGCGGAGAGGGGTTCAGCATCTCTCGCTGAACGCGGCGGCACATCGTGACGCCGGTAAAATAAGGAAAATCCCGAGCTCGATGCCATTTTACATCGTAAAATGGCGGAGAGGGGTTCAGCATCTCTCGCTGAACGCGGCGGCACACAGTGACGCCGGTAAAATAAGGA
>Ga0114931_10009367_pt1 | contig 11743 bp, 9 predicted proteins | sample 2SBtaG_FD_89579 | JGI IMG/M metagenome (GOLD analysis project Ga0114931, IMG submission 89579) | Deep subsurface microbial communities from Kolumbo volcano to uncover new lineages of life (NeLLi) - 2SBTROV14_V59a metaG | ecosystem: Environmental > Aquatic > Marine > Volcanic | place: Kolumbo...
AAATATACAGGCGAGTGAATCCTGATATTTATCTATATTCATTCTAGTGATGAAAGGTGGTGATACGGACACATATGACACCACCTTTAATTATCACTTATTCAACGATTCGCCAGCTACCATCTGGTTGACGGCAAGCTACACCATAGGCTTGCTCTGTTCTACCACTGATAGTGACAGACTGCTGAAATTCCCGGCAATAATTTCCTTTTGATGATGTTCCATCTTTTGTTGGAGTAACGGTTCCATAGTTACCACTATCAGGGTTATTCCATCTAATGGTTTCTCCAAGTGGAGCACGGTAAGAAGTTCTTATGGCGCGGTTAGCTTTCATTCGATCCAGTTCATCCATAGAATAACCGATCTCACTGCCGATTAATCCCCCGATTAAAACACCAGCGCCAGTAGTAGCAAGTTGACCTTTACCTGATCCGAATTGTGAACCTAATAGTCCACCCAGTGCGGCACCTGTTAAGCCACCGACAGATTGTTTTGTACCTCCTGCTGAGGTACAGGCTGTTATATTGAATGTAATTAGAAGTGCAAACAAAAGATTAATAATTTTCATGATGAACTCCAAAATAAAATCCTTTCGATTTCTGACTTTTTAATAAAGTTATATGGAATAAAAAATCATGTACTGATCTAGATCAGAAGCATCATGAATCGTGCTCCTTAAAATTAAATAAAAAATATTTATCGAGGGCATACATGAAAACAGTCATCGAAACTATATGATAAACTGGCATATATGAAGTTGAGGTAGTAGAACGAAAAGGTACTGGCCATCCTGATACTATCTGCGATGCTCTTGCTGAACAAAGCAGCATTACTTTAAGCAAGTATTATCTCGAACATTTTGGTCAGATTTTGCACCACAATGTAGACAAATGTTTTGTTGCGAGGTGGTGTTTCAGAAACAAAATTTGGTGGCGGTGAAATTATTAAGCCAATCGAGATCTATATCGCAGGTCGCGCTACTCTTTCGAATATGGGTATAGATGTGCCTGTAAGTGAATCTGGTCACCCATACCTGCAAAGATTGGTTAAGACAACATTTTCATGCCCTGGATGTGGAGCAGCATGTCATCATAAAAAGTTTGATCAGGCCTGGTTCCAGTGATCTGGTTGATCTTTATATGCGACAAAAACGTACAAGCAGCTGGATGGCAAATGATATATCCTGTGGTGTTGGTTATGCCAGTATGTCTGATCTGGTGGATGATTATTATGTCCACCCGGAGTTTCATAATGATCAGCAATTATTGTTTCAGATCAGCGTTTCACCAGAGCAAATCAAAAGGGTAGAGTTGATATCTTTGAAAATCTCAGCGGCACAGGTCAATTTAGCAGTCGATACAGGTTTTGAAAAAATCTACCAGCGGATAAAAAAACTTAGTCTTCCTTTTGGTACAAGGGTATGCAAACAGGAAAGAAAACTGATCAACTACAGAACTAAGAATGAATGATATTTATACGTTATTATTGATCTCTTCAAACAGTCGCTGATATTCCTCGGTAACCTTGTGTCGTGGTTGATAATAAATCATAGGTTTGGCTGCTGTATGTGATTCTTTAACTTTTACAGAACTACTGATTTTTGTATCCAGTACGTTATGCCCTTCGCTGATCAACTCACCAACCAGTTGTTTTGGGAGGTTGGCTTGTGATTGGAACTGATTAACAACAATGCCTTCAACCTGCAAGTCCTTATTATGATCCATGGTAATTTCCTGCACTGATTCCAGCAGGGAATAAAGTGCCTGTCGTGAAAAGTCATCACAGTCAAACGGGATCAGGCAATTGTTGGCTGCGATCAATGCAGAACGTGTAAAAAAGTTGAGTGCAGGAGGTGTGTCCACATAAATAGCATCATACTCATCAAGTTCGTCAAAAGCTTCGCGTAATTTGTAGATTTTGTATCTGGACTCGAGTTTTCCTTCCAGTTCACCTAATTCAGGATGAGCAGGCATGATATCAAGGTTTTTAAACGGTGTTTCATGAATGAAGTCGGAAGTTTCTTTTGAATAGAAAGAAAAGTTCAGTGTCTGATCAAAAAAATCGCTGACAGTCTCTTTGAACGCATCACCAGACTGCCCCGTTAAATAACGAGTACTATTTCCCTGTGGGTCCAGATCAACTACCAGTGTATTAAGACCTTGTTCGGCACTGATGGCTGCAAGATTACATGTTATTGTGGATTTCCCGACACCACCTTTTTGATTAAAGACTACTCGACGCATAATTTTTCCCACTGTCTGAAATTAACTGATGCAGTGCAACATTAAAGCGGGTTTTCGAGTCAGATGCAATATCAAATAAGGCTTTTATGTGTTGCTTTAAAGTAAAAAATCTTAATTGATAGGAAAAATAATTTTTTATTGATTTAAAAAACAAACACTAACAATAGAAATATAATTATGTACTTAAACTTATGAAGGCATCATCAATCGGTAATGGCTTTTCGATACCATAACCCTGAGCATAATTAACGCCGATAGATTTCAATTTCTCAAGAATCTCGTTATTTTCAACGAACTCTGCAATGGTCAGTTTTCCCATTACCTGACCAATCTCATTGATCGATTTAACCATCGCAAAGTCGATTGGATCCTGAATAATATTTTTGACAAATTGCCCATCTATCTTCAAATAGTCTACAGGCAGGTTTTTCAAATAAGCAAAGGATGATAAGCCGCTTCCAAAATCATCAAGCGCAAAATGACAGCCAAAGGTATTCATTTTTGAAATAAAGTCGATCACTTTATCCAGGTGAGTGATTGCCGCCGTTTCAGTCACTTCGAAACAAAGCTTATTTGGAGGTATAGAGGATTTCTCAAGCTCATCTACAATGAAGGTTAGAAATTTCTCATCGACAAGGGAATGGCCAGAAAGGTTGATAAAAAAGCGTGAAAATTCATCAATAGCATCAGAATGATCGTTTAACCATTTGATTGTATTAGAAACAACCCAGCGGTCAATTCTTGGTGTAATTTTATATCGTTCAGCGGCTGGCAGGAATGCCCCGGGGGGGGATGAGCTCATTATCAGAACTTATCATTCTCACTAATACTTCATGGTGTCCAGCCCTGCGGGCTGAATTTTCGACCGGTACTACTCGCTGAACCCATAATTGAAAACGATTTTCGAACAGGGCATCTTCTATTTTCGAAATCCATTGCATTTCCACACGATGTTGTGCAAGTAAATGGTCATCATCATGATGAATATGAATTCGGTTGCCACCCCTGTCTTTAGCTGTAATACAGGCAGTATCTGCCTGTATTAATAAATCATTAATATTGATTGTCTCGCCGGAAATAGGAACAAGTCCGATACTCACTCCAATCGTAAAATGATTGTTTTCCCAACTGAAGCGATAGTTACCGATCTTTTCACAGAGTTCATTCGCAACCCGTTTAGCCTGATCAAGAGTACAGTGTTGCATCAAAATGATAAATTCATCACCACCTATGCGGGCAATGGTGTCAGTTTGACGGGCTGTGGAGTTTAGCATCATGACGATGTGTTTAAGTAACACATCGCCTGCCACATGCCCACAGGTATCGTTGACTAATTTGAACTGATCCAGATCGAGGAAGCAAAGTGCATGTTCACTCTGGTTAAGTTGATCGTCTTTGATCAATTGAGCTAAACGTTTTTCGAATTCTCGACGGTTTATCAGTCCGGTCAAAGCATCGTGTGAAGCCTCATAACTCAGTTGTTTATTGAGTTTATGTGATTCAGTAATATCCCTGAAACTCCAAACGCGACCAACAGATATTCCATTATTTTTGTGAGGATAGGAATAACGTTCAATAATGCGATCATCGTTGAAAAACAGCAGATCATGACTTTCAACTGAAGCGTTTGAATAGATTTGGTTTACTCTGTTTTCATACAGTTCGCCATCTTCAAACATGGCTGAGGTAAAATCAGTAAATAACCTGTGATCATTATTAGAGAGTATTTTTTCAGGAATACCCCAGATTTCCTGAAACTTCGTATTAAAACTTCTGATATTCCTGTCGTTATCCACAACAAGAATACCATCTGCTGTTGATTCCAGAATCGTTTGTTGTAGCGAGTAAGCTTCATGCAGGATAGCTGCTGCCTGTTTGTGATCAGTGATATCCTGAGTGATTCCCCGAACACATTTGATGTTTTGATGTTCGTCAAAAATCACTTTACCGCTGGCGCTGGCGTGTCGTACGCTACCATCTTTGGTTTTTATTCTGAACTCAAAGTCCTTGAATTTAGGGTTTTCATCATTAAATAAAGCAATCGTTTTTTTGACTTGCTCCAGATCACTTTCAGGCAGGAAAGACAAGTAATGTTTGCCAATCATTTCATCTGGTTTATAGCCCAGAAGACTCTCAATGACAGGGCTCATATAAGTATATTCAAAATCACTATTACATTCCCAGATCACGGCTCGGGATGACTCGGCAACCTGACGAAATCTTTCTTCACTTTCTATCAGTTGTTGTTGATAAATATAAATTCCAAGAGCGTCAGAAATTCTTTGAGCAATATCTTTGAGGAGTTTGGCTTCTTCTTTTTTCCAGAAACGATCATGGTCACACTGATGCATTCCAATAAGCCAATCTTGTCCCTGTTTAGGTCTGATAGCCATTGTTATCTGTGATCGGATAGAGAAAACCTCTGTCAATACTGGTTTGAAAATGGTATTACCTGGTTGATAAATAACAGGATTGGTTACCGCTAATGCATCAGCCATCACCAGTGAAGATTTGGGATCTATTGGTATTTTCTGTCCCGCAGACAATGCTCCCGGATATTCGGGGACAGTCGCTTCAATAGGGACTTCATAGCTGGATGCTTCAGGATTACAAGGATAGAGTAACCACGCCCGGTCAGCCCCGAACATATCTCGAATTACTTCCATAACGACCTGCAGGCGTTCATTAGGATCCATACTGAATGATAGAGCTGATGAGATTCGATCCATCATATCAACATGGTTTTTTAACAAACGTGTTTGCATCTCTGTGGTCATTATTGTGTATTTATACTTTTCATTGTTACCGTTTTAGTTACGCAAAGCTTATGCCAGAATATTGGTAATAAGGGTTTGAAAATATTACGTATGTTCCTGTTAACATCCTGATCTTGATCAATTTTAAGAATATGCAAACTGTTAGTCTGAAAACAATTGTGAAGCTGATTTGAGGAGATTCCTAATGCAGATTCATCTTAGTAAACGGATATTGGTTTTAAGTTGTGTTTGTTTCTTTATACCAATGCTGGTAGTCGCTGATGAATATGCGTCATTACGGCAAAAAATGGTAGAGGTAATAGAGCAGGGACTTAGAGAAACAGCATCTCAGACACGTGTACCAGTGTTATCCACATCTGTTAAGAATGCTCTTTTACTAACAAGTCGTCACGAATTTGTTCCCGGAAAATATACGCAGAAAGCCTATCTGAACCGCCCTTTACCCATTGGTTACGGACAAACCATTTCACAGCCGTTTATCGTCGCCCTGATGACAGAATTGCTGAAACTGAAGCCGAATGACAAGGTGCTGGAAATCGGTACAGGATCGGGCTATCAGGCGGCGATTCTTGGGGAAATTGTGGATCAGGTCTATACCATCGAGATCATCCCCGAACTGGGTAAACAGGCCGCGGAAAGGTTTAAGCGGCTCGGCTATACCAACATCAAAACACGCATTGGCGATGGTTATTACGGATGGGAGGAAGCGGCGCCCTTTGATGCCATCATCGTCACCGCAGCTGCCAGCCACATTCCACCACCACTGGTGCAGCAGTTGAAACCGGGTGGTCGCATGATCATTCCGGTGGGAAGTCAGTTTATGACCCAGTTTCTGGTGTTGGTGGAGAAAGATCAAAGTGGCGAGATTGTCGCTGAACAAATTGTCCCGGTTAAATTCGTCCCGCTGACACGGGCGACAGAAAAGTAATAGTGATCATGACATTCGGGCAGGGAAAACCGGGTCTGAAGTTTCTCATCGCCATTGGACTCGTCTCTGGCGCATCGCTGGGCTATGAGATTCTGCTGATGCGCATCTTTTCCATCATTCAGTGGCATCATTTTGCCTACCTGATGATCAGCCTGGCACTGCTGGGTTTTGGTGTCAGCGGCACCTTCATCACATTGCTGGGCGATCGATTGAGTCGTCATTTTCACCGGGTCTTTCAGTTGAATCTTGTTCTCTTTAGCATCAGCTCTCTGGGCTGTTTTCTGATCGCACAACAGGTGCAGTTCAACCCGCTTGAAATACTTTGGGACAAAGGACAATGGATTAATCTTGCCGGGATTTTTTTGTTGCTCATGCTACCGTTTTTCTTTGCCGCCAACTGTATATGCCTGGCCTTCATGCAATACAGGAGGCGCATCAATTCGATCTATGCCGCCAACCTGTTTGGTTCCGGCATGGGGTCATTGGCCGTTATTCTGCTGTTGCATTGGTTGTTTCCACTGACGTTACTCGGTCTGATCAGTGGACTCGGTTTCCTGGCCGTAGCACTCCTGCAGAAACCTTCAATTTTGACCATGAAAGGGATGATCGGATTGATCCTCGCTGTGCTGGTTCCTTTCTTCGTCATACAGTCAGATTTGCAATTGAAACCACTGGAATACAAGCAGTTGAGTCAGACCATGAAACAGATGGGCGCCAAAGTCATTGCCGAGCGATCGGGCCCACTGGCTCTGATCACGGTGGTCGAAAGTCCCAAAATCCCGTTCCGTTACGCTCCTGGTCTGAGCCTGATGTCACCGGCTTTGCCGTCTGATCAGCTTGGGTTGTTTTTTGATGGTGATGGAATGACCGCGATTACTCGTTATGACGGTAAACAGGATTCGATTGCCTATCTGCATGAGATGCCATCGGCCTTGCCTTATGTGCTGCTGGATCAACCCGATGTGCTAATCCTCGGTGCAGGTGGTGGAGCCGGTATTTTGCAGGCCTTGTGGCACGGATCCCGGCATATCGATGCCGTCGAGTTGAATGGCGATCTGGTGGAGCTGATGAAGGCAGATTTTGCCGACTACTCGGGTCGGATCTACACGCACGAAAAGGTCAGCGTTCATGTAGAGGAGGCCCGCGGGTTTATTGAAACCACACAAATACAGTTTGATTTGATCCAGATGGAGCTGATGGATTCCTTTAATGTCTCTTCCGCCGGTCTTTCAGCCTTGAGCGAAACCTGGCTATATACGGTGGAATCGTTACAGACAATCCTTCAACGACTGAAACCCGAAGGCATTCTGGCTATCGGGCGCTGGATCCGTTTGCCTCCACGGGATGGCCCCAGAATGCTGGCAACCGTTATCGAAGCCATGCATCGATCAGGCATTGAAGATCCGGCCAGACGACTGGTCTGGATACGCAGCTGGAATCTGGGCGTTCTGCTGATCAGGAACGGTGCATTTTCTGCACAGGATATAGAGTCGATCAAGGCCTTTTGCAAACAGCGTGCTTTTGATCTGGCCTGGTATCCGGGTATCAGAGAAAAAGAGGTCAACCGGTACAATCATCTGGCCGATCCGGTGTTCTATCAGGCAGCCGTTGCACTGCTCGGAGCGGAACGGGATCGCTATATTGAAACCAACAAATTCAATATCACACCGGTGACGGATGACAAACCCTGGTTCTTCCGCTTTTTCCGCTGGCGTATTCTTCCGGACGTGATGAATAATATCCGGACGGGTGGTTATTCATTGCTCGATCTCGGTTATCTGGTTCTGGTGGCAACCCTGGTTCTGGCGTCTGTTTTCAGTTTTCTGCTGATTCTTCTGCCACTCGTTTTCAAATACAGAAAATGGATGCAAAGCTGTTACGAGTCACCCTTGCGGGTAGCACTTTATTTTTCCTGTCTCGGGTTTGCCTTCATGTTCATTGAGATCGCGTTCATACAGCGCTTCAGCCTTTATCTTTCTCATCCGGTCCTCTCTGCCGCGACGATGCTGACGTCCTTTCTGGTCTTTGCCGGTATCGGCAGTCAGTGGGTGGGTAGTGGCCATCATCCGTATGCAAAAAAGCGGATCATGATTTCAGTTTTTGTGATTGTTGCCATTGCGACGCTCTATCTGCTGGTTCTGCCCGTTATCTTTCGTACCAGCATGACGTTTCCGGACACGCTCAGAGTGTTGATTTCAATCCTGTTGATCGCTCCTCTGGCCGTTTTTATGGGTATGCCGTTTCCTGCCGGGATCGCAAGACTCGAGAATGAGTCAGGTGAAAATGCCTGCAGAATGGTACCGTGGGCCTGGGGTGTCAATGGATGTGCCTCAGTTATTGGCGCGGTACTTGCCACATTGCTGGCAACACATCTTGGTATTACAGCGGTAATCCTGATCGCATTAATATTCTACGGACTTGCCGTACTATTTCTACCATCACCGGCAGATCATAAAGCTCAATAAATATCGATCATTTTTAACAGTACAAACGTATTTTAAGGGATCTCTGAATAAGTCTGGTTGATTTCAGCCAGTATAAAACAATTATGACTTGTTCAGAGCCTCCTTAAGTAAAAGTAACAAAATTAAGGTCTAATTATTTGTACTATTCTTAATTAGAGACTCCTATTAAAGGAGAGAAAAATGATAGATGCCGTATTATTTGATCTCAGTGGCGTGCTTTATACTGATGATGATCCGATACCCAGCGCATTGCAGGCGATCGATCGAATCACAGCATCAGGAATGCCTGTCCGCTATATCACCAACACTACTCGATCACCTTCTGCTTCAATTTTAAAAAAACTTGAAAAGATGGGTTTTGCGATCAGAAAAGATGAGATCTTTACCGCACCGCTGGCCGTCAAAAAATATTTGATCGAAAAAAATCTGTCGCCGTATTTGCTTATACATCCTGATCTTGAAATTGAATTTTCCGATCTGAAAAAGGATTCATTTAACTCAGTTGTTGTCGGTGATGCCGGGACAGCGTTCACCTATGAAAATAAGAACACGGCGTTCCGATTGCTTGAACAGGATTGTCCGCTCATTGCGATGGGAATGAACCGTTATTTCAGGGAGAAAGATGGTTTAAGTCTTGATGCAGGATCTTTCATTGTGGCACTGGAATATGCTGCAAATACTCAAGCCGTTGTGATCGGTAAACCCAGCCCTTGGTTTTTCAGAACGGCACTACAGAGTGTCAATTGCAAAGCCGAGAATGCGATCATGATTGGTGATGATTTTGAAGCCGATGTCATTGGCGCACTGGATGCAGGCTTACAGGGTATTCTGGTTAAAACTGGGAAATACAAAACTGGAGATGAAAAGAAAATAAAGGGCAGGGCAGAATGTGTGGGTGATATCAGTCTTGCTGTTGACTGGATACTTGAGCAGTAATAGAGAAGTGGATCCCGATTTTCGGTCAGCCCTATAAGTGTCTTCTGCCCATTTTGGCTAAAGCCTGATCACGCAACCTGTGGCCATTCTACATTATCCACGTAAACCTGATCAGGGGTTTGACGGTTCATGCTCTGGTGCCGACGCTCGCTATTGTAAAACTGAAAATAAGTACCAATTCCGGAAATATGTGCACATATATGTGCAAGAATTGACCCTGTACATGTTTGTTAAATAATGTCGCGGATTCAAGTAATAAGTGCAATTAGGCTTAAATATAGAAAAGGGTAGCGGCACCTTTTAACCTTGGACCCGTATTCGATAATTGTTTCCTGGCTAGCAGGGTTTGAAAGAAGGCGCTGTGTGTTATAAAAAACAGTGTATAAAATCAGTATTTGTTACTAATCCAGACAGTCTGATACGGTTTCAGTATCAGTTTACCTTTGAGGTCGTCATAACGAATATCACTGATCAGATCAAACCAGTCATTTGTCTCGATCAGGTTTATATCGGAAAGTAAAACTTCCTGAGGCTCATCCGTGATGTTATTAAGAGCAAATATACTTTGATCCCGGTAGATGCTCTGGCGCCAGAATGCAAAGATCTTCGTTCCAAGATGGAGGGTAAACTGTGTTGCATTGGGATGAAAAGCGTCCTGTTTTTTCCTGATATTGATGAGGTTTTTCAAACCCGTAAAAATGTGTGCATGATGATTGTCCTGATCGGATAACTTTTCCAGTAATTGATTATAATTCCACTGATGGCGGTTGATTGCGCGGTTGTGCCCCAGCTTTTCGACACGATCATGATCATTTTGTGTACCAAAGAAGCTGTGGATATAGATCGCGGGGATACCTTCCAGGGCCAGCATGATCGCATGAGCACATAAAAAGCGCTGTATCTGCCACTCATCTTTACCTTTTTGTTCAGTTCCTTTGAGCGCATCAAACAGGCTAATATTGATTTCGTAGGGCTTGTTTTCACCGTTATCCAGAGCACGCCATGAAACTTTACCACCAAAGCTTTCTACTGTTTGTATCAGATCATCAATTTCTGTATCACTAAGTATGCCTTCTGCAGGACGCAGACCAATGCCATCATGGGATGCGATAAAGTTGAAGTAGGTAGTACCCATTTGTGCCGGTGGCATGCTCATCATCCACATTTGCAGATAATGGCAGTCTCCGGTCAACAGGGTGTTGAGTAATAACGGTGGTAGTGAAAAATTATAGATCGCATGTGCTTCATTGGCATTGCCGAAATAGGTCAGGTTTTCACGGTTAGGGATATTTGTTTCAGTGATAATTATGGCGCCCGGATCATAGTGTTCGACCAGTGTTCTGATTAGACGAACTATTTCATGTGTTTCAGGTAAATTCAGACAGTTCGTGCCCGGTACTTTCCATAAAAATGCAACTGCATCGAGACGAAAAACTTTCACTCCCTGTGAAAGATATAAGTGAATTATTTTTGCGAATTCGATCAGGACATCCGGGTTCTTGAAATTCAGATCAACCTGATCATGACTGAAGGTACACCAGACATATCGAGTGCCATTAACAGTTTCTACCTTCCTCAGTAGTGGACTGGTGCGGGGGCGAACGACTTTGGATAAATTCTCATCAGGATCAGCTTCAACGAAGTAACTGGCACCAGGTTCTTGTCCTTTTTTATAGTTCTCGAACCAGACACCACGTGACGAACAATGATTGATGACCAGATCGGCCATCAGATCAAAATCCTGAGCAATGGCTGTTATGTCTTCCCATTCTCCCAAACCTTCATTGACCGATGAATAATCCATGATCGCAAACCCATCATCTGAACAATAAGGAAAAAAGGGCAGAATATGAACGGCACTGATGGTGTCGATAAGTTCTGATTTCAGAAAGTTGTGTAATGTGACGAGTGGTTTTTCTTCTTCTTTCTGAATTGAGTCGCCGTAGGTGATCACAAAGATATCAGCTTGATCCCAGTGATTGGCATGTTTTACCGGACCGTGACAGTGATTAGTAACGTCCATCGCTTCGATGAGTCTGGTAGACAGATCCTCAATATCCTTTTCAGGATAAAGAATACTGAGATGTTCCTGCAGGCGATGTGTTAGTGATTTAAGTACGTTATTCTGATCAATGTCTCTGTTCAATCTTTAAATTCCTTTCGGTCTTCTTCTACGGCTTCCTTGAGCATATCGGTAATTTCCGGTATAGCGCTGGTAATGCGGTTCCAGCTGGGAATAAACGGCGTTTCCATTGGGTAATCAAGAAAGTGTTTACCGGCCTTCATAATATTTTCAGCAAACAGTTCCACGGCCTGTTCTTCTATATGAATGTCGAGACTCAATCCGTTGATCACAGCGTCATTATGATAGGTTTCGATAAAGTCCAGTGCGAT
>Ga0114931_10009368_pt1 | contig 11743 bp, 10 predicted proteins | sample 2SBtaG_FD_89579 | JGI IMG/M metagenome (GOLD analysis project Ga0114931, IMG submission 89579) | Deep subsurface microbial communities from Kolumbo volcano to uncover new lineages of life (NeLLi) - 2SBTROV14_V59a metaG | ecosystem: Environmental > Aquatic > Marine > Volcanic | place: Kolumbo...
GATGACGGTGTCGTTCATGTGATTCATCCGTCAGATCACGTCGGCGAAGCCGCGCTGCGCGCGGGTGAACACGATCAATCCGACCGCGAGCAGCGCGATTCCGGTCGCGGCGCTGGGCAGGACGAGCGCGAAGTTGAACGGGTAGCCATCGAGCAGCGCCCAGCGCATGCCTTCGACCGCTCCGACCATCGGGTTGAGCTGATAGACCCAAAGCCAGGTTTTGGGAACGGCGCTGAGTGGGTACGCGACCGGCGTGGCGAGCATCCAGATTTGAATCAGGAACGGAATCGCCTGGGTGATGTCACGGTAGCGGACGTTGATCGCGGCCAGCACCAACCCGATGCCGAGCGCGTTCATTCCGGCCAGCGCCACCCAAAGCGGCAGTGAGAGCACGCCCGCCGATACGTTCATACTGTAGAAGAGCGCCAGCAACATGAACATCAGCGACGCGCACAGAAAGTCAACCGACGTCGCGACGACGACGGCGCACGGCAGGATCAGGCGTGGGAAATAGATCTTTCGCAGGACTGCGGCGTTGTTGACGAAGCTGCCGGTGATGTCACGCAAGCAGCGGGCGAAGAAGTTCCAAAGCAGCATCGCGGCGAAGCAGAAGAGTGGATAGGGAAATTGGCCGGCGCTCAAACCGGCGACGTGGTGAAACACGAGCGTGAACGCGATGACGCTGATCAACGGCTCGAGCAGCGCCCACGACGCGCCGACCACCGTTTGCGCGTAGCGCACGCGGATATCGCGCCAGGCGAAGAAGCCCAGCAACTCGCGAAACCGCCACAGTTCGCGCAGATCGATCGTGGCGGCGCCGCGGCGAATATCAATCAGCGTCGCCGGCGCGCTCAAGGTACGCATCTCCTCCCCGGTGTGACCGGCAGCGGCTACGCACCCGCGGGTTGTTCGAGCGGGGTGGTCGCGGCGATCGTATTGGCGACCGTTTCTCCGCTGCTCTCGCCGGTCAGCAGCCGATCGTCGGCCATGTCGCGTGTTCGTACGCGGTGGACGGTTCGCAGCGCGCTGGCGAGGCGCTGTTCGAGCATACGAATGCGGCTTGCGGGCTCGGGACGCGTGGTTGGCGGGGCTGCGAGTTTCTTCGACCGAGTCGAGACGGCGAAGCGCGCGGTGCGCGGATACGCGGTCGCATTGTCACTCGCATCGCCCAGCGCCGGGCGTTCGCAATAGTCGCCGCCGAGAATTGCGTACATGGCGTTTCCAATGTCGGCGATCGTGATCTGGTCGCGTCGTTCGCTGAACGCTTCGAGCAGTGCATTATCACACAACTGGTTGATCAGCGCCGGATTGCCTGACGTGAGGCGGAAAAGTTGCGCAGGCACGTTCTCGCCGATGAGTTTGGTCCCGTCACCGCCGGCGGTCTTGATGCGCATTTGGACATACTGCTCAGCCGTGTTGCGCGTGAGCGGTTCGAGCCGCACGGTGCGGAACACGCGGCGCTGCACGCGCGCCAAGTCAGGTCGCGCCAAGGTGGTCAGCAGGCGCGGTGCGCCGAGCAGCACGACGGTCAGCGGCGCATCGGCCGTGCCGAGCGCGATGATGTCGCGCCAACCCTGCTCGTGCAATTCTTCGGCGTTGTCCACGATGAGCACGCCCGGCCGCGCGCCAACGCTGTCGCAGCGACGCCAAGCTGCGAGCGTCGTTTGCTGCGCGGGTGGAGCGCTGTTCGTATCCGCGGAGGCCGAGGCGCGGCGGAGCGCCGCAAGCGTCGCGTTCTGCGGCTGCCCGATGCCTTGCACGAGCAGGACGTCGGCTCGCTCGGCAGCGTAATCAGACAACATTCTTACCAGCAGCGACTTGCCAAGCCCCGATTCACCCACGACGACGGCACAGCCACGCTTTGCCGAGATCGTGTACTGAAGCGTGGCAAGTGCCTCCTCGTGCGTCGGGGACGCGAAAAAGAAGGCCGCGTCCGGCGCGGGGTTGAAGGGGGATTGAGTCAGTCCGAAGTGCAGGCAAAGATTCATGGTGGCGCTCCTTGGCGGTTCCATTATCCAACCCGTTATCGGTGCGCGCCAGCGGTCACTGCACTAACGAGCCGTCAATGTATCGAATTTTTGGTTCGTGAACCGGTAATTCACTCCGCGTGCGGATGCGTCGATACACCGTCTGAAAACCCAAAGAGGGGCAGGCCCGGCCAGGGAAGGCGTAGTCATGCTTATAGGACGTGACAACCATGTCGCATATCGGCTACCCGCCGGTCAGCACGCTGCCAACCGACCGCAGCCGCAGCGCCAAGCCGCGCAAGATCCCGGCGGCGCTGATCGCCTTGCTGTTGCTGCCGTTGGCTACCGGCTGCGCCACGACCAGCCATGGAAATCTTGTCGCGTTTCTCAACGCGCACGATCACGCCGTCTCAAATGGACACTACACGGTCATGCCGCCCGACAGCATCACGATCCACGCGCCGCAAGCGCCTGAGATCGACGGCGTAACGCAGCGGCTGAGGCCTGACGGCAAGCTCTCGTTGCGATTGCTCGGCGAGGTACACGTCGCGGGGCTGACGACGCAGGAGATCGCGGAAAAACTTCGCACGTTGCTGGCGCGCTACTACGTCGAGCGGGAAGTCGTTGTCGAGGTTTCCGATTTCCAGAGCCAGCGTTACTACGTGTTCGGACAAGTCTCGCGGGCCGGGCCCAAGGCGCTCACCGGACACGACACGCTGCTCATGGCACTGGCCGAGGCGCACCCGACATTCCTCGCGTGGACGACACAGATTCGCGTCGTGCGACCCGATCGCGACAAGAAAGAAAGTAAGACAATCATTGTCAATCTCGATCAGATGGTGCAAAGCGGCGAGACCAACTCCGACATCCTGCTCCAGGATGGGGACATCATCGATGTTCCGCCGACGCCGCTGGCGTGGGTCGGATTGCGGATACGCGAGGTTCTCAACCCGTTCGAGCCGGCGATCGATGCCTACCTGCTGCCCACGAGCGTGCTCTACGCGAATGACGTTTACAGCGGCAACACAAGCATCGGCGGCGGCAACACGAGCAACGGCGGCACGAGGACCGGCATAAACCGCGGCGGATTCAGGCGATAGGCATGGCAGCGAACCAATCACGCGCATTCGACGATCTTCGCAGCACCGTCAGCGACTACGGGCGCTTGTTGCGGCACCGCTGGAAACTCGGGCTGATCGCCTTCTGTGTCGTCGGCGTCGGCGCATTCTGGGCCAGCCACTACCTGCCGCGAGAGTACCGCGCCAAGACGCTCTTCGAGCGCCGCGACGATGTCGTGCTGCGGAACCTGATTCATTCGAACTCGCCGTACAGCTTCGATCACATCAAGTCGACGCTCGTTCAGGACATGACCGGCTCGCGTGCGATGGCGGAAGCGGCGGTGGATATCGGACTGTTGCCGCAGGGAGCGCTTCAATCCGAAAACGCGCTGACGCGCGATGAGCTGACGGCGTTGGACGAGGTGATTCGGGAATACGCACTCCAGGCAGACGTCGAGTTGGTACACAGTTCGCAGAGTCTGGACACGATCGAGCTGAGCGGCCAATCAAACGACGCCGAGATCACCTCGCAATTCGTCGTTGCGCTGCGCGATCGCTATATCCGAACGACGCGCGCCCGCATCAACGACATCCTTACCGGGACGCGTGACTTTTTCCGATCCGAACTCGCGCGCTTTCAGGCACAGGTAACTAATTCCTCCCACATACTCCAGGAGCAATTCGCCGAGTTCCCCGGCGTCGACCCGACCAATCCCGCCAGCGCCGGGACGCGGCTCGAAACGCTGCGGATGGAGCGCGATCGGCTCTTGCAGCACAAGGTCGATATTGAGGCGGAGATCGCCGCGCGCGAGAAGTTTCTCAATTCTTCATCGTTCGGCGCTGATGGCAGCGTGGAGCGGGAGGCGGCGAATCCCGACGCGCCGCCTGTGTTGCCGCTGACCGAGACGTACATTCGCGGCGAGATCGAGCGCGTCGAGCAGGAAATTGCGAACGCGATGACCATTCGCGGCATGACCGAGGAGCATCCGACGGTCAAGGGACTGCACCGCAAGCTCGAGGCACTGTTCGCGGCGGCCAGTTCGGTGACGCAGTCGGCGCTGAACTCTGGGGGCGCGGCGAGGTCCGGGGCGCGCGGGGAAGAATTGCGGACCAATCCGGTCTGGGCGGCGCACCGTCTGCGGATCGAACTCGAGCTCGACGCGCTGCGCTCGCAATTGAGCGCGGCGGACCAGCGTTTTGACAAAGCCGATCAGCGCGTCACGATTGTAGGCGGGCTGTTCGATCGACTGCTGCGGAGCAGCGACAAGATTCAGCAGCTCCAGGAGAAGCTCGACGAAGACACGACCACGACGGCGATCTGGCGCGAACACCTCGGTCAGCTCGAGCGGATTCTCGCCGCCGAGAATGATCAGCGCGGGACGCAATTCACTATCGTCGAAGCGCCGAAAGATGCCGCGACCCCGATCAAACCCAAGATGATCGGCGTCTTCATCGTTTGTCTCGGGTGTGGGTTGGCGGCGGCGGCGCTGCTGGTGGCGCTGGCCGAGCTGCTCGACCGGTCGTTCCGATCGGCGGCTCAAGTCACGCGTTCGATCGGACTGCCGGTGATCGAGTGCGTCGGCGTGATTCCGACGCCGAAGGAAAAACGCAAGCGGTTCGTGCGACGGCTGATCTGGGTGCCGACGATTACATTGCTCGTGGCGGGTTTGATGTTGTCCGCGTCGTTCGCGTACGCCAGTCTGGCGCATCCGCGTGCGTATCGCCACGCGATCGCGGCGCTGGATCGGACGCTCGAGTCGGTCGGTGTCCCGTCGCCATTCATCGCACCTGATTCGAGCAGCGAGGGTTAGACGTGGGATCGATGTCGCGCATCATGAAGGATTTCGAGCCGCAGGATGTGTTGCCGGCTGACTCCGCCGAGACCGCGGCAACGCCCTCGGCTGATTCAACCGAGGCCGCGTCCACCTGCGAAGCCGCGCAGCAAACCGCAAGCGTCGCGGCTGAGGAGGTCTCGCCTCCGAGCACACCGGTCGAGACCGACGGAGCTGCGATTCTCGACCAGTTCTGCGCGGCGGTGCATGCTGACCAGGCGGAAAGCTCATGTGATGACGAACCCGCTGACGTTGCCGGTGAGACCGCGGCGGGGTCTGTGGATGAGTCGTCGACGGAGTCGCTCGACACTCCGAGCGCCGACGAACCCGCGGTCGAACCCGCTGATGTGGAACCGCTCGGCGGCGAAGACGAAGAGAACCTCGGCGAACCGTCGGCGTTCGTCCCGGAGAATCTTCCGCGTCCGCCGATACCGACAGAATCCAAACTTGGCGCAAGCACGTATGAAGAGCCGCGAGAGTCGGCGGCGGATGCGCAGCCCGAACCCTCGTCCGAGCCAACTGCTTTCGTTGCCGCGCCGCCTGACCAGCAGGATCGTTCGCCGATTGTCAAAGATGAGACGGTTTGCTGGGATACGAAGCGCGTCGACCCGGCGATCGTGGTGTTTCACCAGCGATACTCCGCGATCGGAGAGCAGTATCGCGCGGTCCGCGCCCGACTCTTGAACATGAATCCGAAACACGAGCATCGGGCGCTGTTGATCACGAGCAGTGTTCCGCAGGAGGGCAAGAGCGTCACGACGACCAACCTGGGGATGGTGATGGCCGAGGGCGGCCAGCACACGGTCTTGATCGTGGACGCTGACTTCAGGCGCGCCTCGATCGCGCGCATGTTGGGGCTGGATTCCAAGCCCGGCCTGGCGGAGTTAATCCGTAATGAAGTTGCGCTGGAAGACATCCTGCGCCCGACGCATCTCCCCAACCTCAAGATCATCACCGCCGGTGCGGTCAAGGGCGCCGGCTATGGAGAACTGCTCGGCTCGTCGCGGACAAAATCGGTGCTGGACGAGCTTCGGCGGCACTTCGAGTACACGTTTGTGGACACGCCGCCGGTCAATACGGTTTCGGACGTCAGCACGATCGCTCCCCATTGTGACGGAGCGATGATCGTGATCGAGATGGGGCGCACGCCCGAACCGACCGTCCAGGAGGCGGTCCACACGCTTCAGACCACGAATGTCCCGATTCTTGGGTGTCTGTTATCGCGTCACGGCAAGCGCGGCGGTTACTACTACTATGACCGGTACTACGGCTACTACAACAAGGGCGGTTGACACGCCGCCGCGCAGCACCGCCGCCACCCCGCTCATCCGCGCGATCAAGACCGATGCCGATTTCCAGGCTTGGTCGCGCTACGTCGAGCGGTCGCCGGGGGGGACGTTGTTTCACCACCCGCAGTGGTGTCGCTGCGTCGAAGACGTGTTCGGGCACGAGCCGCGCCATCTTGCGGGGTGGCGCGATGGGCGCTGCGTCGGGGTTCTGCCCCTGCTCGAGCTGCGCAGCGCGCTGGCCGGGTTGTTGCTGGTGAGCGTGCCTTACGGGACCTACGGCGGCGTGCTCGCGGACGACGACGCGGCTGGAAGCGCGTTGCTGTCGGCGGCGTTTCGCTATGCGGATCGCTGCGGAGCGCGCAGCGTCGAGCTTCGTTCGGCTCAGCCGGCCGACCCCGCTCTGATCGACGACCAGCGCTACGCTTCATTCGTCAAGCGTCTCCCGCTCGAGGTCAACGCGCTGCGTACTTTCCTGCCGCGCAAGGCGCGCGCCGCGGCTCGACAGGCGCGGGATCGCGACGGCCTGACAGCGCGGCATGACGCCGCGCTCCTCCCGACGGTCTGGCGATTGTACGCGCGCAGCATGCGCCGCCTGGGCTCAATCGCATATCCGTATCGGTTCTTCGCCGCGTTGCTGGAAAGCCTCGGGTCGCGGGCGTGGGTCACGGTCGTGTTTCGTGACGAGCGCCCGGTAGCCGGACTCCTGAGCTTCGTGTTCCGCGATACCGTGTTGCCGTACTTCGCGGGGCTTGACGAGCGCGTCCGCTGTCCGGGGGCGGCGAACCTGATCTACCTGTCGGCGATGGAGCGTGCCGTTCGCAGCGGGTTGACGCAGTTCGATTTTGGGCGGACGCGGCGTGAGAACTCCGGTCCGTTCGCGTTCAAGACGAATCAGGGGTTCGAGCCGCGCACGCTTGGGTACCAGCGCTATGTCCCGCCGGGGCGGACCGCTCCCGATCTGACGCCTTCGAATCCGCGCTTCGCGCTGGCTCGCCGCGTTTGGCCGCGGCTGCCTTTGTGCGTTACGACGCGTGTGGGCGGGTGGCTTTCGCGATCGATTCCGGGGTGAGGGGCGCGGCGATGAAGATACTCTATCTGACGCCTCGTTTTCCATATCCGCCCAACCGCGGCGACGCGCTGCACGTCTGGCACCAGTTGCGTTATCTCGCGCAGCGGCACGAGGTGTGGTTCGCCTGTGTCGACCAACACCGTCCGAGCGCCGCGAACCTGGCGCACGTACGCGGCATGTGCCGCGAAGCGCGCGTCTACGCGCGTCCCAGAGTCATTTCTCTGGCGCGTGGCGCAGTGAGCCTGTGCGCGGGGGCCAGCGTCACACAAGGGTTTTTCTGGAACGCGGCATGCGCGCGTGATTTGCGTCAGTGGAGCGGGCGCGTCGCATTCGACGCGGTGCTGACCTTTTCATCGGCGATGTCCGACTACGCGGCGCTCGTCGACGCCCGTCGCCGCGTGATCGACCTGAGCGACGTCGACAGTCAGAAATGGGCGGAGTTCGCGGCCTATGCGACGCCGCTGCGCGGTTTGTATGCGCTCGAATCGAAACGGGTTGCCGCGCTCGAATCGCGCGCCCTGGCGCTGCACGACTCTTGTCTCGTGATCAATCGCCGCGAGCAGCGCAAGCTGAACGAGCGTTTCGGCGGCGTCTCATCAGACGTGTTTTGCGCGGCGGTCGATCCGAGTCCGGATGATCCGCCGCAGGCCGTTGCGCCACGTGAACCGATCATCGCGCTGATCGGATCGATGGACTACGCACCGAATGTTCGGGCGGTGGAGCGCTTCGCCCGCGACGTATGGCCGATTATCGCCCGCGAGCGTCGCGATGCGCGCTGGCTGATCGTTGGACGGAACCCGACGCGTTCGGTACGCCGACTGGGGCGACTGAAGCGTGTGACGGTGACGGGAACGGTGCCGCGGGTTCAGCCTTACTTGTCGCGGACGCGTGTGATCGTGAATCCCGTCGCGGGCACAATCGGGTTGCAAACCAAGCTGCTCGTCGCGCTCGCCGCCGGAAAGGCCGCCGTGGTCAGTCGCGACTCGGCGGAAGGAATCGACTATGACGGCCGCGCGCCTTTTTTGATCGCCGACACGCCGGCGGACTACGCGGCGGCGACGCTGCGGCTGCTCGACGACGACGAGCTGGCGCGTGAGCTGTCGCATCGCGCCCAGGCGATGGTTACGCAATACTACGATCCCGCGCGGCACCTGAATCGACTGGACCAATACCTGGCCGCGACGCCCGAGCCTGATCTTCCCGGCAATTCTTCGGAGTCCGAGGCCGCACCCAACCCCGCTTGCGTCGCCGCGTCATGATCGAAGGCCGCAATATCGTCTGTATCGCGAGCGGATGGGACGAGCACCCGACGTGCAAGCAGCACGTGATGCGGGCGCTGTCGCGCGGCAACGACATCATCTGGGTGAACTATCACGCCTCGCGCCGCCCGCGCTTGGTTGCCGCTGACCTTCGTTCGATCGTCGATCGACTACGCCGGACCGCCGCCGGACCGAAACAGGCTGATGGGCATATCCATGTTCTCTCGCCGCCGCTCGTACCGATTCCGGAATCAGGCGCGGCGCGGCGGTTGAATTCGTGGCAGATTCGCCGTTCGGTGTCGCGCGCCTTGCGCCGGCTTCCTCCGCGGCCGGTGCAGCTCTGGCTGTTCACGCCTGACGCGCCGGAAGTGCTCGAACACCGCGATTGGGAGCGCGTCGTCTATTACTGCGTTGACGAGTTCTCGGCGTTCGAGGGATTCAACGCGAAGCTGATCGAGAAGCTGGAGCAGCGCACGCTCGAGCGCGCGGACGTGGTGATCGCGACGTCGCAGCCGCTGTTCGAGAGCCGGTCGCTGCAGCATGACCATGTGCATTTCGTAGCGCACGGTGTGGACGTGGAGCACTTCGGCCAAGCGACGCGGCTCGGGCGCGGCGATGTGCCGCACGAGCTGGCGAGACTCCGCGGTCCCGTGCTCGGCTACTTCGGCCAGATCAGTGAGTACGTGGACCTCGAGTTGATCGCCGAAGCGGCTCGAAGGCGGCGCGATTGGAACTTTGTGCTGATTGGTCCGCTGCGCTGCGCAGCGGGAGCGGTCGATGGAATCTCGAACGTGCATTTGCTCGGCGGGCGACCGTATGCGTCGCTGCCGGCGTATTGCGCCGCGTTCGACGTCGGTCTGATTCCGTTCCGCATGAATGAACTGACCCACGCGGTGAACCCGATCAAGCTGCGCGAGTATCTGGCTGCCGGGTTGCCTGTCGTTTCCGCGCCGATGCCGGAAGTGCGTCGCTACGTTCCGGCCGTGCGGACGGCGCGGACGGTGGACGAGTTCATCCCCGCTTGTGAGGCCGCGTTGCGAGCGGCGCGGGAGATTCCGGGCCGGCGGCGGCAAGCGCTGGTTCGCGGGGAAAGCTGGGATGCCCGCGTGGAGCAGTTGTCGAAGATCGTGCTGAGTTCTTTGGGGGCTGCCGCCGACAGTGCGGACGCGCGCCGGGCGCTCCGCACGAAGGAACAGAGCGTTCTCACTTAGATAGCCAGATCGCCAGCACCAGCAACATACACGCGCCGCAGAAAATCGTAACGAAGACGCGCTCGCGGCCGCGGCTCGATCGGCCGCGGCGTCGGCGACGCCGGCGGCGCGGCTTGAGCGTCGGCGTCCCGATCTCGAGCACTTCACCACACGCGGTACAACGCTGCTCAATGTGTCTGTGCGACAAACGCAGGCGGCGGCACTCGCCGCAGCGCCGGCAAGCGACCTCGATGCGGTGGGGTAGTTTGAGGTGCTTATCGCACGCGGGGCAACGCACGTTGCGCGAAGCGTGAGTGAGCGGGAAGAGTTCCCCGCACTCGCCGCAACGATACGAGTCGGGCAGCGGCGAGGCGTCGGTCGGGACCGCCTGCTCGGGATAGGAAAGCGGCTGCGCCATAGCATTTGATCGGCACGCCGCGGTCGGAACTTCGCAGAATCGAGCGTTCAATTCGCCGATAGAAAGGGCGGAGGGCGCGCTTCACCGCCCGATAAAGGATCACGATGCTCACCACGCTTCGCGCCGACTCCCCGACCCGCCGGTCCGAGCCGCCCCCCGCCGCGCGGGAACTGCGCTCGATGAATTGTCTGAGCATCGACGTCGAGGAGTACTTCCACGCAGAAGCCTTCGCGCAGGCGCTTCCACGCTCGCGGTGGCCGCAAATGGAGTCGCGTGCGGGTCGCGGCCTCGAGCAAATCCTGACGATGCTCGAACGGCACGATCAGCGTGCGACGTTTTTCGTGCTCGGCCAATGTGTGCGTCCCCTGGGATCACTGTTGCGCGCAGCGCGGGACGCGGGTAGCGAGATTGCCTGCCACGGCTTCGGTCACCAGCACCTGTCGCGGATGACGCCGCAACAATTGCGCGACGATGTGTCGCGTGCGATCGACGAAATCTCGGATGTGCTCGGCGTCACGCCGCTGGGTTATCGCGCGCCGACGTTCTCCGTGACGCGTGCGACGGGATGGGCGCTCGATGTACTGCTCGAAGCCGGCTTCGAGTATGACGCCAGCGTGTTTCCGATTCACCACGATCGGTACGGTGTTCCGGACGCGCCCGGCGTTGTGTTCCGAGCCCTCACGCCGAACGGAAACGAGATACTCGAGTTTCCGCCGCTGACCATGCGGTGCGGGCCGCTTCGGTTTCCCGTAGGGGGCGGCGGCTACCTGCGGCTCTTGCCGGGTGCGGTGCCGCGGCGAGCGCTCGCGCAGCGGCAGCGGCGCGGACAGGCGGCAATGTTGTACGTTCACCCGTGGGAGCTCGATCCGGAACAGCCGAGGATTCCGATCGGGCCGCTCGCACAATGGCGTCATCGGGTGAATCTGCACACGACGGCGCGAAAGCTCGAACGCTTGCTGTGCGGCTTTCGTTTTGAAACCGCGCTCGACATCGTGCGGCATCTGCGGACGCGCCGGAATCCGCCGCCTTACTCGTTTCGAGCCGACCTGCGCGGCACGGACTGAGCGTCAAGCCGGCGCGGTGCGACATCCGATGAATCAATGGGGCGCGCGCCGTAGTGCGCGCCGCCGGCACGCAAGCGGGAGCCGCATGACCGCGCAAACGGCGACAATCGAAGGGTATCGTGGAGTGCGCACGCTCGTGCTCGGCGCGAGCGGGTTCCTGGGCGGCTGGGTTGCAAGACTGCTGTCCGCCTCACAAGCGGACCTCGTACTCGCCGCGCGCGATACGGAGCGCGCGGCGCGTCTCCGCGGCGAGTGCGGCATCACCGGCGAGATCGTCTCATTCGATGCCGAGCATTTTGACCGAACGTCCGCGTTGATCCGCGAGGTGCGACCGCTGGTCACATTCAATCTCGCCGGATACGGCATCGACCATGCGGAGAGCGACGCGCGAGCGGCCCGGCGAATCAATTCTGAATTCCCGGGGGCGCTGTGCGAAGCACTCTCGGCGACGGTGAACTCGAGCTGGGGGGGCGCGCATCTGGTTCACGTCGGCTCGGGCGCGGAATACGGGCGTGTCGGCGGACATCTCGAAGAAGACGGCCCCGTGAATCCGCTATCGCTGTACGCATCGACAAAACTCGCGGGAACGCGCGCGGC
>Ga0114931_10009369_pt1 | contig 11742 bp, 12 predicted proteins | sample 2SBtaG_FD_89579 | JGI IMG/M metagenome (GOLD analysis project Ga0114931, IMG submission 89579) | Deep subsurface microbial communities from Kolumbo volcano to uncover new lineages of life (NeLLi) - 2SBTROV14_V59a metaG | ecosystem: Environmental > Aquatic > Marine > Volcanic | place: Kolumbo...
CTCCCGGCGATGGGGGCGTTACGGGGACTCGATTATGAAAAAATACGTCATAACCAACTGGCATACGGGTGAGGTCGTGGCCGAGGGCGAGGCTGATTCGCTTCTTGAGCTCGTTGAGATGAAGAAGGCCGACCTCGATGGGGCTAACTTGAGCGGTGCAAACTCTAACCTTTCGGGGGGTAGGCTGAGCAAGGCGAGAATGATTGCGGTACATTTGAAAGGCTCTAACCTATCTGGGGTAGACCTAACAGATGCCGATCTCAAGGACGCGGATTTGAGGTATGCGAACCTAAGTGGGGCTATCCTCACCTGCGCCAAGCTCAATGACGCCGATCTCTTCGGCGCGAACCTTAAGGGCGCTATTTTGAAAGAGGCCGTGCTGGGCGGGGCGAACCTGTGTGGGGCGAACCTAGACGAAGCTATACTGATGGACGCCTCCCTAATCGGCGCTTCGCTGAGACACGCCCGTTTCAGAAGAGCCGATCTTTACTCATCCGATTTTAAGTACACGGATTTGCGAAATGCGGATTTCGCAAGCGCCGACCTCACAAGCGCTGACTTTATCGGAGCCGATATGAGGGGTGTTGACCTAAGCGGCGCGATAATGAAGAAGGCGATTTTTGAGGGTTCAAATCTCGAGGACACGTTCAAGGTTACCATAGACCAGCTGAAATCAACGAGGTCTCTGTTCGAGGCTAAGCTCCACCCCGTAATCCAAAAGCTCGTCGATTCGGAGTGTCCACACTTGATGAGGGAGGTTACTAGGGCTTAACCCCTTTTCCTATGAGATGTGGCGGGGTAGCGGGTTTCTTTTCTAGTAATGGTATTGATACGGACGCTTCGGGGTTGCCAACGCACGAATTTTCGTTATAATCTTTGCTCTCTATCCAATTGAGTGACACCGGAGGTAGGTATGTCTCGAAAGTGCAGCTTGACCGGGAAAGGGCCCCTGGTCGGAAACAACGTATCACACGCCAACAACCGTACAAAGATGCGCCAGTTGCCCAATCTACACGTAAAGAAGCTTTACATCCCCGAACAGGATAGATGGGTTAAGGTGAAGCTCTCGATTAGGGCGCTTAGGACTGTTACTAAGAAGGGCGGGTTGATGCAGTACCTAAGGGATGAGGGTCTACGGCTAAAAGACGTAGTTTCATAGGTGTGAGACTCTCGCCCTAGAGAGTTTCCGATGCTTTCGCTCGCTCCTCGCCATCCTCCATCGCCTCTCCGGCGCTCCTAGATAGCCCCCCCGATTGATTTAACCCACAATAAGTTCACTTAATAATCCCTCCTGTCTTGACTCGCCGGTGTTGCAGGTGGAATATATGCCCTGCCCCCTTTAGTCTATTTCCTATTTGTGTATATTAAATAATCCTCTTTTGTGGTCATTTGAATGATCACCGACAGGGAAACGGGGGAGGGGAAGGGGGCTATTAGCGTTCCTTCAATCAATTGTTTTAGTTGATGGGAGGGGGGGTGGTTGTGGTGTTGGTGTTGGTTACTAGGGTCGCGATTATTCCGTGGGATACAGTAATAATGCGTATTCTCTTAAAGCAGGGAGAAGACAGTGGAGCCGCGTTTCAGAAAGATAGACTTTGCAGCGAGTTTTGTGATTGGAGTGCTAACGGCCGCGTTCCTCATCGTCATATTTATTAACCTTAGAGCCGATATCGGCTTTCTAAACCGCCTTCTTGCGTTCAAGTGGTATTTAATCGCACTCTTCCCAGTCCTGGATGTCCTATTCGTCTACCTCGCCTTCCGGATGGGTGCCATTCATCGCACCCTGTATCAGTTCGGCAAGTTCATGACCATAGGTATTGCGAACACCTCTATAGACCTAGGCGTGCTAAACGTGCTACTATCGTTGACCGGGGCGCACACGGGCCCGCTCTACTCCTTGTTCAAGGCGTTATCTTTTATTCTCGCCACGCTGAGCAGCTACTTCTGGAATAAGCTGTGGACGTTCGAGAACCCGGGGACGCATGGTATGAGGAAGCAGTTTTTGACGTTTATGGTTGTAAGCGGTATGGGTTTTATAATCGACGTGGTTCTGGCGACCATTATAGTGAATTTGGTTGCGCCCATGGGTGGGCTCTCGCAGGCGCTTTGGGCGAATATCGCGGCGATTGTGGCGCTTTTTGTCACCGTGATATGGAATTTCTTAGGCTATAAGTTTATTGTGTTTAAGGAGTAGCGGTTTTGCTAAACTCAATCACAACGGGCCGGCTGAGTGTTTATGGTGTGTGGTGTGCGGAGGGAGGGAGGGAGGAGCCGCTCCCCTCACTTTGGCCGCGTTGACCGCGGGGGCAAGGTTGTGTATTTATAATAGCGCTGCTCACGCTCCGATAGTGAACATTGATTCTTTATTCCAAGAGGATGACTGATACCCTTTCCCGCCTTAAGCGCTACGACTTCCTCATTGCTTATGGGGTCGTTATTGCTGCTACCGCTCTCCTTTTGAGGTTCCGCCCCTCCCTTGCCTATCCCGTTTCGGTTTTAATAATGTTGGGGCTTCCTCAGCTAATGGGCGGCTCAACCGCCGGGCTCAAGTGGGATACTAAGGGGGTGCTCGTGGGGTTCGTGGTCTCTTTAGTTGTTTTGGGGCTGTACGTGTTCGTATTGTCGGTTTTTTTTGGGGTGGGCACGGGCAAGCTCTTGGTTCGGTCGGAGTTTACCGAGGGGCTTCTGCTCTATATAGTGGCGATGTTCTTAGTTGCTTTGAGCGAGGAGTTTTTCTTTAGGGGCTATCTTCAAGAGAAGATTGGGATGACCGTGATCGGGGTCGTAGTCGTGAGCGTACTATTCGCTGCGGGACACTTTGTCACCTCCTTCTTCGGCGCCGGTTCCCCGATGTCGCTCTCCTTAAAGGCTCTTCTCACCTTCTTTCCCTCTCTAGTAATGGGATACATGTATCTGAGGTTCAGGACCCTCTGGGCGAGTATTCTATTTCACTTTCTTGCAAACATAGTATATATAGGAGTCGGTGGGTAGTATGGGGTGGGTGCGGGGTGCTTCGAGGTTTATTATCTACGCCGGGTAGAGTAGTATTTTAGTAGTTTTCTTTTTGATTGAGTTCGATATGGAAAAGGAGGGTTCATGAGATGAAAGGGCTATTTCGGTTTAGGAGTTATCTATTAATCGCCGTCGCTTTTGCGGGAGTGGGTTTTCTCGCAAGCGGCGCTAGTGCGGGGATTATTGCCGAGCAGGTGAGATATACCGAGGGCAGCGCCAAGCGGGATGTCTCCAAATTATACATCTCCAAGAATAGGCTTAAGTTTAATGAGGAGGGGGACAATACCATAATGATATTCGACCTCAACACCGGAGAGATGATTCAGATTGATGTGCAGGGCAAGAAATACGTCCGAGCCAAGCCGAAGGAATATTTTGATTTAGTGCGGGAGATGAGGGAGGAGATGAAAAAGAAGATGGAGGCGCAGATGGCGAACCTGCCTCCTGAATACAAAGCGAAAATGGAGCAGATGATGAAAGCCCAGGGGTTTGATATGGGGGAGGGGGATTCTAAGCCCCGGAGCGTCAAGGTCAATAAGACTTCTCAAAGAGCCACGATTGCGGATTATAGCGCTCGGAAATTCGAGATTTACATCGATGGCAAGTTGGATGAGGAGGTCTGGATGACTAATGACGCCACATTCACAAACGAGTTTGATACCAAGAAGATGGCGAAGTTTATGAGTGAGTTTAGGAAGGCCGGCAAAGAGATGGGACAGGGGGGCTACTTTGAAGAACAAGAGAAGTTGTTCAAAGAGGTTTACAGCATCGGCTTTCCTCTAAAGACGATTGAGCATGCCGAATCCGGGCCGTCTCACGTAGAGGAGATTACGAAGGTCACAACGACCGATATACCTGAGAAGGAGTTCCTTCCTCCGGACGGTTATAGGCGGGTTACGGTAAGGGAGATGATGATGGCGGGACGGGGGGGGCGGGGAGCAAGGTAAGAGCAAGGTAAGGATTAACTTTGGTGGTGCTCACAGAGCCCCGGTTGAGTAAGCCTGGCCTCAGGAAGGGGCATTAGGGGGGGGATGGAGTGTAACAATGGGAGAGGGTAAGCGTAGAACAACAGCCCGGGGTTAGCTTGCCTCGTCTCCATTGCTCTCGACTGCGCTTACAAAGACATCGCTTCCATCGGCGCTCTCTACACTCTCTGCTGCTTCTACGCCTTGGGTGTCTGCTTTGTCCCTCTTGTCCTCTCTGCTCCCTTCGCTTTCCTCGGGGGACTGGGTTGGGGCTTCTTCTTCCGTTACTGCCTCTGCAGACACTTCGCTCTGTTGCGTTTCCGCCTCAGGTGTTTCTTCTGGGGCGTCCTCGGACACGACGTCTACATTAATCGCAGCCGAGACGTCTCTAAACAGCCTTACCTTGACCTCGTACGTGCCCAAGGCCTTTATCGGGGCGTCGAGCTCGATGTCCTTTCTCGATATATCGAAGTTCTTCTCCTTAAGGGCGTCAGAGATGTTCTGGGATGTCACTGACCCGAACAGCTTGCCCTCTTCCCCTGCCTTGACGGTGATTACGAGGGTAAGCCCGTCGAGTGAGGAAGCTACCCCTTCAGCGGCATCTTTTAACTTAAGCTCCTGGCGCTGAATCACCTTAAAGTTCTGCTCCCAGAGCTTCAAGTTCCCCCGTGTGGCCTCCATGGCCAATTTCTTGGGGAGAAGGAAGTTTCTAGCATAGCCGTTTTTTACCTCCTTAATCTCTCCCCTGCTTCCCAGGGATTCTATATCGCTTGTGAGAATTACCTTCATTCTATTGCACTCCTGAATTCAATCGTTATTAACGTCCCTCGGCCGCTCCGCCCGCTTGAGAGCCGGGGTGTTGCGAATCCTACCCCCTCCCCCCCGCGCCGGTTACCGCTGTCTTGCCCCGTCCCGCCCCCCATCATTAAGTAACCGCCCCTAACTCTAACTAGCCCATCGCCCCCTCGATAATTTCCATCCACCCTAGTTGTGGAGCACTGTGAAGGGTAGAAGCGCCATCATGCGCGCCCTCTTAATGGCGTTTGAGAGGAGCCTCTGGCCGTATGCCGAAAGCCCCGAGGTCCTTCTCGGCACTATCTTTTTTCTTTCGGTGACAAAGCTCCTAATAAGATCGACGTTTTTGTAATCTATGTCTGCGGGCTTGAGGTTCTCGAATTTGTACCTCCCGTACTTCTTCCTCACAACGAGGTTCTTTTCCTTTTTTTTCTTCTTTTTATCACTATCCGCGCCGGATACGGTCTCAATGCCCGCGGCTTTCGCGGCGGAGGCTTCATCAATCTTAATGGTGATGAATCTGAGTACATCGGTCCTCGCGCCTCGGAAGACCTTCTCAAGCTCCACCACCACCTCCGGCAGCGCCTTATATATCAATATGTAATAGGTGCCCTTGGAGTAGTTTTCAATCTTGTAGGCCAGCGTCCTCTCGGCCCACACATCGGATTTCATTACCTCTCCGGAGTGCTTGGCGACGGCGGATGAGATTTTCTCCATGAGAGAGTCCTTCTCGGCGTCATCAACATCTGGACGAAGCACGTAGAGAGTCTCGTAGTACTGGGGCTTTGACATTTAGTGGTTTCCTCCGTTTTGGACTTTACGACCCTGAATGTTCCTGATTAGCCTCAGGCTTCAGAGTAACGAACGGGTAAGTTCTATCGAGTTTGGTAATGTTACACAATTTCGGGCACAAGACAACATTTTTGCGCAAAAAAGCCGGGGAAGAGCCGCCTGGCACTCAGGCTTCCCACCCCGACGATACGAACATTAGACCGTTTTGTTCTGTTACATGAGCAACGGGGCTATGACCAGAGACACGATTGTCATTAGCTTTATCAATATGTTCATGGCCGGTCCCGAGGTGTCCTTGAACGGGTCTCCTACCGTGTCTCCGACAACGGCTGCTTTATGGGCTTCTGAGCCCTTGCCGCCCAGGTTGCCTTCTTCAATGTATTTTTTGGCGTTGTCCCATGCCCCCCCGGAGTTTGCCATCATGAGCGCGAGCATTACTCCGGTCACGACCGCCCCCGCGAGAAAACCGCCAAGGGCTTCGGGACCAATGAGGAGGCCGATAACGAGAGGCGCTGCGACTGCGGCTATACCGGGCACTACCATCTCCCTGATTGAGGAGTCGGCTGAGATTTCAACACAGGTTTTGTAGTCCGGCTTAGCCGTGCCTTCCAATATGCCTGGAATTTCCTTGAACTGCCTTCTAACCTCTTCCACCATCTGTGCGGCCGTCTTTCCAACCGAACCCATGGTGAGGGCGGCGATGAGGAAGGGCATGGCCCCTCCGAGGAGCATTCCGGCGACCACGCTGCTGTCAGTGAGGTTTATTGTTTCAAGCCCTACGGCGTTTGTATATGCGGCAAAGAGGGCTAGGGCGGCAAGCGCTGCCGAGCCTATGGCGAAACCCTTTCCTATTGCCGCGGTTGTGTTTCCCAGGGAGTCGAGCTTATCTGTTATCTTTCGCACGTCTTCTCCAAGCTCGGCCATCTCCGTTATGCCGCCGGCGTTATCTGCGACGGGGCCATACGCGTCAACCGACATTGTAATTCCGATTGTGGCGAGCATGCTCACTGCTGCAATCCCGATTCCGTAAAGGCCGGCTATCCAGAACGAGAGCCCTATGGTAATGGCGATGAACAGGACGGGCAGCACAGTGCTCATCATGCCTGTGGCCAGACCGGAGATGATGTTCGTTCCCACGCCCGTTTGTGAGGCTTCCGCTATCTTTCGTATAGGCGCTCCAGCGGTGTAGTACTCTGTAATCCTTCCTATCAGGGAACCCGTTGCGAGCCCGAGCACCGAGGCCCCCCAGATTGCCAGCGCGGTACGCAATGCTATGTGGTCGACGAGCGAGAGGAGGAGTATGAAGACGAGAGATGCGCCTATGTAAATTCCCCCGGCGTAGAGGGTAGCCCTTCTTAGAACCAACTGCGGCTCTAGGTTCTTGAACCACTCAACGCACTTCCCTCCGATGATCGAAGCCACCGTACCGAGCATTATCAGCACGATGGGAATGGCCATGAGAGTTATCTGGTGGTGAGGCTCTGCCGCCGCGATGACTATGGTGGCGACTACGCTTCCGACGTAGGATTCAAATAGGTCCGCCCCCATTCCGGCTACGTCTCCAACGTTGTCTCCGACGTTATCCGCTATCGTAGCGGGGTTCCTGGGATCGTCTTCCGGGATTCCGGCTTCGACCTTTCCCACCAGGTCCGCCCCTACGTCTGCGGCCTTAGTGAAGATTCCCCCACCTACCCTTGCGAAAAGAGCAACGGAGCTTGCACCCATGGCGAACCCTCCTATCACCCCTGCGAAGCGGGTTACGAATATCCCTAAGGCTCCGGCTCCAGTTGGGTCCGGTGGAAACCCTATGCCGAGGGCAAAGGCGACCGCCAGTCCAAGGAGTCCGAGACTCGCGATAGACATCCCCATCACATTTCCGCCCTTAAACGCCACGGTGAGCGCCCTTCCCTGCCCTTCGGTGGCCGCGGCTTGTGCGGTTCTCACATTTGCTTTGGTGGCGGCGTTCATGCCGAAGAAGCCCGCGGTCATGGAGCACAACGCTCCCGCCAAGTAGGCTAAGCCGGTCTGCCAGTTGATGAAAATAGAAAGAAGGACTAATACAACGGCAACGAATATAAGAATCACCCTGTATTCCCTTTTTAGAAAAACCATAGCCCCGTGGTGGATTGCTTCTGCAATCTCACGCATCTTTTCGTTTCCATCGGGATAGGCAAGAATCTGCTTGTAGGTAAAGTAAGCGTATGCAAGTCCTAGGATGCCTAATATAGGCCCTACGTAACTAGCTAGAAACTCGCTCATTTAATGCTCCTCCTTCATTGGTCTTCTCCAACATGTGGATGGTCGTGATTCAAACTCTTTCTATTGTAAGCGTTCATCGCGCTCTCGACCCCGTTAGAGACGATTTTCAACACGGCGTCCGAAGCGAGAATTATTGTTTCCTCAAGCACGGGCTTATCCGATTTCGTAAAGCTGGAAAGCACGTGAGTGATGACCCCTTGTTTTCCAGGCGGCTTCCCGATTCCAATCCTTACTCTTATAAACCCCCCGGTACCAAGCCACCTTATTATCGACTCAAGCCCTTTGTGGCCCGCGCTTCCCCCTCCCGCCTTGACTCTCATAGTCCCAAGAGGGATGTCAAGCTCGTCGTGGACAACAATAATATATTGAATAGGCGTTTTGTAAAATCTTTTTGCCTGATAAACCGACTCCCCGCTTAGATTCATAAAAGTCTGTGGTTTCAGTATCCTAAGCTTCTCATCCTTATAGCGGGTTTCTGCCAATAGCCCCTTGAACTTCTCCTTCCAAGCTCCTATTTCAAGCCTGCGGGCTAGTTCGTCTGCGGCCATAAACCCGACATTATGCCTGGAGCCCGTATATTTTTTACCAGGATTTCCAAGCCCTACAACTAGGTACATTAGAAAAAGGCTCCAAAATCATCTGCACGGGCCCTACTCCTCAGATGATTCCGTCTCGGCCTCGCCCTCCTCCGTCTCGGCTCCCTCCACTCCCTCTTCGGCTCCCTCCTCCGCCTCCTCTTCTTCTGCGGCCGCTGCCTCAACAGCGCTTGGAGCCACTATCGTAAGCACTGTAGCCTCGCTGTCCTGAAGGATTACCGCCCCTTCTGAGAGCGGCAAATCTCCGACGTGTACGGAACCCCCTATGTCTAGCTCGGTGATGTCTACTTCGATCGCGTTCGGTATTGCGCCCGGCATACACTCCACTTCGAGCTCTCTCAGTATCTCTTCTAGAATGCCCCCGTTATTGATTCCAATCGACTTCCCTACTGTACGCACGGGCACGCGTACTACGAGTTTTTCTTCCATCTCCACTTGTAGGAAATCGAAGTGGATGGGCTCACTGGTAAGCGGGTTGAACTGAACGTCTTTTATGAGAGCCAGCTTGATAATCTCGCCGTTGTCCTCTTTGATCTTCATCTCGAGAAGGGTGTTCTCGCCGGATTCCGTCGCGAGGGCCAGTTTGAGGTTATCCGGGTCTACAGATATCGGTATGGACTCCATCGATTTACCGTAGACAATCCCCGGAATAAGTCCTTCTCTCCTAGTCGCTTTAGCCCCGGACTTGCCTACCCTGGTTCTTCTGCTCACCTCGATCATGCTTTGCGCCATGTTTCTCTCCTCAATCGATATAAAATAGTTCAAACAAAAAGCGTGCTGATGGATTCCCCTGAGCCGATTCTTCTTATCGTCTCCCCTATGAGCTCGGCGATGGAAAGAACCTTGATCTTCTTGCAATTTAAAGAGCTCTCGCTTTGGGGTATGGTGTCGGTTACGACTACTTCCTCCAGCATGGAGGCTTCTATCCGCTCTACGGCGTCTCCCGAGAGGACGGCGTGGGTGCAGCAGAGGGATACGCTCTTCGCCCCTTCCCTTATAAGGGCCTCGGCCGCCTTTACCGCTGTGCGCGCCGTGTCTACCAGGTCGTCCACTATCACTGTGGCTTTGCCGTTGACGTCGCCTATAACGTGCATTATCTCTGCGTGGTTGGAAGAGGGCCTTCTCTTATCCGTGACGGCCAGCTTGGAGTTTAGGGCTTTGGCGAAAATCCTCGCTCTCTCCAATCCTCCGGCGTCGGGGGAGACCACCACGACGTCACCGTGAGGGTAGCGCTCCTGCAGGTAGGGGATGAAGATCGGGGAGGCGTATATGTGGTCTACAGGCACGTCAAAGAAGCCCTGGATTTGCCCCGCGTGGAGGTCGACCGTAACGACCCTGTTTATGCCCGATTTGAAGAGTATGTCCGCTACGAGCTTTGCGCTTATGGGAGAGCGGGGGGAGACCTTCCTGTCCTGCCTTGCGTATCCGTAGTATGGGATTACCGAGGTGATTTTCCCGGCGGAGGCCCTCTTGAGAGCGTCCACCATTATGAGAAGCTCCATTATGTTCTCGTTTACGGGAGGGCAGGTAGACTGCACCATGAATACGTGGGAGCCCCTTACGCTCTCTCCTATCTCGACGTACACCTCGCCATCGCTGAATCTCTTGATTTGGGCGTCGCCGTAAGGCACCTTGAGGTACTTACAAATCGCCTTCCAAAGCTCTTGATTTGAAGTGCCGCTGAAAATCTTTGTTCTTTCCATTTTAGAAAAAATAGTAAAGGGATAGCAAATAATTACAAGAGGACGTATTATAAATTAAAAGGGCTGGAATTCAAGTGTGTCCGTGGGGGTTTCTTTTCTCGGCACGCATGAGGATATCTTGAGTGCAGCCTGCGTTGCGATAGCAGGAGGAGGGGGGAAGCGATGGCCGCGCCGTCCGATGATATGAAGGGCTTTCTCTCCACAGGCAGGGTGGCGAGGCTCGCCACGGCGGGGGTTGACGGGAAGCCGCTCGTAATACCGATATGCTACGCCTACGATGGGGAGCGTCTGTTCACGCCCATCGATAAGAAGCCTAAGAGTGTAGAGCCCGGCGAGTTGAGGAGGGTTAGGAATATCCTTCAAAACCCTAAGGTGTCAGTAGTAGTGGACCGCTATAGCGAGGACTGGCAGGGGCTCGGCTACGTGGTGATTGAGGGGAGGGCGGAGATTTTGTCGGAGGGGGAGGAGTACGCGCGAGCGCTGAGGCTGCTGGAGGAGAAGTACCCCCAGTATCGAGAGATGCGGCTCAGGGAGGCCGGGCTTCCCGTAATCGAGGTCACTCCACTCAGGTACATCTCGTGGGGGAGGCTCGGGGTTTAGCGGGCGGCTTGATTAGGTGGCTTTGTTTATTCCTTGATGCTTTAAGTGTGTGGCGTTAGGAAAATGGCTCGGTCGGACGTTAACTTATTGATATCAGCGCCTCTTTGAGACTCTTTGCCCGCCGGGTTATCTCCTCGGGCGCGGCGTCTCCCGCCGGGCCGAATAGACAGCTCGATAGCCCCACTACCGCAGCCCCGCTCTCAAGGTATTCGTGCAAATTGTCGAGGTTCACACCCCCCGTGGCCATCACCTTTATAAAGGGGAGCGGCTCCTTCATCGCCCTTATGTACCTCGGCCCCCCAAGCTCGCGGGCGGGGAAAATCTTTACCAAGTCCGCCCCTGCGTTCCAGGCGTTTACTATCTCGTTCGATGTAAGCGCCCCGGAGGCGATAGCCAGACCGTTCTTCTTGGCGAAGCCTATTATCTCAGGGTCGGTGTGGGGACAGACGAGGAACTCCGCCCCGGCGTCGAGGGCCTCCCCGGCCTGAGTGATGGTCAGCACCGTACCCGCGCCCACGTACACACCCGTCCGGCCTGAGAGGGATTTTATGACTTTCTTTGCGCCCTCGAACGAGAACGTTATTTCGATGAGATTTATGCCCCCCTCTATGCACGCACGCGCCCTCTCAGCGGCGGCGGCCTCTGCTCTCTCTTCCTTGTAGCCGCTTGCTCTTACCACCGCTACCGCCTTCTCGTGTGTCAATACGTCTATAATCTTCATGCCTTTTTACCATTTATAACCGTCTTTGTGTAGAGCGTTTTTTCTCCGTGGCCCAAAACCCATGAAACGGATGGACGCTCGCTGAGGTGCGAGAGGCGGGGAGGGGGGAGAAGGGGACGATTAGGCCGTATCGGCCGTAGTTTGTGCGCTGGGATTCATTCCAAGAGTTCCTACTCCGCTTTGCCGTCGGGTTACTTCGTTTTTGCCCTTTCTAGGTATTTCCCCGTTCTCGTGTCTATCCTGATTACCGTTCCCGTGTCCACGAATAGTGGCACGTTGACGATGGCTCCCGTCTCCAG
>Ga0114931_10009370_pt1 | contig 11742 bp, 9 predicted proteins | sample 2SBtaG_FD_89579 | JGI IMG/M metagenome (GOLD analysis project Ga0114931, IMG submission 89579) | Deep subsurface microbial communities from Kolumbo volcano to uncover new lineages of life (NeLLi) - 2SBTROV14_V59a metaG | ecosystem: Environmental > Aquatic > Marine > Volcanic | place: Kolumbo...
TTAAAACATATTGTTTCCTTTCTGTAAAGGTGGTTTTTCGCCAGGCATTCGCAACTTTCTTGAGGACTTCTGCTTGTGTCGGATACGGATAAATGGTGTCTGCAATGGCACGGAGCCCTGTCCCGGTTTTTATGGCAAGCGTCAATTCACTGATAAGGTCTCCCGCATGAGCAGAAACGATGGTGGCGCCCACTAGTTGGTCGGTGCCTTGTTTGACGTGAACTTTGGCAAACCCTTTATCTTCTCCATCCAATACGGCACGATCGACATCTTTCATGTCAACAACGAAGGTGTCTATTTCAACCCCCTTGGTTTTTGCTTCCTCCTCGTACAGGCCCACATGTGCGATTTCAGGATCCGTGTAGGTACACCACGGAATAATTAATGAGTCGGTGCTTGCGTATCCCAATCCCAATGGATGAGGAAAGAGAGCGTTTTGGATGACGATTTTGGCCATGGCGTCGGCCGTATGGGTAAATTTCAAGGGGAAGCAGATATCTCCAGCCGCGTAGATCTTGGCATTGGTCGTTTGAAGCCGGTTATTCACTGTCACCCCTCGGCGTGAATCATAAGCCACACCCACTTTTTCCAATCCGAGGTTTTCGACATTGGGTGCCCGGCCAATGCCAACCAATATTTCATCCACGGCTATGTCCAGCGAGTTTCCTGCAACGGCGTAGTGGATAATTTTATGACCATCCCTTCGGCTGATCTCTGTGATGTTCGCATCACAAATAAACTGAACGCCGTCACGGCTCATCGATTGTTTCACAATTTCCGCTGCCTCACGATCTTCCCTGGGGAGGATCCGGCATTCCTGCTCAAACACCACAACCTGACTGCCAAAGCGGGCAAAGGCTTGCGCTAGCTCACACCCGATGGGACCGGCTCCAATGACAGCGAGCCGGACGGGGAGTTCAGTCAGAGAAAACGCCGATTCATTGGTCAGGCAGCCGGTTTCTTGTAGGCCGGGAATGGGTAACATAATGGCCCGGGCTCCTGTGCAAATAACGGCCTTGGTAAACGACAAGGTTTTTCCATCGACTGTAAGGGTTTGGGGTCCTGTAAACGAACCATGTCCCATATACACGTCAACGCCCAACTGTTGAAAACGGCTTGCTGAATCGGTCCGGCTCAGTTGAGCGCGCAATTGTCTCATTCGTGCCATGGCCATTCCAAAATCCTGTTTGGCCGCTCCCACCATGGTCAGTCCAAACTCTTCGGCCCGTTTGAATTCAGACCAGGTCCGGGAAGCACGAATAATTCCCTTCGAGGGGACGCATCCAACATTCAAACAGTCACCTCCCATGAGATACCGTTCAATAAGCGCCACTTTGGCCCCAAGGCCCGCGGACACAGCGGCTGTGACTAACCCTGCTGTCCCAGCCCCAATGATCACCAGATTATAGCGTCCGCTTGGATCGGGATTCTTCCAATGAGGCGGATGGACATTCTTCACTAATTCCTGATTGAATGAGTCCATGGGGAGCATTTCAACACTATGATGGGGCATGCCGGGATTGTTCATAGTCATTCCTTGGAGATGGGAGAATCTTATTTGCCGGATATGTGATGATAGGCAACAGGCAAGAGGGCCAAGAGGCCGAGAAGGGTCAGGGCGATCAAGACCGGGGGAGAGGCAATGTCTCCCAAGTCGTTCATCGTTCCCAATTGCCGGCCCGCATACGCGAAGACAAAACTGCCTGGGATAATTCCAGCGGCTGTGGCAGCGACATAGGTCCCGACCTTGATCCGTGTAAGGCCCGACACGAGATTGACAAGAAAGAAAGGAAAGGCGGGAATAAGCCTGAGCGTCGTGAGATAGCTGAAGGCATTGTTGGCAAATCCGGCCTGAATGGGCTCCAAGCGATCGCCGAATTTCTGTTCCACCCAATCACGAAACAAATACCGTGCGGCCAGAAAAGCCATGGTCGCGCCGATAGTCGCGCCAATGTTCACGAAAAGGGTTCCTAAAAAACTGCCAAAGAGGAACCCACCGGTTAACGTGAGGACCGCCCCTCCCGGAAGAGAAAAAGTCGTCTGGAGAATATACAATCCAATAAAGATCAAGACGGCCAAGCCATAGTGGGTATTGGTATAGGCAAGAAGGCTGTCACGATTGGCTTTGATGGCCTCGAAGGATACATATTGTCCTAAGTCAAAGAAAAAAAAGGCTCCAATCCCACTTGCCAACATGATCGTGATGATGGCTTTGCCGAACAGATGGGTGGAGCGTTCTGCTGTGGAAGCGCCTGAATGAAATTTCATGGCAGGGTCTAAAGGTTGTGGGATTGTACTCATTATCGCTCCTGACGGTTGAATGTGTCTTGTCCAAAAAGTATGGCAATCGGCCGTTTCTTCTCTTAGTCATGGGAGCATGGCAATCATTACACAATTTATCCATAAGACGAGCAGACAAGTGAAGATTGTAAAGAGTATACTACTTCCACTTTTCCTCCCCTTAAGAACATACACCACAAATAGGATCATATGACGAACAGCATCATCCAGCAACATGGATTATCTGAAGAGGAATATCAAAAAATTCTGAGTTGCTTAGGACGGGAACCTTCTTTCACGGAGTTAGGAATTTTTTCCGTCATGTGGAGCGAGCATTGTAGTTATAAAAGCTCACGCATGCATTTAAAACGCTTGCCAACGGAAGGCGCTCGTGTATTGCAGGGACCCGGTGAAAATGCCGGCGCCATTGATATTGGAAATGGCCTAGCGGCGGTTTTTAAAATTGAGTCGCACAATCATCCTTCTTTCATTGAACCTTTTCAGGGAGCGGCCACTGGGGTTGGGGGAATCCTCCGGGATATTTTTACCATGGGGGCTCGGCCGATTGCCCTGTTGGATTCCTTGCGATTTGGTGAATTAGACGTTCCGCAAAACCAACATTTAGTCCAAGGTGTGGTGGCTGGTATATCTTGGTATGGGAATTGTATCGGCGTCCCGACCATTGGAGGGGAGCTTGCCTTCAATGATATTTATTCAAAGAACCCTTTGGTCAATGTTTTGTGTCTTGGCATCGCCGACCAGAAAAAAATAGCTAAGGGATTAGCCCGTGGAGTGGGTAACCTTATTGTCTACATCGGAGCCAAGACCGGTCGGGATGGGATTCATGGAGCCACCATGGCCTCTGACAGCTTTGAGGAAACGTCCGAGGCTAAACGGCCGAATGTCCAAGTCGGAGATCCTTTTTTAGAAAAGCTTCTCCTGGAAGCCTGCATGGAATTCATTGAGAAGGATTTATTGGTCGGCATTCAAGATATGGGAGCGGCCGGGCTGACCAGTTCATCATGTGAAATGGCCGCCCGGGCAGGAACCGGCCTAGCGTTGGAGACGGACAGCATTCCCTGTCGTGAGCCGGATATGACCCCCTATGAGATACTTCTGTCGGAATCACAGGATCGCATGTTGCTTGTGGTGCAACCAGAAAAACGAGAGGAGGTTACCCGGGTTTGTCGACAATGGGGTATCGAAGCTGCGGTCATTGGCACCGTCACCAATACCCCAAACATTCAAGTACGGAAGCAAGGCCACCTGGTCGCGGATATTCCCGTCAGTGCCTTGACCGATGACGCGCCTCGTTACGAACGTCCTGCCGCTCCCCCCCCTTATCAGGAACTCTTACAATCCTGCCAGATTGAGAATTTTCCTGATGTCCAACATCCCGGCGATGTCTTACAGACCTTGTTGTCATCACCAAGCATCGCTCACAAGGGCTGGGTTTTTCAGCAGTATGATCATATGGTCGGGACCAATACCGTGGTGACCCCTGGTTCTGACGCTGCCATCATTCGAATCAAGGGTACGGGGAAGGCCTTGGCCCTTACCACCGATGGCGACAGTCGCTATTGTCTCCTGAATCCCTACATGGGGGGAATGCTGGCGGTGGCCGAGGCTGCAAGAAATCTCGTCTGTGCAGGCGCTGAGCCTATCGGCGTGACCGATTGCCTGAATTTCGGCAACCCGGAACGCCCCGACATTATGTGGCAATTTGTGATGGCGGTGGAGGGAATTGGCGATGCCTGTCGCGCATTGAATCTTCCCGTCGTGAGTGGCAATGTCAGTTTCTACAATGAAACAAACAACCTGTCCATTTATCCCACGCCCATCATTGGGATGGTCGGCTTATTGGAGTCGGAAGAATACGCGAGTACGCAATGGTTTAAGAATGAAGGGGATGAGATTATTCTGTTGGGAGAAACGAATGAAGATCTTGGAGGCTCTGAGTATCTGAAATATGTGCATCATCGGGAACAGGGGACTCCACCGTGGTTGAACTTAGAAAAAGAAAAAGCCCTCCATCAGTGCCTGCTCGCTCTCCGAAAGGACGGATGGATTCAATCCGCTCATGATTGCTCGGAAGGAGGGTTAGCCGTTACACTAGCTGAATGCTGTGTGTCACTTTCGACAAAGCCGTTGGGCGCGACCATTCGGCTTCATCGGGGAGGATTACGGCTTGATAGTCTCTTGTTCGGGGAAAGTCCTTCAAGGGTCGTTCTCAGCGTGGGTACTGACCATGCGGAGGAGGTCTTACATCTCGCCCGGCAGTCTGCTGTTCCGGCTGTGGTGATTGGTCGAGTCGGTGGGCCATCCTTGAATATTTCTCTTGCCTCCGATGCTCAGAAAGACGTGCCATGCTTGAATGTCCCCCTGGAGAAGCTTGTGGATTCTTGGATGTATAGTTTGAGGCGGCATCTGACGAAAGAGCAGACAAGATCGCAGACTGAGTTGATTGATCGTCCATGAAAACCCTGAAGCCCATTGAGGAAGACACGCCCCTTTCTTCTTCCGGGTATGGTCTCTCCTCTCAAGAAGCCACCTCCTCCGATAAATTTCATGATGAATGCGCGGTTTTTGGTATTTCTGGACATACGGAAGCCGCCAATCTCACCTATCTCGGCCTCTATGCCCAACAACATCGTGGGCAGGAAGGATCCGGCATCGTGGCCTCAGATGGCCGGCAATTTCACCAACACAAAGGTCTTGGTCTCGTCGCTGATATTTTTTCCCAACCCGTACTTAAGACACTCGCGGGGATCAGAGCCATTGGTCATAATCGTTATTCCACATCCGGCCATAGCATCCTCAAAAATGTCCAACCATTGACGGTCAACTTTGCATTGGGGAATTTGGCACTCGCCCATAATGGAAACTTAATTAACGCGCCGATGCTTCGGGGAGAATTGGAAGCCTATGGAGCGATTTTTCAATCGGATTCTGACAGTGAGGTTATGATCCACTTAATCGCTCATTCAAAAGCCGATACCTTATTGAATCGGATCATTGATGCGTTAAGTCTCGTTCGAGGGGCTTTTTCCCTGGTCATCTTGACCGATGACGGACTCATTGCCGCTCGTGATCCCTATGGATTCCGTCCTTTGTGTATGGGGCAGCACAAAGGAAGTTGGGTGGTTTCTTCTGAAACATGCGCGTTTGATTTAATCGGCGCGAAGTTTCTTCGTGAAATTGAGCTGGGTGAGTTGATCCTTTTTAACAATGGTGGCGTGACATCCTACTTCCCATTCGTTTCTAAACATCCCGCGCAGTGTATTTTTGAATATGTCTATTTCGCTCGACCTGACTCGAAAATCTTTGGCGCGAATTCCGTCTATGCCATTCGTAAAACTTTTGGCCGCCAATTAGCCAAAGAATGCCCCGCTGATGCTGACATGGTGATTCCCGTTCCGGACTCCGGTGTCCCCGCCGCTCTGGGTTTTGCGGAGGGGATGGGTATTCCATTTGAAATTGGACTCACACGCAATCACTATGTGGGGCGTACCTTTATTGAGCCGGAACAAGCCATTCGCCATTTTGGGGTCAAACTAAAGTTGAATGCCATAACAGAAATTTTGGAAGGGAAACGCGTGGTGGTCGTGGATGACTCTCTGGTTCGCGGCACCACCAGCCGAAAAATCGTCAAAATGATTCGCCATGCCGGCGCCCGTGAAGTTCATATGCGGATCAGTTCTCCACCGACGATGGCTCCTTGTTTTTATGGGATAGATACCCCTACGAAAAAAGAACTCATTGGGTCTCATTTAACGGTTGAGGAGATCCGTCACTATCTCACTGCTGATAGCCTGGGGTACCTCAGTCTTGAGGGCATGCTGGCCATGGCGCCCAACCGATCCGATTCTTATTGCCATGCGTGTTTTACGGAGCAATACCCCATTTCATTGACGAGAGCTGAACAGCTTCAACTGGGATTGTTCGATGCTGCCAAACCGTCCTGCCACTCGACACTGGTTGCTGAAAAAAAAATTGCTGTGGTAGAGTGATACACATAGGTTGAACAGAAGAGATTTTTCCTCATCCTACTTTTTGGTGTTGAGGAAGGAGGGGTCCTGATGAATAAATATATTCTTAGTGGGTTGATGACCGTTATCCTAGGTGTGACGGGAGTCGGCACCTGTGACGCCGCAGGATTTTTTAAGGTTGGAGAGCCTGCGCCTGACTTTACCCTGACGTCCTTGAAAGGAAAGACCGTGAGCTTAGGCGCTCTCCGAGGGCACGTGGTGGTGCTGGGATTGTTTCATATTTGTAAGCCTTGTCTCATTCAGAGCATCGCTCTTCAGAAAGTCTATGAAGAGACTCGTGGAAAAAATGTGGTGGTCATCGGAGTGAATGCTTCCGGAGATTCAGAATCGGATGTCAAAGACTTCCTCCGGCATTTTCCTGTGACGATTACGTATCCCTATCTTCTAGATCCTTCCCAGGAAACCGACCGTTTGTATGGAGGGGGGCGGTTTATCCCCAATGTCTATGTGATTGACCCCGGGGGAATCATTCGATGGCAGCGAGTGGGGAATATGGATTTAGCCGGGCATGAGGTCATTGCCCATGAAGTTGAGAAACTACTGAGTCAATCTGCAAAAACCGATCACCGTCTGTAAGTGTGAGAACAAATGGGGAGCCTGTCCTGTATGGATGATTGGGAACCTGGAAAACAAAAACTCTTGGAAATTGTTACGGATATCGATCCCGCCGTTGAAGTCGTCATCCCGGCCGCTCCCTCCAATAACCTCTTTCTCATTTCTTTGACCAAGGGACCCAATCGAAAATTCATCACCATCCCGGAAGATGATGTGTTAGATTTATGCGTGGATGAGGATGTGTTGGACAACACGACCTTCTTGCTGAAAGAGACCATAGGGACATTGTGAAACAACTCTTCCCGAATATTTGGCAATGGTCATGGTTCTCCGAGGACAAGCAACTTGATTTTAATGGATATTTGTTAGCGATTGGAGAACATCGGGTTCTCATTGATCCTCCTCTAATGACGGCGAATGAGGTGGCACAAGTCCATCAAGGCGGACCGATAGATTATATTGTGATGACGAACAGGGATCATGAACGGGAAGCGGAGGCCTATAGAAAAGAGTTTCAGTGTCAACTCTTTGTGCCAGTGTCCGATGCTCCAGAGATCCGGGCTTCATTTGATAAGACGTATGCGGATGGAGAACTTCTCCCCGGAGGGATGTGGGTCATTCATCTCGCTCATCAAAAAACACCAGGGGAATGCGCCCTTTTTCTTGAACGAGGCCAGGGCATTCTCATCGTGGGAGACGCTCTTCTGGGAAAGCCTCCAGGCCAACTCTCTCTTCTGCCTCCTGAAAAATATCCTGATGTGAAGAAGGCCTGTGAAGGCCTTCAACGCCTGCTTCGTTACAACTTTGATTGTCTGTTGGTAGGAGATGGGACATCGCTCTTAACGGGGGCCAAGCCTGTGGTTGAACGTCTCCTCCAATCGTCCTTGGCTTAATGCTGTTTCCTAGTCTCCAAAATCCTATTCATTCTAAACGGCCCGAGGCCGGCATGGCTGTGTATTCCCTGCTGGGTCCGGTAGGGCGCCAAGGGAGAATCCTATGGGACATGCCGCCTCAGCTCAGCAATGGGAACAGATTCGCCATTTGCTTGTAGAACGGATCCCCGGCTTTGAACAAGCCGACCCGCAGGGTTCCTTACTGTTACCACTCGCTGATGAGGATTGGTTCATTGAAATTGGTCCTGAAGGGCTTCTGATTTGTCAAGCCGGCTATGACCTCGATGATATGAAAAGCCTATTATCTGATGGGACCCCGGAAGATTTGGGCCAAGATGAACTGGCGAAACAAGCAAAGTTTTACCTGCAACAAACCGTTGCCAAATACCGCAATCGGCTCATACAAAACGGATTCCATGAACGGATAGAAATGAATCAGGACTATGTCGCCGCCCTTTTTGAAAAACCGGTGGATTATGGTGATGCGGAAGGTCTCCTGGAAACGATCCAGCAATGCCGATCCCAATTTCTTTCTTCTTCATAAATTTTGGTCATCCCGAGGAGACTGTCTAAGATGAGAAATTTCGAAGAATTTCGTGAGATTGTGTATTCCTTTCGGTTGCCCCGGTTGATATTAAGCGCGTTGGATTTTGATCTTTTTACCATCATGGGATCGCGGACATGGAGCGTGAAGGTCTTAGCCAAGAAACTTCAGGTCAGTGAACGGGGTCTTGATATTTTATGCAGGAATTTAGCCGGCGCCGGCTTGTTGGTGAAACATGGTACGCGCTATCAGAGCGGAAAACTGGGGCAGACGCTCCTTAATGCCCAATCGCCCGCATATCGTGGAGCATACCTTGATTTAATGAGGCAACAGTGGGAAGACTGGGCACAATTAACTCGTTCTATCCGGACGGGGAAGCCGGTCGAGGAACAGGGGGACGAGTCACCCGGTTATCGACAATCCTTCACCTGGGCGATGCATCATCGATCCATAGAGCCAGCCAAACAAGTGGCAGATCAAATCAACTTGAAACAGGTGCGCACCTTTTTGGATCTGGGAGGAGGACCTGGAACCTATGCGTTGGCCTTTCTTGGGAAAAATCCTCACATGCAGGCCACGATTATGGATCGACCAGAGGCGCTGACTGTGGCCAGAGCGATTGCGGCGCCTCTCAAGCAGGGAAAACGTTTATCCTTCCACGCCGGTGATTTTTTCTCTGATGCCATTCCAGGGAAATATGATGTGATTTGGTTGTCCAACGTTCTTCATATATATTCAGCCAAGGAAAATACCAAGTTGTTTCGAAGACTTCGGACTCATGTGAACCCTGGCGGGCAGATACTGATCCAGGATACCTTTTTACTCGATCCAGAAGGGCTCTACCCCGTAGAAACCAATCTCTTTGCCGGAACCATGCTCCTGTTCACTGAAACCGGCAATACCTATCATCTGGCTGAGGTGAAAAAATGGCTGGTTTCTTCAGGGTTCAGGAGGCCCACGCATATTCAACTCAAGAAAGGAACAGGCGATTGGGAAGGCGTCATTCTCAAAGCGGTCAAGCCGTTACGGTGACGGGGAGGGTCGTGACGGGTTACTCTCCCCTTCAAATTCAGAAGGTTGAGAAAAAGAAAGCGGTGGTGTCGAAACGGGAAGATGAACCACAAATGATGTTCCTTGGTGGAGCTGACTCTTGACTTCCACGTACCCCTGGTGCTCTTGAATGATTTGATGGACAATGGCCAACCCCAGCCCAGTTCCTTCACGTTCCTGGCTTGTGTGCTTTGTTGTAAAGAACGGGTCAAAGATATGGTCTAAGTCTTCTTGAGGAATCCCATGCCCTGTATCCTGCACTTCTATTTGAACCCAATGAGAATCCTCATTCTTTGCCACAGACGACGTGCGAACCATCAAAGTTCCTTCTATTTCTATCATGGCCTCCACGGCATTCAAAAATAGATTCAATAAGACCTGTTTGATTTGTTGGGCATCCACGTAAACGGGAGAGACCGAATGGGCTAATTCGGTTTCAATCGTCAACAGTGTATTGGTCGGTCGAATACGAATGATATAGAGACATGATTCAATAATGGCATTAATATCCTCTAATTGAAAAACCGGATCAAACGGACGAGCATAATCCAAAATTTCCTGCGTCAATCGTTCAATGCGTAACACGTCATCCTTGACCACCTTGCCGAATGTCACCAAAAACTCATCATCATCCAGACGCTCAGGTGTGAGTTCGATAAACGTCTTGATGGATGTCAGCGGATTTCGAATTTCATGGGCTAACCCGCCGGCCATGGTTTCCAATGAACGGAGGCGATCGGTCCGACGAATCAATGCCTGGGAGCGTTTGAGCTCTTCATAGAGAATGGCATTTTCAAGAGCGATCGCGGCCTCTTGAGACAAGGTGGCGAGTGATTGTCGTTCCTGAAAGGAATACAACTCTCCGGCCTTTTTCCGTCCGAAGAACAACATTCCCAACAACTTGGTTTTTCCACTGAGCAGCAAACACAATTCAGCGTTGAGGGTATGCAGGAACTTCAGAACCAACAGGGAACGTTCAGGTGATTCTTCTTCGAGTTCTTGTCGGATGAGACAAGGATGTCCCTGTGTCGCGTAGCCGAACAAATCTCTCTCAAGGTCCTTCGACACGGGGACATAGGAATCAATGGCCACACCAAAAGAGGAAAAGGGCCGGTATCCGTTCGTATCTTTGTCAAAAAGATACACGATACCGGATCCGATACCCATGAGCTTACCGATGGAATGGAGGATGGTCTCGCATAACGTTTTCAAGTCCAGAATGGTCACAAGAGATTTTGAAAAGTCAGTGACTGTGTGATGTAAGTCGTACCGTTCTTTAAACAATGTTTTTGAAATCATGTTCTGAACCTCTAAGCGAAAAGCCGAGAAACAGAACACCAAGACCATGAGCATGACCAGTTCAACCAAGGCATAGCCATGATCCGTAAAACCAAAATACAACTGTTGGACAAGGAGCAGAACAGGAAACGAGGGAAGGACAATGAGACTTAAGAGAATGCCATAGGTCACGCCTTTTTCAACGGTTTCACCAAAATCAAGCAGCCGATATCTGAGCAGGGCGTACGCAACAACGGAGGGATACGCGGTAATGAGAATGGTTCCAATGGGCGGCATGGCTATGCCGTACCACAACGGGAATGTTGTAAAACCTCCTGCATGAGCAATAAGAGAACCCACGATCAGTAAACGCAGGCGTCTTTGTTGGACCCCTTCGGCCTTTTGGGAAGCTCGATAGAGGAGAAAGGTTCCGTATCCAGAGGCACAAGCAAACCATAATAAATAGGCATGGAACAGGAACCCTGGTTGAGGCCAAAAGGGAAATGTTAAGGCTGGACGAACATCACGAACAAAAAAAGGCGTCCAATCAGATAAAAGGAAAACTCCTGACAAAATCCATCCTATTGTTAAAAGTACGGTTCGACGTTCCACAAGGTCCACAATCGTCAACACATGATAAAGATACGTTGTGGGAAGAAATATCGCACCTCCCATAAGAAGACGAACGAAAAATAACGCGCTGTCATGATCCTCGGTCAGTTGCCAGGCAAGGTAGGCGTATCCCCAGACACTTGCACTGAGGCAGTACAGGCTATAGGCGCGGTTTTTGGAATGAAGGGGATTGTGAAGGTAGACCAAGAGCCCCGATATGGTAGCGGCAAGGCCGACCAAGAGCCCACTGGTGGCATGAAAGTTCATTGATTCTCACGTAACTGGATCGGGAAAGGGTCGGGCATCCCCAGTTCGTCTATTTTACGGTAACCGGATGAGCCCCACAAGACAAGAGGATTTCAACGCGAATGGCGCTGGGCTTTGAGAAAAAGGCATGGGCAGGGAGGAAGAGTGGTTAGCTTGGAACAAGCGAATATTGGCGAGACAGGCGAGAGAAAGCGGAACCCCACGAAGGTTTTAA
>Ga0114931_10009371_pt1 | contig 11741 bp, 11 predicted proteins | sample 2SBtaG_FD_89579 | JGI IMG/M metagenome (GOLD analysis project Ga0114931, IMG submission 89579) | Deep subsurface microbial communities from Kolumbo volcano to uncover new lineages of life (NeLLi) - 2SBTROV14_V59a metaG | ecosystem: Environmental > Aquatic > Marine > Volcanic | place: Kolumbo...
ATTGAAATGACACGCTCAAAACTTAAGCCGACTTAAGTCGGCTTGGGCTTTTAGCCCGGAAATTCATTTCCGGGTTAAAATTTGCCTGAAAACTGAAACGCACCCGTAAACTCGACCGTACAGAGAGCCGTATCGAAGGGGGTGTTCGCGGTATTTTCATTCTGAATAGCCCGCTAGGGCGTGATGTGATACAATTCAGTGAGATAACCTGAATTCGGAGTTGTTTTCTTTTATCAAATAGCGAATGAAGCGTGACCAATGACCGAAAACATTCAAACCGTTCGATTTGTACTGCCACTGCCGCCGAGCATCAATCAACAGTATGCCCGCGCGGGCAACCGGCGAGTGCTGACAAAAGAAGCGAAAGCGTTTAAAAAGGCGGTAAAACTGCGCATCCATAAATTGCGGGTAGATGATGTTTTGACCGATACGTTTATCGCTGCGCTGAAAGCGGGTTGGATTGGCATCTTTTTGGATATGTATTTTGAATCGCCGCTGAAACGCGATTTGGACGGTGGGCTGAAAATTACGCAAGATGCCATTTTAAGCGAGTTGGGTATTAACGATAACCGGGTGGTCGATATCCATTTGGTCAAACGGATTGACCCGCTGAAACCCCGTGTTGAAGTTGAACTGGAAGCTATCCCCAACTGGGAATTCAGCGAGTCATATGCCTATTTGGGCGACGAGGCTGAATAACCGCCACTACTTTCCCCAACTGATGAGCCGCTCATCCACACCGTGATACTGCACGTTAAATTGTGCTGCCACCGCTGCCGCAAAAAGCGGGTGCGGGTCGGTGCCGTCGGCATTCATTACCCAAAACTCCCATTCGCCGCGGCGGTCAGTCACAAATGCAATTTGTTTTCCGTTTGGCGACCAAGCGGGAGCGGCACTGTTAAACGGTTCACCCAGCAATGGTTGAGATGGCGTCAGCCGGTGGCGTGCGCCGGTGGCAGTGTCGATGGTGTAAATTTCCCAGTGGTTATCCTGACGGTAACTGACTGCCACCGTGCTGCCGTCGGGAGAAATTACCGGCGCGTGGTCGTGAAAATCATCGCTGAATGGGAAAAACTCACCGCGATTCAAATCTAACTGCTGCAATCCGATGCTGCTGCCGAAAATCACTCGCCACGGGTTGACGGGGTCCCACGTTGGCGCATACGAGTATGTTTGCGATGGCAAATCTTCAAATGTGCCGTCAGAGACATCAATTTCACGCAACTGCCAATGGGTATCCGGAGGCAGTTTAAAACAAAGTTTGAAACCCTTGAACCTGAAATGGTACGCGCGCGGCGGTAATTTGGGGAATGTACCGTCAGACCGCAGCCCGACACATCTCGATTCAACTTCTCTGCGTCCGCCGTGCTGATAACTGATGACCAATTTGCTGCCATCCGGCGACCACGCCGGCGATTTCGGCTCGAACATTTCGCCCAGCAAGTGCCGTTCTGTGCCGGAAGCGATATCGTATAGCCATACCGCGCCGACTTCTCCGGGCCCCCAGCGGGTAAACGCGATGGTTTTCCCATCCGGTGATAGCGTTGGGTCAATCCCCCCCGAAAGGCGTTGCAGTCCGCTGCCATCCGGGTTAATCAGAAAGAATGCGCCGCCGGTTTCCGGTTGAATGACCATCTTCCCCCCGCCATTTGGCACGGGGGGCGCTGCAACCCGCGGCACCGATACCGCGCCGGGATTTGTTTCCACATATTTGGGTGATGCAGATATCCAACCGAGGTTTTGCCCGTTGCGTGCAACCCGATACCACTCGCCCGTGAAATTGATACCCACAATTTCAACCGACTCGCCTTGTGCCAACACGTCTATCGCCGGATAGATTGTGCCGGGCCCGCTGCGCACGTTAAAAGCCGCCGCCAGAATGGTTGCGATTGGTTTTTGTGCTGCGGTAGCCGCCGCTGTTTCGGTTGGCGTTGGCGTTTCGGTGGGCAGCACTATGGACGCGCGGGTGAGCAACGGCGGCAGCGGTATGGCTGTCGGTGTTGCGGTTGCCGCGGGGATGGGCGTGAAGGTTGGCGGCGGTGCGGTGTGTGTCGGCAGGGAAACGGTTTCTGCCAGCGCGGCAACTGTCGGCGGTGCAGTAATGTTTGCTTGCGTGTTGCACCCCACCGCAAAAATGCTAAAAATGATGGTGATTGCGATTAAAGTTTGTTTCATGACACCCTGTCACTTTCTAGTTGTCGTCTCAGTCATCATCGGTGCGGGAGGCTCTGTTTTGTTTCGTCATCGCATAGACAACAACCAACACAAACCCGATGCCGAAGATTAATCCGTTCAGCATATTGTTGGTAAAGAATCCAATGGCTAGACCAATCGCCATTGCAATCGCAATTCGCGGTCCAAATCGCATAAAATTACCTCAAAAATAATGTATATCCAAGCAGTGCCAGTGCGGCAAATATGCCCAATCCCAATATGATAAACAAAACTCGGCGACTTGCTTCCGGTGACACCGTTGAGTTGGTTTCACCATCTTTTTCGTCCATTGCCATGCCAATCGCAACCCCAATGGCAACTCCTATACCCACACCCGCACCGATATTATCGATGGCAACGCCAATGGCTGTTCCAATGCCAATCCCGATGGCAATGCCGGCACCCAAATTCTTCGATTCTTTCTTTTTCATCGTACTATCTCTTTCGCTATTGGGATGCCGTCACTGCAGATGAAAAACTGGATTTATTGCCATGTAACCAAAGCATATCCTAGGATTGCCAGCGTGGCAAGTATTCCTGCCCCCAACAAAGTAAGAATTGTGCGGCGGGCGGCGGCGGAAAGATGGATGTCCTCTTTTCTGCGGGAAATTCCTCCAAACGCGATGCCAAATGCCACGCCAAAGGCAATCCCCATACTAATATTATTTAGGGCAACGCCAATGGCTGTTCCAATGCCAATCCCGATGGCAATGCCGACACCCATCATAGTTTCGACTTGTTGCTTCATAATTTAATCCCCTTTGCTATTCGTACCTCAGCGCATCAATCGGGCTGAGGCGCGCGGCACGGGTGGCGGGATATATCCCAAAGAACACCCCCACCGCCAAACTAAATCCGGTGGCCAGCAGCACCGCGCTGGTGTGACCACGGTGGTCAAATTGGCCAGATTGCCGATGAGAATTGAGCTGAGGATACCCAGCAATATGCCGATTGCACCGCCGATGACAGAGATGACCACAGCCTCTATCAAAAATTGAGACAGAATGTCGCTGCGTTTTGCGCCGATAGCTTTTCGCAAGCCGATTTCGCGGGTTCGTTCTGTCACCGAAACGAGCATAATGTTCATAATGCCAATGTCGCCCACCACCAGCGAAATTCCGGCAATGGAACCGAGTACGATGGTGAAAATGGCGGTAATATCGCCGAACACCGCAATCAAATCGGCTTGATTGATGACGGTGAAATCGTCGTCATCTTTAAAGCTGATGCGATGGCGTTCGCGCAAAACTTGGCTGATTTCATCGGCGGCTGTGTCCATTAAATCTTCGCTGGTAACTTGCGCGAAAATAACCGAAACGACATAACTGCCGTGTACCACCGGTGCGGAAAAGAGGCGGCTTTGCGCAGTGGAAATCGGAATGAGTACCACATTATCTTCATCGCCGCCAAACCCGCCGGAACTGCCTTTTTCTTTCAGCACACCCTTTACCCGAAACGGCACATCGTTGATTTTAATTGTACGCCCAATAATGGTGATTGGTGGCTCATCGGGGAAAAGGCGTTCCACCACCCGCGCGCCGAGCAACGCCACGCGAGAACGTCCCGACACGTCATTCTCGGTGATGAATTCCCCTTCCAGCATCTGAAAATTCCGCACGGGTCCATATTCGGGCGTGACACCATCAACGGTAGAGAAGGTGTCTCTTTTGCCGGCAACCACCAACCCGCCACTGGAATATACCGGGGCAACAGCGCTGACATCCGGCACACGGAACAAATCACGCAGCGCTTCGGCATCGCCCATCGTCAGCGGTTGGGCATTCCGGCTGGATCGGGCACTGCCGGGCCCGCTGTTATCTAACTGCCCCGGCACCACAAAAAGCAGGTTCGTGCCCAAACTGGCAAATTGCTGGTTGATGAATGATTCAAACCCTTGCCCCACCGAAATGAGCGCGATAACCGCACCCACACCGATGATGATACCAAGCATTGTTAAAATGGAACGTAATTTATTTACGGCTAAACTTCGCAGAGCAATGAGTAGATTTTCGGTAATTTGCATAGGTCTTTTTCAGATTCCAAGTTTCAGGTTCAATATTGCAGGGTGCAACAGTACAAACTTCAAATGGTTACAAATGAGCGAGATGTCCTACTCTCCGGGTCCCGTTAAATCGCGCACACGGACGCTGTATGCGCGTTCGCCGGCGCGTTTGGGGTTGGCGACCGCTTCATCGCTGACGATATGCCCGTCGGACAGGCGGATGATGCGGCGGGTGTGCTGGGCGATCTCCGGTTCGTGGGTGACAAAAACGATAGTGATATCGTTTTCCTCGTTTAGCCGCTGAAAAATGGCCATAATTTCCGCCCCCGATTTTGAGTCGAGATTGCCGGTTGGTTCGTCTGCCAAAATGATGCTCGGTTGGTTGACCAGTGCTCTGGCGATGGCAACCCGCTGCTGTTGCCCGCCGGAGAGTTCGTTCGATTTGTGATACAGCCGGTCGCCCAGCCCGACGCTTTCCAGCGCGATGGCGGCGCGGCGGTGACGTTCTTTGCGCGGAATGCGGTTGTACACCATTGGCAGTTCTACATTTGCCAGGGCGCTCGTTCGCGGCAGCAGATTAAAATTTTGGAACACGAAACCGATTTTTTGATTTCGTACCACCGCCAGCTGATTATCGTCCATTTTGCCGACTTCTTGCCCATCGAGGAAGTATGTGCCGCCGGTCGGCTTGTCTAAACAGCCGATGATGTTCATCAGAGTGGATTTTCCGGAACCGGATGGCCCCATAATAGCAACCAACTCCCGCGCGTGTACCGTCAGCGAAACACCCCGCAGGGCGTGAACCTGCACTTCGCCCATTTGGTATATTTTGGTAATATCGTGTATTTCAATAACCGGTGTTTTTTGATTGTTTGTCATTGGTTTAATTTATCCATTGATGGAACTAAATTGATTAACTCATCTTACGCAGTCAAAGATTTGACAAAATAGAAATTATGGTATTGTTGGTGAAAATCCTGATTTTTGGGTTTTCCCCATCCCCCCTGTGTCCCCCCTCCCTCAGGGAAGGGGGTCAGGGGGAGGGGGTAAAATCGTTAAAGTGAACTATCAAACTTTGTCAAATTTTAAGGTGCGTAAGGTGAGTGATTAATTTCCACCCGGGCCGCCGCCGATGGCTTGCCGCAATTGTTCTCGCCGCGAACTTTGCTGGATGGCGATGGTGTCTCCGGCTTGTACACCGCTCAAAATTTGGCTGACGGTGGTACTTCGTTCACCCAGCACGATTTCGGTGCGTTCGATGCTTTTATCGTTGATGACTTTATCCACATATGCTTTGCCCGTTTCGCGGTCAATTTGAATGGCGCGGTTGGGGATGACCACCACATTTTCCAGCCGTTGCGTTTCGATGGTGGCATTTACGTTCATCCCGATTTTGAATGGGGCGTTTTCGGCGTCTATCAGCACGGTGACGGGATAGGCGACAATACCGGTGGCAGAGGCGACCGGCGCCACACCGACGCTGTCAACTGTGCCCGAAAATTCTTCATCGGGCAGCGAATCGAGGGTGATGACCACGGGCTGACCCGGCGCGATGCGGTTGATGTCAATTTCATCCACTTCCACATCCATTTTAAAGGCAGACAAATCGGAAACAACGATTGCTACCGGCGCAATGGTACTCGGCTCGTTTTCTTTAACGTTGATTTGAGTGACTGTGCCATCGAATGGTGCGTACAGACGCGCTTTTTCCAGTGCCCGCCGCGCTTTTTCCAGATTAACTGCCGCAGCATCCACGGCGGCTTGGCTGATGGCGATATCTTCTGCCGAAGGCCCATCCAGTAGTTTTTGCAGTGATGCTTTTGCTTGTGCCAGTTGTGCCCGTGCCCCGGCAATTTGTCCCGCGTCTGCGCCGTTGAGCAACTTTTGCAGGTTGGCTTCGGCTTGTGCCACCTGTGTTTCGGCTGCCAAAATGTCGGCATTGTCGGCATTTTGCACCGCCAAATTATAATTGGCTTTGGCGGTTTCATAATCAATAGTGGCTTGTTGCAGCATCAAGCCTTGTGCGCTGGCGGCACGCGAGTCGTATGCGACCTGATTGTATGCGTCTTGCGCTTGTTTCAGCGCAATTTCTGCTTTTTTCAATCCTGCGGCAGCGACGGTGATTTGGTCGGCTTGGGGGCCGTTTTTGATGCGTTCCAAATTGGCGCGTGCGCTCTCCAGCGCGGTTTGAGCGGTGGCAATATCTTCCGCCGATGCGCCGTCAAGCAACGAATCGAGGTTGGCTTGCGCACTGTCCACCGCCGCGCGAGCGGCTTCGAGATCGTTTGGGTTGGGTGGGGCCAGGAGTTTTTGGTGTTGGGCGCGAGCGCGCGACAAATCAATTTCTGCCAGCCGGACAGCTTCTTGCAGGTCGGTGGTGTCCAGTTCCGCCAACAGTGCGCCTTTTTCAACCCGTGCGCCTTCGATGACATATATTTTGGCAACAGTGCCGGGCGTTTCAAACAGCAGGTTGGCGCTTTTTTTCGCTTGCAGGCGCGCAGCAGCATCTACCGTGGCAATGATAGTATCGGTTTTGACGGGAATCGTTTCGATGGTTTCATCGGCAGAGACGCTGTATGTTTTTGGGGCGAGCAATGTGTATCCGGCAAATCCAATGCCGACAACGGCAGCCAAAATAGCAATGATGGTGAGTGTTCGTTTCATAGGTTCAAATCCTAAGTTTCAATAATTGGTTCATCTGCAAAACAACGTTGTTGCAAAATTGTTCGGCGGGTCGAATGTTTTTTCGAGTTTAAGCGATGTCATTTCCGCCGGTGCCCGCGGGTGCGAATCAGCAAATTCACATCAAGCCCCGCCGCGCGACAGGAATGTTGCGCCAACTGCCAGCCCGATGGAAACGAGCGCGTAAATCAGGGCGATGAAAAAGGCTTTTGTGCGGCTAAATTTGGTGCAAACTGCCAGCCCGATGACCAGCAGTCCAAAATGCCACAACCAGAAAATATCGGCGAAGGTGAGCGCGGCGAGTAGCGGATTGCCGGCATCTTTCAGCGTGTCGCCGCTGGCTTGCAATGCCGATAATCCGGTGTAAATGGGGAATTTCCCCAAAATACCGATGGCGGCTGCTTGCACAAAACTTCGCAGCGTCAGCGGGATGCTACTCCACGCCACCACATTGAATACCGTGGCGAAACTCAATTCTTCCGCGCCGACTACCAGCGACAGAAAGTAGAACAATCCTGCCATTGCTGCCCAAACAATGCCAACCATCAGCGCGCCGGTGACGGAACCGACCAATCCCAAAAACATCGGGGTGCGGAATTGTGCGGTTTGTTCCATCATTTTTTGCGCTTCGGTGGGGGCCATTCCGCTTTGTGTCAATTGTTTCAGCGTTGCCTGTTGTGCCATTTCGGCGGAATATGGCGCTGAAATCCACGCTACTATCACCGCGCCAACAATCGCCAACACCAGCGGCAGTACCCATTTCCAGCGCGGGTGAACGGTAACGGCTTCAAATGTTTGGCGTGGGCGGTCAATAATGCTGATGAGCATCGCCCAAATGGAAGGGGGGGCTTGTGTCGTTACTTCGGTTGTCATTTGGATATCCTTTCCTATACCGGTGCGGGAAATTCCGTGGAGTGACGTTCGAAAAGTTCATAAATAGTATACGTTGGAATTTAATTTTAGTTGCAAACAGTTTTCAGGGCGAATAATTTTACACTGCAAGCGATATTATACATCGTCTTGGGGATTTTTCCTACTATAAACCTCTCAATTTGCTGACAAATGAAAGATGATTTACGGGGTAGGGGTGGGAGATGACGGCAACTCGGTGGGAAGTGAGGTGGCGGTAGGCGTGAGAATCGGTGTGGCTGATGGTGTGGCTGATGGTGCGGGGGTTTCTGTGGGGACGGCAGTGGGGGCAGGCGTTGCCGTAATGGTGATAGAGATGGTGGCGGTGGGAACGATGAGCGTCGCTGTGGGTGTGACGGTTGGCATCGGGGTGATGGTTGCCGTGGGCGTGAGTGTGGCGGTGGGTGTGAGTGTGGCGGTGGCGGTGGGTGTCAATGTCGGCGACGGGGTGATGGTCGGCGTAGGGGTGGGTGTTTCGGTGGCGGTAGCAGTGGGTGTGGGCGTGGGGGGATTGTCCACCAAAATTCGCACACGAGATTCCAGCGCGCCGCCGGTTTGGTCGAATACCATCAGCCGAATGGTGTATGCGCCGTTGGGGTATTGCGTGGAATCAAACGTGCCGAGCAAGCCGCCTTCTACCAATTGCTTCACGTCGCCGGTCAACTCGCCGAATGCTTCCGGCCCGGTGCCGACCCCGTAATCGAGGCGGTAGTGCGAGAAGTTGGCGGCAACGGCGTGCCCTTCGATGGGCACAATGCCTTGCACGGTTGCCCCGTCGGCGGGGGAAGTGATGCGCGCATCAATGGCGGTCGAGGGGCAATAGGCTTCCGGCGGCTGTTCGATGCCGTGTTCCAGTGCCCATTGTTTGCCATCGGGCGGGAAAACACGATAGTAGCGCGTTTCCACATTGGCGCGGCAGTATTCGTTGGCGCGCAAACCGGTGTTCAAATCAATGTCAATCAGTTGGTTGATGTCGTGTTCGGGTCCCAATGGCGGTTGGTCGGCGGCGAAAATTTCGGTGCGGCGTTGGGGGCAGGCATCGCTGGGGATTGTGCCCGAATCGGCACACACTTCTATTTCCACAATATTTTCCGGGCGGACAAAATCGCGCACGGGCAGCCCTTCGTGGGCGCGTTCCATAAAATTGTGCCAAATGGGGCCCGCGCCGCTCAAACCGGTGGTGCCCACCATCGGCGAGTTGTCGGCATTGCCCACCCACACCCCGGCGACAATATCGGGGGTATAGCCGAGTACCCAATTGTCTCGAAAATCGTTGGTGGTGCCGGTTTTGGCGGCAGCCGGGCGCGATAGCACCAGCGCGCTGTTCGGCCCGAAAGTGGGCGTGCGGGCTTGATTGTCTGCCAGAATGTTGGTCATCAAATAGGCGTGGTCGGCACGGATGGCGCGGCGCGGTTCGGCGTGCGGCGGGGTGATGTCGCGCCCTTGCGCGTCGAGCACGCGGGCGATGGCATATGGTTTGATGGCGATACCCTGATTGTCGATTGCCTGATATGCGCCGACCATTTGCAGCAGCGGCACTTCGCCCGCACCAAGTGCCAGTGCCAGCCCGTAATCGTTGCGGGTGAGGGTGGTGATACCCAGTCGTTGTGCCATTTCTTTCATCGAATCAATGCCGACAAATTCCAACGCCTTCACGGCGGGAATGTTGTATGAATTTGCCAGTGCGGTGCGCACCGTCACCGGCCCATGGAATTTCAAATCGTAATTGGTGGGTTTGTATATCCCACCCGCGCCGTCGGGATATTCCACCGGCACATCCATAATCAGCGTGGCGGGCGTCCAGCCTTTTTCAAACGCCGCCAAATAGACAACCGGCTTGATGGATGAGCCGGGTTGGCGCGGGGTGATTGCCATATTCACCTGCCCGGAGATGTTTTCATCCCGAAAATCTTTGCTGCCAACCATCGCCAAAATCTGTCCGGTTTTCGGGTCGATGGCAACCAGCGCGCCGTTGGTGACGTTTTTTCCCGCCAGTGCATTAATTTGGTTGGCAACTTCCTCTTCGGCGATGGACTGCAAACGCTGGTCGAGGGTGGTTTCCACGCGCAATCCGGCTTGGTAAATCAGGTCGGCGGGGTAAAAACGTTCCAATTCCGAGCGCACGTATGTGACAAAATGGGGCGCTGCCATCGCCAAATTTTGGTCGCGAAATTGCAATTCTTCCGCAAATGCGGCATCGGCTTCGGCGGGGGTGATGTCGCCCGCTTCCACCATCAAATCCAACACCACCCGCTGGCGCGCTTTTGCCCCGTCGGGGTTGGTGTATGGGTCGTACACGGCGGGACTTTGCGGCAATCCTGCCAGCATTGCGGCTTCTGCCAAAGTCAGGTCGCGGGCGTGTTTGCCGAAATAGGTTTCGCTGGCGGCTTCGATGCCGTAGGCGCGGTTGCCATAATAAATTTGATTCAGATAGGTTTCCAGAATTTCATTTTTGCTGTATTGCCGATTGAGTTCGACCGCCAGCACTGCTTCTTTCACCTTCCGTTTCAGCGATTGTTCGGTGCGCTCATCGGGCGGCAGCAGCACGTTCCGCGCCAATTGCTGGGTGATGGTGCTTGCGCCGGAAACGATGCTCCCTTCGGTGACATTATAGTAGATGGCGCGCGCGACGGCGATGGGGTCAACACCGACATTCAGATAAAAATTGCGGTCTTCTGTGGCGATGGTCGCTTTGCGCAGGTCGGGAGAAATATCGTATAGCGGCACATCAGTGCGCCGCCCGAAATTCGGGTCGTTGATTTCCCACAATAGATTGCCGTTGCGGTCGTAAATGGATGTGGTGCGAAATTTATACTGTCGTGCTTTCAGTGCTTCCGGCGAAGGCAGCTGTTGCGCCAAATAGGCGTATCCCAGTAAGCTCACGCTGGTGGTCAGCACAATCAGCACAAATGCGCCGATAGCGGCAATAATTATCGTGCGCCACAGGCAGCCCCAGCGAGACGGCGGCTCTGTTGCGTCGATTTGCGGGGCGATAACCGTTTCATCCGGCGGAGATGGCGGCGTGGGTTGCCGGTCGGTGGGTTGCCAATCGGCGGGGGGCTGCGGGTATGCCGGTTCATCGGAGAATGACGGCGGTTGGTAGCTCAACACGGTGGGTTGCTCGGCTGGCGGCAGGGTTGGGCGGCGAACCACGCGAGTCGGTTGGGTGTCATCATCGCGCGGGTCGGTGGGTGTTTCGGCGGGGCCGGTGGTGGGTTTTTCAAGCCCGTTGAGAATATCTTGCAGCCATTCGGGCGGGTTGGGGTTGTTCGATTCGGTGTTTGATGTGTCTTCCGGCATAAAGTTCTTTCGTGAAATGTCAGATAAAAATATGGATTGACTCACAGTTATGACGAATCAATCCACAACATCGTTCCATATTTTGGGTTGGGATTATACCCGCGAGGGGGAGGAAAATGCAAAATGCGCAACTAAAAACACATACCGCACTTTACCGCAAATACGATGCGCCGTTTACGTCCACCACACCGCCGGTCAGCCACTACGAGCCGTCTGCCGCTAAAAATAGCACCGTGTGCGCCACTTCTTCCGGTTTGGCAACGCGGTGATGCGGGCTTTGCCGCCGAATTTGCTCCCCGCGTTCGCCTTTCAGGGCATCCCGCGCCATATCCGTTTGCACAAATCCGGGTGCTACGGCTGTGACGAAAATATTGTGTGCCCCCAAATGAACTGCCAGCGATTGGCTCATCGCGTGCAGAGCGGCTTTGCTGGCGCCGTATGCTGGCGCGTCCGGTTCGCCGCGGTATGCCCCGCGTGACCCCACATTGATGATTTTTCCGCCACCGTTGGCTATCATATGACGGGCGGCGCAATAGGCGGTGTTTGCCGCACCGAGCAGGTTGGTTTGGATGGTGCGTTGCCATTTTTCCTGCCACGTCTGATAATCCACGCTATCGAGCGGATGGCTTTCAAA
>Ga0114931_10009372_pt1 | contig 11740 bp, 6 predicted proteins | sample 2SBtaG_FD_89579 | JGI IMG/M metagenome (GOLD analysis project Ga0114931, IMG submission 89579) | Deep subsurface microbial communities from Kolumbo volcano to uncover new lineages of life (NeLLi) - 2SBTROV14_V59a metaG | ecosystem: Environmental > Aquatic > Marine > Volcanic | place: Kolumbo...
CGTCAGCCCCGAAGGGGTGAGCCTCATGGATGAGACGAACAATGATCAGAGCACGAAAAAGGTAAAATGCGATTTTACCTTTTTCTTCATATTCAATGGCTTATCAGTCATTGAATATGGCAGCACATCCTTGTGCTGCGGAAACTCTGAATTAATCAGAGTTTCCTTAGGTTAAGCGGGTATTTTTTAAACCGCTGTGGAATCAAGAGTTTGTGCTCTGTGCCGTAGTGAAGTCACGGATTCAGGTGATACTAAGAAGTAGAAATCCAATGTCTACGATAACTCACCTGTATCAGCAGGACATAAGCCAACTTACATTCAATAACTTTGCGTCTTTGCGCCTTCGCGTTAAAAAGAAAGCCCGCATCACTACCAAAGTTAAAATATATGGCGCATAAAAAAACACCGGCACAAGGCCGGTGTTTTTGATACGGAATGGAACTGGTGCTTACTGGCCCAGTCTTTCCTTGATGGCATTGATGACGGCATCGCTGGAAGTCGCGTTGACGGTCAGCAGCATGCCTTCGTTGTCGTAGAAACCGATCAGAGGAGCGGTCTTTTCGTTGTACACTTCCAGGCGGTTACTGATGGCTTCTTCGGTTTCGTCGTCACGCTGTACAACCGGGCCGCCACATTTGTCACATACGCCTTCAACCTTCGGTGGGTTGGATTTAACGTTGTAGATGGCATTACACTGGGTGCAGGTACGACGGGTAGTCAGACGGTCCAGGATCACATCGCGAGCGACGTCGATGTTCACCGCCATGTCCAGTTCAATACCCAGCTTGGCCAGCATCTCTTTCAGCTGTTCTGCCTGCGGGATAGTGCGAGGGAAACCGTCCAGCAGGAAGCCTTTTTCACAATCAGGCTCTTGCAGGCGTTCACCCATAATGCCCATGATCAGTTCGTCAGGAACCAGGTCACCGGCTTTCATGAAGGCTTCAGCTTTCTTACCCAGCTCGGAACCTTCTTTCACGGCGGCACGCAGGATATCGCCAGTTGAAATTTGTACGGAACCATCCATTTCAGTCAGTAATTTGGCTACCGTGCCCTTACCTGCACCGGGTGCACCTAATAGTATCAGTTTCATTCATTATCCCCTGTATGAGTGTTTCGAATTGTGATTCTGCTGGAGTAGTCTTAACTGACCCTGTTCAGCAAAAGATGGCGAATTTTGCCTGTGTTGGGGGGTAAAAAGCAATCCCGATGACTCAATCCGATCCATTATTGCGCCACTTATTCTGGTTTCAGGCCACTGTTTTTGAGCCAACGCATACACAGCGGTAGCATTTCACTGGTAAAATACCGTCATCATCACAACAGAATAAATAATTGATATGGCTATTAAAACTGTTTCTACCACCCCATTCGATGAACAACGCCCCGGTACATCCGGCCTGCGAAAAAAAGTCCCCGTCTTCCAACAGCCCCATTACCTGGAAAATTTTGTCCAGTGCATCCTGCATGTAGCGGGGGATATTGAGGGCAAAACCCTGGTGGTGGGTGGCGATGGCCGCTATTACAACCAGCAGGCGATCCAGGTCATCCTGAAAATGGCGGCCGGCAACGGGATTGGCCGTATTATTCTCGGTGCAGGCGGATTGCTCTCCACACCGGCTGCGTCTCACCTGATCCGTAAACACAAGGCCCTGGGGGGCATAGTACTGTCTGCCAGCCATAACCCCGGTGGCCCGAACGGGGATTTCGGCATCAAATTCAACATCCGCAATGGTGGACCGGCACCAACCCCCTTCACCGAAGCGGTGTATGAGCGAACCAAAATCATCGACAGCTATAAGATTCTGGAAGCGGACGATGTGGATTTCGGCCACACCGGCCAGTTCAGCCTGGGTGATATGCAAGTGGATGTGATTGACCCGGTCGCTGACTATGCCGATCTCATGGAAGAATTGTTCGATTTGCCGGCCATCAGCAACCTGTTCGAGTCCGGCTTCACTATGTGTTTCGATGCCATGCACGCCATCACCGGCCCTTACGCCCGGGAAATCCTCGAACACCGCCTGGGGGCACCGGTAGGCACGGTCATCCGTGGCGAACCACTGGAAGACTTTGGTGGCGGTCACCCGGACCCTAACCTGGTGTACGCCAAGGACCTGGTGGACCAGATGTATGCCAGTCAGGGCCCCAGCCTGGGAGCCGCCTCCGACGGCGATGGCGACCGCAACATGATCCTGGGCAAGCAGTTTTTCGTCACTCCCAGTGACAGTCTCGCGGTGATGGCGGCCAATGCCCATTTATTGCCCGGCTATCGCCAGGGCCTGTCCGGCGTGGCACGCTCCATGCCCACCAGCAGTGCAGTGGACCGGGTCGCCGATGCCATGGGTATCGCCTGTTACGAAACCCCCACCGGCTGGAAATATTTTGGCAACCTGCTGGATGCCGGCAAAATCACCCTGTGCGGCGAAGAGAGTTTCGGCGCCGGTTCAGACCATGTACGGGAAAAAGACGGCCTGTGGGCGGTGCTGTTCTGGCTCAACCTGATTGCGGTACGCCGCCAGAGTGTGGAAGCTATCGTGCGCCAGCACTGGGCCAGTTACGGACGCTACTATTACACCCGGCATGATTACGAGGGTATTGATACCGCCGCGGCGGAAAAACTCATTGCGGCACTGCGGGATACCGCCAGCAGCCTGCAGGGTCAGAGCTTTGAAGGTAACCTGCTGAAAACCTGTGATGACTTCGCCTATACCGATCCGGTGGATCACAGCATCAGCGAGCACCAGGGCATCCGCATGCTGTTCGACAACGGCAGTCGCATCGTGTATCGCCTCTCCGGTACTGGCACAGAAGGTGCAACCTTAAGAGTGTACATGGAACATTTTGAACCTGACACCGAAAAACAGGATCAGGACACCCAGGAAACCCTGGCATACCTGATCCGGCTTGCGAACCAGCTGGCCGGAATAACAACCATTACAGGTCGCACATCACCGGATGTAATTACCTGATAGCACACTATGCAAGGCAAACAAATTCATGAATGAAACGATTTACCAACTGGAAGTCAGACCGGTTATCCCCAAAGACCTTGCCGGCCTGACCGGTATAGCCAACAACCTGCTCTATAGCTGGGACCGCAATGCACGTAGCCTGTTCTATCGACTGGACGCGCAACTATGGCATGAATGCGATCACAACCCGATTGTGTTCCTGCGCCGCGTAGACCAGCATATCCTGGACGAAGCCACCGAGAACCATATTTTCCTGGAAGAGTATAACCGCGTGCGCTCCTCGTTTGAAACCTACCTGACCAAGGAGTCGCACCAGGACATCGAACCATACCTGGACCCGAACACGGATCTGGTAGCCTATTTCTGTGCCGAGTTTGGACTGCATGAGAGCTTTCCCATCTATTCCGGCGGCCTGGGTATTCTGGCCGGCGACCACTGCAAGGCAGCCAGTGATATGGGAGTACCATTCGTCGCTATCGGCCTGTTATATCGCCAGGGCTATTTTTCCCAGGAAATTGACAGCAGCGGTAACCAGATTGCGGTGTACAACTCCACCAGTTTCCGTGACCTGCCAATATCACCGGCAAAAGATGAAAATGGTGAAGATATTTATCTCGACATTGAACTCCCCGGCCGTATGCTCAAGGTTCGCGCCTGGAAAGCACAGGCGGGACACATCTCACTGTATTTACTTGACAGTAATCAGAAAGAAAACTCACCTGATGATCGCCAGATCACCTTCCGCCTGTATGGCGGCTCTTCAACCACGCGCATCGAACAGGAAATCGTTCTCGGCATCGGTGGCGTACAGCTGCTGCGCAAACTGAATTTACATCCCACCGCATGGCATATCAATGAAGGCCATGCCGCATTTCAGATTCTGGAACGTTGTCGTGAGCTGGTTGAAACCGGGCAACTGGACTTTAAAGCCGCCCTGGAAAATGTTGCAGGCGGCACGGTTTTCACAACCCATACACCCGTTCCCGCGGGGCATGATATCTTCACAGAAGCCCAGGTGAAAGAATACCTGTATACCTATACAGATTCATTGGGTATCAGTTTTGAAAACTTTATGCTGCTAGGTGCCTCCCCCATCAACCCCACCGGCTTTAATATGACAGCGCTGGCCATTCGTGGATCGCGCTTTCACAATGGTGTGAGTCGCATCCATGGCGGCATTGCCAGCAGCATGGAATCCTATATCTGGCCACAAATTCCAGAAGACGAAAACCCGATGTCTTATGTCACCAATGGTGTGCATATTTATACTTTCCTTGCACGGGAATGGGTCAATCTGTTCGACATGCGCTTCCGCGAATGGCGTAACAAATTACTGGACAAGGATTACTGGAACTGTATCGAAACCATCCCCGATCATCGCTTCTGGAGCTTACGCCAGGAACTCAAAACCCAGATGCTGGAAGATGTACACAGACGCACACTGAATCGTTACAAACGTAACGGTGCCAATGAGGCCCTCATTCGTCGCGTTACTCAGCACATTAACAAACCAGACGCCGATGTACTGGTGATGGGATTTGCGCGCCGTTTTGCCACCTACAAACGTGCCACCCTGTTATTCCGTGATCCTGACAAGCTTGCCAGAATTCTCAATAATCCTGAAAAACCCGTGCTACTGGTATTCGCTGGTAAAGCCCACCCTAAAGACGAGCCGGGGCAACAACTGATTCGCATGATCCAGGAATACTCATTAAAACCGGAATTTATTGGTCGGATTATTCTCCTGGAAGATTACAACATGGCCATGGCCAGAAAACTGGTGACTGGCGTGGACGTATGGATTAATACACCTGAATACCCGATGGAAGCCAGCGGCACATCCGGGCAGAAAGCAGCCATCAATGGCGTGTTAAATTTAAGCGTACTGGATGGCTGGTGGGGAGAAGGTTATAACGGCCACAATGGCTGGGCCATTACGCCCCATGATCAGGATGTCGCCCCCAATCATCGCGACGCGGAAGAATCCAACGATCTGCTAGACCTGATTGAACACGAGATCGTTCCTATCTTTTACAACCGCGGCAATCAGGGCTATTCCCGTTACTGGGTCAAACTATCCAAAGCCGCCATGTCATCCTGCATTCCACAGTTTAATGCTGCACGCATGATGCGCGACTATGTTAGCCGATTCTATGCCCCGGCGCGGAACCAGCATATTCGGCTCTCCGACAGTAACCGAGAACCTTCCATCGAGCTGGCTAACTGGAAACAGAACATCCACGAGCAATGGCACAAGATAAGTATTGAACGCGTCGATCACTCTGGTACTGCAATCTGCCATGGCGAAGGCTTACCATTGAAAGTGCTGGCAGATATCAATGGCCTGTCACCCAGTGATGTAGTGGTTGAATGCCTGGTGGGCAATATGACCAATGGCAAGCTCATCGTGCAAGAAAGCTATCAGTTGCAACATGAAACCAGGGATGGCGACAAGCACCTGTTCACACTGGAACTGAAACCGAAAAAAGCCGGGCTTAATTACTACAAGATCCGGATTTACCCCTATCACGAACTTCTCAGCCACCGTTTCGAAACGGGCTACATGGTCTGGCTCTAGACTCCTGATCCCAGGTTGAGCTGAAATGTTTCTGCCCAGCTCTGACAGGAACTAATTAATTGAGGTCAGGAACCGCTTCGTAAGCGCGATCGACAATATCCAGCAGCTCATCGGCATCGATGGGCTTGGGATAAAACTCGAAGGCTCCAAACTGTTCGGCTATGTGTCGATTCTCCTGGCTTGCCGCACCTGAGACGATAACCACACGAGTCGCAGGGGCCACTTTCAGGATCGCCTTTAATGCACCAAAGCCTTCGCTGCTACCCTCTTCATCTGGGGGCAATCCGAGATCCAGCATAACAACGGCAGGATGATGTATTTTGAAAGCTGCGATAGCATGTTCACGATCGTCTGCTGTCACCACATCATAATTATCAAATGTCCATTTCATCTGCCGACGAATTCCAGGGTCGTCATCAACTACCAGTAGTTTTCTGTTTTTTGTAGTCATTATTTTTCTCACGCAGATTTGTTTTCATTTTTTTTCATCATTTGCGGGTGTTGAATAACATTACCTCTTGTTACAGCGGGAAGAATTATCGTAAATGTTGTTCCTTTTCCAGGCTCACTGTTAACCTGTACTTCTCCGCCCAGCTTTTGAACATACTCCCTTACCTGAAACACACCAATCCCCATGGTACCTTTGGTGGATTCAAACGGCTGGAATAATCGATATTTAATGAAGTCATCATCCATGCCAATACCGGTGTCTTCTACCTGTATGACGACTTTGGCATCCTGCTTCCGGATCCTGACCATAATTCTGCCATCCTCATTGGTGGCATCGATGGCGTTTTGAATAATATGGCCAATATTTGCGGTCATACGATCTTTATCGGCAGCCAGCTTGATAACTTCAGACTGACAACTGAGAACCGGTACTGGCCTGGCACCGGTTTTTATACGTTCACTGATAACCTCTTCCAGTAATTCACATAAATTGAAAACCGCGTGGGCATCGTTGCTGGTGCCACGTAAGCGTGACAGCAGGTTATTCATTTTGTTAACCGTGTTTTCAGCGGTACTGATAACATCTTCCATGAACAGAGGGTTATTCTTGTGTTTCGCCGCATTCGATACAATCAGCGACAATTGTCCGACCATGTTTTTAATGTCGTGAACAACAAACGCCGACATGCGACTGAACTCTTCAAACCGTCGTGCATCAGCCAATGCCCTGGCCGCTTCCTGTTGTGCCAGGTGGTTGGCTGCCTGCCGGCCAGCCGTTTTCAACAGGTCACTGTCTTCCCAGTTAAAATAATGCAGGTGCGAAGGCGAATGACGTAGCACCACAAAACCCAACAGGGCTTCATTCAACATCAGTGGAACTATCAGCCAGGCATCATGCATATTTTCAAGCCAGCCTGGTATATCCAGATCGGCCAGGCGGGTATACACCTCCGGCTCATTCTTGTATTCATCCAGACTGATGACGAACTGTTGTTCCTGTAAAAACTGAATAAAATTATGGTTCGGTGATTCGGTCAGACACAGCTTCTCCATGTTCCACTGCTCGATCGATTCATACTCGCCATCGGCATTCCTCAACCACAAAATGCCACCCGGTGAGTCGATGATCTGGGCCATCGCCTTGATGACCCGCTCATTGAGTCTTCTTCCATCACCAGAAGAGAGCGTACGAATAATGCGTAACCATTCTTCGCGATAATCGTATTTATAATGAAAGAAATGCTTATCAATCATTACTTTCATACGCGAACGGACCTTGCCCGAAAACAGCAAGATCGCACCGATCAGGCAGGCACCGAAAATAAATATGGCTTGTGCCACACTGCCCCATGAACCACCCTGGTCACGAACATAATAACCACCAAAACCGATAATAATGAGATAAACGCCTGCCGCCAGCAAGGTGGTGGTATGGAAAATCATACGACGAGAAATGAATATATCGATGGAGTCCGCATGCAATTTCCATTGCATTTCCCGTTTGATCGCAACACCTATCAACGGCACCACCATGCCATGGATGAAACCACGCGCATTCCATAGCTCATTGTCAATCCGCTGATACATAAGGGCATCGGAGTAGAGATAAAAGTCATACGCAAACATACCCCCTATCGCCATCCATAAATATTTCAGTGCCCAGCGATGCTCTTCAGAGGTATTCCGGTAAAGCTGTTCTACCATTACCAGCCCACCCAGGGAGATCATCAGGTGACCGACCAATACGTCATTACCGGCAATGTTCTCGAAAATAGACCCACCAGAGATACGATAGTCAGCCAGTACCATCAATCCAATCACAAATATCGTGATGCCAGTAAACGCCAGCCGAAAATGGCGCGAAATAGTGGGCGTCGTCTTATAGGCGGTGCGTAACATCACCAGCAAGAAGGCAAACCAGGCAAGAGAGCGGAATAACTCCAGCAGTAGTGTCGCGCTAAGGAAACCACCATAAATGGCCTGCCAGGTCACCATACCAGCCCACAACGAGCTACTGAGACAGGCCAGGGCCAGCATTTTCTTGGGAAGGTTATTACGTTGACCGGTCAGCATGACCAGCCCGAGAATCAGAAACAGAACAGTAGCAACACCAAAGCTGACTGGTTCAATCGACATAGAATGAACTTCCTGTTGGTAATTTAGATAATAAGTATATTGTTATATTATTTTTATCGGTACTTCCGGGGGGGGCAATCGACAGATTGCTATAGCGATGATGCGATTTTAACAGATAACTCAATATAATTTGATGCCCCTGAAGGGTGAGCTAGAACATTCATCATTTATAGCACAGGCAGTCCTGCCTGGTGCGAAATAGTCCGAATGAAATCACAGATCAGCTCCTGTTCGAAGGAGCTTCAGTACACAGACAGGTCCCCAACTGGAGCCATCCTGGCATCGGCTGGGGAATTTGTAGAAAGCCTACAGAGTGAGCAATAGCTGTTTCGCCTTATCCTTGCCAGGGAAATCGCCCTTTCCGTCTACTGATTTCTGCAACATTTCGCGAGCTTTATCCCTATTGCCGGACTGGTAGTAAGCCATACCCATGTGATACTCGAAAATAGGGACATTTGGCGCCTTTGCAACTACGCCTTCCATGATGCTAAGCGCCTTGGTCGCGTTTCCATTTTTCAGGCTGACCCAGGCCAGTGTATCCTGGAAGGCGATATTATTACTGTTCTCGAGTGTGCTCGCCAAATCAGCTGCGCGCTTAATATCCGAATTACCATTACCATAATCCACCAGCAGTGAAACCAGGTTGTTGGTTGCCAGTCTGTTTGCTGGATTACCGCTTAAGATTTTCTCATAAACGGCTTTTGCATTATCATACTGTTTCTGCTTTTCATAAATGCCTGCCAGCTGGAACTGCAGTGGAACTTTATTACCGACTTTAGCAAGTCCAGTTTTTAGTATCGCCAATGCTTTATCCAGTTTATTATCCGCAAGATAAGCAGTGCCTGCGCTGATATACGGCAATTCCCATTGACTGTTGTCCATTGCCAGTTCAAATTCCTTGATACCTTCTGACCTGTTCCCTTGCTGAATATAGATCTGCCCTAACAACTCGTGTGCGATAGACGCATAGGGCTTATCACTAGCCAGTTTATTGAGGCGACTGATTGCCTCAGCCTTCTCGCCCTGGTTGACCAGTATTTTTACAATAGTCTCAAGTGGTTTGAATTTAGTCGATGAATATTTATAAGCACTTTCATATTCGACCAGGGCATCATCCAACTTTTTCTGTGCAAGTTTGTACTGACCACGGATCATGTAAACATCCTCATCAGTAGGATGGGTCTTCTTCATCATATCCAGCAGATCAGGCACTTCATCCAGCTTCTTTTCGGCGACCAGTACTTTGAGTTTTGCCTTCATCAAATCAAGATCGCCATTAAAATAGGCAAGCGCCTTATCCAGGGTTTGCGAGGCTTCATCCAGCTGCTTTTTGCTCGCCAGATAATTCGCGTAGTTAAGATGATTTTTTGGATTCAATGGATCAGCTTCTAGCGCGGAAAGTAACACGGATTTCGCTAGATCAGACTGATTGCTCCGTTCATGGGCCTGCGCCAGCAACAGAGCTGCATCCGGGTCTTTGGGGTTGTTTTTAACCACGGTACGGATGGAGTTGATAACAGTCTGATCATCATTCAGCAGGTACGCTATTTTTCCCTTCAGGAAAAGGGCATCATTATCTGCTGGCGATTCTTTCAGGACCTGCTCTATGTATTTCTGTGCTTCATTAATGTTACTCTCACCGAGATAAATTTCCGCCAGTTTGTTCCTGGCATTGAGCCCATTCGGTGAAATATCCTCCAGCTTAATAATATCCTGGAGAACACCTTTAGCTTTATCATGCAAATTAAGCTTCTTATACAGCTCAACCAGAGCAAACCTTAGTTCGAACATGTCAGGTTTTTGTTTAATAGCTTTGATCAGCTCCTGCTCAGCAGCTGCAGCGCCCTTTGTTTTTGCAAAATATTCCGTTAATACAAGATATCGTACAGGCTCTTCATCATTTTCCTGAATGGCTTTTCGTAAAGTCGCTTCCGCCTTGTCCTTTTGGCCAGAGGTAGCATAGAAAGTAGCCAGAGCGACCCTGTATTTAAACTCATCAGGCTTCAGTGCGACTACATCCTGTATCAGCTTTTCCGCCTTATCGTAGGTATCTGAGTTTCTGGCATAGAGTTTTGCCAGTGATATTCTAAGGTTAATTGCATCTGGAGAATTTTTTATACCCATCTCAAGCGTAGATATTGCCTGCTGTTCATTTTTTTGCGACAGGTAAATGGATGCCATTAAGGAATATGCATCTTTCTCATCAGGTGATTTAGCAATGATGCTTTTAAGCTTTTCAATAGCCTTCTGCTTATTACCAGCCTTGGCATCAAGAGTTGCTGCCACCAACATTGCCATGACGTGGTCAGGCTTCTTCTGTAAAATCTCCTTTATTTCCTTATTTGCTTTATCAATGTATTCTTTAGTACCAACAAAAGTGTATATTTTAGCGATATTCGCTTTAGCATCTAGATAATCAGGCTTCAATTCTACTGACTTCTGGTAATTGCCAAGCGCTTTTCGAAGATCCTTCCTGTGCTCTTCAATTTTCCCCATGTAGTAATAACCTTCTGCAAACTTGGGGTCTATCTGTAAAACATTCTTGAATTCAACTTTTGCTTTTTCGTAGTTATTCTCTTCGAGGTACTGTTTGCCCTTTTCAAGATATTTTACTTTGCGCTCTTCAGCACCACCACACGCTGTTAAAAAAACAACCAGGGAAAGGCATATAGTTCTGATTATAATTGACTTCATGTTGACTCCGGTTTTATCGATTTTAACTTTTAATGAATCTACTCATAATTCAAACAGCTAATTAGTTATTCCTAATATATGTTTTTCGATCTTGCCTATAAATAGTTCATGCTCTCTAAAGCAAGGCTCTCTGTGCCACAATTGCGAGCATGAGAGTAACACCAAGGCGAAATAAATCCCACTTAACTGGCCGTATATTGAGAAGCGACTCACAGGCATAAAACAGAACCACCAGCTTGAATGCTGCATCACCAAGTGGGATGCCGATCCCTGAAAATTCTGGCAGGTTAGGAACGACCAAAACCAGTAACACCACCAGGAAATCCATAGGTGTCACCTGAAAACTTCGATCTTTTGAAAAACGCACTTTAATTGCAAAAGCAACGGCCATTAGCACTATATAGATATTAATAGCATTCGAATATTCTGATATTGACTGTATATTTAACCCCAACAAATATACCGATATGACACAAGTGATATATGCCACCATCTTTTCAAGAATGGTGATATTTTTACTCGAGAACATAGACAGGACTAATAGCACCAACATAGCTAGCGCCATTACCCCAATATCCTCTCTGATCACAGCCGGAATTAATGCTGTGCTTATAAAAAATAACGGGACACTGACTTTAAGAAACAGGATGGCATACTTTTCCAGCAGCCCATGATCATGGATATAACCAATCCAGAAACGAAACCGTGATTGTGACACGGAGCCAGCGTGTGCTTTCCAGTTATGTGTCTTAGCCCAGTACAGAAATCCCAGTACGGTTAAGCTGAAAGCCATATACAGCGCAAAAATCAGAAGGTCTGACTCATAGCGCAAAAAATACGCCGAGGAAACCAGTAATGTTTGTGCCAGGTAAATAATAAAAACCGCTTCATAATGATCCAGCCCGACAGC
>Ga0114931_10009373_pt1 | contig 11739 bp, 7 predicted proteins | sample 2SBtaG_FD_89579 | JGI IMG/M metagenome (GOLD analysis project Ga0114931, IMG submission 89579) | Deep subsurface microbial communities from Kolumbo volcano to uncover new lineages of life (NeLLi) - 2SBTROV14_V59a metaG | ecosystem: Environmental > Aquatic > Marine > Volcanic | place: Kolumbo...
CCCGTGGCGGGCATCGGGGTCGTCGAGGCAACCACACGAGGGTCTTCCGCAGGTCATCCATCGTTTGGTGATCGATCCCTGTAGGACGTAGCCGATTGTCGCGAGCTCGCTGGCGGTCTCACGATACAGCTCCTGCTGTCGCTCGAGTGCGCGCATGCGGCGCGGCTGCAGCTTGGTTTTGATGGTTGGAATAGTCTTGACCTCGTAGTTTGCAGTATGCATACTGCAAATCAGATATCAGGTCAACGAGGTTCTGTGGTCGTGGAGGTGGGGCATGGTGGGTGACCAACTGCAGCTGGAGTCCGACGAGATCGCCGCACTTCCGTTGATTCAGCCGCTGATCGAACGACTCCGGCTGCCCTCGTTTTTCATCGAGGCATTTGGCAAGCCCGATGCCCGTTTGAAGCTGCCACACGCCGACACGGCTTTGCTGCTGGTGCGCAACTTCGTGCTCTCACGCCAACCGATGTACGGCGTTTCCGGATGGGCCAAGCGCTTTGATCCGATGTGGCTGGATCTCACTGCGGACCAGGTCGCCCTGATCAACGACGACCGCCTTGGGCGTTTGCTCGACAAGCTCTTTACGGTCGATCGCCGTTCGCTGATGACCCGCATCATCGTGCACATGGTCAGAGAGTTCGGAATCGACATGGCCCGCATTCACAATGACTCCACCTCGATCACGTTTTGCGGCGAGTACGCCAACCAACCCGCGGCACCTCCCGGGAAAGGCGCCCCGCGGATTGTGCACGGCCACAACAAGGACCATCGGCCCGATCTCAAGCAGCTCCTGTGGACGCTGAGCATCACCGCCGATGGCGGTGTCCCCGTGCACTACAACGTCGACGACGGCAACACGGGTGACGTCCAGACACACCGGCAAACCTGGGACACCCTACGCGAGATCACTGGTACACCGCGATTCATTTACACCGCCGATTGTAAGCTCTGTTCACGTGCCAACATGGCCCACATCGTCGAGCGCGGCGGCTGGTTCATCACGGTATTGCCCAAATCCCGCAACGAAGACGCTGCATTCAAGCGCTCACTCGCTAAACACCCTGTGGCTTGGCAGCACATCGACCGCCGGCCCTCGGCCCGGCGCCGCAGTGCACCTGCTGAAGTCTACGAGGCCTACGAGGCTCCGGAGTTCAGTTCCTCCGAGGGCTACCGCATCATCTGGTTTCGCAGCTCCGAGAAGTGGGTTCGTGATGAGAAAACTCGCCAACAGGCCATCGACCGGGCTCGCTTCGAGATTCAGCGGCTCAACGAGAGAACGGATAAGCGCCGTCCGAAGACGCAAAAGCATGTGCAGGCCGCCGCCGACTCCATCTTGCTCAAAACCGGCGCGAGTCCCTGGCTACACCTGAAGCTGGTCAGCCGAGACCACCACCGTCACGTGCAGATGAAACCGGGAAAGCCCAACTGGCGTACCCCGTACAAGCGCGTGACCACCACGGCCTGGGAAGTCATTGTCACGGTAGACCAGCAGGCCGTTCGCGCAACCGCCGCCACCGACGGCATCTTCCCCCTGATCACCAACCTATCGCCCGATTCCCATCCCCCCTTGGAGATCCTCAAGATCTACAAATACCAGGCCTTCATCGAGAAACGCCACGAGCAGCTCAAGTCCGTCGCCGAGGTCGTCCCCGTCAACTTCAAGAGCCCCGAGCGCATCGACGCCTTCCTGTTTCTATTTTTCGTTGCCCTCACCATTGACTCCCTGCTCGAGCGACAACTTCGCAACGCCATGAAAGCCCATCATCTCGATTCACTGCCCATCTATCCCGAGGGTCGTCCCTGCAAGGCACCCACCGCAGGCAAAGTCATCGCCCTGTTCGCCAATCTTCGCCGCCACCGCTTGCTCGACGGCGACCGCTACATCAAAACCTTCTGGGACCCGATCACCGACCCGCAACGCCTCCTACTCCAACTCCTCGACGTTCCGGCATCAAAATTCGGTGCGGAAACCTGAATGACTCCAAACTCTAATCCCGGTTTTACTTCGCTCCGAACGTGCGGAATGTAGGCCGCAAGCCTGATTCCGGCCCTCATTCTAACGCTTTGTTCAATCATTCTTTCCACTTGCGTTGGTCCGACCCTCATCGGTCCTTACAGTGGAGACCATGACACCAGCGGATCTCGTCGCCAGTGGAGCCGAGGTCGAGGGGCTCATGGCGCAGGTAGCTGCACCGTGGAACCTCGCGCAGGCTCTGTTGAACGTCGCGCGAAACAAGGGCGCGCCCGGCATTGACGGCCAGAGCGTGAGCAGTAGTCGAGAGAATCGTGAATAAGGTTGGTGTGGTGGGCCGGGACGAGCAGGGCCAGCTTGACGAAAAGGCAGACCAGCAACACCGCCGCGAGGGGCCGCGGAATCGCCGACGGGACTCCGCTGCTCGGCATGCGCGAACCCTGCCAGCCAACCATTTTCGGTGCAAGCTCGCGAGCGCTCGCCGAGCAGAAGAAACGCCTTCGCCCATGCAGGCAGTGGCCGATTACTCGGCCATCTCCTGCTTCAGCTTGACCTTGAGATGGGCTTCTTCTTCGAGGAGCTTTCCGAGAGAAAGAAGATCGCGACTCTGCTTCACGCACTCTTCCATGTCGAACTTGTGCCACTCGAGCTCGATGGCGGCGAGATCCTTCTCCATCGAATGGAAGCGCGCCACCGCGCCCGGATACCAGTCGGGCGCCGTGCTCCTGGCTTCGTCAACGGCGCGGTGAGCGCGAAGCAGATGGGTCTTGGCGGCGGCGAGCCAGGAAAGCGCCGCCTGGGCCTGCACCGGCTCGGCATGACAGACGCCGCAGCGCGCCTTCAGCTCGCACGGCGACGGGTAGCTGGTCGCCATCGAGCCGTGACAGGTCAGGCAGGTAGCGGCGTCGCTGTCGCTTGCGACCTGCTTGGCGTGCACGGTGTCCTTGTATGCCTCGTACTGCCCTTCGTGACAGGCGCCACAGGTGGCAGCCAGGTTGTGAGGGCTGACCTTGCTCTTCGGGTCCGAGCTGGGGAGCACTCCTTCGTGAGCCGCTTGCCTGGCGGCGATTGACGCATTGCCGCCGTGGCATTTCTCGCAGCCCACGCCACTGCGCGCGTGGGACGACGCTTGCCACTCACTCATGCTGTGGCCAAGAGAGATCGGCAACTGCTCGACCTGGTGGCAAGCTACACATTGATTGGACTCCCAGCCGGCGACCTCGCCACCGTACGCCGGCCAAGTCGTCGTCGCGACGATCGCGAACGCGAGCGTGACCCATTGTCCAGTCCACCGCGAGGACCGCATCGCTGCCGCCACCGCGAGCCGGGGGACGGGATACTTCTCCTGCATTCGAGCCCTGGTTCTCATCGGCCTGCCCCTTCTGTCTCCACTGATCTGTGAGATCCTATCACTCCGTCGATCGACACGCTCAACGCGCTCCATCGCGCCGAAAAACAGATATCGCACAAACGCAACCCGGGGAAAGAGCGCAGCAACGGCCTCTCAATTCTGGGAATACTCTCGCTGGCGCCGGCCGCCTCTCGCCGGGTGAAACCGCATTGCTTCCGGCCGCCTCAGGGTGCTACACGAGAGGCGATGTCGTTCGCCCGTGCGTCGGCCCATCGCTCCCGGATCCTCTGCGCGATCGCGTTCGGACTTGCCGCGGCCGCGATCATCTCCGGGAAGGTCCTGGCGGCGCCGGCGAACGAAGATTGTCAGACCTGTCATACCGACAAGGCGGAGCCTTCGGAAGGCGCCGAGCCGGCCCACGGCGATCTCGACTGCGTTACGTGTCACACCGACGCACAGGATATACCGCATGACGACGATCTGAAGGACGTCTCGCTCTAGGTTTGCGCCTTCTGTCACTCCGACGAGGTCGAAGGATACCAGGAAGGAAGTCACGCCAAGGCTCGGGCGCGGGGGAGCAAGCTGGCGGCGACCTGCACCAGCTGTCACGGCGACATTCACCAGGTGGTCGGCGACGCCGACGACGACTCGCCGGAACACCTGATGGCACGGGCACAAATCTGCGTGCACTGCCACGCCGACCCCGAGTTGGCGGAGGATCTGAACCTGACCGTAGTTCGCCCGGCGGAAGCCTATCTAAAGAGCGTCCACGCCGTCGCGGTCAAAGCCGGGCGGCGCGGCGCGGTTTGCTCGGACTGTCACGACCCGCACCGCACGCTGCCACCCAATGACCCGCGCTCGAGTATCTGGCCCGCTGCCGTGCCGCAAACCTGTGGGCAATGCCACAAGGAAATCTTCGAAAAGTTCGAGCGCAGCGTCCACGGCAAGGCGCTGGCGCGCGGCATGCGCGACGCCCCGACGTGCACGGACTGCCACGGCGAACACCGCATCTTGTCGCACTTGGAGGCGGACTCTCCGGTGTACTCGACCAACATCCCAACCGAGACATGCGGTCGCTGCCACTCCGACACCCGCCTGGTCGAGCGTCACGGGCTCAAGACGACCAACTGGTCGACATTCCAGGACAGCTTCCACGGTCTGGCGCTGCGCGCCGGTCAGGTCGCTGCGGCGAATTGCGCGAGTTGCCATGGCGTGCACGACGTCCTTCCCCCCAGCGACCCGCGGTCGTCGGTCAACCCCGCCAACCTCGCGAAGACCTGCGCCCACTGTCACCCCGGCGCCCGCGAGCGTTTCGCGGTCGGCCCCGTTCACGTTTCAGCGGTGCTCGAGAAGACCGGACTCGAGCACTGGATCCGCGTCGTGTACCTGTGGCTGATCGCGGTCGTGATCGGCGGGATGTTCCTGCACAACGCGGTCGATTTCGTACGTAAAGCCAATAGCCCGCCACCGCATTACCCCGACGACATGCCGTCGACGGTGCGGATGCCGCGAGTGCTGCGCTGGCAACACAGGCTGGTCATGATCAGCTTTCCCGTTCTGGCCTACAGCGGGTTCGCCCTCACCTCCCCCGAGAGCTGGTGGGCGGCGCCGCTGCTGCACTGGGAAACCACCTACGCAACGCGCGGAATCGTACACCGAATCGCGGCGGTCATCCTGGTGGTGGCTCTCGCCTGGCACATCGGCGGCCTCGTCATCAGCGCCCGCCAACGCGGCTACATGAACGGCATCGGCTGGGGCTGGGCCGACCTGCGGCATTTTCTCCGAATGATCGCCTATTACCTCGGCCTGCGGGGCGAGCGCCCCGGAAGCGGGAAGTTCAGCTACATCGAGAAGGCCGAGTACTGGGCCTTCCTGTGGGGCAGCGTGCTAATGGCGGTGACGGGGCTACCATTGTGGTTCGAGAACGCCACGCTGCGCTATTTCCCGAAATGGCTCACCGACGTCGCGACAACCATCCACTTCTACGAAGCGGTCCTCGCCACCCTAGCCATCCTAGTGTGGCACCTGTACTGGGTGATCTTCGATCCCGACGTCTACCCGATGGACCGCAGCTGGTGGACCGGTCACGCCCCGCCGGCGCGGGAAGCGGAGCGCAGAGGTGACGACAGCGACGCCGCGCGGGAAGAGGAATCGCCCGATTCGTGAAGATCCGCTCGGCCTCGCCCCCGCCGGCGCGGGTAGTGTCGCGAAAGTTCTGCAAAAGGAGGATCGGTCCGCAGCGGTAGGGATCGATGGGAAAGAGGCCATGGTATTCCCGGGTGATCGACCAAAACCACCGGGAACCCCGAAGGGAGGAACATACCATGGCCAAGAAGAAGATGAGTGTGGGAGCGGCAGCGGTCAAGGATTGGCTGTCTCCGGTCGCCTCGGCTCCCTGCGTCAGCTGCTCGCGCCTTTCCCGCAGGCCATGACCACGCGGTGAAGCTTTTTGGGGACCCCCGCGCTTTTCGTCACTTTCGCGGGTTTCAGTCGCCGTTCACCTCATTGGCTGAGCGGCTATCCGAGCATGCGGATAGCCAGGTGTTTTGGCGTGTAGTCGGCCGGAGTGCGTGCGCCAGCAGGACTGACACTGCCGAGTGTCGCCGGCGTACTCGTTCCAGTCAGCGCGCTGCCGCACTCCCCGCAGAACTTGAAGCCGGCCGGGATCTCTGCGGAACACGAGGGACAGCGTGGACTGACGTTCGCGCCGCACTGCCCGCAAAACCTCATACCGGCCGGGTTGTCGAACCCGCACGAGCCGCAGTTCACGCCGGATCCTCTCCGAGCTCTCGCGCCAGCCGTTCGGCGTGCTTCGGTGCGCCAATGCTCTCGTATCCAGCCTGCGCCTCGCGGAGCAGGGCCATGCACGTGTCGTCGTCGCCGCGCACTTCGGCCAGCTCTGCGCGCCACTCACAGAGTGCGGGGGCGAGCGTCGTCGCACCGCAGCGCTCGATCCGTGCAGCCGCAACCTTGAGCGCCTCCTCGGCGGCGTCGCACGCCGCGCGACCGTCTCGTCGGAGTCTTGCGCGCGCGAGCACACCGTGGGCGATCGCTTCGGACGGGTCGCGCTGGGAGCGTTGGCAGAGTGCGATGGCGTGCTCCGCCGCCTCATGAGCGGCGGGCAGGTCCCCACCCAGGAGCAACGCCTCAGCCAGAGCCGCGGCGACGAGTCCCTCGACCTGCTGTTCGCCACGGCCGTATTGCTCGAGAGCTTCCCGCAGGGCAGCGACTGCATCATCGACTCGGCCAGCGGCGAGATGCGCGAATCCGAAGCACAAGTTCTTGGCGCGAACGATGTTGGCAAACTCGCCAACCGTCCGGCTGATCTCTTCGGAATGGCGTGCGGTTGCAAGCGCTTGTTTTGCCTCGCCAGTTCGGTAGTAGACGTCGCTTGCAAAAAAATTCATGTAGCCTGCGAGTTCCGGCGTCTCATCCTCTTCGATCATGCGAAGGCAACGCTCGAACTCTGCGATCCCTTCCCGCACCTGGCCCGTCATTGACAACGCGTAGGCGCGCCACAGTACTGCGACGCTCGAGCACACCAACCCGAGTTCTGCATCTGCGGCGGGATAGTGGCGAGAGAAGTGTGCCAGCCACGCATCGCATCGCGCGACCGTCTCTGCGACCAGGCCACATTGCCCATATGCGTCGATGACCCACATCGATGCAAGTGCGTTCAATTCCTCGTCGCCGGTCTTTCGGGCGGCGCTCTCATTCTGTAGGGAGAGTTCCAGGTACGTCGCGACATCTCCAACACTCGTGAAGACGCGGGCGTAGAACATGGACAGCATCAGCTCTTCGCGTTGATCGCCAATCGCAGCCGCGAGCTGCTGGCCCTCCTCCATGGTCCTGCGGGCCTCATTGAGGTCCGGACTTGCGCGCCAGGCCATATTGAGAAGTTGCTTGCACGCAGCGATTCCGAGTTCTGCAGCTTCGCGGTCGTCCGGAAGTTCGCGCAGAAGTTCTCGCAGGCGCTCCCAATGATGCGTCGCTGCGTTGAGATCCGTCACGCCCACCCATTCCGCCGCGCGCCGATGCCAGCGCGCAGCGGTGAGTACGTTACCGGCCTCCTCGTGGTGGTGGGCAAGCAGTGCGGAACTCTCGTCGAGACGTTCGCTGTCCCGTCGCTCGATCGCCTGCGCGACGGCGGCGTGTACCGAGCGCCGCTGCTCGCGCAGCTGGCTGCCGAGCGCGACCTCTTGAGTCAGAGGGTGCTTGAACGAGTATTCGACGACCGGGAAGATGGCTTGCTCGTGCAGGAACTCCGCCTGCCGCAACGCGGCGAGTGCAGCCTTCAGATCGTCGGCGGGGAGATCCGCAACTTCTTCGAGCAGCGGTTCCGCAAAGTCCTTGCCGATGACTGCGGCCACCTGTAGCAGAAGTTTCTCGCGCTCGGGCAGGCGATCGATGCGAGCCGACAGGATCGCCTGCACCGTGGTGGGGACCTCGAGCCGTTCGATCGGCGTGACCAGTTGGTACGCACCTTGGGTTCCTTCGAGATGTCCCGACTCGATCAGTGTTTGCGCGACCTCCTCGGTGAAGAAAGGATTGCCGCCGGTGCGTTCGTAAACCTTGTCGGCCAATGCAGCCAGGCTCGGGTCGCTTCCTAGCAGATCCGAGAGCAGTTCGGCGATCGCGTCCCTGCCCAGTGGCGTGAGTGGAATCTGCCGATACCACGACTTCTGCATCCACTCGGCGTGGTACTCCGGCCGGAAGTTCAGAAGCAACAGATTGCGGCTGCCTTCCCGGGCCTCGACCATCTGTGCGAGGAACTCCGCACTCGCTTCGTCCATCCAGTGAAGGTCTTCGATCAGTGTCACCGTCGGCTGTTCTTCGGAGACGCTCTGGATCACCTGGCGCATGACGGCGAGGAGTTGGCGCTGGCGCGCCTCCGGGTCGAGCGCAGGGGCCGTGTGCTGTGGATCGGCGACGCCCAGAAAGTCGAATAGCAGGGGCAGCGCGTCGGCGAAGGTCCGGTCGAGCAGCACCATGCGGCCGGCAATCTTCTCGCGAGCACTGCGATCGTCGTCCTCTTGCAGGATACCGAAATAGGCGCGGAAGACCTCGAGGATTGGAAGCAAGGGAATGTTGCGGCCGTGAGCCACCGCGTGACCTTCAAAGACCTGCACACCGCGCGCTCGGCATCGCTCGAGGAACTCGAAGCACAAGCGGCTCTTGCCGGTACCCGCTTGCGCGACCACGCCGACGACCTGTCCATTGCCCGCGGCGGTCTGCTCGGTCGCATCTTCGAGGGTGCGCAGATCGGCGGCCCGGCCGACGAAACGCGAGAGGCCGCGCGCGCGAGAGATGTCGAAGCGCGTGCGCGCCGCACCAACTCCTACCAGGCGACGCACGCCTACCGGCCCGGTTGCGCCCTTGACCTTGAATTCGCCGAGATCTTCGAGTGCGAAGTAGCCGCTGACGATCGCTGCGGTGTCGGCTGTCAGATAGCAGGAATCGGGTGACGCGAGCGATTCCATGCGCTGCGCCAGGCCAACCGTGTGGCCTTGTGCGGTGTAGTCCATGCGCAGGTCGTCGCCGATCTTGCCGACCACTACATCACCCGAGTGCAGGCCGATGCGCGTCGAGAAGCCCAGTCCGTGTTCGCGCTTCACCTCGGTCGCATAGCGTGCGAGTTCGTCTCGCAGGTGGAGCGCCGCATAGCAGGCGCGCTGCTCGTGATCCTCATGTGCGATGGGCGCGCCGAAGAGCGCCATGATGCCGTCGCCGGTGTACTGGTTCACGGTGCCTTCGAAGCGGTGCACGCCTTCGGACAGGATCTCGAAGAAGCGATCGAGCACGGAGTGCCAGCCCTCTGCACCGAGTTGCTCGGCCAGCTCCATCGATCCCTTCACGTCGGCGAACATCACTGTCACTTGCTTGCGCTCGCCTTCGAGCGCGGACTTGGATTGCAGGATCTTGTCAGCCAGGTGCTTGGGCGTGTAGGTGCGCGGATCTCGTTCTACGGCTGGAGGTGCCGGTGCCACAGCCGCGCCCAGGGGCGCGGCACAGCCGTTGCAGAACTTCGCACCGGGTGGATTCTCGTTCCCACAGGCGGCACAGGCCGCGGCAAGAGGGGTTGCGCACTCGTTGCAGAAGCGCGCGCCTTCCGGATTCGCATTTCCGCAGGAACTACAGTTCAACGCGCGAGCTCCCTCTCAATCCGCCCGGCATGAGCAGATTGCATTTCGGTGTATAGTCGAAGCGCTTGGCGCAACTCGGCTTCGCGCGATTCGGGATTGAGCTGCGCGCGAATCTCGTGGATCTTCGGAACGTGCAAGTCGGAACCGGTCTGATCGGTCAGCTCGCGGGCCAGTTCCAGTTCGCGGTCGATGCGTTCGCGAGGAGGCTCGGGGAATCTCAGCATGATCTCGGCGAACTCGAGTCGCGACTCGATTTGCCAGGCCGCGTACCCGGCCTTTTGCAGCTTCAGAAGTTGCCGTTCTCCGAATGCGAGCGCTGCCTCGGGTGTTTCGGTTTCGAGAAGGGCGCGTGCGTACCCGGGGAGCACCTGCATGTACTCAGGCGCATCTGCCTGAACGCGCGCCAACGCATCGGCTGCTTCCTGCCAGTTCTGGTTGGCGAGGTGAGCGCGCCCCAAGCCTATGAGTGCAATGCCGCGAGCGGATAGCCCGCACAAGCGGGCGATTTGATATAAGTTCAAAGTATTGAATGTCACGTCAGATCTCCAGGCCAGAACCTGCAAATCGACGGGGGTTCCTACAGCGGCTTGATCTAGCCCCAAAGCGACGTCGTCTACCCGACTAACGGTTCTCCAGTTGGTACAACCGCCACTCACCATCGATTCCTTTGAGTTCATGGTCTCCGCGCTCCGCAAACGACCACTCGCTACCAAGCAGAAGATCGCGCACGGTAGACGATACGAAAGTCGCGCCGCCGGCCGCGACTTCCTGCACGCGCGCCGCAAAGTTCACGGCCATGCCCGATACATCGCCATCCTCGCGCACAATGACTTCGCCCGCATGTAACCCAGCGCGAACCCTAAGTCCGAGATCGTCGAGATTGCCCAAAAGATCCGATGAGCATGCCACTGCCTGCGATGGGCTCGCGAACGTCATCAAAAGGCCGTCGCCGGTATTCTTAACGAGCTTACCGCTGTAGCGTTCGACGATCTCACAGGCGATGCGGTCGTGGCGATCGAGCATCTCCCTCCAAGCGGAATCTCCGACCTCGGCGGTCTGCGCCGTTGACCCGACGATGTCGGTAAAGAGTACCGTCGCGAACTGCCGTTCGCTGCTCACCGCCGGAGCGTGGCCGAGTACAAACTCTAGCAAGCGATCCATGGGGTCACGCCAGCTCGGCATGACCCAAAATAGATGATCCTCGCCCGGGTACTCGACGTAGCGGGCGCCGGGAATATTTGCGGCTAGGTAGCGCCCGAACGAAACCGGAGTGCACCGGTCCCCTTTCACATGCTGCACGAGCGTCGGCGCTTTGATCTCTCCCAGCAGGTCGTTGGCATCAAGCGCGAGGACGCTCTCGAACTGGCGCAGGACGTCGGCGCGGGTGCAAGTCTGACGTTGGAAGCGGCCCGCCCAACGAACAAACGCAGGGTCGCTGCTCTTGCTCGGAGCAAAGAGCGAGACGAAGAGATCGGGCTTACGGCCCCAGCCGTCAATCATCGCCAGGATCCGCTCCATCACGTCGTCAGCCGGTGGATCGCCGTCTTGCAAATCGAGACCGCTGAGAGCGGACGAACCGACCATCGAGTTAATGAGGCAGAGGTGGTCGACGCGCTCCGGGTGCGTCGCAGCAAAGAACTGACCCATCACGCTTCCCTCTGAGAGGCCGATGATGTGCGCTCGCTCGATACCTTCGGCATCCATGACGGCGGCGATGTCATCGATCCGCTCTTCGAGCGTCGGCGCCTCAATGAAACGATCGGAGCCGCCCATCCCGCGCTTATCGAACTCCGTAACCCGTACGTACCGGCCCAGATATTCACGCGCCCGGCGGTAAACGTGCTCTTCCCATGCGAGCTCCACGTTGCAGACCAAACCTGGGATGACGACGACGTCAGGCCCTGAGCCGTACTGCTGATAAGCAATGTCGACGTCGCCGTTGCGCGCATACTTGAGCTCGGTGATATTCACGCGTGCCCTGCGGATACTGTAGCGGCTACGGCAAGCTCTGCGAGACGTCGGGCTCCGCGCCCAGCCGCCCGACGGCGACAGAACCGGGGGCGGTAATCGGTGTTCGCCAATACTACGCGAGAAGCGCCCAGTAGCCCTACCATCGGGAACAAAATTATCTGCGAGTCACACTTTTGTCTAGCGGATAGTCCTTAGCGTTTGATCCGCTGTCTGGCCGAACGAGTGCTTGCGACGAGAGCAGAAGTGGCAGCGGCCGGATAGCGGATAAACCGGGCTGAACTAGACCGCGTATCCCGAACGGC
>Ga0114931_10009374_pt1 | contig 11738 bp, 7 predicted proteins | sample 2SBtaG_FD_89579 | JGI IMG/M metagenome (GOLD analysis project Ga0114931, IMG submission 89579) | Deep subsurface microbial communities from Kolumbo volcano to uncover new lineages of life (NeLLi) - 2SBTROV14_V59a metaG | ecosystem: Environmental > Aquatic > Marine > Volcanic | place: Kolumbo...
CCAGCTCGTCCCGTGCGGCCGCGATCTGCTCGCGCTCGCTCCGCGCAACCCCCGATTCGGCCAGCGCCCCGCCGACGTACCAGAACCGGCGGCCACCGTGGTGCCCGGTGGTGATCGTCACGCGCGGCGTGCTGGACCGGCCCAGGCAGTGCCCGTACAGATCCGCCGGGGCATCGGCCACCATAACCATGTGCAGCGGGCGACGCTGCATCAGTCGGTTCGCGTCGCGTCCCAGACGGGTGAGCAGATCCGCGTTGCCGGCCCCCGCACACAGAACCACCCACCGGGCCTCAAAGCAAGACGCCCCGTTGCTCCCGCACCGAACGCCGATCAGTCCCCCCGGCTCGGGATCAAACCGCACCCCCGGCTCGGGCGCGATCGCGATCACGCGATCGCGGTGGGCCCGCGCCAGCACCTCCAGCACGCGGCGCGTCTCGACCACCGGCTCGTCTACCTCGTAGACACTGACCCGATCCGGACTCTGCGCCAACGCCACGGCACCGGTGCCCGGCTGGGCTCGATCCACCCGGCGAACGTGGGAACGCATTGCCAGCGACGCCGCCCCGGCTGCCATGTTCGATCCGCGATCACCCGTCGTCCACAGGAGCGTCGTCCTGCTCAGGACGACGGCATCGCCAAGATTCGGCGACGCGTGGCCATCCATGCACTCGACCCAGATCGCGTGCGCTCTGGCCACCGCCTTGGACGCGTCCACCGAGGCCCCGGGCAGGCGGTACTTGACGCCGCCGTGGATGATGCCCTGCGAGGCGATCGTCTGGCCTGCTCCCAGCGCATCACGTTCGAGCAGGACGGCCGAGTATCCCCTGCGAGTCAGTTCATCGAGCGTCCACAGGCCCGCGATTCCCCCACCGATGATGACCGCGTCAACTCGGATCGTGTCGCTCATCGGGCCCTCCACCGGGCGCTCGGGGCCGAAAGACGTCCGGGACCGATGCTAGGAACCGCCCGTTGGCTCGCTGGGGCGAGGAGGGATGCGCAGGATCTGTCCGACGCGGACGGCGTCCGGGGAGCGGAGGCGGTCCCGGTTGGCCTGGAAGATCAGGTCGCTCAGGCGGGCGCTGCCATAGACCTGCTGGGCGATCTGCGAGAGCGTATCGCCCGGACGCACGGTGTAGAGCGTGGGCCCGGGGGGCGCGGGATGAGCCGTCGGGCCGGTCGTCACGCTCGGGGCGGCGGCCTGGGGATTGGCCGGATCCCGAGGGATGAAGATCACGTCGCCGGGCTTGAGGCGGGTCGGATCCCGGAGGCTGTTGGCGCGGGCGATCGCCCCGGCGTATCGAGTCGATCCGAAGTATCGCCGGGCGATGGACTCGAACGTCTCGCCCTCCCGGACCACGTGCTCTCGTGGGCGACCCGGGATCTGGTCCGGACCGATCGTAGGACGGGGCGGAACACCCGGAACGTTCGGTGTTGAAGCCGTCGCCTCGCCCGGGATCGGACGCGTATCGGGATCCGCGTGCGTCGGGCTCGTCTGGTCGAACGTAATCGGGGCCGGCGCCGGCTCCCACCACCAGTAGACGAGGATCCAGACACCCACGAGCACGAGGAATGCCGCCGTCGCCCGCCTGGGATCGTGGAACATCGAGTTCGCCTCACCGTCTCATGCGGCCGGCTTGGGATCGCCCAGTCGTGCCCGGGCTCCTGCGACGCTCAGAACTCGCTCGTCGGCCTCGATTCCTTGGGACCTGTCGCTCTTTCGCGACCAGACCAGCGGTGCCGCGACAGCGATCGATGAATAGGTCCCCACCGCGACGCCGATCAGCAGTGCATACGAAAACGCTCGCACGCCCTCGCCCCCGTAGATGTACAGGATCAAGGTGGCGATGAAGGTCGTCCCGGAGGTGATGATCGTCCGGCTGATGGTCTGGTTGATGGCGCTGTTGATCGTCGTGCCCGAGGCGTAGGGCAGCTTGCCGCGGTTCTCGCGGATCCGGTCCATGATGATGATCGTGTCGTTGAGCGAGTAGCCCACGATCGTCAGGATCGCCGCGATCAGGCTCAGGTCGATCTTGAACGGCAGAATACCCAGCGACTGCGCGATTCCCTGCGTGGCCGGGTTGTCGTAGACGATCTCGGCCAGCGCGATCAGCCCGATCGCGGTCAGGACGTCGTGGAGGAGGGCGATGATCGCGGCCAGCGAATACCGCATCGACCCGAAGCGAACCCAGATGTAGATCGAGATCAGGATGAACGAGAGCACGACGGCCACGATCGCCCGAGCACGGAAGGTCTGTGCGATGGTGGCGCTGAAGTTCTGAACCTCGGCCAGCGTGGTCAGTTGCGTCAGGGCGGTCGCGGTCAACTTCCACTCCCTGGTGGCGACCTCGGTGTCCCAAGTCTGCTCGTCGTCCAGGAACGTGAGGTTCTCATCACGGACGAGGATAACCGCGGTCTGGACCGCGTCGCGCGTGCCCTCGAGCACGAGCACGTCGCGCTGTCGCGTGAGCGTGTCGGAGTACTCGGGCTGGCGGCGGAGTTTGTCCAGGCGGACCTTGATCCCGGCCAGGGTGGGGCGCTTGGACAGGCCCTCGCCCTTGAGATGGATCTGATCCAGGAGGATCGCGACGCCGCCGATGTAGGCCGACACGTCGTTGCCGTACTCTGGTCGGTCGATGACCTCGCCGAGGTTTCCGGTCAGGACGCGGTAGACGGGCGCATCCCGGAGGGGAGGGAGAACGTCGCCGCCCTCGTAGCCCTTGAACGCCAGGGCCGCCTTCTCTTCGAGCATGTCGGCGAAGTGGCTGGTGATCGCGGCCTTGACGACGTTCTGGTCCTCGATGACGGTCTTGATCTTGAATCGATCGGAGGTGATCCCGTCGGCCTGGGGGTCAACCGGCAGGACGTCGGCCGTGCGGAGGATCTTGAGGACGCTCTCGTCGTCGGCCTGGTCGGCGATCTCCATGACCCGGTCCTGGACCTCGCGCCGGGTCATGGTCAGGCGTCCGGACCCATCGGGAGTGTGCTTGAACTGGATGGTGACCTGGGTTCCGCCGCGGAACTCGTTGTCGAGCATGTGGTTGCCACGCAAGGCAACCATGAACAGACCGAACGTGACGTAGACGGTGGAGACCGCGACGAACACCCAGCGGAGGCGGAGCCAGTTGATCTTGGGGCGGAGCGCCCGCTCGATGAACGGCAGGGCCATGGGCAGCATCGAGATCCGGCGCCACCCGAACACTTCGAGCAGGACCGTGAAGATCAGTCGGCTGACGACAAGGGCCGCAAAGAGCGTGGCGACGACGCCGATGCCCAGCGTGATGGCGAAGCCCTTGATCTCCTGTGTTCCGGTATACCCGAGGACGACGCAGACGATCAGGTTCGTGACGTTGCCGTCGACGATGCTCGACAGGGCCCTCTGATACCCGATGCGCACGGCGGCCCGGGCGTCGGCGCCACCCCGCAGTTCCTCGCGGATCCGCTCGTAGATGAGTACGTTGGCGTCCACCGCCATGCCGAACGTGAGGATGATCCCGGCGATGCCCGGGAGGGTGAAGGCCGCGTGGTTGAGCGCCATCGCTCCCAGGATCAGCACCGCGTTGCATCCCAGCGCGATGACGGCGATGCCCCCGGAGACGAAGTAGTACACGATCATGAACGCGCTGACGGCGACCAGCGCCCAGAGCCCCGCCTTGAGCCCGGATCGCAGGTTGTCCAGGCCCAGGTCCGGCCCGATCGTGCTCTGGCTGATCGGTTCGGGCGAGAGCTTGGACTGGAGCGAGCCGGCCACGAGGACCTGCACGATGTAGCGGATCTCGTCCTGCGAGAAGTCGCCACTGATCTGGCCCGTCCGGGAGATCTTGCTCCGGAGCACCGGCGCGGTGTAGACCTGGTCGTCGAGCAGGACGGCCATACGGTCGCCCACGTGCGGCCGAGTGAGCTCGCCGAGCAACTTGGCGCCGCGGGCATTCATGATGAAGTTGATCGCGGGTCGGCCCAGCTGGTCGCTGCCCTGCGAGGCGGTGGCCACCTCCCAGTTGCCCTGGCTGCCCAGCAGGCGGTTCCCGTGCGTGTCCCAGCAGAGCATGTAGTACTCGCCGTCGAACTCCTCGACGACGTAGTTGCGGGAGGAGAAGAACGCGGCCGGCGCCCGGCTCAGCGCCTCGAGTTGCTGCACCGAGTCGTACCAGGACTCGATGTTGTTGATCTTGAACCACCTGGCGTCCGAGGCGCGGGCGTTGCGCGGGCCCTTCTCCTGGAGTTCGCGGCGCAGGCGATCCTCTTCGGGATGCGCTCCCGGATCCACCGTGATCCGAAAGTCCAGCACGCCCGCCCCGCGCAGCAAGCGCTTGAGGTCCTCCGGATCATCCAGCGAGGTCCGCTCGCTGGCGTAGGCCTCGTACGCGGCGATCACCTTGTCCAGCTGTTCGGTGGCCCCGGGGGCCTGCTCGCGCAGCCGCTGGATCGCTCGCTGGCGGGGGCTGGGCAGTTCCGCTGCCTCTCCCGTCTTCGAGTCCAGCTTGCGGATGACCCGATCGCTCTGGGACAGGGCCCAACGCACGTCCTCGGCCTTGAGGGACGTGCCCAGAACGTCCTTTCTCTTCTGGTCGTAGAGCAGCTCGGCATCGACGATCTGCTTTCGGATGTCGCCTAGAGCGTCCTCGTCGACCAGCCCCGCCCGCCGCTGAATGTCGTACGCCTCGCGCAGACTCCGAGCGTCATCAAAGGCGTCGGCCGCCTCCTTGAGCAGGTCCATCCGTGCCTGGTCTCCGGATGCCAGCCGCTTGAACTCCGTCTCCCGCTCCTCCGGGGAAAGCCGCATCGCCCGCTCGAGTTCATCGGGCCTGATCTCGGCGGCCTGGATCGCGTCCAGTTGGGCCTCGTAGGCCGCCTTGAGCGCCTTGACCTTCTTACTGGGCGCCGGCATCGTGACCTCGATGCGGTCGCGTCCCTGGGCGACGAAGGTGATGTCCAGGCTGTTGGTCGGATCGACGCGATCCTTGAGGACCTGCATCACGCGATCCAGGGCATCCGGGCCGTCGCTGGGGCGGATATTGACGGCGTAGATCAGGCTCACGCCGCCGCTGAGATCCTTGCCCAGACGGAGTTTCTTCTCGGGGGGCTGGAACGCGCCGGCGAAGAACGCAATGACGCCGGCGACCAGAATGACACGAACGATCAACTTGCCCATGGGAGAGTGTGTCCGATTCTGAACAGGATCCTTTCGATCCGCGTTTCGAACCCGGCGCAACGGTCGGGCCGATTTCCCGCGCCACGGCGCGAGCCCGGGTCCGGCTCAGACCACGGCGTGCTGGGTTTCGAGCTTGGCCTCAACGTGCTGGCCCTGTTCCGGGTTGTTTCGGGATCGGAGCACCTGCTGCACCGCCGACTTGGCGAACCTCATCTTGGCGCCCGAGGTGTCATCGACCTTGAGAACGAGGTGGTCATCGCGAATCTCCGCGACCGTCGCGATCACACCTCCGACGGTCTGCACCTTGTCCCCCTTGCTCAGCGCCGCGAGCATTTGCGAACGCTTCTTGCGCTCCTTCCGCCCGGACATCGAGGTCATGAGAATCATCACCACGAACACGACCAGCAGCATCAACATCATTCCGCCGCCGAGCCCGCCCGGGCGGGTACCCGCCGGACCTCCGGAACCGGGCGGTGGTCCCTGTGCCGGCCCGGCACCGCTCTGGCCGGTGACACCAGGGATCGACGGCCCTTGGCCGGCCGCGGTGTCTTGAGCGATCAGGAGAATCGGGCCCGGGTGCGGAATGGACGAGTGAGCGTTGGTCATCGGACGTGTTCTCGCGATGTGCCCAGCGGCGACGCCCGCTGGTGGAATCAGCCTTGCCCGGATCGATCCGACGCCCCGGTGGGCTGGTGGCGGTCCGAACCAGACCCGATCCGTCGGCGGACCACGTCCGCCACCACCGGCCACCGCCGGGCCAGACCGAGCCAGTCATCTTCGCGGATGGTTCGGGCGATGTCCAACATCAGACGCTGAAAGTACCGAACATTGTGCAGGCTCACCAGAATCGGTCCGAGCATCTCTCGGGCCATGAACAGGTGCCTGATGTAGGCCCTGGACAACGCCCCCCCGCCCAATCCCCCTACTCCCCCGGGCGTCGCCCACGCGTGAGCCGCCGGGTCGCAGGCGTGGCAGTCGCAACCCGCTTCGATGGGGCCCGCATCGTCGCGGAATCGGCTGTTGCGAAGGCGGATCTGCCCGGCCGCGGTAAAGGCGGTGGCGTTTCGCCCGTTGCGTGTCGGGAGGACGCAGTCGAACATGTCCACCCCCGCCAGCACCGCCCCGACAATGTCCGCCTCGTAGCCGACGCCCATCAGGTATCGAGGGCGGTCCTCGGGCAGGAGCGCCGCGGTGTGCACCACCACGCGCTGGATCTGCTCGGGCCCCTCGCCCACCGCCACGCCACCGATCGCGTACCCGGGAAGATCGAGCCCGCACACGTCCCGCGCGGACTGCTCGCGCAGTACCAGGTCGGTCCCGCCCTGGACGATCCCGAACAACGCCTGCTCCGCGGGTCTCTCGTGGGCATCGACGCACCGCCGTGCCCAGCGCCGGGTCCGCTCGATGGCCAGGCGCAGCCGACGGGCGTATTCGCCGTCGTCCTGCCCGCCTTCCGGGTCGCGAGCAGGCGGGCAGTCGTCAAAGGCCATGATGATGTCCGCCCCGAGCCTGTTCTGGACCTGCGTGGCGATCTCGGGCGTCAGCCGAACGTTGCTCCCGTCCACTTCCGAGCGAAAGGTCACCCCGTCCTCGTCGATCTGATTGGCGTCGGCCATGGAAAAGGCCTGGTATCCCCCCGAATCGGTCAGGATCGGCCCGGGCCAGCCCATGAAACGATGGAGCCCCCCCAGCGCCGAGACCAGGTCGGACCCCGGTCGCAGCAGGAGGTGGTAGGTATTTGCCAGGACGATCTGCGAGCCGGTGGCGGCGATCAGGCTCGGGAGCAACCCCTTGACGCTCCCCCGCGTGCCCACGGGCATGAAGGCGGGTGTGCCCAGCGAGCCGTGCGGCGTGGTCAGGCGCCCGACCCGGGCCGACGATCGGGCCGATCGAGCCAGGATGTCGAATGTCATCGCCTCCACGGGGCCTCCGGCCGCATCCTACCGATCGCGGCGCTAGCTCTCGGTTTCGCGCCGGAGCGTCCGGCGCTCCCGCTCGGTGAGGCTGTGGAGCCCCTGCGTGGCGACCTTGGCCAAGATGCGATCGACCTCGGCCTGCCGGCGGGGCGTGTGTTCCCGCCCGGCCCGATGCCGCCGCGGACCCGGCGCTTGCCCGGGCTTCCGGGAATCGCCCAGCACGTCAAAGAAATCACGCAATAGGTGGGCATGGCGGATCAGGTACCACCCGGCGATGGCGCCCCCGACGTGGGCGGCATCCCCCCCTGCGTTGTGGCCACCCGTGATCAGGTTGTAGACCGCCATCCCCAGGTATCCGTACACCAGCCACTTCATCTTGAGCGGGATGGGCGGGAACAGCAACTGAACAACAGCATTGGGAGCGATGTACGCACAGGCCATCAGCACGCCGAACACGCCCGCCGACGCCCCGATCAGAGGCGTCCACGTCTGGACGTTGATGAACCCGGGCAGCGGCACATGCAGCACCGAGGCCAGGAAGTTGAGCAGCAGGTACGAGATCCCCCCGAACGCCCCGCATGCCAGGTAGTACGCGAGGTATCGCTGCCGCCCCAGGTGCTCCTCGACCATCGACCCGAAGATGAACAGCCCGAACATATTGAAGAAGACGTGCAGGACGTTGGCGTGGAGGAACTGATACGTGATCAGCCGCCAGACCTGGAGCCCGAGGAAGCCATGGAGGGTCGAGAAGTGGCCCATGGCCTCCAGGGGCCGCATCGGACGGAAGAAAACGCTTCCGACTCGCGTGCCCGTTCGTGAATCGTAGATGTCGCGGTAGGGCTGCCCGGCGAAGGGCGCCGCCGTGCCGATCGTGCGGGGGAACACGTCGGACCACGGGTCCACGACCAGGAACTTGGGGTCCGGCATCGGATCGACCAGCCTCTGCTCGCCGATCCACACCTCCGTCAGGCCCAGCGCCTTGGACCGCGGCTGGAAGATCGCCCGGCCTACGACGCTGCCCGTCGCCCGGTCGATGATCGGGCGAAACAGTTGCCCCGTCGCCGCGTCGCGCGCGATTCCGGACCCGAGCGCCAGCCGCTGGACGGGCGGGGCAGGGCTGACCCCAATCTCCCAGCCGCGGTGGGACGAGTCGAACACGCCGGACGCCCCCAGCAGCGCATCGACGACGAAAACCGCGACGTTGATCAGGATGATCCAGGTGTTGACCGAGTACCGCGACATCCGTCGCCCCGCTCGCAGGCGGTACCCGCCCCCGGGCACGCCCATGCTCCGCCCCCGATCCGATCGAATGTAATCACGGTCGTAGATGCCCATCGGTGTCCGAGTCCAGCCGCGGGGCCCCCCTCGGCCCGATCCGCGATCCGCCCCGTCTCGTGCCCCGGGGTCTGCTCGGCTGGATCGTCGTGGGCTCTTTGGGAATCGCCGCCGGGCAGTTTATCCGCGGCGGCGACGGCGCGTGGCTCGCTCGAGCAGCCGCCGCTCCGTCCGGGTCAGGCTCGCCATGCCCGAATCGCCGATCTTGGCCAGCACCCGGTCCAGTTCGACCTGTTCAGCCGCCTCTCGCTCGCGCCGACGCTGCTCGCGGCGGCTCGGGCGGACGGGAGCCTCGGACGGCGGCGATGCGTCCGGATTCCCGTGCCACCCACCTGCACGCCCCTCGCGCCAGTCCTCGTCGACGAAGCGCGCCCGGCGGATCTCCATCCAGCAGACGATCCCGCCGAACAACGCCACGCCCAACAATCGACCCTCACCGGGCACGAGCGCCACCACACCGAGCACCACCGCAACCACCAGCCCGATCGTCGCGGCCAGACGCATCGACGCCCGGTACCCCATCCGCGCCCAGAGCAGATGCTGGAGGAGGCGACCCCCATCGAGCGGATACATCGGCACGAGCACGTTGAACGCCAGCAGCAGGATGTTCAGGTAGTGCAGCCACCAGATCCCCACCAGCCAGTAGGCGGTTGACCCATCGGCAAAACGCACAGCGTCCATCGCCAGCGCCGGGGCGAACGGATTGAACAGGATCCCGTCCCAGCCGACCCCTAGACCCAGCAGCACGCCGCTGAAGACGGGCAACAGGAGCAGGTTCACACTCGGCCCTCCGACCGTGGTGGCCAGGTGCGCCCGCCAGCGATCGGGCGGGGAGCACGAGGCCAGCCCCCCGAGGGGCCACATCAGGATCTGGTCGGCGTGGCCCCCGACGAGGCGGCAGGCGATGCAGTGCCCGTACTCGTGCAGGAGCACGAGAACGAACAGCCCCCCCATCGCCAGGAGCATGTACCGCGCCCCGATCGTCTGGTGCGGGATCGAATAGATCACCTGCGCGACCAGGAAAACCACGAATACCAGATGGATCCGGACTCGGATGCCCCACGCCGAATACAACGGCAGGGCCCAGTCCAGGGGGTTTTCCCCATCTCCGAAGACACGCCTGGCCGCGGCGCGGAATCGCCCGCCGCCTCCCAGGTTCGGATCGGTTGGCGCGTCGGGCCAACTCATCGGCATGCGTTCCCCGGGAACGCCCCACCATCGGCGTCCCCCGATCCATCAAACGCCCCACACCGCCCGGCCATTTCCAGCGCGATGATGCTCTTTGCATCCATCAGGTCCCCCCGAGCCAGCATCTGACGCACGCGACCTGCCTCGATCTCGGTCACGACCAGTCGCTCGTGGGGTTCGAGCCGCTGCCCCACCCAGGACAGATCCCGAGCCAGAAACGCGTGCATCAACTCGTCGCCCAAGCCCGGCGATGTATAAAACCGGCCCAACGCCTCGATGGTTGCCGCCTCGTAGCCCGTTTCCTCGATCAACTCCCGGGCGGCACAGGTTTCGGGCGCTTCGCCCGCCTCGATCGTCCCCGCGGGCAGTTCCAGGATCCACCGCTCGATCGCGATCCGGTGCTGGTCCACGAACAGGACCACTGGTTCCGAGTCCGCCCGATCGAGGATCGGGACGAGCACCACGGCCCCGGGATGGCGGACAACCTCCCGCCTGATCGTTCGCCCCCGGGTGTCGATCGCCGTGACCAGTTCGAAGTTGAACTTGCGCCCGTGGTGGAGCGTCTTCCGGTCGATGTCGAACGTCTCATCGCGTGCGTCGCTCACGATTCAAGGGTAGGGATCGCTCGACAGACCCGGATGGTCGGCTCTGCGCCGCCCGGGTGCTCGGCGCGGTCCAGCGTCCAACGATCAAGGCGGATGACCGCCGGCCCCGAACTGCTCCTGCTGCCCACGCCGAAGCGGACGATCCGCACGGGTGGCTGGATCCACCTGCCCGGACCGACCATCGGACCCAATCCGGATTCGCTCTTCGGGGTCCAGTGGCTGAGCGTGCAGATCAAGGATGACGGGGCAGCGTCGGACGAGTCATACGAACTGGAGGTCGGGCGGATTGGCGGGGCCGAGCCCAGCGACCCCGTCCGCGTTCGGATCACGGCGCACGCACGGGTCGGCGCCGGCCACGCCATGCACACGCTGGCACAACTGATCCGCCGCTTCGGGAGACGCCTTCCGTGCGCGCGCATCGAGGATCGCCCTGTCTTTCCCGTCCGTGGCGTGATGCTCGACATCTCCCGATGCCGAGTTCCCACGATGGTCCACCTGCTGGAGGTCGTGGACCTGCTGGCGTCGTTGAAGTTCAACCACCTGCAACTGTACACGGAGCACACGTTCGCCTACGCGGGGCATGAGCCCGTCTGGCGGGGCTGCTCGCCGATGACGCCAGACGAGGTTCGGCGTCTGGACGAGCGGTGCCGGGCCCGGGGCATCGTGCTGGCAGCGAATCAGAACTGTTTCGGGCATCTGAATCGCTGGCTGAGCTTGCCGGAGTACGCGTCGCTGGCCGAGACGCACGGGCCATGGACGTTCATGGGACAGCCCCGTCACGGACCGTTCAGTCTCTGCCCGGAGGATCCCCGGTCGGTCCAGTTCGTCGCGGGGCTGCTGGATCAACTGCTCCCGTGCTTCTCGTCGGGGCTGGTGAACATCGGCTGCGACGAGACGCACGACGTGGGCTTGGGGCGATCGGCACAGCGCGCCCAACGGATCGGGCGCGGGGCGGTATACGCAGATTTCGTTGGACGGATTGCGCGGGAGTGCCGGGATCGAGGGTTCCGCCCCATGTTCTGGGCGGACATGGCGCTCCGGGAGCCGGGCGTCGCGGCGACCCTGCCCGATGAGATGATCGCCCTGGCGTGGGGGTACGAGCCCGGCTCGGACTTCGGATCCTGGGGTCGGCGCTTAGGAGAGGCGGGCCTTGAGACGTGGATCTGCCCGGGAACCAGTTCGTGGCGAAGCATCACCGGACGCACGAGCGAGCGCCGGGGCAACATCGCCCGCGCCGCGGCTGAGGGGGCCGAGCATGGCGCAACCGGGCTGCTCGTGACCGACTGGGGCGATCTGGGGCATCATCAGCAGTGGGCGATCAGCCTGATCGGGCTGGCCCAGGCGGCCCAGGCGGCGTGGAACCCCGCGACAGCCCGGGAGTACGACGCCCGAGCCGCCTCGCTGCATGTCTTCGGCGATCGCTCCCTGCGTGTCGGGCCCTGGCTCGAATCGCTGGGTGATGTGGATCTCCCGCTGCGGCGGATCGGGGGCCGGAGCGTGTCGGAGGCCACCCGGGATAATCCCTTCACACGGGCGGGACGCCCG
>Ga0114931_10009375_pt1 | contig 11738 bp, 11 predicted proteins | sample 2SBtaG_FD_89579 | JGI IMG/M metagenome (GOLD analysis project Ga0114931, IMG submission 89579) | Deep subsurface microbial communities from Kolumbo volcano to uncover new lineages of life (NeLLi) - 2SBTROV14_V59a metaG | ecosystem: Environmental > Aquatic > Marine > Volcanic | place: Kolumbo...
GCGTTTCAGTTTTCAGGCAAATTTTAACCCGGAAATGAATTTCCGGGCTAAAAGCCCAAGCCGACTTAAGTCGGCTTAAGTTTTGAGCCTTGAATTTTAATTCGAGGCGAAATTCCGGTAGGCGGCGGATATTTCTTCAATCCCGCCCAAAATGTGAAACGCACCCGCGGAAATAACCATGGCTGTTGCAAAGTAAATTTCAAAGTTGATGATTGGCTGTATTTATTCCCGTAGGGGCGACTCGCGAGCCGCCCTACAAATTTCGGTTTCATTTTGCGAGAAATTATTCAGGAACACAGAGCGACACAGAGTTATCGCAGAGCTTCGCTGAGAAGAACAAAAATTATGATAACCTGAGATACAAATTTCATTTAGTTTATTTTTAAAAGCCATGCTATAATGCACATACTGAACTACAAAATACAGCGGGTATCTGCCGTGACACGCGATACTCACCCGCACAACAATTCGGACTGCAAACCAATGATTCCGCTAAAAGACACCATTCCATCCCGACGATTTCCGCTGGTCAACACACTCATCATCGTGCTGAACGTGCTGGCATTTTTGGTTGAAATCTCGATGGGACAGCAGGTTGAACAACAAATCGTGTTCACTTTCGGCTTGGTTCCGGCACGATTTTGGGCAGAAAGCGGCATCGTGCGCTGGCTGCCCGTCTTCAGCTCGATGTTTTTGCATGGGGGTTGGTGGCATCTTATCTCTAACATGCTGGCACTGTACATTTTCGGCGATAATGTGGAAGACCGATTGGGTCACACGCGGTATTTAATTTTCTATCTGCTGGGCGGCGTGCTGGCAGCAGTGGCGCACGTTTGGGCGTATCCCGGTTCGCCAATGCCCACCATCGGCGCGAGCGGGGCTATCGCGGCGGTACTCGGCGCATATTTTGTGCTGTATCCGCTGGCACGGGTTATCACCCTAATTCCAATCCCGCTTTTCTTCTTTTTCCCCATTATTGAAATTCCGGCAATCGTGTACCTCGGCTTCTGGTTTTTATCACAGTTGTTCAACGGCACCTTTGCCCTAACTGCCAACACATTCCAAAACGGCGGTGTGGCATGGTGGGCACACATTGGCGGATTTGTTGCAGGAATGGTACTGGTGAATATTTTTGCGGTGGGCAGTTCGCAACCGCGGCACACTTTGCACCGAGACTATTTCTATCCTGATGAATATCAACCTTGGTAGGAGAAAACAATGACTGGTATGGATCTGTTATGGCTCTTTTTCATTCTGATGTCCGTATGGCCCGCCATTCAAATGTGGATGCTGGAAGCGGCACGGCTGCGAATTATGCGCGATCTGGAGAAAAAACGCGAAAGCCGCGTCATCGCGCTCATCCACCGGCAAGAAACAATGGCACTGCTGGGGTTCCCCGTTTTCCGTTACATCAACATTGAAGACAGCGAAGAGTTGCTGCGCGCCATAAAATTGACCAACGACAATATCCCCATCGACATTATTCTGCACACCCCCGGCGGGTTGGTGCTCGCCGCCGAGCAGATTGCTCACGCGCTGAGCCGTCATCCCGCCAAAGTGACCGTCTTTGTGCCGCATTATGCTATGTCCGGCGGCACACTCATCGCACTGGCAGCCGATGAAATCGTGATGGACGAAAATGCTGTGCTGGGACCCGTTGACCCGCAATTGGGCGACCAACCCGCCGCATCCATTGTAAAAGTGGTAGAACAGAAACCGATTGAAAAGGTGGATGACCGCACGCTGGTTTTGGCAGACGTATCGCGCAAAGCCATCAATCAGGTGCGGCAAACCGTCGCCGAAATTTTGAGCCATCACCCCGATATTGATACTCCGAAAGCGGAGGCGCTGGCAGAAAAATTGGCAACCGGCACGTGGACACACGATTATCCCATTATGGTAGATGAAGCCAAATCGCTCGGCTTGCCCGTCAGCACCGAAGTACCGGAAGAAGTATATAAATTGATGGCACTGTACCGGCAAGCGCATCAACACCGACCCAGTGTTTCATACATTCCGATGCCATATCGCCAGACAGACGGCAACCATAAAAAACAGTAGAAGGCAACTATGATACGAGTGACCATCCAAAAAAAAGACCGCACGATTGTGTTCCCCGTCAGCGAGCGAGACACCATCCGCGAATTGCTGAAAGAGAAAATCTGGTGGGACCGGCGCAGCAATCGCTGGGCAGGGCGCGGCGACTTGGCGGAAATCCAAAAAATTCTCGAAGATGCAGGATACGCCGTAAAAATCCGATAACACCGCAACCGACATCGGGCACACCGCCCTTTGCCGTAAATTTGTGATTGAACCTCTTGCATAAGTTTGTTATGCCGCTTTCGCGGGAACAACATCGCTTAAAATCAAGCATTTTCCCGAATAATTTCGGATGCTTGCAAGAGTTTCATTTAGCTCATTGAGAAAGTTATGTGTGGACGATACACGCTGACGGCTGACCCCAAAACACTCCAAGCCGAATTTGGCATTTCCATCCCGGAAAATCTTGCGCCGCGATACAACATCGCTCCGACGCAACCCGTGCCGGTCGTCGTTGCCGAAAATGGCACACCTCGGCTCGATGTTTTCCGCTGGGGATTGATTCCATCATGGGCAAAAGACCCGCGCATCGGCAATAAACTCATCAATGCCCGCGCCGAAACCATCGCCGAGAAACCGAGTTTTCGCACCGCTTTCCGCCGTCGACGCTGCCTCATCCCCGCCGACGGTTTTTTCGAATGGCAAAAAACACCGCATGGCAAACAACCTGTGTTCATTCATCTTAAAAACCGCCGCCCGTTCGCGTTTGCCGGGTTGTGGGAACAGTGGCTCTCTCCCGATGGCAGTGAGATATTTTCGTGTACCATCATCACCACTGCACCGAATGAACTGCTGAAAGACGTTCACAACCGAATGCCGGTCATTCTGCCACCCGATACCCGCCGGCTGTGGCTGGACAGCAGCCAACCATCGCAGCACTTGCTGCCACTGCTGAAACCGTATCCCGCCGCTGAAATGACTTTTTACCCCGTTTCAAAACTGGTCAACGCACCCGCAAACGACAACCCGGCGTGCATTGAGCCGCTCAATCGCTAAAATGGACACCTCCGCCCCCCCTGCCCCGCCGCACATCGTCGCCGCTATCGGCAACCAAGACCACTTTTGGTCGCTGTTGAGTTTTGGATATGCGCTCGCCGCAACAAAACAGGGCAAATTGACACTGCTGGTAGTTTCTCCGGATGGCGAACCACCCGAATGGCTGATTGTCCCCGCCGCATATAGCCAACTCGATATTGAAACGGTGGTGGTAAAGGGGGATGAGCCTGCGCTGTCAATTATTGACTACACGCAAAAACATCGTCCAAATCTGTTGCTGGTAGCGTGGCGAAAAACGCCCGGCAGCGACCACTATCTGCTGCGCGGCACACTCGATTCGATTTTGCGGCAAGCCCCGTGCGATATCGCCGTGGTGCGCGCCGACCCAACCTTCCCCGAAACCAGTCTCGACCAGCACCCGCCGCTTTCCATTCTGGTTCCGGCAGCCGGTGGGTCCAACGCCCCGCTGGCGATGGAACTGGCGCTGGCACTATCGCCAAACGCCACCGTCACTGCACTGCGCATCGCCCCGGAACACACCGACACCGCCGATTTTCTGGAACACCAACAGCAACTCGCCCAAATGACCCGCCAATGGGCAGACAATCCCCGGCTGGCAACCAAAACCATCCGCGCCGAAAGTGTGGCGAAAGGTATTCTGACAGAAGCCCAAAATTACGATATCACCATGCTGGGTGCGACCGCCGAAGGGTTTTTCGACCAGATAATTTTCGGTTTATTGCCGGAAAAAATCGGTTTGCAAAACCCGCATACCACCGTCATCGTCAAACGGTTCGATGGTTCATTCGGTGGAACACTGGAACGCTGGTGGTGGCGCATCACCCACCCGCTGCCGGCACTTTCCACCGAAGAACGCATCGAGGTATACAAACAAATTCGGCGTGGAGCGCGCCCCGAAATCGATTTTTTCGTGATGATTGGGCTGGCATCTGCCATTGCCGCGTTGGGATTGCTGCTCAACAGCCCGGCGGTCATCATCGGTGCGATGCTGGTGGCACCGCTGATGTCGGCCATTATGGGGATGGGGCTGGGCAGTATTCAAGCCGATGTGAAATTGCTGGAGCTGGCAGCCAGCGCCACCGTGCGGGGGATGCTGCTGGCAATTGTTGTCGGGGCAGTGGCAAAATTGGCGGTGCCCACCACCGGTGCGCCCACTGCCGAAATTTTGGCGCGCACTGCACCTTCGCTGCTTGATTTGGGGGTGGCAATTTTTTCCGGGATGGCAGGGGCATACGCGCTCAGCCGCAAAAATATGTCGTCATCACTGCCGGGGGTGGCAATTGCCGCTGCATTGGTACCGCCGCTATCAACCGTCGGCATTGGTGTGGCGTGGCTGCGCTGGGATATTGCCGGTGGGGCGCTGCTTCTTTTTTTGACAAACTTGGTTGCCATTGTTGCCGCCAGCGGGTTGGTTTTCTTTTTGCTCGGCTTTCGCCCGCAACGACGAAAGGCACGCACTCGCATCTTTTGGCGGGCGGTGGTCAGCTCGGTGGTGTTGCTGTCGCTGATGGTATGGGTGCTCGGCAGTTTAACACTGCAATCGTACCGGGAGAATGCCCAAAAGCGGGAAATTGAATCGGTATTGAGGAAAGAAATCACGGCAATGGGGAAAAATGTCGTGCTGGAAGATTGGCGCATCATCGAAAAAAGCGGGAAAAATCTGCGGCTGGAAGTCTCCGTGCGCGCACCGATTATCCCCGGGCATCAAAACGCAGTGGCGCTGCAAGAAGCCGTCACCGCCGATTTGGGCTATCCCGTCGCATTGACGCTTGTTTCGGTGCGAACCACCACGCTCGACCCGCTGTTGCCGCCGACGCCCACCGCCACCATTCCCCCCGACAGCATCCCCACCCCAACCGCCACCGCCACTACCGCCGCATCTCCCACCCCCATTGCCACCAAATCGGCAACACCATCGCCCACATCCACCGCCACCAAAACCCCGTCACCCGTGCCAACGGCAACGGCAAGCGCCACCGCAACCCCTTCACCCACCGTTACCGCATCGCCCACCCCCACACCCTCCCCCACCCCTGCAACGGCAGTCATCGCGCACACCGGCGGGCGCGGGGTGGTTTTGCGCTGGAATCCGGGTGGGTTGCGCGCTGGCGCCATTCCGGAAAACACACCGGTGACCGTTCTCTATCGCCGAGAAACGGCAAATGGTATCGAATGGGTGGAAGTGCGCGACGGCACGGGCCGGCACGGCTGGGTTGCCGCCGATTATCTGGAAATCATCCGCTGATTCGTGAAACGTGAGGCGTGACAATTTCAATTTTGAAAAGGAGAAATTATGGTCAAGCTATCAAATTTAATGGCATTTTTAACGGAATATATGGGGTATCACGATGGCGTGCCCAAAATTGACAGCTATCTGGCAAACGGCTTGCAGGTTGCCGGTGCCGAGGAAATTCACAAAATTGTGACAGGGGTCAGCGCGAATATGCGATTTTTCCGCGCGGCAGTAGATGCCGACGCGCAAGCAATGCTGGTGCATCATTCGATGAATCCGCCGGCATCGGTCTATTTTGAGCGAGACAAAATTTTCACCGGCCGCCTGAAATTTTTATGGGAAAACAACCTGACGCTCATCGGCTATCACTATCTGCTCGACAGCCATCCCGAAATTGGGCACAATGTCTCCATCATTAAATCGCTGGGCGGCACACCGCTGGAACCATACGGCCACGACGGCTGGGGCTGGCTCGGCGAGTTTTCCGGCGGTGCAGACCGCGACACACTGCTGGCAAAATGCCGCGACCTGTTTCAAAACAACGGCGTCTATTATCCGTTCGGGGCAAAAACCGTGCGGCGGGTGGTAAGCCTCAGCGGTTCCGGTGCGCCCCGCCCCGGCGATTACGAATGGCTGACCGCAAACGGTATTGATTTGTTCATCACCGGCGAACCGCGCGAGTGGAATCAGGAACTTTGCCGCGAGGCGGGTATCAGTATGGTTGCCGCCGGACATTACAACACCGAAATCATCGGGCTGACCGAACTGAGCAAAATTATTCAATCAAAATTTGATGTGGAGATTGAATTTGTGGATATTCCGAATGTGGTGTGAATTGGGCTGACTGCTGACCGCTAACGACCCAGCCGCGCCCGCACCGAATCTACCAGCAAGCTGATTTCTTCCACGCGGAGGAGCGCGATGCCGCCGAGATATACCGCGCTGCCCGCCGCCGCCAGCACCAGCACCAGCAGCATTTCATTCGCCAGCGAAACGGGCGGGAGCACAGCTTCGCCCCACCGGCGACCCACCCACAGTACCCCACCCATCGCCGTGGCTGCCAGCGCGGCTTTCAGCACAGTAGATTCCAGCCCGTGCCCGCGCAAACTTCCCCAGCGCCGGATGAGCCACAGCATCAACAGCACGTGGCTAAACTGTTTGATGCTATCCGCCAGCACCAAATCGGTCATTTGCAGCGAGCGGAAAAGCGTCGGCGCAAAAACCGCCAACAAATACGCGCCCACCGCCGCAATACCCACCAATGCCGGCGTGAGCGTGTTTTGCCGGGCATAGAATGCAAAGATGAGGGGTTGGTCAACCGCAGCGAAAATCAGCCCCAGCAGATAGAATCGCAGTGCCAGCGCAGTCTGCGCGGTATCGGTAACGGTAAATTGCCCGTGCTCAAACAGCAGACGGATAATCGGTTCTGCCAAAATGAAAAGCGCCACCGTGGCAGGAATTATCAGGATGAGCACGATTTTTATGCCGTTAAAAAGCGTTTCGGTAAAATGCCGACCGGCATCCGGTGCGGCATCGTCTTTCGCCATTGATTGCGCCGCATACCGCGACAGCGTCGGCAAAATTGCCAGCGAAATTGCCACCGAAACCAACCCAATCGGAAATTGAATGAGGGTGGTGGCATTTTGCATCCACGCCAAACTGCTTGCGCCGGTTCCGTTTGCCAGCCGCCGGTCAAGCGAGGTTTGGAAGAGGGTGACCACCAACCCCAAAATAACGGGTTGATACAGTTTGCCGATACGCCGCAACACGGGATGATGCAGGTCGAACCGGAAACCGAGTTTCGCGCCACGCAATCCGGGCAGTTGGATGAGCACTTGCGCCAGCGAGCCGGTAACCAACCCCAACGCCACTGTTTCGATACCCCACCGGAAAATCCACGCCCCGACGAGCGTAACCAACACGATGCCGGCGTTGAAGGTGGCAGCAGTGAATGCGGGATACACAAACCGTTTCAGCGCATACAGCAATCCGGTCACAATGCCCGACAGGCTCAAAAAAAGCATCGCGGGCATGGTAAACCGCAGCAGGCGGGTGAGCAGCACCAAATCGAGCCCGTCGCCGCCGAGTAGCCACGCAATTTGCGGCGCAAGCAGTTCGCCGAGCAATACCAGCACGCCCAACACCAGCACCGCCAGCGATAAAATAAGGCTGGCAACGTGCCACAGCACCCGGCGGTCTTTTTCGGCATATTCCGAAAAAACCGGCACGAGCGCGCTGCTGATCATTCCGCCGACGAGCAAATCGTAAAATTGGCGCGGTACAAATTCGGCGGTACGATATGCCGAAACTGCCCCCGTTGCGCCAAAAAGCCCGGCGATGACCGTATCGCGCACCAATCCCAGCACGCGGCTGGTGATATTCCCCGCGGCGATGAGTGCCGCGGCTTTTGCCAACCCCCGCCGTTCAGTCACAAAATCGCTCCCGAATGCGGTCAATCAGTTCGGTGGTGGAATAGCCCGGCAAATACGGGATCAGCTCGATGCGCCCGCCATAATCCTGCACCAGCGGCGCTTCGGGCAACAATGTGCCACTTTGAGCCGGATCGAGCACATAATCGCCCCCTTTGGCATACACTTCCGGGCGCAGGGCTTCCAGCAAGCGGTGCGCCGTCGGGTCGTCAAAAATGATGATGGCATCCACCATTTCCAGCGCCGAAAGGACGCGCACGCGGTCGGCTTGCGGGGTAATGGGGCGTTTTTTGCCTTTGAGCAGGCGTGTGCTGTGGTCGCTGTTCAACCCGATGAACAACGCATCACCGAGTGCGCGCGCCTTTTGCAAATAGTCGATGTGCCCGGCGTGCAGCAGGTCAAAATGCCCGTTGGTGAACACCAGCGTGGCGATGGACTTTCGTTTTTCAATTGCGGATTCGAGTGTTAGTAGTTTCACGGTTTCGAGCTTGTAGAGTTTCAGGTTATCACGCTTTACGCATCACGCTTCACACCCGCCATTGCCCCGCGCAGTTCTTCCGGCGAGACGGTGGCATTGCCAAGTTTTCGCACCACCAGCCCGGCGGCGACATTCGCCAGAAATGCCGCTTCTGCCAAATTGAGCCGCGAAACGATACCGAGCGCCAACACAGCCACCGAGGTATCGCCCGCGCCGGTCACATCGAAAACTTCGCTGGGGTTGGCAGCGGGAAAATGGTGGTATGGCGTGCGTCGCCCGCGCAGGCTGACGCCGTCTGCCCCGCGCCCGATGACGATGCCGTGGGTGTCGAGCGTATCGAGCAGTTCGGCGGTAGCGGCTTCAAAATCGGCTTCGGTGCACAGGGGACGGTGCAGGTACGCCGACACATCGCGGTCGTTGGCGCGAATGACATCACAGCCGCGATATTTGTCCAATTCGCCCTGACTGTCCACAATTAGCAGATTGCCCGCATCGCGGCAGGCAGCGATAGCGGCTTCTACCAGCGAGCGGGTCATCATCCCGTTGCGATAATCGCTGAGCAGCACCGCCGATGACACCGGCGCCGCAATTTTCATCTGCATAACAATTTCTGCTGCAATCTTTTCACTCGGCGGGAAGCGGTCAACGCGGTCGAGCCGCGCCAACTGCTGCGGGAAACGGGAGAATTCTTGGGCAATGATGCGCGTTTTTTGGGTGGTGCGCCGCGCGTCATCGGCGATGATGCCACTGGCGTCCAATTCGGCGGCACGCAATTGGGCAATCAATTCTCTGCCCGTGTCGTCATTGCCCACCAGCCCGACCAGCCCCGTTTCGCCGCCGAGCGCCCTCACATTCATCGCCGGATTTGCCGCGCCGCCGGGGATGATTTTTCGCTCGACCAGTTCCAGCACAGGGATGGGCGCTTCGCGGCTGAGACGTTCTGCCCGCCCGATGAGATATTCATCGAGCACCACATCACCCACAACCTGCACCCGCTGGTCGGGAAATTTGGAAATCACATATATCATTTTATCAAAATCGAGCATCGTAACCTCTCGCATTGGGGATACACTCACCAGACTTACGCAAATCGATTGCCAAACACACCCTTCGATACGGCTCTCCCTGCGGTCGAGCCTACTCAGGATGTGTTTACGGTGTTTTCATCCTGAGTAGCCCGTTAGGGCGTATCGAAGCCCCTTGCTTGCCGCCGATACCGACGGTATTTTGGTGAGTTTTCATCCTGAGTAGCCCGTTAGGGCGTATCGAAGGGTGAAAACTGCGTAAGTCATAACTCAAATAAAAACCACGCTCGCCATTGTAACAAAAAGCGCGGTTTGGGGAAAATATTCAACCGGGCATGGTTGCCCACGCGCCACAAGCAAAGTATAATGTCGGCAGTGAGGAGCAGTGAAAGGAATGAGTTATGAAAAAGCATACACTACCGAAACCGAACGCACGATACCACCGCCCCGGCGAAACAAAACCTACCGACGCTCCCAGTGTGAACGGAATGATTTGCAACCCGATTTTCACCGGTATGGGGAAATTTCCGCAATTGGTAGATGACGAAGCGTGGATTACCGCCGCCGGACAATTCATCGCCGAGGAAGGCACCGAACAGTTTTTGGTAAACATGCTGTATCTGCTCCGCCAAAGTCTCGCCGAAGGGGAAGCAGGTTCAACCTTCCCGTATTCCGATGCCAAACCGCTACTGTGCGCCCACGACGGATTGCCCATCATTGATTTTGGCGGCGGCGATATCGGTTGCATCGGCGAGTATGTGTTTGCCCATCTGTACGATACCACTGTCACCGATTTAATTTCCGAGCCGGTGTTGACGCTCGTTTTTCAAAACGGGCACACGATGCCGCTGTTGTGCCCCCATTGCGGGCAATCGTTGCACATCAACGATGAAGATTTGCTATTGAACACACTCAATGGGCTGGCAATTGTTGATTTGGGTTACGACCCCGACACCGGCGCAGTGATTCTGGATTTCGGCAAATTTCCCGATGATATGGATGCCGAATCGGCATTTATCGAACAGATTGAGCCGCTCGATTCCATCGAAGTCCATCTCAATTCCATTCGCGGCATCACCTGCCCGCACAATTCTGACAACTGAAAATCAGTTGGATGTTAAACCCTTAATCGCCGGTTTCCGGCTTCCGCCCTGTGCGCTGAAAATACGACGGGCGAAATTCGAGCCACCACAGCACATACCCGGCTACCCCCAGCAGCGTCACGCCGACAACCAACGCCTCGGCGGGGGTTGCCTGCGTGATGAAAATTGCCGCCAGCCCCAGCGCACCCGTCACCAGCCCGGCAAAAAACGCCACCGCCAGCCCGCTCATTCCAAACCGGGCAAGCCGATGGGTGGTGTGGTCAACCCCGCCCTGAAAAAACGAAATGCCCCGCCGCTTGCGCGAAATGTACACCATCATCGTGTCGAAAATCGGAAAGCCGAGCACCAGCACCGGCACCATCCACGTGATGAGATTGCTGTTGCCCGGCACGCGGATTTTTATTCCCAGCACCGCCAGCAAAAATCCCAAAAAGAGCGAGCCGGAATCGCCCATAAAAATGGTGCTTTTCGGCAATGGCAGGTTGTACCGGGCAAACCCCAAACTTGCACCAAGTATCGCCGCCGCCAAAATTGAAACCAGTTGCTGTCCGTTCAGCAGGGCAATCAACATAAAAATGGCGGCGGCAGTAGCGGTGGTCATAATTGCCACCCCGTCGGCATTGTCCATATAATTCAGTGCATTGGTGATGAATAAAATCCACAGCATCGTCAGCACAAAATTCAAGGCGACATTCCAACTGCCGATGGGTAAAATGGGCAATTGGATGCGCACACCTGCCCCGAAAATCACCAGCGCGGGGACAACTTCACCCAATAGTTTCAGACGCGGAGAAAGGGCGTAACGGTCATCCAAATAACCGACTGCCGCCATCAGCGACGCACCCACGGTAATAGCGCCCACTTCCGGCAACCGAAATCGATTACCGAGCAACAGGGTTGCCCCCAAGGTGATGAGCGTCAGCGAGACTGCCGCCGCGCCGTAAATTGCCACGCCGCCCATTAGCGCGGTGGGTTCGGTGTGGGCGCGGTCGGCTTTGGGCACGGCAATGAACCCCGCTTTGATGGCAATCCGCCGCACTATCGGTGTGCCGGCTGTGCCAAACAACAGCGCGGTGATGAAAATGAGCATTATCAGGGAAATCGTCACGGTCTTCTCGTTTCCGGTTTCAAGGTCAGAATTTGTGGCGCAAAGTTACAGAGTTGCTGTTACGCATCTAAAATCGGGACACAGATGATGCGGGTGCAATTAGAACGCAGATGACACAGATTTTCACAGATATATCGTGTCATTTCAATAACTGATGTTACGCACCTTAAAATTTGACAACGGTTGATATTTTACTTTAACGATTTTACCCCCTCCCCCTGACCCCCTCCCCCAAATTTGGGGGA
>Ga0114931_10009376_pt1 | contig 11736 bp, 8 predicted proteins | sample 2SBtaG_FD_89579 | JGI IMG/M metagenome (GOLD analysis project Ga0114931, IMG submission 89579) | Deep subsurface microbial communities from Kolumbo volcano to uncover new lineages of life (NeLLi) - 2SBTROV14_V59a metaG | ecosystem: Environmental > Aquatic > Marine > Volcanic | place: Kolumbo...
ACCGGCGCTCAAGCCATTGGGGCATCCTTCTGGGAGATTTATAGGTCGCCTGGTAATGGGCGCCACGCGGGACGACCCTCTGCCAGAGAGACCGTCCGCGCTGCCCGGTTTCAGATTTCTCAAGAGACCTGTGAACCGTAGGCCTGCATGCCATGCTCGCTGATATCGAGCCCTTGCTGCTCCTCGGCCTTGCTGACCCGCAGGATACCCATTGCTTTCATGACGCTGAACAGAATGATCATGGTCACGAACGACCAGGCACAAATCGAGAGGGTTCCAATCAACTGGATGCCCAGGTTGGTGGCCCCATTCGCCAGGTGGGTATTGGGCAGAATGCCAATCGACAGGCAACCCCACATGCCACACACACCATGCACCGGCCAGGCACCGACCGGATCGTCGATCTTCAATTTGTCCAACAGCAGGATCCCAAAGATGATCAGCACGCCGGCAACCAGCCCTACGATCATGGCCATCCAGTCGGTCATGCAATCGCAGCAGGCGGTAATACCGACCAGGCCGCCGAGAATGCCGTTGAGCCCCATCGAAAGGTCAGGCTTGCCGAACATAACCCAGCTCAAGAGGGTCGCCACCACGCCGCCCGCACACGCAGCCAGGGTCGTGGTCACAGCGATGTGCATGGTGGCATCGATGTCGGCCGTCCCCTGGAAAGCCAGCTGGCTGCCCGGGTTGAAGCCGTACCAGCCGAACCAGAGGATAAACACGCCCAGGGCGGCAAGTGGCAAACTATGCCCGGGCATTGGAATGCTCTTGCCATTGACATAGCGGCCAAGCCGTGGCCCCAGGATGAGGGCACCCGCCAGGCCGGCGAAACCACCGACGCAATGGACCACCGCCGAACCGGCAAAATCCTGGAACGCCATCGGGTAGCTGCCATCGGCCGCTTGCTGGCCAAACTGGGTGAGCCAGCCTCCGCCCCATTTCCAGAAACCACTGATCGGATAGATGAGCCCCGAGATGATCGCGCTATAAATCAGATAGGCGCCCACCCGCATTCGGCCCGCCACGGCGCCCGAGACGATCGTGGCCGCGGTAGCGGCAAAGACCGCCTGGAAGAACCAGTCGACTTCCGGGCTGAATGTGCGGTCCGCGGTGACTTCATAGCCCCCCAGGCCCACGCCTCCGAAGGCCAGGAATTTATGGGCGACCGTATCGACCCCGTAGCTGCCTGGATACATCAGGCCGAATCCGATCGCAAAAAAGAGCAAGGCACCCACGCAGATATCCATCGTATTCTTGAACAGGATATTGACCGCGTTTTTGGAGGCGTTGAAACCGGCTTCCACCATCGCAAAGCCGGCCTGCATGAAAAAGACCAGCACGGCGGTAAAAAACAGCACCGCGTTGTCCAGGGCGTAGCCGACCCCCAGGTCGGCCGGTTCGGGAGTGGCTGTGACTTTTACCACCTCCTCAGTTGCCCCCTCTTGAGCCAGGGCGGCATGGGAGAATAGAAGCATTACTGCAAACAGGGCCAGTGCCATCGCGAGGGGGGGGAGCCCACGCCGCCTAAAGTTACCGTTCATCAGTTTACCTTTGCTTTGTCAGAAGGAATTTACTTGGTGAAAGCAGTGCCAGGCAATGAAACCACTGGCACGCTCTCGGCTGGCCTCCGCCGGCCAGGAAGAATAAAACTACGTGTCTCCATCCGTCCCTGAATGGCTACACGCGGAATTGCTAGCAGGAAAGGATGCGAGCAATACACGTGCCAGAAATTAGTCAGGCCTCTGTGAGACGCTGCTAAGAGGCTCGCAACTTGTTTGTAGCAAATGGTTTCGGGTAACCATCGCGGTACAAAAAGAATTTGCCGAAGACCATGGGCAATACGCAGATGCTTGCGTTGTAAACAGCGTTTGCCTGATCCTTGGGCAGAGGCTGGTGCTTTGTTACAGATTTATTGTAGGGTTGAGCCGGAGCATTGGAACCCGTAGCGTCAGCGCGGGAAAACGGACCGCCATTGCGGCCCTCACTTACGCATCGGGTTACTGTTCCTGGAACGACTAACTTCGTTGTCGCAGCCGACCGGCGCTGCGGGTCGGTGCCCAGCTTATGAAATATTGGGGCTAGCTGCCGCCCACTTCGGTAAACAGGGCATCGACGTATTGGTCGGCATCGAATAAGGCCCAGTCCTCGGGTTGCTCGCCTACCCCGACATATTTTACCGGCAGGCCGACTTGTTGCCGGATGGCCACCACGACGCCTCCTTTGGCGGTTCCATCGAGTTTGGCCAATACGATACCGGTGCAATCAACCACTTCGGTAAATTTAGCCGCTTGGCTGAGGCCATTCTGGCCAGTGGTGGCGTCTAGTACCAACAGCACCTCGTGTGGGGCGGCGGGGATTTGTTTGCGAATCGAAGCCTGGATCTTGCCCAGTTCGGCCATCAGATTTTTTTGCGTTTGCAGGCGTCCGGCGGTATCGATGATGCAGATGTCGGCACCGGTGGCCAGGCACTGCTCGACCGCCCGGTAGGCAACCGAGGCCGGATGGGCGCCCGTGGTACCCGTGACAATCTCCACGCCCAAGCGTTCGGCCCAGATCGTGAGCTGCTCGACCGCCGCGGCCCGGAAAGTATCGCCCGCCCCCAAGACGACACGGCGGCCCTCGCTGCGCAGCAGATGGGCCAATTTTGCAATCGAAGTCGTTTTTCCCGCCCCATTGACTCCGCAGACCATGATCACCGTGGGACCCGATTGGGCAAATGTGATGGGAGCCGTGTCCTGGGCCATCAGTTCCCCCAGTTTTGATTTCCAGGTGGCCATGACTTCCTCAAGCGTGACCACGCGACCCCGCATGTTCGCGGCGACCTCGCCGACGATCTGTTCGACCGCCTCGTAACCCATGTCGGTTTTGAACAGAATGGCCCGCATTTCATCGAGAAACGCATCATCGATCAACCGTCCATCCGACTTGAACAGGTCGCGAACATCCGTTTTAAGCAAGTTGGCGGTCTTTGTCAGACCGTGGCGGAATTTATTAAGGAGACCCATAGGAATGCGGATTTCGGAATGCGGATTTCGGAATGATAGGGGCGTTGCTGTCGACAAGGCACCCGAGGCTACGGCTCAGGCCCTCCAGACTCTCCACTCTCCCCCTCTCCCAGCAGTTTATCCAGGATGCCGTTGACAAATTGCGAAGAATTGGCGGAACCAAACCGTTTGGCCAGCTCGATGGCCTCGTCAATGGCCACCCGGTCGGGCGTGTCGGCATAGCGGATTTCATAAGCGCCGATGCGCAGAACATTTCGATCGGTGGCGGCCATTCGGCTCAGGCTCCAGTGGTCGGCCAGAGCTTCCAGCAGTTTATCCAGTTCCTCCTGGTTGCGTTTCACGCCCATCACCAGCTGCCGAGCGAGGTCACGGAGGTCGGCCGATTTGAGTCTGGAAGACAGGAACTGGCTGAGCAATTTGGGAGACGGTTGCGGATTTAAGTCTTCCTGAAACAACGCCTGCAAAGCAACTTCACGGGCGCGGCTACGACGTGCCATGGGAGTCTCCTGGGAGATTCATAACAATCCCAACATAAAGGCCGTAAGGGCGGGGCTGTTTTCAAAAGAGTAAGATTAAGAAGAGCCTACCACGTCCGCCCGCGGCCGTGAACGGCTGCAAAGCCCAATTTATCCGTGGGGAATGTTCTTTAGCAATCCAACCATCTGTAATGCGGCATCGGCGCAATCGGCCCCTTTGTTGCCAACCTGGCCTCCAGCCCGATGGATCGCTTGCTCCATCGTTTCGCAAGTGAGGATGCCAAAAAGTACGGGTCGTTGAGATTCCAGGCCAATTTGGCTTAACGCCAGACTGACACCCCGATTGATATGCTGATCATGCGTGGTTTCACCTCGGATAACCGCTCCCAGGCAGATCACGGCCGCATGCTTGCCGCCGTTGGCAAATTGTTGGGCCACCAGCGGAATCTCCCACGATCCGGGAACCCAGGCGATGTCGATGTGAGCTTCCTCGATCCCGCGGCCGCACAGTGTGGTTACCGCTCCTTCGAGCAATTGGGAAGTGATGGATCGGTTCCATTCAGCGACGACAATCGCATATCGATCCGTCGGGTCGATCGGCGAGATGGGAATGATATTCGACACGGTGGGCTGGTGGGGCTTCTCAGTCTTTTCAACTACTGATTGATGCTCATCAGGAACTCGGCGTTGGTTTTCGTTTTTGCCAGGCGATTGGTCAGCAGTTCCATCGCATCGGGCGGGTTCATTTCGTTCAGTACCCGTCGCAACATGCAGACGCGCCGGTGTTCCTCGGGATCCATCAGCATTTCTTCCCGACGGGTACCGCTTAGGGAGATGTCGATGGAAGGCCAGATACGGCGGTCCACCAACCGGCGGTCGAGGACGATTTCCTGGTTGCCGGTCCCTTTGAACTCCTCGAAGATGACTTCATCCATGCGGCTGCCGGTGTCGATCAGGGCCGTGGCGATAATCGTCAGCGAGCCACCCTCTTCCACCTTGCGAGCCGAGCCGAAGAACCGCTTGGGTCGCTGCATGGCGTTTGCGTCGATGCCACCGGAGAGGATCTTACCCGAATTCGGACATTCCGCATTCCAGGCCCGTGCCAGGCGGGTAACGGAATCGAGAAAGATGACCACGTCATGGCCATATTCCACCATCCGCTTGGCCTTTTCGATAACCATTTCCGAAACTTGCACGTGCCGTGAGGAGGGTTCGTCAAACGTGGAGCTGATGACTTCGCAGTTGGGGCCCTTGACCTGCCGTTCCATGTCGGTCACTTCCTCGGGCCGTTCATCGATCAGCAGCATGATAACGTACGCGTCTGGAAAATTGGCCAAGACACTCTGGGCCATTTTTTGCATCAGGATCGTCTTGCCGGCTCGGGGAGGGCTGACAATCAGCCCACGCTGGCCAAAGCCGATAGGCACAAGCATGTCGACCACGCGCATCGCCAATTCATCGGCCGTGGTTTCCATCACGATTCGTTTGTCCGGATGCTCGGGGGTCAGGTTGTCAAAGAAAATTTTCTTTGACAATAGATTTGGGTCCTTGCCGTTAATTTCGTCGATCCGCAACAGGGCGAAATAGCGTTCGTTTTCCTTGGGAGGCCGAATCGTCCCGCACACCGTGGCGCCGGTTTTTAGCCCAAAACGGCGAATTTGGCTGGGGGAGACATAAATATCGTCAGGGCAGGAGAGATAATGATACTCCGGACTGCGCAGGAAACCAAAACCATCGGGCAGGATCTCTAGCGTCCCCTGGCCCAGCATCATGCCGCCCTGTTTGACGCGAACCTTCAGAATGCGGAAAATCAGGTCCTGCTTTTTCAGCCCCGCGGCATCTTCGATGTTTTCCTGGAGGGCCACTTCGACCAGTTCCGGGATTTCCATCTGCTGCAGGGCGGCAATGTGTCGATTGGAGTCGGGTTTGTCGGTACGTTCGATATTCCTACCGACGCGCCGGACCCGTTCCGCTGCTTTGTCAAGCTCTTCCGCGATCGAAAGAGGCTCTTCACGGTCCAGTTCCGCGAGTCGATCCAGATCGATCCCCTCGACCACTTCTCGGTTGCCGGTGCTGGATCGTCGCCGTCCGAATGCTTGGGGTCGGCCGTGTCGCGGCCCACGATTACTGATATCTGACATAACTCTGGCAACTCCTGAAGAAGAGATCGTTTGCCAGCTCGCGGAGGGAGCCGGCTGGAGGGGGATGGTAATTCCAGCGGGGGCTTGTTCAGGCACCAGGGCGAGCGCTGGAGCGCCCCGGACTTGAAGTGGGGTGGTGGTAGGAAAAGGGCGAATGGGAGAGCTCCCCCATTGGGAAAGTTCTGTGGGAAGCCGTTTTCGGTTGCCCACTCCTTTTAGTATGGCAAGCAATGGGCTGTGTGTGAAGGCAAACTTTTCTCTTTTCTGGTTTTCTCGAAGGAACCATGGCAGGCAGTCTATGATTTTGCCGCCCATCGACGGTCCCACATCCGACGCACACACTCGGCGAGTTGCGATTTTGATTTCCCCGAGTTGTCGATCCGCAGCGTTGACCGGTGCTGTTTTTCTTTTATCGGCCATTGGGCCGCCTCACGTTCGAGGAATTGTCGTTTTGTCCAGCCTCGGCTGAGGGCCCGTTCGAGCCGGGTATCCGCCGGGCAATCGACAAACACGATGTCATTGCAAGCCTCTCCCCAGCCCGCCTCCAGCAGCAAGGGGGCGTCAATGACCGCGACTGCCACACCCCGGCTTTCGAGTTGGTCGATTTTCCGCTGAAATTGCTGGCGAATACGCGGATGGACGGTTTGTTCGAGAAACTGGCGGTCCGCTTCGATTTCAGTCCTGTCCGAGCTCTCCCGCCCGTTGGGGAAAATGCGTTTGGCCACTGCTTGCCGGTTTATTTGGCCATGTTCAGTCAGGATTCCAGTACCCCAGCGGCTAACCAGGGCCTGCTTGACGTCGTCGTGCTGGAGGACCTCGTGGGCCGCCTTGTCGGCGTCGAGCAGCACGGCACCCAGTTCAGCCAAAGCGGCTGAAACGACCGATTTCCCGCTAGCAATGCCGCCGACGATACCAAGGATATGCATTCATCAATCCCCGTCCCACGGTTCGCAGTCGGCCCAGTTGTCGCCCCATTTGATGTCGACGCCCAGGGGTACATCAAGTGGCATGACCTGAGTCATCTCCGCCCGGACCATGCGGGCCAGGGCGTCGATTGCCGTCGGGTCCACCTCCAGCAACAACTCGTCGTGGATTTGCAAAATCATGTTTGCCGGTAACCGCTCCTGATTCAGGCGCCGGTCCACCGCGATCATGGCCAGTTTGATCAAATCGGCCGCGGATCCTTGTATGACCGTATTGATGGCTGTCCGTTCAGGCAGGTTGAGTTGCCGCAAACTACCCGTTTTGGGATCTCGGAAATCAGCGGGGACCGGTCGTACGCCTTGGATGGACCGTCGTCGCCCCAGCAGCGTCGTGACAAATCCTTGTTTCCGGCACTGGTTGAGCGTGCTGGCAAGAAACTCCTGCACGCTCGGATAGCGGGCGAAATAAGTTTCGATAAACTGGGCTGCTTCCTCCTGCGAGATACCCAGCGCTTTGGCCAAACCGAATGGGCTTTGTCCATACAGAATGCCGAAATTGACCGCTTTGGCGCGGCGCCGCATGTCACGATCGACCTGGTCAAGTGGTACGCCTTCCACCTGGCTGGCGACGCGTGCGTGGATGTCTTCCCCGGCTGCAAATGCGATTTTTAACGCCTGGTCAGCCGACACGTGGGCCAGAACCCGCAATTCGATTTGCGAATAATCGGCGGCCAGCAATTTCCAGGAGTCGGTCCTGCCGCCGTCCGGTCCGCGGGCATTAAAGGCCGAGCGGATTTCACGGCCTTCCTGAGTACGCACCGGGATGTTTTGCAGGTTGGGGTTGCTGGAACTGAGCCGGCCGGTGGCGGCTACCACCTGATTGAGCGAGGCATGGACCCGGCCGGTAAGTGGATGAACCAACTCGGGCAACGCATCGACATAGGTATTCAAGAGCTTGGCAAATTGCCGGTAGAGGACAATTTTGGCGGGAAGTGGATGCATGCCCGCCAGTTCCGCCAGTACGCTCGCGTCGGTGCTGGGGCCTGTTTTGGTTTTTTTCAGCACGGGCAGCCCAAGCTCCTCGAACAGCAGCTTGGCCAGTTGTTTCGGAGAAGCAATGTTCAGCGGATGGCCAGCCAGTTGCTCAATCTCGATAGCCAGTTGGGCAAGTCTTTCGTGGTACTGCTTGCTAAGCGCACGGAGCCGGTCGGAGTCGATGGAAACCCCCAAATATTCCATTTCGGCTAAAATTCCCAGCAAGGGCACTTCCACCGACTTGTTCAGGGAATCGAGCCCCTGCTGCTCGAGTTCGTCGGCCAGCAGAGGGTAGAGCCGCAAGGGGATTTCCGCATCTTCGGCCGCGTAGGGGCCTACCAGGTCCACGGCGACCTGGTCCATGCGCCGCTGATTTTTTCCCTTGCCGATCAGGGTGTCGATCTTGATGGTTGTATGCCCCAGGTAACGCTGCGCAAGTTGGTCGAGATTGTGGCTGCGCAGGCCGGCTTCTAGCAGGTAGCTGGCAATCATGGTATCAAACACGACGCCTGCCAGGCGAATCCCGGCGCTCCGCAGCACGACCTGGTCGTACTTCAGGTTCTGGCCAATTTTGGCAATCGCCGGATCTTCCAGCAGTGGCCGCAGTATCTGTTGGACCAATTGGTCGTCCAGCACCCGGTCTCCCTCGGGTCCACGGACCGGTAGGTAATAGCTTTCAATCGGTTGGCTGTCTGCCAGGTCCATAACTGGCTGGCTGGCTGGCTGCTCGATCTGGCCGGTTGGCTCTGCCTGGCAGGTTAGCCCTGGTTGCCAGGCCAGGGCATAGCCGACGATTTCCGCCGCCCGAGGCGTGAGGGAGGTCGTTTCGGTGTCGATGGATAGCAAGGTGTTCCGGGCTGATTGTTTGGCCCATTGGGCCGCCATTTGCTGAAGTTTTTCGGGCGTATCGACGAGCGTGTAATGAGCTGCCATCACGTCGGGGAGATTGGTCGAAACTGCCTGCGGGTCCAGGATTGCCAATCGTTCGGCCATGGAACGAAAGCCGAATTGGGCAAACATTTTGGCCAGCCGTGGATGGTCCATGCCTCCCGGCCTGGCTGCTTCCCAATCCGGTTCAATCGAGACTTGCTGGTCCAGGGTCACCAGTTGCCGTGAAAGAAGCGCTTGGTCTCGGTATTCGATCAGATTTTTTTTCCGTTTGGCCTGGCGAATCTCGTGCGCATGTTCAAGAACAGACTCCAGGGAACCATACTTGGCGAGCAGTTCCCGGGCAATCTTGGGACCGATCAGGGGAACGCCGGGAACATTATCAACTTTATCTCCAACCAGGGCCTGAAAATCGATCACCTGATCGGGCCGAATGCCCCAGTCGGCCTGCAGTGAGTTAGCATCGTAGACCGCGTTTTTACGGATATTGTAGAGCGCCACTCGGGGAGTGATCAGTTGGCGACAGTCCTTGTCTCCGGTGACGATCAGGCAATGGCCACCCCGCTGGTCGCACTGATGCGCCACGGTGGCTAAAATGTCATCCGCTTCAAAGCCGGCCTGGTCGAGGGCCGGGATTCCCATCGCGGAGAGCACCGCACGAATTTTTGGTATTTGGGAGGCCAGGTCTTCCGGCATGCTCTTTCGATGAGCCTTGTAGGGCTCATAGATTTTATGCCTGAAGGTTGGGCCAGGGAGGTCGAAGGCACAGACCAGGGCATCCGGTTGCTGTGTTTCCAGCAGCGTGACAAGATCGCGCAAAAATCCGTAGAGAGCGCCTACCGGTTCTCCATGCGGGCTCGACATCTCGGGCAACGCATGAAATACCTGGAAAATCAGCGAATGGGCATCGACCACGTAACAGGTCCAGTCCTGGGGCGGGCAGCGGGCCGACGGCACGGTGGAGGTTGCAGCAGGCAGAGGCCCGGCAGGCGGGCTGGGATCAGCCGATTCCATCCCGGGAAGATGGGCTTGTTGCAAGGGCTTGGACATGGGCAGTGGCGGCTCAGGAGGACGGGGTCTGGTACAATTTTCGGTCCATAGGTTGTTTTAGCCGACCGACGCGCAAGCAGAAACTTGTACCTGTACCCCTTCGCCCCGTTGCCCCTACAAGGGAGGTGTCAGGGATCATTTCTCAATGGCAAATGACTATTGATAAATGACCAATGATAAATCGTAACTTGGTGTCTGGTATCAGGGAAAGGGTTCAGATACAGGAGGTCGGGGTCTGGTCCAATTTTCGGCCATTTAGGTATTTTAGCCGACAGACGTGCAAGCCGAGAACTTGGACCTGACCCCTTCGCCCACGTGCCCCTACAAGGCAGGTGCCGGAGGACGGGTGACAGGAAGCTATTATCGGCTACATTTATACCATGTCAGGGCTAATTGGCAGTGGTTTTGTATTTCTGCATCCGCTGTTCAGCCAGAGGGGGCCCTCTTCAGTGTTACAATCCGCGGAATCCGACCAGCGGTGGGCAATTGGCACCATTTCTTGACACTCCCTAATTGCCCGACTAAGCTCGACTTAGGACAAATCTAAATTCTCCGCGCCGCCCCTGGGCGACCCCGCCATGGAACCGGACCCTGAAAACATCCAGGGCAGCCGTAGGGGGTGTCGAGGGGTGCTGACGCAATATTCGTAGGAACCAGCGAAGAGGTCAAGCCGTGGCATCCCGTGACAACCAAACCATGCAGGCGATAGTCATTGTGCTAACGCTGCTGGTCATCGGCCTGGGCGTAGGGCTCCTGCTGGTGAATAACGCTAAGAAAACGGCCCAGGCCCGTGCTAAAAGCGCCGAGAGTAGTGCCCAGACAGAAAGGCAAACCGCGAGCGAGACTCAGAACGAAGCCAACTCGTACAAACAGTGGATGGGGTTCGATGAATCTGACAAATTCGATTCGCTGAAAAAATTGTTTGCCGAGGACATGAAGAAATTTGGCGGCACGTTCGATCCTGACCAGCGATTTTATCGCAAGATTTTAGAGTACGTTTCGGATGAGAACCGAAAAATAGCAAGTAACGAAGCCTCTGCCAAAAAAGAAGTGCTCCAGTTGAAAGCCCGTTTGCTAGCCGTCGAGGCCGAGAAAGAAGCCCAAGTGAAGCAATTTCAGCAAGAAGCGGACAAGGCCAAGCAGGATCTGGCTAGCGAACGGAACAAATTCAAAGATGATTACAATCGCATCAACGCCGAAAAGGACAAGATCGCCAGCCAACTCGAAGCACAGCGCGACAAGCAGGATAAGTTGACGGCAAAACATGAACAAGGGCTGAAAAAAATTCAGTCCCGGCTTTCCCAATTGAATCATTCCAATGAGATTCTCCGTTCGCGGCAACTCGATCCCGACCCGATTGCCCAGCCCGCTGATGGGCGGATCACTTGGGTTAATCAGCGTTATGGCACGGTGTGGATCGATTTGGGTGACGCGGAGCAATTGCGACCGCAAATCACCTTTAGTGTCTTTGGAGCCGACGACAGCGATCCACTAAAAGCGGCCAAGAAAGGAAGCATTGAAGTCAGCCGCATTTTGGGTTCTCACATGGCCGAAGCGCGGGTCACGCATGATGATCCGACCAACCCTCTGCTGCCGGGCGATAAGATTTATAGCCAGGTTTGGGATCGAGGCCGCAAGGTCGGCTTTGCCATCACCGGTTTTATCGATTTTAATGGAGATGGCAAAAGTGATTTAGGCCAGCTCAAGACGATTATCGATATCAACGGTGGCCGTGTGGACGCCGTGCTGGAAGACAATGGCAAGATCAAGGGGGCCATGACCGTTCACACGCGTTACTTGATTCTAGGAGAACATCCCAACGATCCACGCCATGGCAAGATTCGTAAAGGTTGGAACGCGATGAGCAAGCAGGCCGACGAATTGGGCGTGGAGACGATTACCCTGCAGGAGTTTCTAAGTCTGATGGGCTGGCAACCGGACAGCACCGTGGTGAAGTTGGGGTCCGGCGCGCGGCCCGAGGACTTCAAAGCGCGCCCCTACGAGGGCCCGCGGTTGCCGCGCTCCAATGTTTCGAGATCCCGTGCTGGTGTCTCCAAGAGCACCTTCCGCAAGCGGACGCCCGTATTGGGGAACTAAGGGCCGACTCAAAAATAACTTCGGGTTTTGGCGGGCTGCGGCTACGGCTGCGGGTGTCAGGCTGCATCGACGTATAAGCAATATGCCTGCTTCGCCTTCCTACGCAGCCTTGTCCTCG
>Ga0114931_10009377_pt1 | contig 11736 bp, 6 predicted proteins | sample 2SBtaG_FD_89579 | JGI IMG/M metagenome (GOLD analysis project Ga0114931, IMG submission 89579) | Deep subsurface microbial communities from Kolumbo volcano to uncover new lineages of life (NeLLi) - 2SBTROV14_V59a metaG | ecosystem: Environmental > Aquatic > Marine > Volcanic | place: Kolumbo...
GATCAGCCACGCGCCGAACACTCCCACCAGCAGGGCCAGGATCAACGCGACAATCGTGATCGCCGCGCCGGCCACGCCCTCGAGCGCCGCCTGCCGTCGACCGACTGGGCGCAAGGGGCGCGTCGGCTCGGCGCTCGGCCGCAGCCGCGGCTGGGTAGGCTCTTCCGAGAACGCGTTCCGTGGGCGCCTGTCCTCCACCGACGCACCGACCTCCTTGCCGAGCAGGGCGATCAAGGCGTCGCAGGAGGGGGGGCGCTCCCGCGGATCACGCGACAGGCAGGCCCGAATCGTGCGGCGATAGCGCTCGGGCAGATCCGGCACGACCTGCTCGGGCGGGACGTAGTGACCGAGGCTCACCGCGTTCAACACGTCGAGGGTGTCCTCGCCCTTGAAGGCGCGTTCGCCCGTGACCAGCTCGTACAGCAGGCAGCCGAGCGCGAAGACGTCCGCGCGCTGGTCGACACCGTGAGCGTTCTGGATCTGCTCGGGGGCCATGTAGGCGGGCGAGCCGAGGGAGTGGCCGGTGCGGGTGAGCTTCTCGAGATCCTCGTCCTCCAGCGCCTTGGCGATGCCGAAGTCGGCGATCTTCGGCACGAGGCCCTCCGGACTCGAGGCGAGCAGGACGTTCGAGGGCTTGAGGTCGCGGTGCACCAGGCCCTTACGGTGCGCGTGCGCTACCCCGGCGACGATGCCTCGAAAGAGCCGCTCGGACTCCTCCAGGGTGGGCCGGTGCTCGCGGAGCCACCGAGAGAGGGGCGGCCCCTCCACCAGCTCCATGACCAGGCCCGGATCGCCATCGATGTCGAGCACCTCGGTGAGGGTGACCACGTTGGGGTGCGACAGCTTGGTCTGGAGCTCCGCCTCGCGGATCAGGCGCTTGCGGATGCGGCTGTTCGCGAGGGCGAGGTACTTGAGCGCGTGCACCGTGCCGCGATCCTCGTGGATCACCTCGTAGATCTCGCCCATCCCCCCCGTTGCGAGATGCGAGACCACACGGTAGCCGCCGATGCGTGTGCCCGGCTCGAGCACGCTGCTCCCCTGGACGAGGTCAGGCGGAGCTTACCACCCGAACCGCGCGCTTCTTGCCCACCCGGAGCACGACGCCCGCGTCCCGGGCCAGCTCCGTCGGGAGATCGGCCTCGGGATCGGCGACGCGTTCGTTGTCCAGGCGGACCCCGCCGCCCTTGATCAAGCGCCGGCCCTCCCCGCGCGAGGAGGTGAGCCCGGCCTCCTGGAGCGCGACGTAGACCCGGACCCCCTCCGCGAGGGCCTCGGACGACAGCTCCAGGGTGGGGAGATCGTCGGTGGCCTGCCCCGCGACCATCGCCTGCGCTCCGGCGCGGGCCTCTTCGGCGGCCGCCTCGCCGTGGATCATCCGGGTGTTCTCCCAGGCCAGGCGGTGCTTGGCCTCGCGAATGTCGGCCCCCTCGAGCTTCTCGAGCGCCGCGATCTCCTCCAGCGACAGGTCGGTGTACAGCTTGAGGAAGCGGCCGACGTCCGCGTCGTCGACGTTGACCCAGTACTGGTACAGGTCGAAGGGTGACGTGCGCTCCGCGTCGAGCCACACCGCGCCAGCGGCGGTCTTTCCCATCTTGGCGCCCGAGGCGGTCGTGATGAGCGGGGTGGTGAGCCCGAAGACCTCGCCCTGCTCCACCCGGCGCACGAGATCGGCCCCGGCGAGGATGTTGCCCCACTGGTCGTCCCCACCGACCTGCAGCCGGCACCCGTAGCGGCGGTACAGCTCCAGGAAGTCGTAGGACTGCAGGAGCATGTAGTTGAACTCGATGAAGGACAGGCCGCGCTCGAGACGCTGCTTGTACGCCTCGGCCGCGAGCATCCGGTTGACCGAGAAGTGCCGGCCGATGTCGCGCAGGAAGCCGACGTAGTTCAGCGGGAGCAGCGAGTCGGCGTTGTTCAGCATCATGCCGCGCTCGCCGTCGAATATCAGCAGCCGGCCGAGCTGCTCGCGGAGACCCGCGGCGTTCTCGGCGATCTGCGCCTCGGTGAGCACGGGCCGCATCTCGGTCTTTCCGCTCGGATCGCCCACCATCGCCGTGCCACCGCCGACCACCGCCAGCGCGCGGTGCCCGGCCTTCTGCAGCCAGCGCATGACCAGCACCTGCACGAGGTGACCGACGTGCAGCGACGAGGCGGTCGGATCGAACCCGACGTAGAAGGTCATGGGCCCCTCGTCCATGGCGGCCTCCAGCGCTTCCAGCCCGGTGAACTGCTGGACGAAGCCCCGGGCGACGAGGGTGTCGATGACGTGCATGGCGCCTCCCTGTGGCCGCCGTCCCTAACCGGGGAGGCCGAAACGCGCGCATGACCCGCGCCGGACGACGCGCTAGGCTTGGGCCTCGTTCATGGCCGATTCCACCCCCGAGCTCCGCGCGAAGGACCTCCTGCGGCGACAGGAGATCGCCGTGCGCGAGGTGGTGGGTCAACAGACGGTGGGCTGGCTCGTGCGGCGGAAGTACTGGCGACCCGCCGGGTGCACCGCGCGCCTCTTCGAGGCGATGAACACCGAGGATCCGTTCCTCCCCGAGCCGGACTTCATCGATCCGGGGCCGCGCCCCCTGTACGTCGCGGAGCGCTTCGTGCGGATCGACAACGCCGACAAGTCGGGCCGGCCGCGGTTCGCCGCGCCGGAGAAGAAGGTCCCCGCGTGGATGGAGAAGCTGCGGGAGCTCCGGGAGGAGAACGAGCGGCGGAAGGGCGAGGGCCGGCCCCCCGTGAAGCCGAGCGCAAAGAAGAAGGAAGCGCCCCCCGAGCCGGTGCACACGCCCGCCTTCGGGGCTGCGGCAGCGCCGGAGGATCCGCGGAAGGCCAAGCAGGCCAGCGACGCGGGGCGGTTTCGCGCCAAGCCGCGCCGCCCGATCGCGGCGGTGACCGTGGAGGGGGACGAGGAGGAGGCCATCGACCGCACCCCGCCCCGGATCGTTCCCGGCGCCGCCCAGCCGGACCCGACCGGTCCGCGCTCCCGGCGCCCCGGTGCCGCCGCCGACGGCGAGGCCATCGACCGCACCCCGCCCCGGATCGTCCCGCAGAAGCCGAACGCCCCCGACCGCTCCCGGACGACGCGGACGACGGCGACGGCCGAAGACGACGGGATCGACCGCACGCCACCGCGCGTGCACCACGTCGTCACCGACGAGCGCGGCGAGGCGCTGCGAGCCCACCGGGAGCGCCGGCGACGCAAGAGCCACCGGGGCGAGCTCGGCGGCCAAGGCGAGCGGCCCGTCCGGCGCAAGGTGGTGCACGGCGGAGAGCCCCCCGGCGGGCGGCCGCCGCATCCGAACCAGTCTCGGGAGTCCGAGCCGGAGACCGCGGCGCCGGCGGCGTCCGCGGGCCCACCGGAGCCCTACGTGCCCCAGGCGCCCCCGAGCGGGGCGGCGAGCATGGGCGACATCTTCGGGGGGCCGGCGACCCGGGTACGGATCGGGCGCCGGAAGAAGCAGGAGCCGGCGGCGGAGGCGGAAGCGCCGGCGACCACCGAGGCAAAGACGGTCGACCGGCGCCCCCCGATCTTCCGGGGCGCGGTGCCGACGGGCGACGGGAGCGCGGCGGTGCCCCCGGGAGCGGAGTCCGAGCCGGAGCCCGCCTCAGCGTCCGAGCCCGCGCCCCCGCCCGCGAGCGCAGGAGGGCTGGACGACCTCTTCAGCAGCCCCGCCCCGCCGCGCCGGGCGCCTTCCTCGGGAGGGCTGGACGACCTTTTCGGCGCAGGACCGCCGACGCGCGTGCGCATCGGGAAGCGCAAGAAGCAAGAAGTGGCGGCGATCGAGGAAGAGCCGAAGGGCGAGGAAGGCGGGGAGAAGGAGACGATCGACCGGACGCCGCCGAAGATTGCGGACGTGGATCCGAGCAAGCTCGAAAAGTAGGCTGTGGCGGGCCAGGGCCCTGTTCGAGTGACCTCTCAGTCTCCCGCCTGCGGAATGCAGTCTTCGTCTACGCCGTTGCCCGGGATCTCGGTCGCGCCCGGATGCACGGTGATGTCGGCGTCATCGCAGTCTCCGGCCGCCTCCGTGTAGCCGTCCCCGTCGTCGTCGTACCGGCTCGTCCCATCGTCCACGAGGCCGTTGCAGTCGTTGTCGCGCCCGTCCAGGGCCTCGGTCGCGCCCGGGTGGCTGGCCGCTCCGGCGCCCGGGCGGTCGTCGCAGTCGCCGCCGCCGAGGGCGCCGACGGTGCACGGGGCCGTCTCGCAGTACCCGTCGCCGTCGTCGTCGTAGGCGACCGTGCCCTCGTCCGCGACGGTGTCGCAGTCGTTGTCCTGGCCGTCCGGGAGCTCGGGGGCGCCCGGGTAGACGGTGGCGTCGCCGTCATCGCAGTCGCCTCCCGAGGGGGCGTAGCCGTCGGAGTCCACGTCCAGCGTGCCCTGGTCGACGACGCCATCGCAGTCGTCGTCGATGCCGTTGTCCGGGATCTCGACCACCCCCGGGCCGACCGCGGCGTGGCCGTCCGAGCAGTCCGCCTCGCTCGAGAAGGTGGTGCACGCGGGGTCGACGGAGCCGGTGCACGGCGGCGCCTCGCACGCGCAGTCGCCGTCGTCGTCGAAGACCTCGGTGCCGTTGTCGATCACCCCGTCGCAGTCCTGGTCGACGCCGTCCGCGACCTCGGGCGCGCCCGGGTGCACCGCCGCGCCGCCGTCGTCGCAGTCGCCGCCGCAGGAGGTCCACCCGTCGCCGTCCGCGTCGTAGAGCACCGCGATGCCGTCCGCGCAGGCGTTGCCGAGCAGGGTGACCGGGGACGGGTCGGCGGGCGGGTCGAGGGCGAGGGCGAGGGCGCCCTGGGCCTCCTGGAGGTCCGAGGGGGCGAACTGCAGCGCCACCGTCTCCTGGGTCCCGGCGGCGATCTGGGCCGCGGGCGCGTTCGCGGTGAACCGCGCGCTGCCGGTCTCGGCGGAGACGATCGCGAGGTCGACGGTGCCGAGGTTCGCGACGGTGACCGTCGCGATGGCGACGTCGCCGGGCGCCACCGGGCCGAAGTCCACGAGCTGCGGCCACACCGCGACCTCCGGCACGATCGCGTGGGCGCGCACGTTCACTTCGAGCTCCGGGGTCACCGCCGCGTCGGTGTGCAGGGTCACGACGGCGCGGTCCCAGCCCGGTGCCGGGGGGAGGTAGATCAGCGGCACCTGGGTCGAGCCGCCCGGTGGGATCGGGTCGGGGTCGGCGCCCGCCGAGAAGGCGTCGCCCTCGACGTTGAACACGTCGACGAGCTGGATGGTCGCGCCCGCGCCGCGCACGTGGTCGACCTCGGCGGTGAAGTCGACCTCCTGGCCGACTGGCACGTCGCCGAGGTCGATCAGGTCCTGCGGGACCATCAGCTCGGCGTCCAGCGCGCGGACGTCCACGTCGTTGCTGCACCCCCCGAGCAGCGGGAGCACCGCCAGCCATGCGCCGCGGCGGCGCCGCCGCACGACGAGCAGCACCAGGGGCAGCCACAGCCACCCGACCGCCAGGGCGCCCCCCGTCGCGCAGCCGCACCCCCTGGCCTGGTCGATGGTGCCCGTGTCGCCGCCGCTCGCCGGGTCGCACCCGTCGTCGACGATGCCGTTGCAGTCGTTGTCGATCCCGTCGCAGACCTCCATCAGCCCCGGGCGCGCCCATCCGTCGTGGTCGTCGCAGTCTCCCTGCTCCACCGTGTACCCGTCGCCGTCGGCGTCCTGGAAGCCCTCGTCGACCTGCCCGTCGCAGTCGTCGTCGACGTCGTTGGCCACCTCGGTGGCGCCCGGGTGGACGTCGGGGTTCGTGTCGTCGCAGTCGCCCTGCCGCTCCGACAGCCCGTCCCCGTCGTCGTCGGTGTCGAAGCTGTTCTCGTCCACCTGCCCGTTGCAGTCGTCGTCGACCCCGTCCGCGATCTCGACGCCGCCCGGGTGGATCGTGGCGTCGAGGTCGTTGCAGTCCCCGGGCGTGCTCCCGTCGGCGCAGTCGGGGCTGCCGTCGCCGTTCAGGTCGGCGCCCTCGCAGAACCCGTCCCCGTCGTCGTCGGCGGTCGCCGTGCCCTCGTCGACCTGCCCGTCGCAGTCGTTGTCGACTCCGTCCGGGAGCTCCGGCGCGCCCGGGTAGGTGGTGGGGTCGCCCTCGCCGCAGTCGCCCCCCGCCCCGGTGTAGCCATCGCCGTCCGGGTCGTCGGTCCCCGCGTCGACCGAGCCGTCGCAGTCGTCGTCGATCCCGTTGGTCGGGATCTCGGTGGCGCCGGGGCGCACTGCGGCGTCGGCGTCCTGGCAGTCCCCGCCCTGCACGGTCGCGCACGCGCTGTTCGCCGACCCGGCGCAGGGCGCGGTCTCGCAGTAGCAGTCGCCGTCATCGTCCCAGCACGGGCTGTGGTCGTCGGCGGTGCCGTCGCAGTCGTCGTCGGCCCCGTCGCAGGACTCGGGGGCCCCCGGCCAGATCGCAGGGTTGCCGTCGTCGCAGTCGCCACCATCTTCGGTGAACCCGTCGCCGTCGTCGTCGTGACAGCTCGTGTCCTCGTCGACCTGCCCGTCGCAGTCGTTGTCGATGCCGTCGCAGATCTCGGTGGCGTCGGGGTGGGTGACCTCGCCGGCGCCCGGCCGGTCGTCGCAGTCGTCGCCCCCACAGGCGGGGGACCAGTAGCCGTCCCCGTCGGCGTCGGGGCAGCACTGGGGCGCCGCCGCGCACGCCTGGTCCACGCAGCACTTCGGGTCGTCGCAGTCCGCGCGCCCGTTCCCGTCGTCGTCGAGCCCGTTGGTGCAGTCCTCGGCGCACCCGCCGGTGCCGCCCCCATCGTCAAAGGACAGGTCGTAGTGTCCGCCCTGGGTGACCGCGCTCGGGTCGAAGGCCTCGATCACGATGTAGTAGGTGTGTCCCGCCTGGGCCGAGAAGGTCACGACGTCGTCGTACACCGCCTCGTTGGTCGACGACGCGACGCACGCCTGCTGGTCGCACAGGTTGTCGAGCACATAGATGTCGAAGTCGTGGGTCATGTTCGCGACGTGGAAGGTCACATCGCCCGTCTGCTGCGGCGTGAAGCTGTAGATCGTCTCGGGCTGGGTCTGCGGCAGGTTGCCGTAGGGCGTGCCGCACTCGTAGTAGTCGAGGACATCGGTGGACCCGACCGGCTGGTTCGTGAAGCTCGTGGAGCAGGAGACCTGCTGTGTCACGTCCGTCGCCGGGTCACACGCCTCGGGGCAGTACAGGCTCAAGCTCGCGTCGAACTTGTTGTAGCCACCCCAGGCCCCGAAGACCTCGTCGAGCACGCCGAAGTAGGTCCCCCCGTCGCTGTCGAACTTCACCGTGTCGGGCGTGCCGAAGTTCGCCGAGTAGTTGACGCAGGCTCCCACGGACGACCAGTCGGAGCAGGTGTCCTGGGCGTAGACGAACAGGTCGACGTCCGGGCCCGGGCTCGCATTGGGCGGTGTGATCCAGCTCGGCAGCACGAGCGTCTGCAGGTAGGCAACCTGGCCCGCCGGGACGTCCAACTCGGCCTCGACGTCGGGTCCCGGGTAGGCCACGCCGCCGCTGCCGCACTCGTCGTTCCATCGGTTGCCGGCGACACTCAGCCCCGTGAACAGATACCCTTCGCCGCAGGCGATCACCTGGTCGGCACACGTCTGCGCGCGTGCGGGGGCAGACGCACACAGGCCCACGAGGAGCAGGGCGGTGAGAGGGGGGCGGTTCACGCCCGAAACTCTAGCATCCACGCGCATCGAGCCGCGCGGTGCGCCGTCAGAGCGTGGGGACCCAGCGCACCAGCGACTCGCCGATCTCGACGGCGTGGCTCTTCTGGAGGTTGTGCCCGCCCTCGGCGAAGACCAGCCGCGGCCCCTCGGGGAGGATCGCCCCCACCTCGGCGGGGATGTCGCCCTCGATCAGGCGGTCGTCCTCGGTCCACGCGACGAGCGCCGGGACGTCGACCTGCTCCAGCCGCTCGGCGTGCTCCTCGAACAGCGCGCGACTCGGTGCGAGCACCGAGCGGACGATCACCTCGTCCGGCGCCGGCGGAAACCCGAACCGCGCCCACATCCGGCGCAGGAGGGGCATCGCCAGCCGCCGGGTGGACGCGCGCGGCAGGAGGACCGCGAACAGCGGGTGCAGCCGGAGGAGCCCCCTCACCCGCTGGTGCGGGCGCAGCCCCGGCGTGGCCAGCAGCGCGAGCCCGAGGACCCGCTCGGGAGCCGCCGCGGTGACCGCGGTGGCGATGACCCCGCCGAAGGAGTGCCCCAGGAGCGCCGCCCGGTGGATGTCGAGGGCATCCATCACGTCGAGCACGACCCGCACCGCCGCGTCGAGGTCGAAGGCGTCGCCGCCGTCCCCGGGGCTGAGTCCGAACCCCGGCAGGTCGATGCGCACCAGCCGCAGCGGCCCCTCGACCACCGCGCCGAGGTAGCGGAAGTCCCGCGTGCTCCCGGGCATCCCATGCAGGGCGATCACCGCGGGTCCGCGCCCCACGTCGATCACCGAGACGGGGCCCTCGGAACGTTCGATCCACCGGGGCTCCGGGTCGGAGCGGGTCTGCGGGATCACCTCGGTCGCCTCCTCGCTCCCCGCCTCTACCGGTTAAGGGGGCGCCCCGCCACTTTCGGAGGCTCGCACCGTGAAGCTGCACATCGAGAACTCGTTCCCCGCGGATCCGCGCACCATCTGGGACCTGTTCATCAGTCGCGACTTCGAGTCCCGCCTCGAGGAGGCATCCGGCGTGATCTACGAGACCCTCTCCGAGGAGATGGTCGACGGCGTCGAGTGCCGCCGGGTCAAGGTCACCGCCAAGAAGGACCTCCCGCGCATCGTCGCCAAGGCGCTCGGCTCGGGGCGGCTCTCCTACACCCAGGTCACCTACCTCGACCGTGACACGCACATCCTGGAGTGGGAGGTCATCCCGATGGCCATGTCCGACCAGGTGACGGCCAAGGGCGTCACGATGATCGTCCCCGAGGAGGACGGCGGGTGCCGGCGCGTGGTCGACGGCAACGTGAGCGTGCGCATCCCACTGGTCGGCGGCGCCATCGAGAAGGCGATCGTCCGCGAGGTCGAGGACTCCTACAACAAGGCGTCGACGATGGCGCTCACGATGCTCGACGAGCGCGCCGCCTCCTGATCTGGAGGGCCCGGTGCCCCTCTCCTGGCTCGCCTTCCTCGCCTCCGCGTCCGCCGCGACGCCGGCCTTCGACACCCCCGGCGCGGTCATGCCCGACCGCCACTGGGACGAGCAGCACGTGGACATCGCGGTCCGCATCGACCCGCGGGCCCGCAGCGTGCAGGGTACGGTCACCCACATCGTCGCGCCCCTGGGGCGCCCGAGCGGGCGGCTCCGCCTGAACCAGGTCGATCTCGACATCCAGGCCGTGACGGTCGACGGGAAGCCAGTGAAGGGCTGGCGCACGGGCCCCGAGACCCTGGACATCCCGATGCCGGTGGGCGGCGCCACCCACGAGGTCGCGGTGACCTACCGCGCGCACCCCGAGACGGGGATGCACTTCCGCGGCCCGCCCGCCGACCCGACGGTCGAGGCCTGGAGCCAGGGCGAGGAGGAGGACAACCGCTACTGGCTGCCCACCTGGGACTACCCGAACGACGCCTTCGGCTACTCCGCCGAGATCACCGCCCCATCGGACCTGATCGCGCTGTCCAACGGCACCCTCGCGGGCCGGGACGCCGCCGGCGAGGGGTGGACGACCTGGCGCTACCGGTTCGACGGCCCGCTGCCGAGCTACCTCGTGGCGGTCGCGGTGGGTCAGTTCGCCGTCTACGCGGACACCGCAGGCAAGGTGCCGCTATCCTACGTCGTGCCCTCCGGGGTCTCCGAGGCCCGTGCGCGCGCGGCTCTCGGACAGACGCCCGCGATGATCGCGTGGCTGGGCCAGCGCCTCGACACCCCCTACCCGTGGCCCCTGTACCGCCAGGTCCTCGTCCACAAGTTCCTGTACGGCGCGATGGAGAACACCACCCTCACCGTCGTGGCCGACCGGTTCCTCACGCCCACCGACGACGAGTACGGCGACGACACCGAGATAGTCGTCGCCCACGAGCTGACGCACCAGTGGTTCGGCGACCTGGTCACCTGCTACGGCTGGCGCGAGGAGTGGCTGAACGAGGCGTTTGCCGCCTTCTACGCACGCCAGTGGCAGCGGCACACCCGGGGCGACGCCTACTTCGCCGCCATGGTCTACCGCTGGCACGAGCACGCCTTCGACGACACTCGCCCGCTCTCGCCGCGCTTCTGGTCCAGCGACACGGACGCCGCCGGGGCCTACGCCATGTACACGCGCGGCAGCCTCGTGCTCTATGGGCTCCGCGGCTGGCTCGGCGCGGACGCCTTCGACCAGGGCGTCGCCGGCTACCTGCACGCCCACGCCCGCCACTTCGTCGACAGCGACGACCTGCGCCGCGCCCTCGAGGAAGCGAGCGGCACCCACCTCGGGTGGTACTTCGACACCTTCGTGCACAGCACCGCGTTCCCCGCGTGGACGACCTCCTGGAGCTGGGCGGACGGCAAGCTCACGGTGTCCATGGCCCAGGACGACGGTGCGCCCCCGGCCCAGGTGCCGGTCACCGTCGAGGTCGGCGGCCAGGGCACCCCGACCCGCCACACCGTGTGGACGGGTCCGGGCACCACCCGGGTCGAGATCGCCCTCGACGCGCCCCCCCAGTGGGTCGCCATCGACCCGGAGGGCCGGCTCGTCGCCCACTGGACCACGCAGCAGGACCCGGATGCCTGGGTGGCCCAGCTCCGCTTTTCGCCCCAGTCCTACGCGCGCCTGGTCGCGATGGACCACCTCGGCGACGGGGGCGGCGGCGCGCCTGCGGTGAAGGCGCTGGCCGACGTGCTCGGCGACCAGGACCTCCCCGGGCGGTTCCGCGCCCACGCCGCGGAGACCCTAGGCAAGATCGCGGTCCCGAGCGCCGTCTCGGTCCTGCGCGCCGACCTCGCGGACGCCTCCCCGCGCGTGCGCGCGGCGTGCGCCAAAGCCCTCGGCGACGTCCCGCCCGACTCGGACCTCGCCCGCACCCTCGAGGAGCGGTTCCGAACCGATCCGCGCGCCCCGGTGCGCGCCGCGGCGATGGAGGGGCTCGCGGGCCAGTCGGTCGACCGCGCCCTGTGGGTCGCGCGCCGCCGAGTCCTGCACCCCGAGGACCTGCAGGGGCCCTACGAGCTGGAGGCCGCGGCGCGGGTGCTAGGCGACCACGGCGAACAGGCCGATCTGCAGCGCCTCCTCCCCCTCACCGGCGACGTCTTTCCCGCCCTCGCGCGCACCACGGCCATGGACGCGCTGGTGAAGCTGCTGGACCGGGTGCCCGAAGGCCCCCGCCGCGACAAGGCGAAGGCGAAGGTCGCCCGCCGCTTCGAGAGCCTGCTGCACGACGAGGATCTCCGCCTGCGCCAGCACGCCATCGCGCAGCTGGCCAAGGTCGGCGACGACGCCTCGGCGGCCACGCTCCGCGCCCTGGCCAGCGAGACGACCCTCCCCCGCCTCGCCGACGCCGCACGCGCCGCCGCCGACGCGATCAGCGCGCCGCCACCCGCTCCCGGCCAGCCCCCGGCCACCTCGGACGTGCAGAAGCTCCAGGAGCGGCTCGACGCGCTCCAGAAGCGCCTCGAGCGCCTCGAGACCTGGCGGTTCTGACCCCGCTCAGTCCGGGCAGCAGGTAGTCGTAGGTGTCGGGCCCGCACAGGGCGACGTCGGGCCAGGTGGTCTCGTTGAAGAACCCGGTGCGGGCTCCCTGGGCGCACCCGAGACCGGCGCGACAGGTGTGGGTCGAGCCGTCGCAGATCGGCGCC
>Ga0114931_10009378_pt1 | contig 11734 bp, 15 predicted proteins | sample 2SBtaG_FD_89579 | JGI IMG/M metagenome (GOLD analysis project Ga0114931, IMG submission 89579) | Deep subsurface microbial communities from Kolumbo volcano to uncover new lineages of life (NeLLi) - 2SBTROV14_V59a metaG | ecosystem: Environmental > Aquatic > Marine > Volcanic | place: Kolumbo...
GATGAGGTCATGGAGCAACTCAGCTAGTGAGAATCCTCGGCATCGATCCCGGTTCCCGCATTACCGGTTTCGGCGTGATCGAGATAGCCGAAGGGCAGCTCTCCTATGTCACCAGCGGCTGCATCCGTGTCGGCGGTGCGGCGCTGCCCGAGCGGCTGAAGTCGATCTTCGATTCCGTGGGCGAAATCGTCAGCCAGTATCAACCCAATGAACTGGCCATCGAGCAAGTGTTCATGAAAAATAACGTGGATTCTGCCCTGAAACTGGGTCAGGCGCGCGGTGCCGCCATCTGTGCCGTCATGACCTGCGCGCTGGATGTGTATGAATACACCCCCACCCAAATCAAGCAGGCCATTGTCGGCAAGGGCCACGCCGACAAGGCGCAGGTGCAGTTCATGGTGCGGGCCATCCTGAAGCTGCCCGGCCTGCCGCAGGAGGATGCCGCCGATGCCCTGGCCTGCGCTTTGTGTCATCGCCATACCCGGGAGGGACAAGTGAAGGAAACCACCTTATGATCGGACGCCTGCGCGGCAAATTGATCGTCAAACGCGCCCCCCAGTTGCTGGTGGATGTGAACGGCGTCGGTTACGAGGTGGAGGCGCCCATGAGCACCTTTTACACCCTGCCCGAGGTGGGCGACGAGGTGGTGTTGCACACCCATCTGGTGGTGCGCGAGGATGCCCAGCTGCTGTTTGGTTTCGCGTCCGAGGCCGAGCGCAGCTTTTTCCGCAACCTGATCAAGATCAACGGCGTTGGCGCCAAAATGGGGCTGGCCATACTCTCGGGCATGTCCTTCGATGCCTTCGCCCGTTGCGTGCAGGAGAACGATGTCGCCAGCCTGGTGCGCCTGCCCGGCGTGGGCAAGAAGACCGCCGAACGGCTCATCGTCGAAATGCGCGACAAGCTGGAGACGGCTGCCGAAACAGCCCGGCCGCGCGCGACCGAAGTCACGGCACCGGCAGCCAACGACCCGCTTGCCGATGCGGTCAGCGCCCTGGTGGCACTGGGCTACAAGCCCAACGAGGCCAGCCGCATGGTGCGCGGGGTCAACCGCGATGGCCTGGACAGCGAAGAAATCATCCGCCAGGCCCTTAAAGCGGCTGCGGGTTAGGCTATGTCACGAAATCGCAAAAAGAGGCGCTGTAAGATGTTTGGATTGGTTCGCTGATGGGGTATCTTGTTGCTAATTTGGTTTGCGCCTGTGCACCCGTGCATCAACAACAGCGAAGTCGTTACGCAGCATGATAGAAACCGACCGTTTGATCAGCGCCGCCGAGCCCTCCAGGGAGGAGGAGGCCATCGACCGTGCCATCCGGCCGAAAAAACTGGCCGATTACGTGGGCCAGCCCTCCGTGCGCGACCAGATGGAGGTCTTCATTCAGGCGGCCAGGATGCGCAGCGAGGCGCTGGATCACACCCTGATCTTCGGACCGCCGGGTCTGGGTAAGACCACCCTGGCCAATATCATCGCCAACGAGATGGGGGTGGCCATGCGCCACACCTCCGGCCCGGTGCTGGAGCGCCCCGGCGATCTGGCGGCGCTGCTGACCAACCTGGAACCGCACGATGTGCTGTTCGTCGACGAGATCCACCGGCTCAGCCCGGTGGTGGAAGAGGTGTTGTATCCAGCCCTGGAGGACTATCAGCTGGATATCATGATCGGGGAAGGACCGGCGGCACGGTCCATCAAGTTGGATCTGCCGCCATTTACCCTGGTGGGGGCCACCACCCGCGCCGGCTTGCTCACTTCCCCATTGCGCGACCGTTTCGGTATCGTGCAACGACTCGAGTTTTACACCAGCGCCGATCTCACCACCATTGTCGAGCGCTCGGGCCGGATTCTCAATGTGGAGATCGAGCGCGATGGTGCGATAGAAATCGCGCGTCGTTCACGCGGCACGCCGCGTATCGCCAACCGCCTGCTGCGCCGGGTGCGCGACTTTGCCGAGGTCAAGGCCGACGGCCGCATCACCGCCGAAGTGGCTGCTGGCGCACTGGACCTGCTGGACGTGGACAGCCACGGTTTCGACATGATGGACCGCAAGCTGCTGCTGGCCATCCTGCAGAAATTCGACGGCGGCCCGGTGGGGGTGGACAGCCTGGCGGCGGCCATTGGCGAGGAGCGTGGCACCATCGAGGATGTGCTGGAGCCCTATCTGATTCAGCAGGGCTTCATGATGCGCACCCTGCGCGGCCGGGTGGTGACACGTCAGGCCTATGAACATTTCGGTCTCACGCCGCCACCCGCGGCGGACCAGGAACATCAGAACGCCATGGACCTGTTTGACGAATAGTTCTCGTATAAACCTAGAATCCTCAGTTGACCGCTCTCACCAAGAGGTAACCACCTGAAATGTCGGAATTAACTGCGAGGCTAGCCCGCATTTCTCACCACCCTTCTACTGCGACGGCCCAATGGCACGGCCTGCCTGGCGTTCGCTCGGTCGAAGTGCTCGACAGACTGTCATGTATGCCTGCGCGCTCCTCTGTCACGAACGCCAGGCAGACCGCCCCCTTGAACCGTCTCGCTACGAACGGTGGTGAGAAATGCGGGCTAGCATTTCACCCTGTGGGTGAATCACGCTACGAATCGAATTGCACGCTTGCGGCGGCGTATCTCTGCGTTGTAGCTCCTTGGAATAGCTCGCTATTCCGCGTCGCTACGCCTCGCCTAAAGCGCCTACTGTTGGTGATCTACACCACCAAACGCACACTTCAACTCGTCCAACTGAGGATTCTAGGATAAATCAGGCGCTCCTGTGTCACAATGACCGCAACTTTTGCGCCCGGTGGCAGTCTTTTGGTGCGGCTGCCGGAAGATTATCAATATATAGCATGGAAATTTTTAGCTGGCCCGTCAGGGTGTATTACGAAGATACGGATAGTGGCGGGGTCGTCTATTACGCCAATTACCTGCGTTTTATGGAGCGCGCCCGCACCGAATGGCTGCGCCACTTCGGCATCGAGCAGGACCGGGTGCGCGAACGCGACGGTGTGCTGTTTGCCGTGACCCATGTGGATATGGCTTACCTCAAACCGGCCCGGTTCAATGACTCCCTCGATGTCTCTGTCGAACTGGTGGCGCAGGGGCGCGCCAGCATGAGCTTTGACCAACAGGTGGTGCGCCGCGATGATGGCTGCACCACCCTCTGCCGCGGCCGGATCAAGATCGCCTGCCTGGATGCGCAGAGCCTGCGCCCGCGTCCCATACCCGAATATATTCAAACGGAGATTTCTCGTGAGCACTGATTTATCGATTATTTCCCTGGTCCTCAACGCCAGCCTGCTGGTGCAGCTGGTGATGTTGCTGCTGCTGGCCGTCTCGGTGCTGGCCTGGACCATCATCTTCAACAAGACCAGGGCGCTGAAGCAGGCCCGCCATGAACTGGAATCCTTCGATGATCGCTTCTGGTCCGGCGGCGATCTGGCCCGGCTCTATGAACAGACCGGCAGCCATACCGAGATTCACGGTCTGGAACGCATCTTCAAGGCCGGCTTCAAGGAATTCATCAAACTGCGCCAGCAGGATAGCGACGACCGCATGGCGGTGGTGGAGGGGGCGCAGCGCATCATGCGCGTCAATCTCAATCGCGAGGCGGACAGCCTGGAGACCAGCCTCCAGTTTCTCGCCACCGTCGGTTCCACCAGCCCGTATGTGGGCCTGTTCGGCACGGTGTGGGGCATCATGAACGCCTTCCATGCCCTGGGCAACGTGCAGCAGGCTACCCTGGCCATGGTGGCGCCGGGGATTGCCGAGGCCCTGGTCGCCACGGCCATGGGTTTGTTCGCCGCCATCCCGGCGGTCGTCGCCTATAACAGGTTTCGCACCGATGTGGAGCGGCTGGTGAGCCATTACGACAGCTTCGTGGACGAGTTTACCTCCATCCTGCAGCGCCAGATCCATGCGCCGGCGGGCGGGGAAAAATAGTCATGGCCCAGCATCGTCAACGCCGTGGGCCAATGGCCGAGATCAATGTGGTGCCCTACATCGACGTGATGCTGGTGCTGCTGGTGATCTTCATGATCACCGCGCCACTGCTGTCGCAGGGCGTCAAGGTGGATTTGCCCAAGGCCAGCGCCAAGCCGCTGGACAAGGAGAGCCGCGAACCCGTCGAGATCGCCGTGGATGCCAAGGGTAATTACTACATCAATATCGGCGGCGATGAGAAAGAACCGGTGAGTGCGGACGATATCGTCAAGCGTGTCTCCATCATCCTGCGCAAGCACCCGGATACACAGGTAGTGGTGCGCGGCGACAAGGACGTCAACTACGGCGCGGTGGTGCAGGCCATGGTGCTGCTGCAGCGGGCCGGCGCCCCCGGCGTGGGGTTGGTCACCGATCCAACGGAGCTGAAATAAAGGGTCCGCTGCGATTATTCAGGCATGCTGAAAATCATCCGCGACAATCCCCGGGCCTTCCTGCTGGCGGTGGCCGTCCACCTGCTGCTGGCGGCGTTTCTATCGTTCAACCTGGACTGGAGTTCGAGCCACAAGCTGGTCACCCCGCAGGTGGATGTGATCCAGGCGGTGATGATCGACGAATCCAGGATCCGCGCCGAAAAAAAGCGCCAGCGCAAACTGGAAGAGGAAAAGCGGCACAAGCAGCAGGAGGCCGAAAAACGGCATAAGCAGGCGGAGCTGAAGAAAAAACGGGAGGCGCAGCGCAAACGCAAGGCCGAGGCCGAACGCAAGCGCAAGTTGGAGCAGCAGCGCAAGGCCGAAGCGCAGCGCAAGAAACAGGCGGCCGAGAAGCAACGGCGGGCCGAGCTGGAGAAAAAGCACCAGGCGGAGGCCGAGCTGGAGAAAAAACGCAAGGCCGAGGCCGAGCGGAAGCGCCAGCGGGAGCAGGAGCGCAAGCGCAAGGCGGAAGCGGAACGTCAGCGTCGCGAAGCGGAGGAACGCCGCCGCGCCGAGGAAGAACGTATCCGCCAGCAACAGATCGCTGCGGAACAGGCGGCCATGGAGGCGGCGCGGCAGAAGGCCCTGGCCAGCGAGCGGGACAAATATATAGGGCTGATTACGCGCCGCGTTGAGGAAAAGTGGGTGCGGCCGGCCAGCTGGTCCGCCGGCACCCGTTGCACCGTGGCGGTCAGGCTGGTGCCATCACCGGGTGGCATGGCGCGGGTGATAGATGCGCGCATGGTGAAGAGTTGCGGCAACCCGCTGTTTGACCACTCGGTGGAAAACGCTGTATTTTCGGCCTCGCCGTTGCCGTTTCCTACTTCGCCGGCGTTGATGAACGAGTTCCGGCAGTTGACCTTTAATTTTAGCCCAGAGGATTGATTTTGAAATATCTGGCAAAGCTGTTGGTGATTTTCCTGGCCCTGAGCGGCGCGGCGCGAGCCGGTCTGACCATCGACATCACCCAGGGGGTGGAAGGCGCCCTGCCCATCGCCGTGGTCCCCTTCGGCTGGCAGGGACCGGCCATGAACGCGCCCCAGGACATCGCCCAGATCATCAGCGACGATTTGCGCCGTAGCGGCCTGTTTGAGCCCCTCTCCAGGGATGACATGCTATCGCGACCCCAGGACGGCTCGCAGGTCAATTACCGTGACTGGCGCCTGTTGGGCACGCCCAACCTGGTGGTCGGCCGCGTCACTGCCAGCGGCGATAATTACAAAATCCAGTTTCAGCTCTTCGACGTCAACCGTCAGACCCAGTTGGTGGGTTACAGCTTTTCCGCGGCGGAAAAGGACCTGCGCCGTATCGCCCACCAGATCAGCGATATCATCTATGAGACCCTGACCGGGGACAAGGGCGCCTTCAACACACGCATCGCCTATGTCACCTCCAAGGTCTGGCGGACCAACAATGTCCGTTATTACGCCCTCTATGTGGCCGATGTGGATGGCTATAATGCGCACCTGGTGGTGCGTTCGCGCGAGCCGATCATGTCGCCCGCCTGGTCGCCCGATGGGCACAAGCTGGCCTATGTCTCATTCGAGCAGCATCGCCCCATGATCTTTGTTCAGGATATTTTTACCGCCGAGCGCGAGCGGGTGGCGGGGTTCAGGGGCATCAATAGCGCGCCCGCCTGGTCGCCGGATGGCACACGCCTGGCCATGTCGCTGTCGAAGGATGGCAATTCCGAGATTTATATCATGCGCGTGGCCAGTAGCACACTGCAGCGCCTGACTCATAACCGCGCCATCGACACCGAACCGGACTGGTCGCCGGATGGCAAGAGCCTGGTCTTCACCTCGGATCGTGGCGGTCAGCCACAGATTTATCGGATTTCGGCGCAGGGTGGGCCGGTAAAGCGCCTGACCTTCGAGGGGAAATATAATGCCAAGCCCAGTTATTCGCCAGATGGCAAGCGAATCGCCCTGATAAATGGCCAGGATGGCAAGTTTCGTGTCGCAGTGCTTGAATTACAGACTGGTTTCATGCAAATTCTCACCAACGGCAGGCTGGATGAGTCGCCTAGTTTTGCTCCCAATGGTAGTATGATCATCTACGCCACAGAATATTTGAATAGAGGGGTGCTGGCCGCGGTTTCGGTGGATGGCCGTGTACAGCAGCGTATTGCCTTGGATGAGGCAGGCGATGCGCGAGAACCCGCCTGGGGACCATTTTTAACTATAAAGTAAGTAAGGAGTAAGCGATGCGCGCTTTTACAAGAGCATTGGCCATTTTGCTGCCAGTGGCAATGTTGTGGGGTTGTTCGACCACACCTACGGAAACGACAGCAGGTGGGGCCGGTACCGGTGCCGCCGTGAGCCAGCCGGCCGAGACCGGTGGTGCTGCTGCTGCCGGGGGAGAATCGATGGCGCCCGGCGTGGAAGTGAGTGGCGTAGAACAGGGCGGTGGCTTTACAGGCAGCCCGCTGGATAATCCCAACAGCCTGCTGTCCAAGCGCACCGTCTATTTCGATTTCGACAAGAGCGAAATCAAACCCGAAGCGCGCAAGATCATCGAGGCCCATGCCGAGTATCTGAGCAACCATCCGTCAACTCACATTGTGCTGGAAGGTCATACTGACGAACGTGGTACCCGCGAATACAACCTGGGGTTGGGTGAACGCCGCGCCAAGGCGGTGCAGCAGGTCATGACCCTGCTGGGTGTTTCTCCCAGCCAGATCGAGGTGGTCAGTTACGGCGAGGAGCGGCCGGCAGCCATGGGGCATGATGAGTCTGCCTGGGCCCTGAACCGCCGTGTCGAAATCGTTTACTGATAATCGACGGTGTAGGTGATGTCTAAACGTTCCAGGCGGATCTGGACAGGGGTGGCAGCGGCCTGTATGGCGGCTGCCATCCCTGCGCTTGTTCAGGCGCAGGAATATCTGCCGCCGGTTATTGATCGCTCCAGCGGTGCGGGCCAGGCGGCCCCTGCCCCGCAGGCGGTGCCCAAGGCGACTGTTTCGCTGGAGGAACGGGTATCAAAGCTGGAGCGCCTGCTCGACAACAAGGCGCTGGTGGATATGCTGATGCGCCTCGATGATCTGCAGAATGAAAATCAGGACCTGCGCGGACAGGTTGAGACCTTCGGTCATGAGATGGCGCAGATGAAACAGCGTCAGCGTGATCTGTATCTAGATATGGACAGGCGCCTGCGCGACATCGAAGTGAAACTGACCCAACTGAAATCTGCGCCATCGGCTACGGCTGCCGCGCCGGCAACACCGGGGGCGGGAGTGACTGCTCCCGCCATGCCGTCTGCTCCGGGTAGCGGGGTTGCCCCCGCCATTGCCGGTGGAGCGGCAACCACCGCAGCGGCTGCCGCAGCACCTGCCGATCCTGCCGCCGAGCGCGATGCCTATCAGAAGGCCTTCGATCTGCTCAAACAGGGCCAGTATGACAAGGCCATCACCGCCTTCCACAGTTTTCTCAGCAGCTATCCGCATGGTGACTACTCCGACAATGCCCAGTACTGGCTGGGTGAGGCCAACTACGTGACGCGTCATTTCGATGCGGCCGAACAGGAGTTCCGCAAGGTGCTGGATCAATATCCCGACAGTAGCAAGGTCTCCGATGCCATGCTCAAACTGGGTTACACCTATTATGAGCTGGGCAACTGGGATGCGGCACGCAAGACGCTGGAAGATGTCAAAAGCCGTTTTCCCAACACCACAGTCGGTCGACTGGCGGATAATCGCCTGCAGAAGATGCGGCTCGAAGGGCGGTAGCCGTAATTAGCAGCTGTGACTGTCACCGCTTCCACTTCTGAGCAGCAGCCCCGACTGCGCATCACCGAGATATTCTTTTCCCTGCAGGGTGAGGCGCGTACGGTCGGGCTTCCCACGGTCTTTATCCGGCTCACCGGTTGCCCGTTGCGCTGCAGCTATTGTGACACCAGTTATGCCTTTCAGGGCGGCGAATGGTGGAATCTGGATGACATCCTGGAGGAAGTGGCCAATTATGGCAGCCGTCATGTCTGCGTGACGGGCGGCGAGCCCTTGGCCCAGCCCGGTTGTCTCGAGCTGCTGAGCCAGCTCTGCGACAAGGGATATGAGGTGTCGCTGGAGACCAGTGGCGCCCTGGATGTGAGTCGCGTGGATGGTCGCGTCTCGAAAGTGATGGATCTTAAAACCCCTTCATCGGGCGAGCAGGGTCGCAATCTGCTGGAGAACCTGGCATTCCTAACGGCCGGGGATCAGCTCAAGTTTGTCATCGGCGACCGCAACGATTATCAATGGGCCAAGGGCATAATGATTCAGTCCGAACTGGCCGAGTGCTGCGAGATCCTGGTGTCGCCCTGTTGCGGCAGCCAGGATGCTGGCGAACTGGCCGACTGGATCCTGCAGGACCGGCTGCCGGTGCGCTTTCAACTGCAACTGCACAAGATCCTCTGGGGCGATGAGCCAGGTCGATGAATCAGGATACCCGTAAGGCGATTGTTTTGGTCTCCGGCGGACTGGATTCCGCCACCTGTCTGGCCATGGCCGCAAGCCAGGGCTATGCCTGCTATGCCCTAAGTTTCGACTACGGCCAGCGCCATCGCGCCGAACTGGCCGCCGCTGTGCGCGTCTCCCTGGCCGGCGGGGCGGTGGAACACAAGGTGATCCGCCTGGGGCTGGACGACATCGGCGGCTCGGCCCTGACGGACACGACTATCGATGTGCCCACCACACCCAGCGAAGGGATTCCGGTGACCTATGTGCCAGCGCGCAACACGGTATTTCTTTCCCTGGCCCTGGCCTGGGCCGAGGTGCTGCAGGCCACTGACATCTTTATCGGCGTTAATGCGGTAGATTATTCCGGCTATCCCGACTGCCGGCCCGAATTCATCCAGGCCTTCGAGGCCATGGCCAACCTGGCCACCAAGGCGGGAGTGGAAGGTGAACGCGTTCATATCCACACACCGTTGATCGATCTGAGTAAATCCGAAATCATCCAGGCGGGAACCAAACTGGGGGTGGACTACGGCCTCACCGTCTCCTGCTACGCGGCGGATGAAGAGGGGCGCGCCTGCGGTGAGTGTGATTCATGCCGTCTGCGGGCAGCGGGTTTTGTCGAGGCAAATGTTCCCGACCCTACCCGATACCGGCGATAAATTTCCCCTCAGGGGTAGTCTTAAGCGCATGATTAGGCTAGAATAGCGCCCTCTTTACGGGGCCGTTAGCTCAGTTGGTAGAGCAGCGGACTTTTAATCCGTTGGTCCTGCGTTCGAGTCGCAGACGGCCCACCATATTAAAGAAAGCAAAAAGCCGGGTTTCCCCGGCTTTTTGCTTTTTCAGCGCTGCGAATCAGTGTGAGTGATGGTCGTCGCCGTGGTCCATTTCCATATTCATGTCCATCCCCATCCCCTCGGGGCCCTGGTCACGCACCGTGGCCTCTAGCATCAGCTGTTCGCCATCGCTGAAATTGAAGACCAGGTAAATATTGTCACCCCGCAGCAGGGGCTGGTAGGGATTCATCAGCATCAGGTGAAAACCACCCGGTTTGAACTCCACCTTTTGTTTGGCCGCCAGCAACAACGGTTCCATCTTTTCCATGTGCATCATACCGTCACGCATGATAGTGCGATGCACCTCGACAGTTTCGAACTGGCGACTGCTGACGCCGGTGAGTTTGATGGCATGGTCGGCATGGTTGATGATGTCGAGATAACCGGCCATGACGGCCACATTGGGTGGCGCACTGCGCACCCAGGCATCCTTGATCTCGATATCCCCCGCGCTTGCGGCGCTTGCCTGCTGGATGAAAAACAGCAACAGGGTGGCATGGAGTACTCTTTTCAGCATTTTCAGTTCCCGTAATAGTTCATGAGTCCGGTGGTTGCCTTGACCAATTTGGCGACAGTGTGCGGCGGCAGGATGTGGGCGCGCAGCCGTCCCCTTGGGTCAACGACCAAAATGCCGGCGTAGTGATTGACGGAATAGTTGCCGGATTTTACGTCGCCCTCGTAATCATAGATCACCCCCAACCGTTTGCTCAGCCGGTCGATTTCCCGCTTTTTTCCCGTTAATCCTATAAAGGAAGGGTTGAAATACTCCAGGTATCCCTTGAGTTTTTCAGCAGTATCTCGTTTCGGGTCGAGGGTGACGAATACATAGTTGATGGAGGCGGGTAGCTTTTTCGAAGTCAGGTTCAGGGTGTTCAGCGTAGTGGGGCAGACATCTGGGCAGTGAGTGTAGCCAAAAAACATCAGGCTCCAGTGGCCTTCCAGCTTGCTGATCGGAAACGGTGCCTTGTTCTGGTCCTGTAGGGTCACAGATGGCAGCGGTACGGGGGGCGATATCACCGAAACGCCCATGTGATTGTCGAATTCCGGCGGTGGCGGCTCCCGCATTTCGACCAGATAAACGGCGACTGCAGCCAGGATCAGAAGGGTTAGCGTAATGAGAGAGAGCTTGGATCGCGTCGACATGGTCGGAGTTTAGCACGCCGCAAATTTCACCCCAAGAATATCGATGTCGCGAGAAGAAATAATTTTTTGCCTGAATCTTGATATTAAGCGATAAATTTTTTTATTTTTATGCCGTAATAATAGTGATTTTTCCAAAAATGAATGGTAAAAGAGTAAATGCGAAGGGGGGTTATTTTGTGGGTTGTGTCGAAGGAACGAATCCTTTCGAAACCGGACACACTTGAGTGGTAATCACTTGCTAACATTGGCAACCAAAAGGGGCTATCAACACTATGAAAAAGTCAGTAAAGAAGAAAGCGGCTACCAAGAAGAAAGTAGCAACCAAACGCGCAGTCACCAAGAAGAAGGCAGCGAAGAAAAAGGTCGCAGCTGCTCCGGCCGCCAAGCCGGTTGCGCGCGCCAAAAAGGCGTATACCAAAACTGAACTCCTGACCACCATCGCGGACCGTACCGGTGTGGCCAAGAAAGATGTTGGTGCCGTTCTGGATGGTCTGGGCGATGTGATCGAGGCGCACATCAAGAAAGGCGCCGTGGGTCAGTTCAATCTGCCAGGTCTGCTGAAGGTCAAAACCATTCGCAAGAAGGCGACCAAGGCACGCAAAGGTATCAATCCCTTCACCGGTGAAGAGACCGTCTTCAAGGCCAAGCCTGCGCGCACAGTCGTGAAGGTGCTGCCTCTGAAGAAGTTGAAGGATATGGTGGTGTAGCATCCTATTTTACTGATCCGACTATTAAAAAGCCCGGTTTGATGCCGGGCTTTTTTTGTCTGGGTGTTGGCCCGCATTTCTCACCACCGTTCGTGGCGAGACGGTTCAAGGGGGCGGTCTGCCTGGTGTTCGTGACCGAGGGTGAGCTGCGAATAGCAGCGAACGCCCGGCCAGGATGGCCGGGCTGGGCGTTGGGCGAAGCAGGGATAGCGCAGCCC
>Ga0114931_10009379_pt1 | contig 11734 bp, 9 predicted proteins | sample 2SBtaG_FD_89579 | JGI IMG/M metagenome (GOLD analysis project Ga0114931, IMG submission 89579) | Deep subsurface microbial communities from Kolumbo volcano to uncover new lineages of life (NeLLi) - 2SBTROV14_V59a metaG | ecosystem: Environmental > Aquatic > Marine > Volcanic | place: Kolumbo...
AAAAAAAAGATGTTATTTAATAACACCTTTTTTTAATTTTCTTTATCTTCTTCGTCTTCTACTACTATTATCGTCAACTTTTTCGGTTTTGTTCCAAATTTTTATTTTATCTTTTGGTTTAAGTCCTTTCAATATTTCTACATTTATACCATCAGATAATCCTAATTTAACATTCCTTTTTTCAAATTTTTGATTACCCACACTAACTTCTACATAGGGTTTTTCGGTTTTTTTGTCAAATTTTAATAAGGATTCTTTTATTGCTAATACGCTATCGCGTCTATCTAATATTATGGAAGCATTAGCACTATATCCTGCTCTAATAAAGTATTTATTATCTAGTTTAACATCGGCTTTAATCTTAAATTGTACGGCACCGTTTTCTTCGGTTCCTTTTGGAGCTATAAAATTTAGCTTGGCATCAAATTTTTTACCTTCAATAGCACCTAATGATACTTTTAAGATAGTTCCCTTTTTTAATTTACCTACATCAGATTCATCAACTTTTCCCTCAAAAATCATTTTATTTAAATCGGCAATTGAGGCAATTGTTGTACCCGAATTAAAACTATTACTTTGAATTACTTTATCGCCTTCTTTAACAGGAATTTCTAAAATAGTTCCCGTCATAGTCGCTCTAATATTTGTGTTAGCAACATTACCCAAACCTCTAGTGGAACCTCTTTTTATAATATCTAAATCGCCTTCGGCATTTTTTAAATCTTGCTTTGCTTGCTTATAGGGTAATTCTGCTTTTTCAAAATCAGCTTTAGAAATGACACCTGTTTCGAATAACTTTTTGTTTCTTTTATAAACAATTTCAGCATTTTTTAATTGTATTTTTACGGTTGCAACACGTCCTCTTGCATTATTAAGAGCCTGAATGTTAGGAACAACCCTAACCGTTGCAATTAAATCGCCTTTTTTAACTTTAGCTCCTTCTTCAAGGTATATTTTCTGGATAATACCTGATATTTGCGGTTTTACCAAAATTTCTTCTAATGGTATTACTTTTCCTGTAGCAACAGCTTTATTTATAATAGTAGCCTTAAAAGGAGTTTCGGTTTGGTAGTCAATGGGTGATTTTGCATTCTTTTTTGCAAACCAAACCATAACGGCTATAAATAAAATGCCTATTGTACTAAATAAGATAATTTTTAATGTTTTGTTCATGATTTTTATTTTTTTATTCTTCTCTTAATGCTTCTATTGGTTTTATACTAACTGCACGATGTGCCGGAATTAATCCTATTAATGTGCCTAAAAACATTAAAGTTGCAAAGGCTATTAATATGACGGGGATATTAACCGAAGGGTTTGTTAAGGTAGGATTTGCACCGTGACCAAAAAATGTATCGATTATTATTAGGATTATACCACCTCCTATGATGCCAAATATACCGGCCGATAAAGTTAAAACTATTGATTCTAATACTACTTGTCGTTTTATTTCTATCGGTAAAGCCCCTAAGGCCCTACGTATTCCTATTTCTTTTGTACGTTCTTTTACAGTTATCAGCAATATATTACCAATAGCAAAAACACCGGCAATTAATGTGGCAATACCCACAAACCAAGTTAAGAATTGCATACCCGTTAAGAAGCCTGTAAGCTTGGCAAACATTTCGCCTAAATTAAAACTACCAAAAGCGCGCTTATCTTCGGGATTTATTTTGTGTAAGTTACGAAGCAACAATTTAACATCTTCTTCTATTTGCTTAATATTGTATTGAGGTTTGCCGGTAATCATCATCCACCCAATTTTATTACCTTGGTTATATACTTGCTGGAAGGTTGTAAATGGAATGTAAAAGGCATCGTTGCCAATATTAATAGTTGCACTTTTTCTAAAAACACCAACTACTTTATAGTTAATGTTATTTATTTTGACCAGTTGACCTATGGGATATTCGCCTTTTTCAAATAGTTGTTTGTAAACATCTTCTTCTATCACACAAACTTTCTTTTTATACTTGGTATCATTTTCATTAATAAAACGTCCCCAAACCATATCTTTTTTTTGTACTAAATTAAGTTCAGGATAGTCGCCTGAAATTTTAAAATTACCGGTTTCAAATTTTCTAACAACCAAACTATTTGTTTGATTTCTTGGCACTACCAAAGAAACACCTTTAACTTCTTGTCGTATGGCTTTTACATCATTATTAGTTAGTCTAACACGTCTTCCTTTTTGAAATCCTTTAAAGGGCATACTTGTAGATTGTGCCCAAACAAAAACGCTATTAGTAGCAAAATCGCCAAACAATTTTTTAAAATTATTATCCATACCCCTTGCAGCTCCTAACAAAACAACCAATAAAAATATTCCCCAAGTAACGCCAATAATTGTAATAGCTGTACGTAATTTATTTTTACGGATGCTTCCGTAAATTTCTTGCCATGTATCTATGTCAAATAAAAACTTCATATTAGTCGTCTCTTAAAGCTACAATTGGTTTGATTCTAGCAGCGCGTTTTGCAGGCAAATAACCGGCCATTATACCCGATAAGATAAGAACTATAGTTGCACCAACTACAACTCCTAAATTTACAGTAGGGTTTATTATAAAATATTTTTCTAAACTCTTTCCTATCAACTTTAAAATACCGGTACCAAGTAACAATCCAAAATACCCCGCCAAGGCGGTTACAAAAATAGATTCTTGTAAAATCATACCTATTATTGATTTTGGCGAAGCCCCTAAAGCTTTTCTAATTCCTAATTCTTTAGTCCGCTCGTTAACTATATAAACCATTATATTACTGATGCCTATAATTCCTGCTACCAAAGTACCTGCACCTATAAATAAAATAATAAAATTTAAAACCAGCATAAATGTTTTTACCCTTTGTGTTCCTTCGGCCATATTTCTTACTCGTAATCCTCTTTGGTCTCTAGGAGATATTAAAAGTTTTTCTTTTAGTAATTTTGTTAGAGTATTGCCAAAAATTATGGCATTAGCGATACTCATTTTAGAGTTGTATGTTAAATTTATCTGATCAATATGGTCATTATTACCATAAATATGTTGTGCTGTTGTTACCGGCATATAAATCATACGTTCTTCATTATCACCGCCTTCGTCAGAAAAAACACCTATTACCTTATAAGACAAACCGCTAACATTTAAAAATTTACCTAACGCCGATCTACCTTTAAATAAATCTTGTTCTACTAAACGGCCAATAACCAATACTTTCGCTTTATTTTTTATATCTAAAATGTTTATATAACGTCCTTTTTCAATAATATTTTTTTCAATAAACTGGTTATCAGGGTTTACCGCATTTAAAGAATAAGAGGCTTGTTCATTTTTATAACTTACTTGTACGTTTTTAAAAATTATTTTTGTATTATATTCAACTTTATTACCAAATTTTTCTTTGATAAAATTATAATTCTCATTTTTAAATTGAATTTTACGACCTGTTTGCAAACCCTTAAAAGGCTTAGAAGTTCTACCCGATCTTATAAAAATAGAGTTATCCGCAGCGTTTACAAACGATTTTTCGAAGCTGTGTTTTAAGCCATTACCAATACCAAATAAAAGTGTAAATAATAAAATAGCAAACGAAATTGTAAATCCCGATAAAATGGTTCGCAACTTATTTTTCCCTAAGTTTTGAAATATTTCCCGCCAAAGATCAATATCAAACATTTGCTTATTTATACTTTTTAATTATGTACTCTATTTGTTATTTCATCGCTTGTAATTAGACCGTCTTTTAGCCTAATTATCCTATCTGTTCTTTCAGAGATATCTTCTTCATGCGTTACCACTACAATAGTCATTCCTTCATCATTAATTTTTTGAAGAATATCCATAACAGCACCTGACACAGTTGAATCTAATGCGCCGGTTGGTTCGTCAGCCAATATAACTTTAGGTTGAGCAACTAACGATCTGGCAATTGCTACACGCTGTTTTTGCCCTCCCGATAATTCGGTAGGCAGATGTTTAGCCCAAGGTCCTAATTCAACCTTTTCAAGATATTCCATCGCTATTTTTTGGCGTTCTCTACGTCCTATACCCTTATAATACAATGGTAAGGCCACATTTTCTAAAGCAGATTTAAAATTAATTAAGTTAAAAGACTGAAAAACAAACCCTAGAAATTTATTTCGAAGCACTGCTGCTTTTTTTTCGTTAAGATGTTCTATCAATTGCCCATTTAAATAATACTCGCCTGTATCATGTGTATCTAATAAACCTAAAATATTTAACAGCGTCGATTTTCCTGAACCTGAAGATCCCATAATTGATACAAACTCTCCTTCTTTTATGTGCAAATCAATCCCTTTTAAAACATGTAAGGAGTCTTTACCTATTGGATATGATTTATGTAAATTATGTAGTTTAATCATTAAGTGATATTTTTATAGCGAAAATAATTATAGTTGCTGTTTCAAGTTCCTAATTTTTTGTTAAAACAAATACGCTTATTAATTGTATGTTATTTGCTTATGATTCCTTTAAAAAACACTTCTATCATTTTGTTTGACGGCTTTTGTAACTTGTGTAATACATCGGTACAATTTGTCTTAAAACACGATACTAAAAAGCATTTTTTATTGGCATCACTCCAATCTGACGCCGCAACAAAAATTTTGTTACAATTAAATAAGAAATCTTTTAAAAAATTTGATAGTATAGTGCTTATAGAAAATGAGCAACTCTATTTTAAATCGACTGCCGCTTTAAAAATTGCTAAAAACCTTGGCGGGTTTATAAAACTATTATATGTTTTTATTATTGTTCCGACGCAAATTCGCGACTACATCTACGACTTTATTGCCAAAAATCGCTATAAATGGTTTGGTAAAAAAGATAAATGTATGATACCCGATAAAAAAATTAGTAATCGCTTTTTATAAGCTGCGTTTATAATTATTTTTCTAAATTATCATCCCAATCTTTTACCTTAGGCTCTCCTAATTTACCAACCGATTTACCTACCAACATAGAAACGGTTGCATCGCCGGTAACATTCACCACAGTTCTACACATATCTAAGGGCCTATCAACGGCAAAAATAAGAGCTAATCCGGCCTCAGGGATACCTGCTTGCGCCAAAACAATGACTAACATTACCATACCGGCGCCCGGTACGGCAGCACTACCAATTGAAGCCAAAGTAGCGGTAACAATAATGCCTAATTGTGTTCCTAAGCTTAAATCCATACCAAAGGCTTGTGCTATAAAAACCGCAGCCACTGCCTGATACAAACTGGTACCATCCATATTGATGGTAGCCACAATAGGTAACACAAAACTCGATACCTCTTCGTCAACACCCAAGTGTTCTGTTACGCGTTCCATTGTTACCGGTAAAGTAGCGGCACTAGAACTGGTAGAAAAGGCCAACAATTGTGCCGGCGATATTCCTTTCATAAAAAAATCGGGTTTCTTTTTAGTAAATAACCATACCATCAAGTTATAAAGTATAATCATGGTAATCAATCCGGATAAAACAGTTATAGCATACCAACCTAAAGCCTTAAATAAATCTAGGCTCGGCGATTCTACAACTAACGCTGCTAATAGTGCAAAAACACCTACGGGAGCCGCTAACATTATAAGATCTATAAGTTTTAAAATAACTTCATTAAACCCATCAAAAAAGGCTTTTACAGGTTTTGCATACTCTTCTTTTATCAAGATTAAACCTACACCAAAAAAAATAGCAAAAAAGATAACTTGCAACATATTCCTGTTATTGCTTGCCGCCTTGAAAATATTACTAGGAACTAAATCTACTAAGGCTTGAAGCGGACCACTCTCTTTTTGTTTAGCCGCTTGAGCTTTGTATTTGGCTGTGTTACCACTGTAATTCTCAACAAGTTCTGTTCTGGTTTTATTAGAAATAGAATTGCCAGGCTTTACAATATTTACATATAACAAACCAATACTTACAGCCATTACGGTCGTTAAAATATAGATTGCTATGGTACGCCCCCCCATTTTGGAGAGCTTAGAAATATCTTTTAAATCGGAGACACCTTTTATAAGCGATGCTAAAATTAATGGTACTGCAATAAGTTTAAGTGAGTTAATAAATATCGTTCCAAAGGGCTTAATCCAATCTGTAACAAACAATTTACCCCACGAAAATTGTGTCATTAGTAATGCAAATAATACTCCGGCCACCATACCAATAACTATTTGCCAATGCAGTGCCAACTTTTTCATATCTTTTTAAAATTTTGACGCACAATGTACTAATAAATATTATTTATTTTATCTTTTTTAATAGTAAAAAAATAAATACTTGATGCTTAAAAAAGTATCTTTTCTAAAAAAATTTCAAATGGAAAGGTTAAAAAAATGCTAGAGACTTAGTAAATTCTTAAAAGATAAATCTTATATAAAAAGAAAGGAAGGCTTTGAACAAGCGTTCTAAAAGCCTTCCTAAACCAAAAATCAACCAAATTATTGTTATGTTTTAGTTTTAGATTTATATTTTTTTAAAAATTTTTGTAATTTCGGATTGATTACATTTTCGCAATAAGGCTGGCTCTTATTATTTGCATAGTAATCTTGATGATATTTTTCAGCTTTATAGAAAACTGTAAATGGTTCTACTACCGTGACAATTTTGGCATTAAAAACTTTAGCTTCAGTTAATGCTGCAATCATTTTTTCGGCTTCATTTTTTTGTTTTTTATTGTGATAAAAAATAGCTGAGCGATATTGCGTTCCTATATCATAACCTTGCCTGTTTAATGTAGTAGGGTCATGTGTTGAAAAGAAAACATCTAAAAGCTCTTTATAACTTATTTCGGTTGGAATATAAGTTATCTGAACCGACTCTGCATGTCCTGTTCGCCCTGTAACAACCTCTCTATATGACGGATTTTTTACATTACCTCCGGTATATCCTGATGTAACATCTATAACGCCACTTAATTCTTGAAAAATTGCCTCAGAACACCAAAAACAGCCACCTGCGAATGTGGCTAATGCTATATTTTTATTATTAGTATTAGGATTATCCCTCATATTTTTTGCATTTTGGCAATGACTAATTGCAGTAACTAAAAATATTCCAAGTACTATAGTTATATGCTTTTTCACCTTTTTTATCGATTTTCATTTAAGTCGCAATAATAAATAATTAATTACAATAAAAAATTATTTTTTTTGAATATTGCAATTTGTAAATATATTAGCTTAGTTGTTTTTTTAACATTCTGATTTTATGTTACTTAAAATAAAATATTTTTTATTTTTTGCGTGGTATTAATCCTTGCGGAAACTGAATTAAACTTTCTGCGCCACTTTTTGCAACACTTGCAACACCAAAAAAGTAATTATCTATTACAATGTTTTTAAGCGTTACAAAATTTTGCTTTCCTACAAATCTGCTATGTTGCCATTGCGGTGCTGTTGTATCGCGCCAATACACCTTATATCCTAATAAATTATCGTCATTTACGGCATCCCATTTTAATCTTGTAGAGGGTTTTACAGCACCACCAATTAATACGTTATTAGGTTTTGCCGGTGCCGAAGCCAACGATGCTAAAGTTAAACAATTTACAGCTGTCAATTTTGCCGCATAATCAAAATTAACCCCGCTTAAAACGTCACCATATTTAATACCATTTTCAACACGAACATCTTGGTGTTGTCGGTTATAATTTTCATGTGTTTCCATAATACGAACTCCTGTAAAACCCACATCATTAAAAGGTTTATGATGCCCACCTCTACCAAATCTGTCTAAACGATAAATCATTATTGGTTTTAAATTGGTCATATATTTGTTAGTCAATTTTGCTATATAACGCGCTAATTGTCTTGAAGGACCATCTACTTCACCTCCATAATACCGCATACCGCGTTTTTGTCGTGCAGTTGCTTTCATTGAAATTGCTTCAGAAAAAATTCTAAAAGTACTATTATCTATAACACCATCAATTCCTTGAATGTTGCCAATCATATCATTATTTAAAACACCTATTATGTTATAACCTTTTTCTTTAAATAATTTAGCCATATAAGTACCACCATAAAGTCCTTGTTCTTCGCCCGATAAACCTAAATAAATTATAGAAGTCGGAAATTTATATTTTGTTAAAACACGCGCCGCTTCTATTGTTCCTGCCATTCCCGATGCATTATCATTAGCACCCGGAGCATCACTAGTTGCATTGTTTGGGTCTGTTACTCTAGAATCAATATCTCCCGACATAATTACATAACGGTTAGGAAATTTTGAGCCGCGTTGCACAGCCATTACATTTACTATCCTTACATCTTTAAAAATACGTCGGTTATTCTTTTTTACAAGATTCCCTTGAAAACTCACATCCAAACAGTTGTTACAAGCTTTTGAAATAGTTTCAAATCTTTTCTTGACCCATCGTCTTGCTGCTCCTATTCCTCTTGTGTTTGATATAGTATCGGACAATGTGTGCCTTGTACCAAAATTTACCAAAGTGGTAACATCATTCTTAATGTTTTTGGCCGAAGGAGCAGTTGCTATTTCACTAAGCATTTTTGTGAAATGCGTTTGCGAAAAAATCATACTGCTTACAAGAAGCATCCCTATAAATAATTTAAATTTCATAATATTATATTTTTATTTGTTGTTAAAAATTAGATTAAAATTTAAGATTTGCAAGTACTTCTACTACTTTTTTAATCATTATATCGGTAACTGCTAAATGGGTAACCATGCGCAGTTTTCCTCCACCCATATTGCTAATTAAAATTTGGTGTTTTTTTAAGGCGGTTATAAAATCGGTTTCAGCTACACCAGTCTCTAAATTAAAAATAAGAATATTGGTTTCTATGGGTTCTACTTTACTTATTAAGGGGGAATTATTAAGCGCTTCCCCTATTATTTTTGCATGCGCATGGTCTATAGCTAAACGATTTATATTATTATCTAAAGCATAAATTCCGGCAGCAGCTAAATAACCCACTTGGCGCATAGCACCTCCAAAAAGCTTACGGATGCGGTATGCTTTTTTAATGTGCTCTTTGTTGCCCAGTAAAAGCGAACCTATTGGAGCTCCTAAACCTTTAGATAAACAAATAGAAATAGTATCGAATAATGCTCCATATTGTTTGGGCGATTCGCCTGTAGCTACAAGCGCATTAAATATTCGTGCTCCGTCAAGATGGAATGCCAAATTATGGTCGTCACAAATTTGTTTTATCTTTTTAAGTTCTTCAAAATCCCAACAAGCACCGCCTCCTTTATTGGTAGTATTCTCTACAGCTACCAATGATGTTTTAGCTAAATGAATATTTTCGGGGTCGTTTATTGCTTGTTTAACTTGCGCTGCGGTAAACATTCCCCTATTTCCATCTAATAGGCAGCAAGAAATACCCGAGTTAAAAGCAGCTCCACCACCCTCAAAATTATACACATGTGCCCATTTATCGCAAATCATTTGCTCGCCTGGTTGGGTGTGTATTTTCATTGCGGTTTGATTTGTCATAGTACCCGAAGGAAAAAACAACGCCGCTTCTTTACCAAAAAGTTTTGCTATTTTTTCTTGTAAAGCTACTACTGTTGGGTCCGCATTAAAAACATCATCGCCAACCTTTGCTCGCATCATAAAATCTAGCATTTCGGGCGTTGGTATGGTTACGGTATCGCTTATTAAATTGATTGTCATTTTATTATTGGTATTTAGTATCTAGTATATGGTATTTGTCTTTTGTTATTTGGAATTTGTGATTTGTGATTTGTGATTTGTGATTTAATCCCCAATTGGTGATCCATCCGGAATTTTTGGAGCTTTAATAAGTTTAAATGCAGAAGGTTCTTCCATAAATCTCTTAATTTTTGCTCTCATATTGGCATTGTACATAATTTGAACATCTGTTGCTTTTTGTGTGTTTAAATATGTGGCTAATTGATTTAATTTATAATATACAATAGCATTAACTTGTGGATAAGTTTTAGTACTAGCCGCCAAGTTAAACATGTATTTTAATGCAACATAGTTTATGGTATTTTGTAATTCGGTTTGATAACTATCGTTGTGTATTTTCTTAAAGGTATTGTTAATTAAAACGTCCAGAGCTTCTGATAGACCTAATTGGTTGGCATCTTTGCTTTTTTGTTGTACCAACCGTGCTGCACGTTGCGGATTTAACAACATAGCAATAGACATTTCTGCGGCAGTAGCAACTGCACCAATATCATCAAAAACCAAGCCGGTATTACCTTTAAAACTTTCTCTTGTTTTTGGGTAACCAAAAGCTCTGGGCGGAAATAGTTTACGAATATTAGCAGGAATTTCTAAATTTGTAATAGCAATAGTTTGCATTAATCCGTTAAGGGCTTTGCGTTGTGCGTTGCCATTAACCACACTATTTGTTAATAAACCCCCTTTAACGGCATAATTATAATTTAAACCTCCAATTGATTTTACCACTGCTTCAACTTGATAACGATGTAAAAAATAGAGCGGTACAAATACATCTTCTAAATCGGAATACGGTTTACCCGATTTAATATTAGCAACAGAAAAATTTTGAATGGCAATTTTTCTAACTTTTAACAAACGTAATAATTCGTTGGTGGCATTTACACCATTATCCCACAGATGAGCTATCGGTGAAGCGCCATTAATTGGTCTTGCGTCGGCATCTGTTAAAAATTTTAATCCTTTTTCAGTATTAGCAGCCAATATTTTTTGTAAGTTCTTCTTTTCGTCCTTATTAAATTGTTGGTAAGCATACTTTACAGCACGCTTGTCCCATGCTCCTATTCCGGTTGCATAGACCTCACTAAAATCTAATTTACCATCTTTAATGGTTACAAAAGGATGCGGATAATCCATAACAGAGGCACGGTTATTTACACTTGCTGCAAAATTGTGGGTAAAACCAAGCGTATGCCCTACTTCGTGCGCAGCTAATTGCCTAATACGCGCTAATGCTAATTGCATTGCTTCATTGTCGTGGTTATTATCGTTTTTATATTGTGCTTTTAAAGCGGATGCTATTAAAAAATCTTGACGAATACGCAAGGAGCCTAAACTTACATGACCTTTTAAAATTTCGCCGGTTCTGGGATCACTTATACTACCCCCGTAGGACCAACCTCGTGTGGAACGGTGTACCCACTGAATTACATTATATCGCAAATCAAGCGGATCTGCACCTTTTGGTAAAACTTTAACCTGAAAAGCATTTTTAAATCCTGCAGCCTCAAAGGCCTGATTCCACCAACTGGCACCTTTAATTAATGCAGAACGTACTGGCTCCGGGGCACCGCGATCTACATAATAAATTATTGGCTTAACAGGTTCGCTAATTGCTTTATTAGGATATTTTTTTTCTAACCGATGTCTAAATATATAGCGTTTTACGATAGATCTGTTTATAGGAGTAGCATAATCTAAGTAAGAAAAACTATAAGAACCGCTTCTGGGGTCAAATTTTCTCATTTTATATTTATTATCAGGTAACTGCACAAAAGAGTAATGTTGATATACCGTTACTAAAGATGGTGTTGGTGTAACACTGCGAATGTAATAACCGGACGGATTTCCTTTAAAGGTTAATAAAACATCAAATTCATCGTTTTTGGGAAACGCTTTTGTGCGTTTTATGTTAAAGGCCGATTTTGATTTATCTAAATGATATTGCCCCTGTTTTGTTTGTTTTAGTCTTTTTACTACACCATGGGCATCGCGCATAAAAAAGTTAGAAGCATCTATCAAATAATGACCATTTTTACTTTCTTTAATGGTAAATCCAAAAAG
>Ga0114931_10009380_pt1 | contig 11734 bp, 9 predicted proteins | sample 2SBtaG_FD_89579 | JGI IMG/M metagenome (GOLD analysis project Ga0114931, IMG submission 89579) | Deep subsurface microbial communities from Kolumbo volcano to uncover new lineages of life (NeLLi) - 2SBTROV14_V59a metaG | ecosystem: Environmental > Aquatic > Marine > Volcanic | place: Kolumbo...
ATCCAGATCGCCCGCTATTGCCAACAATCGCACGCGCAGCAGTGACGCCGAGGCACGTTGATTTACATCCAGCTTCAGCCCCTCAATGACCGTGGCAAGCTGCCCCGGGTCGCGTCCGTCGCTCACCATCGCCCGCGTAAACCGTTCGAGTTGCAGGGGGTCAGAGTGAACAAGCTCTATGACATGCTTTGCAAGCACATTCTCGCCCATTGCCGCTGCACGGACTACAAATCTCCGCAAGGCTGAATCATCCGTGGGACGGGTCGTGAGATACGTTGCCAGCAGCGTCAGTGCATCATCATCATCAGCAACCGTTGCCGCCGCGATGGTCAGCGCCCGTTCTATTCCAGGGCCCGTGGCGTCACCAAGATCACTGCGGAGCTGCCCGATTTCTTCAGCGACTGCGCTCCCCAGTGCGCTGTGCTGCACGACGTACCGCAACAGATCAAGCGTATCGCTACCCAGCGATTCCGGAGCGCTGCGTGCCTGTTCGAGCACTCGTGCTGCTGCGTGTGCAGGATGACCCGCACGCATATCCATATACGTCAATCGCGTGAGAACATCCGTCGAGTCACCTCTGGCCATCTGTTCTGATCGCTCGTAGGCCGACTTTGCTTCATCGATGCGGTTGAGCTGCGCCAGTGCATCACCCGTTTCAATCCACAATGATCCTCGTCGCCTGTAGATCGAGGTCAATTCGGTGCTGTAATTCGTCGAATGCCCAAACCGATCCGGAAGCTCGAGTGCTGGCCCAAGCGCCTCAATCCCGGCTTCCAAATAGCCAAGATCAATCAGTGCGCTTCCCAGACGTGCCGCCACAATCGCTGGGAGCGCCGGGTCATACTGCGCCGGATGCAACCGCCGAAGATGCAGCAGCAACGAAACCGCTCGTTCACTTTCACGCCGTTCGATGGCGTCCCCACTGAGAAACTCAAGTGCGCGAACATTCGACGGATCTCCGCTCAGCGCACGGCGAAACCCACTGGCCGCCAGCGGGCGGTTGCCTAGCCGAAGCTGAATCTCCGCAAACTCAAGCCAGATCACCGGCGAACTCGGATCCAGTTTCGCCGCACGCCGGATTTCTTCATCCGCATGTGTCAGATCATCAGCCAATCTTGCCGCCCGCCCCAGCACATATGACCGCAGTGCTTCGGCGCGTGCCTCTTCATCCTCTGGCTGCGCCTGCTGATCCGTTTCTGTTGAATCTGGAACTACACTATCAGCAAATCGCTCAAGCTCCATGACACTGGCAAGTGAGAGTTCCGCTTCAGCAGGTACCGCATCACCACTCGCCGGCAGCGTGAGTCCAGAAAGCCGATCCGGGGGCGGGGCCGCCTGCGCCCGCGCACTTGGCCGTTTGAGTTCCTGCGCAGCAGCTCGCGCCAAGCCGAAGTTTTTCTTTCGAGCTATGCCCGGCGCGGTGTGCTCTGCATCCAGAGTCCCGGATCCGGCGCACCCACCAAGCAGGAACACGAACGCAGCAAGAACCACAATCACAACGGTTGTCAGTCGGACTCGCACACCAACCTCCATGCTGAGATACATCGACGGGCTCAGCAGTAAACTGTAGGGACCAAACTCCCCCTTCCCTGCCTGTTTACCGCGAAGTGGTTGACTTTGATGCGGCTTTCCGTCTTGTCTTTCCACTGGTTGTCGTCGATTTCGAGGCCTTTTTTGTGGTTGATCCGCCTCGTGATCCCCGCGTGCCACCCTTGCCGCGAAGTGGTCTGCCCCCTGCATCTACCCACGCCTGAAACAGTGTGTGGGCGTCCAGACCGTCTCCCGATTGAATGTGCCGTTCCAACAGACCGGTTGCCTTTGCGATATCACACCCCTGTTCAAGCACATCAACGGCAATCAGCGCATCTGTCAGACGCTGATCGACCGGAATTGCGTGTGCGCCCATGCACACAAGCACGACACGTGCGGCGACAAACGGAGGCATCCCCTCAAGTGTTTCGAGGTACTGCCGGGCATCCCGCTTCGACATCGCGAGGCACGATTCCAGGGACACGGCATGTTCACGCAGGAACAGCTCATGAAGTGAAGCCGTCAACCGGGCTGAACGTTGCACGGAGTGTGGGTAGGTCTTGCCCAGCACCGCCGAGATTTGTTCCTCGCGCGTCACCCGAAGTTCATTGATGTCAATTACCGACGCCATCAGCCGCTTCATCGCTGCGTCGGCTTTCTGCCGTGGTGCCTCCCACAGCAGCATCGAGTACACCAATTCTTCCGTGGCTTCACGCGGTTCAAACGCTACAAGCTCCACCGCCGATCGCATGGCGCGAAGATGTGAGGAGATTGTCCGGGCGTAGTCGAAAGTTGCAGTCAAGGTCATTGCTCCTCCGGCGCCACTGATGGCGTCTGTGTAGATGCATCTTCGGTTGAAGAATCCTCCCCGCCCGTGTGTTCCTGTTCAATTTCAGCAAGGGTTGCAAGGATGCCCGCCTCGCGCTTAAGACTCCGATCCAGCTTGAATTGAAGCCGGGGAAGCCGCCACAACTCAATCCTTTTGCCCGCCTCACGGCGGATGTGACCGGCAGCGGCGCGAAGCCCGTGCAGCGTGATGTCCCCCTTTGCTTCGGGAATCACTGAAACGCTGATGACCGCCTCGGAAAGATCATCACACACATGAACCCCTGTCACGGTCATCATAGATTCGAGCCGCGGATCAGACAGTCCCCGCACCAGCACCGCCTGTATCTCCCGGTGGAGCACAGAGGCAATCTGTTCACCGCGCCGGCTCATTCTTGTGCCCCTTCATCATGCGGTTCGTCCCCCCGGTGGTCATCATGTGTCCAATGCGGCTGGGCATCGGGCGCATCACCCTGCCTGTCCAGTGCGTTGCTCGGCAGGATATCCCGCATTACATCCCCCAGATCAGCGTCGCGCAGCCGCCGCAGTTTGCCAACAATACGGTCGAGCACAGTATTGACGTAGGCGCCCGAATTCGCCACCACAGCCAGCCCCATCAATGCCAGTCGTTGATGATCCAGCGCCCCGATCTCGGCAATCGATACCAGGTGTTCCCGGTGCAGCCGATCCTTGACGGACTTGACCACGCGCCGCTTGTCCTTGAGCGACGTGCTGCCGCGAACCAGAAGCTCAAATTGCAATATACCTATCACCATGCTCAATCGGCACCGCCTGTCACCCTGACTGCACATAACCGGTTCAAAGCGTTCGTTTCACTTCCACTTGTCGGTAGCACTCCAGAACATCGCCTTCCTTGATGTCGTCGTACCCGACAATCTTCATGCCGCATTCCTGACCAGCGTGCACATCCTTCGCGTCGTCTTTGAACCGCTTGAGCTGCTCCAGCACCCGGCCGTTTTCGATCACAATGTCATCTCGGGTCACCCGAATCAGCGCTCGTCGTTCAATTATTCCGTCGGTGACATAACACCCGGCAACAGAGCCAATCTTCGACACCTTGAAGACCTGCTTCACTTCCGCGTGCCCGAGAATGTCCTGACGAAGCTCCGGCTCCAGCAGCCCCTCGGCGGCCTTCTTTACATCATCCACAATGTCGTAAATAACCTGATACGTCCGAACTTCAACGCTCTTCTGATCTGCCAGCCGCCGCGCAGGTGCCGAGGCAATGACATTGAACCCGAGCACCACTGCTCCGGATGCTGATGCCAGCGTGATATCAGATTCTGTAATCCCGCCCGCAGCCGAATGCAGGACCCGGATCTTGACTTCATCTGTCGAAATTTCTTCAACCGATTCGCGGATCACATCCACCGACCCTTGAACATCCGCCTTGAGCACAATGAGCAGCTCCTTCACACCCTGCTGCTGCAATTGTGTAAACATCGAATCCAGCGTGACCTTCGGTTGCGTCAGCTCACGCTCTCGCTCAACGCGCTCGCGATGCTCAGCGGCTTCCTGCGCCTTTTTCGCATTGTCAACAACAAAGAACGCATCACCTGCATCGGGAAGTGTGTTAAGCCCACTTATGGTGACCGGTGTCGAAGGCAGCGCATGCTTGACACGTTTGCCATGATCATTCGTAATGTCGCGCACACGCCCAAACGCTCGACCCGCAACGATCACATCCCCGATTTTCAGTTCACCCTGTTGCACCAACAAGTTTGCCGTCGAACCACGCCCTTCTTCCTGTCGCGCCTCGACGACCGTCCCACGTGCAGGGCCGGAAAAATCAGCATGAAGTTCACTCAACCCCGCCTGATAGTCCAGCACTTCAAGCAGATCCTGAATCCCTTCGCCGGTAACGGCACTCGTGCGCACAACCTCCGTGTCGCCACCCCACTCAGCGGGGTTGAGCCCCTGCTCAGCAAGTTCACCCAGAATCTTCTGGATGTTGTCATCCGTGGCATTGGGCATGTCGATCTTGTTCAGCTCCACAATCACTCGGACACCGGCCGCTTTGGCGTGATTGATCGATTCGATTGTCTGAGGTCTGACCCCTTCCGTCGCCGCAACTACCAGAACCACAAGGTCGGTCATGTTCGCGCCGCGGGCACGCATCTCCGAAAACGCCTGGTGACCAGGTGTATCGAGGAAACAGACCTCCCGCTGTTTGTCACCCATATTCACCGGCACGCGAAACGCGCTTGTCGCCTGTGTGATACCCCCCGCTTCGTGTTCGGCTACCTTCGCACTGCGAATCTGATCGAGCAGCGATGTCTTTCCATGATCAACATGTCCGAGAATCGTCACAACCGGTGCGCGCGGGCGGTCGTCAATCACCTCCCGTTCACCAAACTGCTGCTCGACGACTTCAGATGCGGTCTTGGCTTCCTCGACCACGAGTTCGATGTCGTAGTCGATCATGATCTCTTGCGCCTGTGCCGCCTCAATCGCAGAGTTCACACCCGCCATGATCCCCTGCAGAAACAACTTCTTGACAATGTCAGCCGCTTTTACACCCGTCGCCGCCGACAAGTCCTTGATCGTGAGCGGCGTAGAAACCTTGACCTGACCACCCGTCTGGGCCGCCGAGGCAGCTCGCTCTCTTTGCGACTGGTTCTTGAGTTTTTGATCGCGTCGCCGCTGCCGCAAAAACCCTTCAGACCGCGACAACCGGGCTTCACGCTCGATCAGATCCTGCTTGCGCCAAGCACCAGCGCCCCCGCCACCCGTCGCTGGTTTGGCCTTTCCACCACTTGGCCCACCTGTCCTGCGATCACCTCGCCCCGAGCCTCGCCGCTTATTATTCCGACGTGGTGATGAGCCGCTACTCGGTTCTTCTGCGGCTGCCGGTCCGCCTGCCCCGCCACCACCCCGTGGGCGACGATTGACAGGCATCGGTTAATCTTGACCGGCGGTATGACGCCTTGGACGAGGCGCTTCAACCGGATCAGCCGCCTCTACACGAATAACCTTCGGCCCAAATAGCCGAGCGGGCTTTTGCACTTCACCAAGTTTCGGACCCACCGGCTTCACAATCTCCGGTCGAGTCGGCACATTCATCACAGGCGCAGTCGTAGGATCCTGTGTCTTCGCTGCAGGACGTACTTCTGTTTCTGCCACACCATCTTCGCTTTCAGTTGGTGTGGTTTCCTTACCGCTGTCGTCTGCGGGCTCCTCCGGCACAGACGCCACAACCGTGACCGGCTTGACCGTTGGAGCAGCAGGTGGATCGGCTACCGCCGTTGCTGATTCACTCTCACCACCAACCGGAGGCGCCGCTGCGCTCGCTGCTTTCTTGCGCGCACGCTTTGCCGGTGCGACGCGAACCTTCTCAATGTCGACCTTCTCAGCTGTCTCAACCGCCGTCCCGCTTGCCTCGGAATCGACACTGAACCACTCTCGAACGGTCGCCTCAAGCCCCGCTGACACACTTGACATGTGATTCTGAATGTTGGGGATATCCTCGGCCTTGCATTTTTCAACGATAGCCTTGGATTTCACTGAAAGTTCACGGGCGAGTTCAAATACGCGTTTGGCCAATGCTTGCTCCGACAATCGGGGAATATGAAAAAATCGAACGTTCGGGTCACTTTTTACTCTGCGCGATCAATCACGCGGCAATTCCTTTATCGCTTCCTGAACAGCGTGCTCGGTTATCTCTTTGCCTTCTTCTTCATCAAGATCACTCGCCGCCGTGGCAACACCACTGGCTGCTTCTCCGGCGTCATAGCCCGGATCTGGATCATGTTCATGCCCAGGCAGTGGGGCCTCCACTTCAGGCCCGCCACCCAAAATCGCATCTGCGCGTGCCTGATCCTCAGCCGTGATCCGCAGATCCCGAGCATCTCCCGATGCATCAGAATCCTCCACACCCTCCTCATCCGTGCCTTCAACCGATTCTCCCATCAACAGCCGACGCGCCGATTCTTCCTCTTCCTTGCGCCTCTGCTCGGCCTCTTCCTTTTCAATCTTCTGCTGCTCGGCAACATCCTTGGCACGGGTCGATGCCAGATCAACCATCCTCGCCGCGGCCTCAGCTTCGATCTCCAATTCCTGCTGGAGCACATCGGCCCCAACCTCTTCAATATCAAAGACGCTGATCATGCCCAGTGCGGCAAGCCGATCCAGCTTCTCTTCTTCAACCCCTTCAATCCCGCGGAACGTCTCGGCAAGAATCTCAAGACCCTTGTTGAACTCTTCAGGTGTCAGGATGTCCACGTCCCACCCCGTCAGCCGAGCCGCCAGCCGAACGTTTTGTCCGCGCTTCCCGATCGCCAGTGAAAGCTGGGTTTCATCGACGACAACCGTCGCCCGACCGAGCTCAAAGCACAGCGAAATTTCCGCAACTTCCGCCGGCTTCAGCGCATTTTGAATCAAGATCTGACTCGATTCGTTCCACCGAACAATGTCGATCTTCTCACCGTTGAGTTCATCCACGATGTTGCGGATTCGGCTGCCACGCACACCCACACATGCCCCCACAGCATCGACCCGCGAGTCAATCGAACTCACCGCGATCTTCGTCCGGTACCCCGCCTCCCGCGCCATCGCCTTGATCTCAATTACGCGCTCGGCAACCTCGGGCACCTCGACCTCAAACAGCCGCCGAATGAAATCTGGATGACTTCGCGACAGCACAATCTTGACCTGGTTCCCTACATCCCGAACATCAAGAATCAGGCACCGGATGCGATCACCCGGATTGAACTGCTCTCCCGGAATCTGCTCAGAACGAGGCATAAACGCCTCAGCCCGGTCAATGCTGCACACCAGCGCCCCACCCTCATACCGCTGGGCCACACCCGTTGCGAGCTCTCCCACGCGCTTGGAGAAGATCTCATACAGGCTGTGCCGCTCGTCCTCGCGGAATTTCTGGATCATGACTTGCTTGAACGTCTGCGCCGCGATCCGCCCGAACTTCTCGGGAGACATGTCAAAGGTTTCGCCGTGCCGAAGCATCTGGATTTCACCAGTCGTCCGGTCCACGGTGCACGTGAACTCTTCGGTGTCCAGCGAGTTGAAGTACTTGCGCGCAGCCGACACCATCGCCGATTCAAGATCGGTAATCAGCAATTCTCGATCAACACTTCGATCTCGCGCGATCGAGTCGATGATCCGCATCATTTCCTGTGTGTTCATGTCTGCTCGTTTCCTGGTCCGGTTCTCAAGATGTCAAAATGTCAAATTGACGAAATGTCTCGGGCTCGGCCAACGCCGGTCCCGCAATTCCCCTATTTCTCACCACGGTCCAAAAACAACACGGACCCGTACGCCTGGTGCGCACAAGGTCCGCCGCTTCACTCAACTGGGCCGGAACCCAGCCGATTCGCCATGGATCACCCCGCTCAGGTCATCTGCAACCTCCACCAAGCGGTAGCAGGAGGCAGATCCACCCGAACGAGCCCTGATCCTGCCCTTTGACAGGAATTCAGGCGCATGCCCAACCCGGCTGGACCGGGATTAGCACTCATGACGGCGGCTCGTACGCATCTATTACATTCCTTCTCGCCAGACCGGCTTACAGCACCGATCAGGCAAAATGATTCAAACAATCCACAATACCCACCACCAGCACCGCTGGTCAAGCTCCGTCCACATCATTTGATCCCAACTGCCCCCGGGCACCTCTCCCCACGCTCTTCCCCATACGACACACGAATTTCTACTCAGCCAGCATCAAGTGCCACGCCCTCTGTCGCAGATTGACCGCGACAGCTCCCGGAGCGAAGCTGGGGCTCGTGCATGACGTTGAATATCACCTTGAGGGACAGGATGGCGACATTCTTGTCGTCCATGTTCCTGCGCACCTCGACCATTCCACGGCAGATGAGCTGACGGCAAGTGTGCTCCATGCCCTGCCCAGACGCGACGGCGCGGGGGTAGTCCTCGATTTTTCTGATGTTGCGCTGGTGACCTCGATTGGGATCGCCGCCATGCTCCAGATTCGTGAAGCCTGCGCCGATCAGTCCGCCGCTCTCCTGCTCGCAGGGGTGCCCGAGCAACAGATGCGATTTTTCGAGATGCTGCACCTCAACAGCAAGTTCACCTGTGTGCCGACCGTCGCCGATGCGATTTTTCAGCTCGACGGCCCTGCCTGAGCTCTCAGCCGTCGAGCTGTTCTACCGGGCCCACCACCTTGAGCGCCCGTGAGCCCTTGTACTGGCCGATGTGCGCATCAAACTTGCGCCCGCCCTCAACGCTCACCGTCATGGGTTGAGATGCAGGTGTTTCCGTCATCAACAGATCGTCCACCGAGAGATTGACCAATTCGTGCAGCGTGATTGTTGTCTGGGCCAAAACGCCGGATATCTCTACGGTTGCTTTGTTCAATCGAGTACGGATCCGCTTGGAATACTCGCCTGACCCTTCAAGCTGCCCCATCCGGAACCAGCTCTGCGAAGCGATTTCCTCCATCACCGGCTCGATCACGTTGTAGGGAATGCACAGATTTGCAGTTCCTGCCCTCGTCGACATCTTGATTTCAAGTCCCACGACGATCACCACTTCATTTGGCGGGACAATCTGCACCAGATGAGGGTTTGATTCGCTCTCGGTCAGCGCAAAGTCGAGGTCCTTCAATCCTCGCCAAGCTTCTTTAAGAGCCTCAACCGCCCTGCTAATGATTTTGTGGATCAGCCGCATCTCGATCGCGGTGAGCGCCCGTTGCGGAATAAACAGTTCCTGACTGTTGCCACCAAGCAGTCGATCAATGATCGGATAAACAATCAACGGGCTCACCTCAAGACAAATCTTGCCTTCCAGTGGCTCGGCTGTCAGTAAGTTGAAGCTGGTCGGGTTTGGCAGCGACGCAATGAACTCGGAGTAGGTCATCTGGTCACATGTTGAGACTTTGACCTCAACGATTGTGCGCAAAAAGCCGGATAGTGCCGCCCCGAAGTTTCGTGCAAAGCCCTCGTGCAGGGTCTCCAGCGCCCGCATCTGGTCCTTGCTCACCCGTTCCGGACGCTTGAAGTCGTAGGGGCGAACCTCAACGGAGTCCCATTCCGTCCGGGTTCGGCTGAAAATCTGGACTTCCTGTGGCTCCTGCTCCACCTCCCCAGTGTCGACAGCGCTCAACAGGGCATCGACTTCACTTTGGTCAAGAACGTCCAATGATCTGCTCCCGCACCGTGTTCAGTGGGCGCAACTGCCCCCATGTCCATCTGATAACGATCGGACCTGCGGGCTGTTGGCCTTGAGGGGCAGTGCAACCGCATAAGAGGACTCACGGAACAAAACGCACACGAAATGGGCTTACACTCACGGCTATGCCACTGAAAACCATTCATTTCAGTCTCTTCACACGGTCAGCGAGCGTTTTTCTGGCCTTTGTCCTTGCGTCAAGCAGCCTCTTTGCGCAAAAGAGCTCCCCATTTGGAACCAAAGGACCTGTAACTGCATCACACACCAATCCGCTGACAGTTTCGGCTAAAATCGATCAACCCGTGCTCAGTCAATCAGATCAGGCGGTTATTGCCATTGTGCTTGACTTTGCCGAGCACTGGCACGCCTGGCCCAGCGAATCACAGGATGTTCTGCCCGAAGACGTCGCTTCATTTGCTATCCGATCGACAATCGACCTCGAAGACCAACCTGCCTGGATCAAAGCGGTGGGTCCTGTGCAGTGGCCCACTCCAAAGCCCGCGCCCGTTCCCGATGTCATGAATCCCGGCAAGACAATCGAAGTGCCGGTCTATCAGGGTCATTCCATCGCATACATCCCGATTCTCATCGCAGATGATGCGCCCGCAGGCGAATATTCACTCACGGTCAGCGTCGGCTACCAGTCCTGCAACGAAACCATGTGCCTGCCACCCGACGACGCCACGGCGAGCGTTGCAGTCACGATCGTTGAAGGGGCAACCGCCGGCAGCACGACACCTTCAGATCCAGATTTTGCCAACTTTGACGCCTCAGCGTTTGCGACACTCGCCTCCAGCGGGTCCATGGGCAATCAAAGCACAGGAGCATCGGGCAGTGCAGCAGATATCGCACGCCCCACATTCTTCGGCTTCACCATGCCACGCGCCGAAGGACCGCTGGGTATCACACTCGTTGCGCTCCTCGCAGCAGTGGGCGGCTTTATCCTGAATCTCACCCCCTGCGTCCTGCCCGTCATCCCGATCAAAGTTCTCACGATCTCGCAACACGCCGGCTCACCCGGCAAGAGCATGTATCTCGGGCTCTGGATGGCGTTGGGTGTCGTTGCATTCTGGCTGGGCATCGGCATCCCGGTCGCCTTCATCAGCAAGATCACCGATCCCTCACAGATTTTCGGCGTGTGGTGGATCACCCTCGGAATTGGAATACTCATTGCCGCTATGGGCGTGGGCATCATGGGAGTATTCAACATCAAGCTGCCGCAGAAGGTGTACGCCGTCAATCCCAAGGCCGATACCGCCACCGGCTCGTTCCTCTTCGGTGTTATGACCGCCGTGCTGGGATTGCCATGTTTCGGCTTTGTCGCCGGTGCACTGCTTGCAGGTCTTGCCGCTCTTCCACCGCTCGTCGTAATGGCAATCTTCACTTCAATCGGTATCGGCATGGCTGCGCCCTATCTCATCCTTGCAGCCAAGCCCGCACTCGTTCAAAAGATCCCCCGCACCGGCCCCGCAAGCGAACTCGTCAAGCAGGTCATGGGACTGCTTCTTCTCTCGGCGTCTGCTTACTTCCTCGGCGCAGGTGTCATCGGCTGGCTCAGTGAGCACCCCAATATCGGAGCAAACGTCCCGTGGTGGGGCAAGGTCACGCACTGGTGGCTGGTTGCAATCTTTGCCCTCGCCTCCGGTGGCTGGCTTGCCATTCGCACATTCACCATTACCAGACGGTTCAGCTGCCGGGCTGTGTTTTCACTCATTGGCCTTCTGATCGCGGGTTCAGCGGTCCTCTTCGCGGCGGATCAAACCAATAAGGCAAAGCACAATTTCTGGCAGCCCTTCTCCCCCGATGCGCTCGCCGATGCACAAGAAACCGGTTCAGTCGTCGTTGTCGATTTCACCGCCGAGTGGTGCCTCAACTGCAAAGCGCTCAAGGCAACGGTTCTCAACCGCAACCCGGTCAAGGGTGAACTGCTCAAGCTCGACGTTACCCCCCTCGTTGCGGACCTGACGTCACAAAAGGCGCCCGGTTGGAAGAAGCTCCGCGATCTGGGGCAGACGGGCATTCCGCTGCTTGCGATTTATGGTCCGGGTCTTGATGAGCCCTGGCTGTCCAATGCTTACACGCCGAGCCAGGTGCTCGAAGCCCTCTCCCGCGCCCGAGGTGAAAAGGACGCAAGCTGATCCGATTCGCCTGTTCCAATCGGCGTAGCGGGTACGATTCGCCGCGCAAATGAACGCGCCCGCCAACACCGATC
>Ga0114931_10009381_pt1 | contig 11733 bp, 10 predicted proteins | sample 2SBtaG_FD_89579 | JGI IMG/M metagenome (GOLD analysis project Ga0114931, IMG submission 89579) | Deep subsurface microbial communities from Kolumbo volcano to uncover new lineages of life (NeLLi) - 2SBTROV14_V59a metaG | ecosystem: Environmental > Aquatic > Marine > Volcanic | place: Kolumbo...
CCCCGGCGGAGTTCACGCGCAGGAGAGACCCACCATGCGGGCACCGACGGCTCGGCCGCCGCGCGCGCCATCATCGATCTTCGACGACATCTCGGCGCGACCGCTGCCGGCGCGCTACGAGCTGCGTCTCGGCGAGCCGCTGGACGATCTGACGACCCCGGTGGCGGCGGCCTGCCGGGTCGCCGACCGCGAGAACGCGAACCTCGATCTCTATGCCCTTATGGGCGATCCCGACCTGCCGCCGCGCGGCGAGGCGATCGAGCGGCTGGACGGCATTTCCCACGCCAATCTGGTCAATCAGATCGCCGTCGGCCGGGTCGCCGGCGCCGGCGATCGCGGCCTCCATCAGGCGGTCGTCTACGAGCGCCCGCGCGGCGGCCCGCTGGCGCGCCCCGACCGAGTACCGACGCTCGACGAGGACGCCCTGCGCGTGCTGGTCATCGCGCCCTTGTGCGCGGCCTTGCGCGCGCTCCACAACCGTGGCGTCGTCCATCGCGGCGTCCGTCCCGATAATCTCTATTTTCTCGACGCGGTCGACGGACGGGTCGGGCTCGGCGATTGCATCATCGGCGTGCCCGGTCAGGCGCAGCCGCTGGCTTACGAGCCGATCGAGCGGGCATCGGCGCCGGCGCTCGGGCGCGGCATCGGCGGTCCCGAAGCCGATCTTTACGCCCTCGGCGTCACCGTGCTCGCGTTTCTCGGCGGCGCGCCACCGGGCCAGGGGCTGGACGACGTGGCGCTGCTGCGCGCCCGTCTCGATCGCGGCACCCAGGGCGCCCTGGTCGGCGGTCGCCGTTTCTCGCCGCGCCTCGATACCCTGGTGGGCGGACTGTTGGCCGATCAGATCGAGGCGCGATGGGGTCTCGACAACCTCGACGAGTGGCTCAAGGGCGAGCGCGTCGCCATCAACCTGTTCCTGCGCGCCGAGCGAGCCGAGAAGCCTTTCCGCTTCGATGGGCATGACTGCCACACCACCCGGACGGTGGCGGAGGCGTTCAATAGCAACCAGGCCGAGACCTTGCTAGAGCTGCGCAGCGAGCGCCTCGAGGGCTGGCTTTCGGGAGAACTCGACGAACCCGATCTCGCCGCCAACATCGCCGCCCGTCGCCGATCGATGAGCACCAGCCGCGGCCTGCGCGCCTATCCGCCCGACGAGCTGATCGCCCGGGTATGCATCGATCTCGATCCTTCCGGGCCGATCCGCTATCGCGGCATGACCGTCACCTTCGACGGGATCGGCCCCTTGCTCGCGGCCGCCGTCGCCACCGGCGACGAGGCCCTGGCCAACACATTGGCGGCGATGATCTCCGCCGGTCTGCCGATCGCCTGGATCGAGGCCCTGCCCGAGCGCCGCAAACACCTGGTCCATCGCGTCGCCCAATACATCCGGCTACAACGCTATCTCGCCCATCCGGCGCTGGGCTTCGGCATCGAACGCTGTCTCTACGATCTCAATCCCGGCCTGCGCTGCTTCTCGCCTTTGGTCGCGGCGGCGCGGAGCCACACACCCAAGACGTTGCTGAGGGCGCTCGACAAGGGCGAGGGCAAGGGCGGCGACTGGATCGATCCCCATGTCGCCGGCTTTATCGCCGCGGCGCTCCACCCCAAGGCCGAGGCCACCCTGGCGGAAACGCCGCAACCGGGTCGGCCGCGGTCGGTGCGGGCCATGACCGGATTGGTGCTCCACGCCGTGGCCCAAAAGGCGACCCGCGCCGGCCCCTTGCCCAATCTCGCCCGGGCTATGCGCGAACCGCTGGTCGCGATCATCAAGGGGCTGCATGGTCGTAGTAGGCGAAAGGGCATGACTACCGCTCTCGACGATGCCATCGCCCGTGGCGATCTGCCGGCGATGTTGGCCCTGCTCGGCGACCGCCGGACGCGAACCCGGGACCGCCGGGCCTACGCCGACGCGGTCATCCAATATGCCCGCTTGTCGACGGCGATCGACCGCGTGCGCCGGGGCGGACGCCGGCGCCGGCAAAGGGCGGCGGTGATCGGCCATCGGCTGGCGGCGCGGATCGCTTATCTGGCGCTGGGCATTACCGTCGCGGCGGTCACCGTGGGGTATGTGGTTTGAGCCGCGGTGGTCGCGCCCCGGCGCCGCCCCGGCGTCAACGCAAACGGCCCCCGCCCCGGCGCGGCGGCCCCAGCGCCTGGACCCTGCTGCTGTTCTTCATGGCCAGCATCGTCGCCGCCGCGGCCGCCTTCCCGACCTTCCTGATCTTGGCCGTCGGGCTGATGCCAGCGGCGGTCGCCAGCCTGATCGACCATTCGCGGGAACGCGACCTGTCGGGCTGCATCCTGGCCGCCAATCTGAGCGGCCTGACGCCCTCGCTGGTTAAGCTGTGGTGGGGCGGCAACGGTCTCGATCAGGCGCTGGCGCTGCTGTCCGACGTCTTCGTCTGGCTGATGGCGATCGGATCGGCGGCGCTCGGCTGGGTTCTGGTGTTCCTGATCCCGCCGCTGATCGAGGTTCTCCTGATCGCCGTGGCCAACCAGAAACTGCGGCGGCTGCGGGCGCGGCAGAAGCACCTGATCGAGGAATGGGGCGAGGAGATCGCCTACCCCGGTGGCCTTCCCGAAAGCGAGAAGACGCCGGCGAGGGCGCCCGTCGCTTGAACGCCGTTGTCTAGGCCATTTTCCGGTCACCTTTACGCGGTAAAGGCGAGCCGCGTTCAATCGCCACGCAGGCTCCCGCCGCACGAGCGGCGGCCCGCGCTTGCGGGCTGACGCAATCCGGGCGCGGTTCCACCTATTCGGAGTGCGCTCTAGGCGGTCGCGGGGCGGGCGCCGGCCATCGCCCGGATCGCCTTCTCGACCTTTTCCATCGCCCGCGCCTCGATCTGGCGCACGCGCTCGCGCGAGACCCCGTAGACCTCGCTCAATTCGGCCAAGGTCTTGGGGTCGTCGGCCAATTTGCGGGCGTGGAAGATGCGTCGTTCGCGCTCGTTGAGCCGCTCCATGGCACGGGCCAGAAGGGCGCGGCGCTGGTCGAGTTCCTCGCGGTCGGCATAGGCGCTTTCCTGGTCGATGGTGGTATCGACCAGCCAGTCCTGCCACTCGCCGCCACCGCCGTCATCGCCGCCGACCGGCGCGTTGAGCGACTGGTCGCCGCCGGCGAGGCGGCGGTTCATCGAGATGACGTCGGCTTCCGGAACGTCGAGCCGGTGGGCGATCTCGGCCACCGTCTCGGGCGGCATGTCGCCGTCCTCGAGCCGCGCGAGACGGCCCTTGAGCCGGCGCAGATTGAAGAACAGCTTCTTTTGCGCCGCCGTGGTACCCATCTTGACCAGCGACCAGGAGTGCAGGATGTATTCCTGGATCGAGGCCCGGATCCACCACATGGCATAGGTCGCCAAGCGGAAGCCGCGTTCGGGATCGAAGCGCTTGACCGCCTGCATCATGCCGATATTGCCTTCGGAAATCAGCTCGCCGACCGGCAATCCGTAGCCGCGATAGCCCATGGCGATCTTGGCCACCAGACGCAAATGGCTGGTGACCAGGCGATGCGCCGCGACCGTGTCGCCGCGTTCGCGCCAGCTTCGGGCCAGGGCGATTTCTTCCTCGGGCTTCAGCATCGGAAAGCCGCGAACCCGGTCGAGATAGCGTGAGAGCCCGTCCTCGGATGCGACCGAGGGCAAGGAAAGTTTGGTCATCGATACCGATGTCCCTTTAGTTGTCGGAGTTGGCGGCGGACCGCCTGCTACCGGTCCGCGCGAAACCGGCCACGCCTGTCGGCTCGACATCGCCGAAGCCGCTTCTCGGGGCCAGATTAGGATATTTCCAATAAGTTGTTTAATATAAGGTTTCGAGCCTCGATGTCAAGGAATCCCACAACAATAATCCGGTTATCCGCCGAGCGCGCCTTGGTGCAAGGCCGCGATCAGGGCCGCCAGGTCGGCGGGGACGGCGCGGGCGAAGCTCAGCCGCCGGCCGCCGACTGGATGGATGAAGGAGAGAGATCCGGCGTGCAGGGCCTGGCGCGGAAAGGCCGCCATCGCCCGCGTCAGGGGATCGTCCGCCGTCGTCGGCCGCCGCCGGCCATAGACCGGATCGCCGACCAACGGGTGACCGCGATGGGCGAGATGAACCCGAATCTGGTGGGTGCGCCCGGTGGCGAGGCGGCAGTCGATCAGGCTGGCCGTCTCGGCGAAGCGCTCGATCACCCGGTAGCGGGTGAGCGCCGGTCGCCCACCCTGGCGCAGCACCGCCATTTTCTTGCGATTGGCCGGACCGCGGCCGATGTTGCCGGTGATCTCGCCGACGGCGGGGCGGGGGACACCGCGCACCACGGCGACATAGCCCCGGCTCAAGGACCGATCGGCGAACTGGGCCGCCAGCGCGCGGTGGGCGCGATCGGTCTTGGCCGCCACCAACAGGCCGCTGGTGTCCTTGTCGAGGCGATGGACGATCCCCGGCCGTAGTACCCCGCCGATGCCCGAAAGACTGTCGCCGCAATGGCTGATCAGGGCGTTGACCAGGGTTCGATCGGGATTGCCGGGGGCCGGGTGGACGACGAGGCCGGCCGGCTTGTCGATAACGATCAATTCCCCGTCCTCATAGACCACATCGATAGCGATCGCCTGGGCACGGGGGCGGGCCGCGATCGGCGGCGGTACGGCGAGGACGAAGCGCTGACCCGGTTTGACCCGAAAGGATGGGTCGGTTATCGTCGCGCCACCGGCCTCGCCGAGCGCGCCGGCCACGATCAACGCCTTGATCCGGCTGCGCGACAGGTCGCCGAGGGCCTCGGCCAACAGCTTGTCGATCCGGGCGCCGGCGCTCTCGGCGTCGATCTCCAGTTCTCGGAAGATATGGTGGTTTTCGGCCATGGCCCAAGACTTGACGCAAAGCGCGCGGTTTCTCAAGGCCATCGTCATCGTGCTCGGCGTGTTGATCGTCGCCGCTGGCGCGGTGCTGGTGAGTGAACTGGTCCGCCGCATGGGTGGCGGGAGCGAGGTCGCGACCGCGCCGCCGGCGGGCGATTTCGCCGATGCCAGCGTCGCCTTGCCGCCGGGGGCGCGGGTCCTCGCCATGACCGGCAACGGAAATGTGCTCTCGTTGCTTGTAGAGGCCGGTAACAAGGGCCAAATAATCGTTGCCGTCGATCGTCGCGACGGAACCATCCTCGGCACCATCACGCTCGCGCCGGCACCCAACGAGGGGGAGTAACCGTTCATGCCCATCAAACGCCTGGCCATCGTCGTGGTGATCCTCGCCGCGGCGGCCGCGGTCGCATACCGCTATCCGCCGTTATCGTCGCCGCCAACGGACAGCGGCGATCTCGTGCTTTATGGCAATATCGACATTCGCCAGGCCGACCTCGCCTTCAACAGCGACGGCCGCATCGACACGATGGTCGTCGACGAGGGCGACGCGGTGAGCAAGGGCCAGCTTCTGGCGACCCTCGAATCGAGCCGTTACGAGGCCGCCGCCGCCGCCGCCCGGGCCCAGGTCGCGAGCCAGAAGGCGATCCTCGACCGCCTGCTCGCCGGCAGCCGCCCCGAGGAGATCGCCATGGCCCGGGCCGATGTCAAGGCGCTCGAAGCGGAACGGCACAACGCCGAGACCACCCTCAAGCGGGTCGAGAAGCTGGCGATCGACCGCTTCGCGCCGCTGCAGCGGCTCGACGATACCCGGACCGCGCTCAAATCGGCGACGGCCCGGCTCGACGCCGCCAAGCAGGAGCTGGAACTGGCCGTGAAGGGACCGCGCGCGGAAGACATCGCCGAGGCCCGGGCGCAACTCAAGAACGCCGAGGCGGAGCTCGACCTGGCCCAACAACGGCTCAAGGACACCCAGCTCTACGCCAAGGACAACGGGGTCGTGCTGACCCGCATCCTCGAGCCCGGCGCCGTCGTTCTAGCGCATACCCCGGCCTATACCATCAGCATCGCCAATCCGCTGTGGGCCAGGACCTATGTCGCCGAACCCGATCTCGGCCATGTCCATCCCGGCATGAAAGCGGTGATCACCACCGACAGCCAGGCCGGCAAGACCTATGACGGCTGGGTCGGCTTCATCTCGCCGGTGGCCGAGTTCACCCCCAAGACGGTCGAGACCACCGAGCTTCGCACCAGCCTGGTTTATCGTCTGCGGGTCTATGTCACCGCCCCCGATCGCGGCCTGCGCCAAGGGATGCCGGTGACGATCAAGCTGGTCACCAAAAAAGACGCCGCCGCCGCGTCCGACGACGGGTGAGCGGCTCCGGTCCATCCGGGGACGCGCCGTTGGCCGAACCGGTCGTCGTCCTCGACGGCGTGGTCAAGCGTTTCACCACCGGCCAACGGACGGTGACCGCGCTCGACGGCCTGACCGCCGCCCTGCGCCCGGGGCAAGTGACCGGTCTGGTCGGCCCCGACGGCGCCGGCAAGACGACCCTGATGCGCCTGATCGCCGGCATCATGCGGCCCGACGCCGGCCGTCTCCGGGTCCTCGGCCTCGATAGCGTCGCCGAAGCCGCCGCGATCCAGACCAAGCTCGGCTACATGCCGCAGCGTTTCGGGCTCTACGAGGACCTGACCGTAAGCGAGAACCTGGGTCTCTACGCCGACCTCCACGGCGTGGTCGGCGCGGCTCGGCGGCAACGTTTCGAGCGCCTGTTGCACTTCACCGGTCTCGATCCTTTCCAGAAACGTCTGGCCGGGCGTTTGTCGGGCGGCATGAAGCAGAAGCTGGGTCTGGCCTGCACTTTGGTTCATCCGCCCGAGCTGCTGCTGCTCGACGAGCCCAGCGTCGGCGTCGATCCGGTCTCGCGGCGCGAACTGTGGGAGATCGTCCGAGCCCTGGTCGGCGAGGGCATGAGCGTGTTGTGGAGCACCGCCTATCTCGACGAGGCCGAGCGCTGTGGCGAGGTGCTGCTCTTGTCCGAGGGCCGCCTGCTCGATGCCGGCGATCCGGCCGTGTTCACCAAGCGGCTCGCCGGCCGGGCCATCGCTCTCAAGGTCCCCGAAGGCGAGCGCCGGGCGCGCCTGCGCGCGGTTCGACAACGGCCTGGCGTGATCGACGCCGGGATCCGGGGCCACGACATTAGGCTTCTTCTGGCCGCCGGCGTCGCCCCCGACGGCTTCGCCGATCTCGGCGAGACACGCGTCGTCGAACCCAATTTCGAGGATGCCTTCATCGATCTGTTGGGGGCCAACGCGGCGTCGCCGGCGCCATCCGGTAGCGTCCTCGCCGCCACGCCCGAGGTGGCGCCCCGCGACGGCGGCGGCGACGACGCGGTGATCTCGGTCAGTGGGCTGGTCCGCGCGTTTGGCGATTTCCGGGCCGTCGACGGGATCGATTTCAGCGTCCGCCGGGGCGTAATCTTCGGTCTTCTCGGACCCAACGGGGCCGGCAAATCGACCACCTTCAAGATGCTCTGCGGGCTGTTGCCGCCGACCGACGGCCGCGCCCTGGTGCTGGGCATCGACCTCCGCCACGCCGCCGCCGTCGCCCGTGGGCGGATCGGCTACATGGCGCAAAAGTTTTCGCTCTACGGCACCATGACCGTGGACCAGAACGTGAATTTCTTCGCCAGCGCCTACGGCCTCGCCGGGACCGCCAAGCGGGCGCGGACCGACTGGGCGCTCGACGAGTTCGGCTTGCGCGCGTTTTCCCAGGTCGACGCCGGCGATATTCCGCTCGGCCACAAGCAGCGCCTGGCGCTGGCCTGCGCCATCATGCACCAGCCCGGGGTGCTGTTCCTCGACGAGCCGACCTCCGGCGTCGATCCCTTGGCGCGGCGCGAATTCTGGAGCCGCATCACCGCCATGGCCGAGGCCGGCGTGACCATCATGGTGACCACCCATTTCATGGACGAGGCCGAATATTGCGACCGTATCGCCATCGTCTATCGCGGCCGGCTGATCGCCACCGGCTCGCCCGACGCGCTCAAGGCCGAGCACGCGACGCCCGAGCGGCCATCGCCGACCCTCGACGACGCCTTCGTCGACCTGATCGCCAGCTATGACCAGGGGAAAGCGGCATGAGCGCGGCGGGATCGCGGCTGCTGCGGCTGCGCGGGCTGGTGCGCAAGGAGACGCTCCAGATTCTGCGCGACCCGAGCAGCATCTCGATCGCCTTCGTGCTGCCGGTGGTGCTGTTGCTGCTATTCGGCTACGGGGTCTCGCTCGACGCCAAGCACATGCCGCTGGCGCTGGTGGTCGAGGCGCCGGCCAACGAGGCCGCCAGCTTCGCCGCCTCGCTGGTCAACTCGCGCTATCTGGCGCCGGTGACGGTGCCCGACCGGCGCCACGCCGAGGCCCTGTTGCGCGACGGAACGGTCGACGGCATCGTCGTCCTGCGCGCCGATTTCGGACGCCGGCTGTGGGATCCCACGGGCGCGCCGATCCAGGTCATCGTCAACGGCACCGACGCCAACAGCGCCCGCATTCTCGACGGCTACATACGCGGCGCCTGGTTCGCATGGCTCGAACAGGTCGCCTTGGATCGGGGCATCGCCCTGCAAGCGCCGGTGGTCGCCGAGCAGCGGGTCTGGTTCAACGCCGCGCTGCGCAGCCGCGACTTTCTGGTTCCCGGGCTGATCGCCATCATCATGACCCTGATCGGCACCCTGTTGACGGCCCTGGTGGTGGCCCGCGAATGGGAGCGCGGCACGATGGAGGCGCTGATGGTGACCCCGGTGCGCGCCGGCGAATTGATGATCGGCAAGCTGATCCCCTATTTCGTCCTCGGCATGGGCGGCATGGCGGTTTCGGCGGCCATGGGGGTGTGGGTGTTCGGGGTTCCGTTCCGGGGCTCGGTCTGGGTGCTGGCCGCTGTCTCGGCGCTGTTCCTGCTCGGCGCGCTGGGCATGGGGCTCCTGATCTCGACGGTCGCCCGCAACCAATTCGTCGCCGGTCAGATCGCCATCATCGTCGCCTTCCTGCCGGCCTTCATCCTGTCGGGTTTCTTGTTCGACATCGCCAGCATGCCGCCGCTGGTGGCCAACATTACCCATATCATCCCGGCCCGCTATCTGGTGTCGTCGCTGCAGAGCCTGTTCCTGGCCGGCACGGTGTGGCCGGTGGTGACGACCGACGCCGCCGTTCTCGCCCTGATGGCGCTGATCTTCCTCGGCCTCACCCGGCGCAAGACGCGCAAGCTCCTGGACTAGACGGACCATGTGGGGACGCATCCGCGCGCTGATCGGCAAGGAGTTCCTGGCCGTCTGGAAGGACAAGAAAAGCCGCGCCGTGATCATCGGCCCGCCGATCATCCAGTTGCTGGTGTTCGGCTACGCCGCCACCTTCGACGTCAACCACGTGGCGACGGCGATCTATAACGAGGACGCCGGCGTCCTGGGGCGCGACTTCGTGGCCCGTTTCGAGGGTTCGCCCGCCTTCACCGTGGTCGAGCATATCGATCACGACCGCGACATCGCCGAGGCCATCGACCCCAAGACGGTCGCCCTGGTGGTCCATGTCGCCGAGACCTTTTCGGCCGATCTCATCGCCGGGCGTCCGGCCAAGGTGCAGTTTGTCGTCGACGGCCGCTCGTCGAACACCGCCCTGATCGTGCTCGGCTACGCCAACCGGATCGTCGCCACCTTCAACCGCGACTGGGCCATCGCCAACGGCCGACCATTGCCGCCGGCGAGTCTGGTGGCCCGGGCCTGGTTCAACACCACCCTCGACAGTCAGTGGTTCTTCGTGCCCGGAATCGTCGCGTTGCTCACCCTGGTGGTGACGATGGTGGTCACCGCGCTTTCGGTCGCTCGCGAACGCGAGATGGGAACCTTCGAGCAGCTTCTGGTGACGCCGCTGCGGCCGACCGAGATTTTGATCGGCAAGTCGGTGCCGGCGCTGGTCATCGGCCTGGTCGAGGGCGGCGCGATCATCGCCGTCGGGGTGTTCTGGTTCGGCGTTCCGCTGCGCGGCGACCTCGGGCTTCTCTATGCCGGGCTGGCGCTTTATCTGCTCGCCGTGACCGGGGTCGGGCTGATGATCTCGTCGATCTCGCGAACCCAGCAGCAGGCCATCCTCGGCGCCTTCCTGTTCGTCGTCCCGGCGATCATCCTGTCGGGCTTCGCCACCCCGATCGCCAACATGCCGGTGCTGATCCAGGACCTCACCCTGATCGACCCGATGCGCTACTTCCTGATCATCGTGCGCGGCATTTTCCTGGAAGACCCGCCGGCCGCGCGCATTCATGCCCAGCTCTGGCCGATGGCGGTGATCGCGCTGGCCACCCTCGTCGGCGCCGGCTGGCTGTTCCGCCACCGCCTAAGCTGAGGCCGAGGCCAGGTACGCGGCCAGGAGGGCGGCGTCGTCCTCGGGTCGCGAGGGAGTGACGGCGACGCCCGAGCCGAGCTCGAACCCGGCCGGCCGGCCGCGCCGGGGCACGATCCCGAGCCACCAATGGAGCGCCGGCGCGGCGGCGTGTCCCCGGGGCGCGTCGTTGACGACCAGATTGTACTCGGGGTCGTCGAGACGATGGCGGTAGGCGGCCAGCAGGCGGCCGAGGAGGGCCGCCAATCCCTTGATCTCGTCCGGGGCGATCGCGGCGAAACGCGCCTGGTGGCGGCGCGGCGCGAGCCACAGTTCGAACGGCGCGGCCGGGGCGAAGGGAACCCAGGCGACGAAGCCGCCGGCGTCGGCGACCAGGCGCGCGCCCGCCGCGCGCTCTTGGGCGATCCGCGCGCAGACCAGGCATTGGCCTTCGCGGCGGTAATGGCGGCGGGCGGCGGCGGCGCGCGCGCGGACCGCCGGCGGCACCGCCGTCATGGCGACGAGCTGGCTGTGCGGATGGCCGAGCGAGGCGCCGGCCTCGGCGCCGTGGTTGCGAAAGACGATCACCGACTTGACACCCGGCGCCGCCAGCGCGGCGGCGGCGCGGTCGCGCCAAGTGGCGATCACGGCGGCGACCGCCTCGGGCGGCAGGGTCGCGAGATCGCCGTGGTGGTCGGGATGCTCGATGATCACCTCGTGGCGGCCGCGCCCGGGGCGGCGCGTGAACGGCCCCTCGCGCGCGACGCGCCCGCCGGCGGTCGGCGTCAGCAGGGGATATTTGTTGGCCACCACCCGGGTCCGCCATCCCGGCGGCGTCGGGCCCGGCGTCTCGGCCAGGATCGGCGGCAGGGCGGCCTCGTTGCCGGGGCAGAAGGGGCAGCCGGCCGCATCGCCGCCGGGCCGATGCGGGCGCCGGGCGCGATCGGGGGCGACGATGGTCTGGCGGCCACAAGACCGGTCGCGACGGAGCTCGCTCACCCGCCGCCGCCGTCTCGCAGACGGAAGCTGACCTCGAAACCGGCGAACAGGTCGAGATACTGTTCCATCAGCCGGGACATGAGGAATTTCTCGCGCACGGTTTCGCGCGCCCGGGCGCCGAGCTTTTTGCGCAAGCCGGGGTTTTCGACCAGATCTACGATCCGCCGCGCCGCCTCCTCGATGGTCGAGACCAGGAAGCCGTTGACCCCGTCCTCGATCTGATGGGGGATGCCGCCGACCCGGCCGCCGATCACCGGGGTCCCTTTCCACATCGCCTCGGTGACGGTCAGGCCGAAGCCCTCGCGCAAGGATTTCTGCAAGACCACCGCCGAGCGCCGCTGGAGCGCGTTGACCAGGGCGGTGTCCTGATGCGAGAGAATGATCACGTCGTCGTGGCCGCAGGCGCAGAGGTCGCTGAACACCGCTTGGCCCTCGGGGTCGTCGGTGGCGACATTACCCAAGAGCACCAGCACGGCGTCGATTTCGCGGCGCGCGATCAGGAACGCCTCGATCACCCCCTTGGGGTCCTTCCAGCGGTCGA
>Ga0114931_10009382_pt1 | contig 11733 bp, 10 predicted proteins | sample 2SBtaG_FD_89579 | JGI IMG/M metagenome (GOLD analysis project Ga0114931, IMG submission 89579) | Deep subsurface microbial communities from Kolumbo volcano to uncover new lineages of life (NeLLi) - 2SBTROV14_V59a metaG | ecosystem: Environmental > Aquatic > Marine > Volcanic | place: Kolumbo...
CCGGCGGGCGGGCTGGGCATCGGCATCGACCGGCTGGTGATGCTGCTGACCAATGCCCAATCGATTCGCGACGTGATATTGTTTCCACTGTTGAAAAGCAAGAAGTGAGATACAAGAAGGCCGATGCCGAAATTTTCACATCTTCCTTCTGACATCACACATCTCACATTCCCCCCCACGGATGGGCGTTATGTACAAACTGCTGCTCTGCTGGCGTTATCTTCGCACGCGCTACATCGCGCTGGTGTGCATTGTGAGCGTCACGCTGGGCGTGGCGACGATGATTGTCGTCAACAGCGTGATGGCCGGTTTTACGACCGAAATGCAGCAGCGGCTCAACGGCATGTTGGGGGATCTGGTCTTCGAGAGCCGCTCGATGGACGGCGTGAGCGACGCCCGCGCCCACATGGCCAAGATTCGGCAGATCGCCGGCGAAGCGATTGCCGGCATGTCGCCGACCGTGACGGTGCCGTCGCCGCTGTACATCGATGTTTTTGGACCGAACCATCAGCCGCAGGCACTGACGCAGCAGGTCACGTTGGTCGGCATCGACGAAACGACCTATGCCCACGTGAGCGATTTCGGCACCTACCTGCAACATCCCAAGAATCGCCAGCAACTGAGTTTTCACCTGCAAGAGAGCGGCTACGACGTATTCGATCATCAGGTCTCTGAGCGGGATCGACTGAAACCTCGTTCGCAGATGGAGCACGCCGGTTGGGCTTACCGACGGCGTAAGGCCATGTTGCAAAAAATGAAGGTCGCCAATCAGCGACAGCAGCGATTGGCCAACTCGCTGAAGCAATCGCGCCGGCAAACCGGTTTACAAGACCCCTTTGCCGCGGCAGCGGCACGCAACGGCGAAGCGGAAGGTCGGGACTTTGACCCGGCCGTGGAGCAACACGTGGGCATCGTGCTGGGCATTGGCATCTGTAGCTATCGCATGCCGGACGGCACGGACCAGTTTATCGCCCTGCCCGGCGACGATGTGCGGGTGAGCTTTCCCAAGGCCTCGTTGCCGCCCGAGGCCATTAGCGAGCGCTATACGGTGGTCGATCTCTATGAAAGCAAGATGAGCGAATACGATACGAATTTTGTGTTCGTGCCGCTTCGCGACCTACAGCAAAGCCGCGGCATGATCGATCCGGAAACGGGCGTCGGCAAGTTTACATCGATACAGATCAAGCTCCGTCCGGGCGCCGATGCGAATCAGATTCGCGATCGGCTGCGCAGACACTTTCCGGCACAACTGTATATGATCAGCACGTGGCGCGATAAGCAGGGCCCGCTGTTGGCGGCGGTGGATATGGAAACGGCCGTCTTGAATGTGTTGCTGTTCATGATTATTGCCGTGGCCGGTTTTGGCATCCTGGCCATCTTCACGATGATCGTGGTCGAAAAGACGCGAGATATCGGCATTCTCAAATCGCTGGGGGCCTCGGGACGAGGCGTGATGGGTATTTTCCTCGGCTACGGGTTGAGTCTGGGCGTGGTGGGGGCGGGCGCGGGTTTGACGTTGGGACTGTTGTTTGTCAAGCACATCAATGAAATTGCCGATCTGCTGGGCCGCATCACCGGTCAACCGGTCTTCGATCCGTCGGTGTATTATTTTTATAAAATTCCCACGCTCGTGGATCCGTGGACGGTCGCGTGGGTTTGCGCGGGCGCTGTTGCAATTGCCGTGCTGGCCAGCGTATTGCCCGCCCGTCGTGCGGCACGACTCCATCCCGTGAAGGCGTTGCGTTATGAGTAACTTGTCTTCGGAACTTCCTGCTGCCGCACCCTGGATCGCGTCGCACCGCGTTGAGCGCACCCCCTCTGCCGTCTTGCAACCAACACGCGAGCCCGCCGGCCGCGCCGAACACTTGCTCACGCGCGATTTGTTTAAGAGCTACCGCAAGGGACCGCTGGGTATTCCTGTGCTGCAAGGCATCAACCTGACGGTATACAAGGGCGAGTTCCTGTCGATCATGGGCCAAAGCGGCAGCGGCAAAAGCACGCTACTGCATCTGTTGGGAACGCTGGATCAACCCGACGCCGGCGAAGTGTTGCTCGACGGCCATCGGATTGACAATCTGCCCCACGCCAGCCGCGATCTGTTGCGCAATCGGCACTTCGGCATGATCTTTCAATCCTATCACTTGCTGCCCGAGCTCACGGCGCTGGAAAATGTGCTGGCTTCGGCGTTGATTTCCGAAGGAGTGTTTGGCTACTGGCTGCGGCGGAATCAGCATCGGCGGCGGGCGCTGGAGCTTTTGGAGCTGGTGGGACTCAAGCAGCGCGCGAAGCATAAACCGCGCGAACTTTCCGGCGGCGAAATGCAGCGCGCCGCCATCGCCCGGGCCTTGCTGGCCAAGCCGGAAGTTTTGTTTGCCGACGAACCGACTGGAAATCTGGATCGTTCGACGGGCGAACAAATCATGCACATGTTGCGAGAGTTGAACCACCAGCAGAACCTCACTATAGTCATGGTGACGCATGACCCGTGGATCGCCGAGCAGGCGGATCGCGTGGTTCAATTGGTGGAAGGACGCATCCGCTCGGCGTAGCATCTAGCGAACCGGCGATGCTTGGTTCCCGTCCTGGGGAATGATCCGCGTATTATTTTCTCGCTCTCGAGGGATTTCGGTTTCATGTCGCGACAGATTTATATCAACGGCAAACTCTATCCGCAGCAACAGGCGACCATCAGCGTCTTCGACCATGGGCTGCTGTACGGCGATGGCGTGTTCGAGGGGCTGCGCAGCTATGACGGCAACGTGTTTCGGCTCGCCGAGCATGTGATCCGCTTGTACGAATCGGCTCAGGCCATCGACCTGAAAATTCCTCTGTCCCAAGAGGAGATGTGCGGGGCAATCAACCATACCGTAAAAATTAACGGCATCGACGACGGCTACATTCGCGCGGTGGTCACCCGCGGCGCCGGCACGTTGGGGCTCGATCCCAACAAGTGCAGCAACCCGCAGGTGATTATCATTGCTGACTCGATCGAACTTTATCCGCAAGAATTGTACGACCATGGGCTGAAGGTAATCACCTCGACGGTTTGTCGCAATCACCCGGCGGCGCTCGACCCGCGCATCAAATCGCTGAATTACCTGAACAACATCCTGGCCAAAATCGAGGGGCTCCAGGCCGGTTGCATCGAAACGCTGATGCTCAACTACCAGGGCGAAGTGGCCGAATGTACCGGCGACAATATATTTATCGTCAGGCAGGCGGAACTCTACACGCCGCCGTTAAGTGCGGGCATTCTCGCGGGCATCACGCGTCAGGCCGTGATCGAACTGGCCCAAGCATCGGGAATTGCCGTACATGAACAGCCGCTCTCGCAGCAGGACGTCTATGCCGCTGACGAGTGTTTCCTGACCGGTACGGCGGCCGAGGTGATCTCGGTCGTTCAGGTCGACGACCGCACGATCGGCGCCGGCAAGCCGGGGCCCATGACACTGAAGCTCAAAGAGCAATTTCACGCAATGGCACGGGCCCAATAAAGACGCGGATACGGCCGACCGCCACCAAATGGAACAGCAACGGGCAATTTCGCGCGTTTTCTCTTTCGCCGAAAGATTTCAAGCAGCGCGCGCGGCAGGACCTGATTCATGGGGCATTGGAATCCGTCCGAAAGGCGTACGGAGTCGGTAGTACCTGTGGCCGCAGGTGTAACAACGGGCACACACCAGCCACAGCCGCAGAACCAGCGTGAGCCTGGCGTTGCCCCGACGACTTTGAAAGACTTTGGTGCAGCCGCAATGCGGGCATTTCGACTGGCCTTGGGCCATGAGAACTCTCCGCGAAAAAAGCATTTGCTAAAGGCAAACCAATGGCTGGCCGCCTCTCTGCTAAACTTTTTTCGTCAAGTCGAGGAGTCATCGCCTACTCGACCTGCGGCGCGCGCTACATCGGGCATCGCGGGTATAATGCCAACCAGCAGGACGATCGGCTCGACCCGCACGACTGGTGAGCATTTTCAGCCAATACGGGGGGGGTTAGCGCGATTGGCCGCGGACGACGTTCTTGTCGGAACGGGCGGCGAGGAAGTCCTTGTTGTCAACTTTTTCGAAGCTGGCCAGATAGCGACGGGCTTTTTCGAGCCGGCCGCGGTCCTCGCGCGAGAGTCGCCAGGAGAAAAGATGCGTCGCCCGCAGCGACGTGGAGTCTTCGTCAAGCGTGCGGTGAATTTCCACCGGCACCACGCCATGCTCCTCGAGCGCTGCGTTAAGCTTCAGCCGTGGACCAGGAGGCGGGGCGCCGTATAGCATCGTGTTCAGACGCGTAAACCAATCGGTGAATTCGCGGTATCGTGCCAGCGCTTCGGCGTTTTCCGCCGGGATCGTGGCAACGGTGTAGTTCCACGGGTCACTCGTCAAACGAAGCGCTCCGGTATCTTCGTCAAAGGTTTCTTGAAATTCGGGCTGGGCGGCGAATTTCAACAGCGGGTTGTCCTGCTCAGCCGCCCAACGATTCAGTTTTTTCATCAGTCCCGCAATCCGATCCGTCGACAACTCGGTGCGTTTTTTCGAATCCAGATCGAGTAAGATGAACTGACCGGGATGCGACGACGTCGGCGGACGGAAGACGATAATCTGAGCCGGCTGGTCAACAAAGTCATAGACCGTACCCGATTCGAACAGCGTGACCGTGTGGCTGATCGGCTCCTCTTGTTCGTCGGCGTAAACGTTGGTTTCGATGCGCAACTCCTGAGCGCCGGCCCACAACGGCAGGAGACCCAACATCCACAGAGCCGTGAAAACGTGTAGGGCAAATGGCTTGGAGAACATGGCATTGCTTCCGTGGCAGGTCGAATCTAGGAAAGGACGGGGAGCAGAGGATACGCTGCGCCCGCTGACGTGTAAACGTCGGTTGAGAGCTAGCCAACGTGCTAGCTGTGGCCCCCCACGGGACGCTAATCGTCGACACGCCAGTCGTCGAGGTGGATTTCCACCGATGTGCGGCCGCGGAAATGGTTGAGAACCGGTCGAAAAGCAATCGACATCGGGCCGTCCACCCGGGTGAGCGCCTCGTGCCATTCGCCGCCGCCAAACGCCACGGCACGCATTTTCACACCGTGCTGGTCGAACGTCATCGACAAATGCCGACCGGTGTTGCCGATGCGCTTCGGCTCGCCGGCCAAACGCACTTCGCTGGCACAAAGCACCGGCCGCAAGTTGCCATGGCCGAACGGAGCGAGACTCTCGATCTGCTCGACCGTCTGGCGAGTGAGCATCTGCAACGAGGCTTCCGCATCGACCAACAGCTCCGCGGTGCGTTCTTCCTGCGAGATGCGCTCCGCGGCAATGCGGCAGAAGGCTTCGCGAAAGGCGTCGACGTTGGCCGCCTGAATTTTCAAACCGGCCGCCGCGGCATGTCCGCCGCAGCTTTCCAGCAGAGCGGCGCACTCGGCGAGGGCGTCGTGCAGATTGAATCCCGGCACGCTGCGCGCGGAACCGATGCCCGGCTTCACGCCCAACGGATCAGCGGCGATCAGCACCACCGGGCGATGATATTTTTCCGCCAACCGACCGGCCACGATGCCAATGACGCCCGGATGCCATTGGTGGTCGACCAGCACCAAAGCCGCGTCTTTTTCCGGATCGTAAGACGCTTGGACCTGTTTGGTCGCGCTGCGGGCGATGCTGCGATCCAGGCTTTGCCGCTGCAGGTTCAACTCATCCATGTACTGGGCGATGGTGTCGGCCCGTTGTTCACTCTCGGTGGTCAGCAGTTCGATGGCAAGTTCCGCCTGACCAAGCCGACCGGCGGCATTGAGCCTCGGCGCCAGGATGAAGCCGATGTCCTCGCCTTCCAACCGCGGTTTCTGGTCGAGCTTGGCCCTGTGCATCAAAGCGGCCAGCCCCACGGTCGGCTGGGACTTTAAGCTATCCAAACCGTAACGCACGAGGATGCGATTCTCGTCGATCAACGGCACGACGTCGGCCACCGTGCCGATCGCGGCCAGTCCCACGGCTTGCAGCAAAAAGGCGCGCAGCCGCTCGGTCACTCGTTGGCCCTCGCTGGCGCACTGGCAAATGGCCCAGGCCAGCTTCAGCGCCACCGCGGCGCCGCAAAGCCCCGGGAACGGATAGTTCGTGCCCGGCAGATCAGGATGGACCAGGGCCGCGGCCTGAGGCAGCGTGGCGGCCATTTGGTGATGGTCGGTAATGACCAGCGTCAGACCCAGTTCATGGGCCAATTGGGCTTCGGCCACGCTGGCGATGCCACAATCGACGGTCACTACCAATTGCGTGCCCTGCGCGACCAGTTTCCGCAGGGCGCCGGCGTTGAGACTATACCCCTCGTCGACACGGTGCGGTACGTAGAAATCGACCTCCGCGCGTAACAATCGCAGGCAGCGCAACAAGATCGCGGTGGCCGTCATACCGTCGGCGTCGTAGTCGCCGTAGATCGTAATCCGCTGCTTGGCTTGAACGGCTTGGTAGATCAACTCCGCCGCGGCAGTGGCGCCGGGAAGCTCGGCCGGCTCGCGCAGGCCGTTGAGCTTGGGATCGAGAAACCGCCGCGCATCGTCGGGATCGTGAATACCGCGTGAAAGCAGCAATTGAGCGACGACCGCCGAGATCCCCGCTGCTTTTTCCAGAGCGGCAACGCTTTGAGGATCGTAATGGGCAATACGCCAGCGTTTGGGCATGGGGGGAGGGAGAGGTGGGAGGCCAGAAGTCAAAGGTCAGGGAAGGGGCTAGAGGATCGTGAGTCAAGGAGCTTCCAATCCCTGACCTCTGACCTCCGACCTCCGACCTCTCTTCTACTTTTTCTTTTCAACATGCACGGTATGCCGACGCAGGCGAGGGCAATACTTCTTGAGACGCAGCTTTTCGCCGCCCGGCTTGCGCCGGATCGTGTAGTTGTAGTCGCCGGTCTCTTCGCAGACCAGGAAGAGGGTTTCCACCTTTTTTTTTCGCTTGCCACCGCTTTTTTTTGCCATCGTTTTCGCTCAAGCCGTTTGGACGTGAAACAGAAGGGAAAATAGCCGCTACGGGGCGATTGGTCCGCCCGCGGCAACGAGCTGTCCAACTCCCCGTAAACCTAAGCTCAGGATTTTAGGCCCTTTTAGCCGTTTCAGCCAGGGCTGAAATATCGGCGCTTGGGGCGCGTGGATACGGGTTATACTTGAACTTGGGCCCCTGGAAGCGATTTTACCGGTTAAAAAGGACGGATCGACCGCGCCGCAACGAAAGAAGCCGGGCCCTCTCTCTCGTGGAACAGAAAGCATCGAGTGGATCCCGCTCCGCTCCCAGCCCGCCTGGGCCAAGCAATCGTGAATCCGTTGCCCATCGACAATCCGCCCGTGTTTTCCGAGCCTTCCGCGGCGATTCCTCCGGGATCGACGCCGTTGGCTGACGGCGATCGTAACGGATCGAAAGGCTCCAAACCACGACCGGCGGCCAAGTCTGCTGTGGGACGTCGGCTGGCCGTGCTGCTAGACGGCTGGCTGAGTGTTTTGGCGGCGGAAGGACGTTCGCTGGCGTGGTTAGTCAGTGCCGTGGTGCATCTATGCGTGGTGCTCCTGTTGTCGCTGATGATGTTAGCCCAGCCCGGCGGCGCTCCCACGAATTGGCTGGAGGGAGTAGTGAAACCCGCGATGCCTGAAACACTGGACCTGGACATCAGCGTCCTACCCCTTTCGGGCGGCGAAATGGACGTCCCACGAGAAACCATCCGAGCGATCCCTACTTCCGAGGATCTGGGCAGAACGGACGTACTGGATCCCTCTTCGCTGCTTGATTTGCAGTCGCCGGTCTCGACTTATGAGACGCAGTCGAATGTCGTGGAATCGATGGGACGGTTGCTTGCCGCGCGCGGCGGCGGGCTGGAAGGCCGCCGCTACGCGAATCGGCGTCGCTTGGCGTTGGCCGGCGGCGGCACTGCGGCGAGCGAGGCGGCCGTCGAACGCGGCTTGGCCTGGTTGGCTGTGCATCAGTTCGACGACGGCGGCTGGCGGTTCGATTTGGAAGCGCTTCCCCAATGCGCCGGCGCCTGTCGGAACTCCGGCCATTTTACTTCCACCACGGCGTCCACGGGCTTGGCGCTGCTGTGCTTTTTGGGCGCCGGCTATACGCAGCAGGAAGGGCCTTATCAACAAGTCGTGGCGGAGGGACTGTATTATCTGACCGACCGGATGATCGTCACCTCGACCGGCGGCGACTTGCGCGACGGCTCGGCCGGCACGATGTACGCCCACGGCATCGCGACCTTGGCCCTCTGCGAAGCCTATGCGATGACAGGCGACAAGAATCTGGCCGAACCGGCCCAGCTGGCGGTGAATTTCATCGTCGACGCCCAGCACGAAAAAGGCGGCTGGCGCTACCAGCCTGGCGAGCCGGGCGACACGACCGTGACCGGTTGGCAGATTACGGCGTTGAAAAGCGCGCTGTTGGCGAAGCTCCATGTGCCGCGCGAGGTGTGGTACAAAGCGTCGGACTTTCTCGACGGCGTGCAAGACGATCGCGGGGCGACTTATGGCTACGTGGAACCGTCTAAAAAACGGCGCACGACGTCGGTCGTCGGGCTGTTCAGCCGCATGATGCTCGGCTGGCCCCGTCAGCATCCGCCGCTGTTAAAAGGCATGGCCCGGATCGCCGCTCAGGCACCTCAGCGCAACAACATCTATTTCGACTATTACGCCAGCCAGGCACTCCATCACCTTGGCGGCAGTGGTTGGAAACGCTGGAACCCGCGGATGCGCACGTATCTGGTCGGCACCCAGGGCGCCGAAGGCCATGAGACCGGTAGTTGGTATTTCAACGAGGCGCACAGCAGCCCGGGCGGACGGCTGTACACGACCTCCCTGGCGATCTTAACGCTCGAGGTGTACTACCGTTACATGCCCATGTATCAAGAGGCGTTTATCGACCAAGCGCCGTAGGAACCGTCCTGCGGAAATCAAAGCCAGTGCTGAGCCGGACGTGTGTCCACCGACACCGTGATCGCTTCCCGAGGAACTTCCGTCCACCAGCGAGCGGTTTGCAGTTGGACCTCTGGCCACGGTCCCGACACGCGTAACCCAGTATTCCGACGGCGCACGGAAAAATTGGCGATCGCGCGCACAAACTCTTCGCCTGGAGCGCGCTGCTGGCTGCTGCAACAGACATGCACATAGACGCTTTTGTAGTTGGATTGCGCAGATCCCTCTCCAGTCTGTCCGTCGACAGTTTGTAGCCGCCGGATCGTGATGCGTTGCTGCTCTTTCTCCCTGTCGAGCAAGGTGTGTAAGGCTTCGATCGTGGGGCCGGCAAGTTCGTCGGCCTCTGGGCCGATCAACTCGAAGAGGACCGTCGAGCGATAGCCGGCAGCGTAAATCAATGCCAAAGGCCATTGACCCGACGGCCGACTGCCCGAGGCGCCCGTCACACGCCATGGCCCATAGTCGGTTGGTTCGAACTGCAAGGCTGCTGTCTCACAACACACGTCGGCATGTTGCAAGAGGTTGCCAGCGAAGGAAAACGGTTTGCCCTCGGACGATGTTTCCAGCGTAGCCGAACCATCGTTGTGGAGTTCCAGTACCTTGGGCCAGCCTCCTAGTTGTGCCGCAACGGCAGCGCCCGCCAGAGCGTCAAAACGATCCCAATTCCACCGAAAATGGTGTACTCCCGCGGCAATCAGCGGCGCTGCCGGGTCGTAGCAGCCCGCCACGACGATTCGCGAACCTTCGTCCAGCGCCGTGGCAAACGGTCCCGCGCCCAACTGAATCTGAGCGGCCAGGATCGGTCGTTGCAGATCCACCAGCGGCGCGCCCGTGGAGCGATTGTTCAGTTCCAGCCCCTCGGCAAGCAGTTCCTCAATCCGTGGCAAAACATTGTCGCCTCGCACTGCCGTCATGAGCAGCTCCGAATCGCCGTGCTCACACAGAAATTGCCCCAGCAATTCCACACAATCGATCGTGTTCCCTCCCCCCGCATTCGTGACCACATGTAGCCGAGGGTCCAGGTAGAGCGTTTTGTGCAGCCCGCACAGTTGTTGCAAAAACGCCGCTGCGTGGCCGCGCGATCTTAGCGGACGACGGTTTGCATCCAGAGGCCAACAATCCGGCCCTTGGTAGTCCAACTGCAAGACGTCCAACTCGGCCGCGACGACCAGGGCGTCGATTGCCGGATCGGGCTGATCGTGGGCGGACAAAACTCGGGCAAACCGCATACTGGGCGTCTCGGTTGAAAAACAAACGCTCACCGTGCGGCAGTCGCACCGATGGCAAAGGTTCTAACTATAACGGAAATACCTTTTCTGCCACGGACGATACGCTCCGTTGGGCTGCTGCTCCACGGTTGCTTCCTGGCAACATCTTCTCAGCTCCGGTGTGGCGTTGCTTCAACAACGGGCGCCGCCGCTGCCAGATCGCAGGCCTTCTTGCCCTCACGTAACTCCATGGGAGCATGAAGGTTACTGCTTGAAAAGGGTCTCTCATGGCTTGCCACGGCATGACCTCTGCAAGAGATCGTGTCGAGCGAACTGACCCACCTCCCTTTTCCCGAGGAAGCAGCCGTGCCCCGCCATCCCAGCCAGTGTTCCGCCATCAATGGCCAAGTCTCTCTCAACGGTTCGACAACGAGCCGCCCCGCCCGGGCGCCCCGCAAGCAGGACGCCAAAACGCTTTCCAACACCACGAACGGCGTCCTGAAAGATAAAGCGGCCAGCCGAGGCACTGCCGATAAGGCAGCCCTCACCGCCGAAGAACACGAGCCCGGGGGCAATGCCGCCATCGACGACCCGGTGCGGATGTATCTGATGCAAATGGGTGAGATCCCCATGCTCAACCGCGAAATGGAGATCTCCTCGGCAAAGCGGATCGAATACACGCGCACGAAGTTCCGGCGAACTTTGCTCGGCAACGATTTTCTACTGCATGGCACGGCGGAACTCTTGCAAAAAGTTGCCGACGGCAAATTGCGATTGGATCGTACGATCGAAATCTCTGTCACCAATACCTCCGAGAAGCGCAGGGTGTTGCAGCGGATCGGTCCTAATTTGACAACCATTCGCCATCTGCTCACGCAAAATCAGGTCGACTTCCGCACGGCGGTCAGCCGTCGCGCAACCGCGGCCCAGAAACACGCGGCCTGGCGTCGCCTGGTGGTGCGTCGCAACAAAGCCGTGCGGCTGATCGAGGAGCTTAATCTGCGACTACCGCGCATCATGCCCTTGTTGGATCAACTACGCGAAATTTCCGAGCGGATGGCCACCATCCAAGAGCAGTTGCGGCATCCCGAGCAACTCCTCCACGTCGGGCTCCAACAGGAGCTGACCGAAGAGCTGCGCTACCTGATGCGGATCACGCTGGAGACGCCCGCCACGTTGTCTCGCTTGATGCGTCGCACCTTTCTGCGCAAGGAAGCTTACGACGAGGCCAAGCGATGCCTTTCAGCCGCGAATTTGCGTCTGGTCGTGTCGATTGCCAAGCGCTACCGCAACCGCGGCATGAGCTTTCTGGATTTGATCCAAGAAGGCAACACGGGACTGATGCGGGCGGTCGACAAGTTTGAACACGCCCGCGGGTATAAGTTTTCCACCTACGCCACCTGGTGGATCCGCCAGGCGATTACCCGCGCCATCGCCGACCAAAGCCGAACGATCCGTTTGCCCGTGCATATGATCGACACGATGAGCAAAATTCGCACCGCCACCGCGGAGTTCGTCCAGCAACATGGTCGGGAACCCAACCCCGAGGAAATTGCCGATTGGGCCGGGCTTTCCATCGAAGACGCCCGATGCGTCTGCAAA
>Ga0114931_10009383_pt1 | contig 11733 bp, 9 predicted proteins | sample 2SBtaG_FD_89579 | JGI IMG/M metagenome (GOLD analysis project Ga0114931, IMG submission 89579) | Deep subsurface microbial communities from Kolumbo volcano to uncover new lineages of life (NeLLi) - 2SBTROV14_V59a metaG | ecosystem: Environmental > Aquatic > Marine > Volcanic | place: Kolumbo...
CCGCAGGCGTGCAATTTGCCCTGTAGCGTGATTCACCCAACGGGTGACAAGGTAAATCGAAGTGAGTGTTTTTCATATCAATCACTTAGTTTCAGAATGGAGCGATCAACTGAGGAATCTAGGGTCATAGGTTCACTTCCCATCTTCTCGATGAATCTCCAGCAGCCGGTCGAACCGGTCGACTCTCAGGGTCTGTTGCCCGCCGTCCGGCCAGGTGATCTCCAGCCTGGCCGGCTCGGACCGGTCGCTCAGGCCGAAGGTGACCGGCAGTTCCACCTGGGAGAGGTAGCCGCGGGTGGGCATGACCCGCCGGTACTGGGTGACCCCGCCCTGGGTGAGGGCCAGGCGGGCGCCGATGGCATCTGGGTTCCGGCCCCCGCCAATGAGCCGGAGGCGCAGCCAGTGGTGCCCGAGCCGCTGGTCGTTGCGCAGCAGCCTGGCGGGTCGGCCATTCTGGTTGATGGCGATATCCAGGTCCCCGTCCCCGTCGATGTCGGCATAGGCCGCGCCCCGGCCCACCAGCGGGCGGGAGAGGTCGCCGGCTCCCTCGACCAGCCGGAAGCGATTGGCGCAGGCCTCCCCACAGTTCCAGAACAGCTGCGCTGGCTGGGCGTAGTGCTGGCTCTTCTGCACCCGGTTGATCTCGTGCTCCAGGTGGCCATTGGCCTGGAACAGATCGAGACGGCCATCCAGGTCGGCATCGAAGAAGAAGACCCCGAAGGTCAGGGCCTGACGAGAGGCGGGGCCGAGCCCCTCCAGCATCGCCTCGTCGGCGAAGGGGGGACGACCATCGGCGGTGACGAACAGGGAACTCATCTCGTTGGCGAAGTTGCCGATGGCGATGCCCAATTCCCGATCGTTGCGGAAGTGGGCGCTGTCGATGCCCATGGCGCCGGTGGCCTTGCCGTTGCGGTCGAAGGCCAGGCCCTCGAAGGCGCCCACCTCCTCGAAACGGCCATTGCCCAGGTTGTGGTAGAGGAAGTTGCGCACCGTGTCGTTGGCGACCACCAGGTCGATCCAGCCGTCCTGGTCGTAGTCCACCGGCGAGACCCCCAGTCCCTTGCCCAGGGGCAGCCCCGACTCCGGGTCGTGCACCGGGATGCCGGCCTCGCGGGAGACGTCCCGGAAGCGCCCATCACCCTCGTTGCGGAACAGCCGATCGTCCGTGCCGTGAAAGTGGTTGGGTGCCCCGTAGGCCCGCCCCAGCCCGGTGAGGCGGAAGTCGATCTCCAGGTCGTCGTTGCGGGACCACTTGACATAGTTGGTCACGAACAGGTCCAGGTCGCCGTCCCGGTCGTAGTCGATGAAGGCGGCGCCGGTGCTCCAGGCGCTGGCGCCACCGGCCACCCCGGCCTGGCCCGTGACCTCGACGAAGTGTCCCGCCTGATTGTGGAGCAGGCGATTGGGCCCCAGGTTGGTGAGGTAGATATCGTCCCAACCATCGCCATCGTAGTCGCCTACCGCCACGCCCATGCCGTAGTCGCTAAAGTCGAGGCCGGCCTGCTGGCTGACGTCGCTGAAATGTCCCTGACCGTCATTGGCGTAGAGGCTGGGGTGTGGCTTGGGGCTGCCCGGGTGGTCGGGCCAGTAGTTGGAGCTGATCAGCAGCAGGTCCTGGTCGCCGTCCCGGTCGTAGTCGAGGAAGGCCAGTCCGCTGCCCATGGTCTCGGGCATCAGGCGCTCCCCATAGGCCCCATTGACATGCGTGAAGTGGATCCCCGCCGCCGCGGTGACGTCAGTGAACGGGATGGCGGGAAGCGGGGGTTGATGGTCCGCCGAAAGGGTCTCTGGCAGTTCAGGGATGGTTTGGGCAACCGGTGTGCCGCCGGCTTTGGGCGACTGGCGCCAGGTGAGCAGGGCGAACACAGCGGCGGCCAGCAGGAGGACCGCCAGCAGCGAAGCGAGCAGGGCGTTGCGGATCTTCTTTTCACCGGCATTGAGGCGGCGCTTGGATTGACTCATGGTCGATGCTCCTGGAGACTGCTGAGACGGCCGCTCAGCGACCCTGTCGCCAGTGGAGGGCGCAGGGCGTAGATGGCGGTGGCCTCTGCGGCATGGTTGGCGGCGGGGTGGTGGCGGCGGTGCAGCGCCACCGCCTGCTCGACCGCATGTTCGTCCGGACGATACTTCTCATGCAGCCGGCGGTGCTGGTGGGCGGCTTTCTCATCGCCCAGGGCGGCATAGACCAGGGCGAGGTCATAGTGGGCCTGCTGGTCCTCCGGATCGATGACCAGGGCCTGGTTCAGGATCTCCCGCGCCCGTTCCAGATAGCTCCGGCGCTGTGCTTTGCGCGCCTGGCCCCGGGCCTGGCGCGCCCGCTCGAACAGACTCAGGCCCAGGGTGTCGAGCAGGCGCACGTCCTTGGAGAAGTCGAAACCGCGCGCCCGCGCCTTGGGGAAGCGGGTCGCCAACAGGTCTTCGAGGTGGGCGATGGCCGAGTCGAGCCGGCCCGACTGCTGGTCCACCAGGGCGCTGTACCAACTGATTACCCAGGGGTAGGCCTGGGCCGCCCGGGCCCTTTGCAGGTCCCTCGTGGTCTCCTTCAGGAGGCCCTCGCGGAAGTGCACCCGTGCCAGGTTGAGGGCGCCGTCGGCCGGCTGCAGCCGCTCGACTCGGGCGAAGGCCTCCTCGGCCTGACGCAGCTCCCGCTTGCCCTTGCGCAGCAGACCTATTCCATAGTCGTTCCAGCGCTCCCAGGTGGGGATCGGGCTGGTCTGGCCGGCAGGCACCTGGGCCTCGCCCACCGGCAGAACCAGCTGATCCTCTGCCAGGGTGGTGATGGGGAGGTCGTTGACGGCCTGTTGGTCCCCCAGGACGTGGCGCAGGAAGCGGCTGTCGAACTTGCGATAGCGCAACCGGGCGCGCAGGGTCACCGGCCCCTTCAGATCGGCTGGCAGGGTCAGGCCGTAGTGGATGGTACTGGCCGCGCCGGGAGGGATCTGGTGATTATAGAGGGTGACGAAGATGTGCTGGGCGTCGCGCCGCTCGATACGTCTGCCCTGGCGGTCCAGCAGATAGCTGTTGATGAAGTAGGCCCAGGGGTCGACCTCGCCGTGGGGAGACAGGGCGCCGCTCTGGCCGACCAGTCGTTCGCCACTGCTGGCGGTCACCTCTAGCCAGAGCTGGTTGGAGTCGCTGGTCCCCTGGGTGAGCTGATGGCCGATGCCGGTGGTGCGCACCACCAGCTCCAACAGATAGTGCCGGCCCGGCTTCAGGGCCGGTAGTTCAGGGCGCAGGGGGGCGAGCAGCGGGCCGTCGATATCACCCCCCTCCCGCAGGCCGAAGAGATCCACCCGCGCGGCCCGGCGCAGAAACTGGCGGCGCAGCGCCTGCCCCTTGGGCGGCAGTCCCAGAAACCAGGGTACGCCGGTGTTGGCGGCCCCGAACAGGTGCTGATGGACCGAACGGCCGGACCGCCCCGCCAGCTCTCGGGCGGCCGGATCGTCGGACTGGTGCGGCGGCATGTGGCAGGCGGCGCAGTTGGGGATGGCCTTCGCTGGATAGTAGAAACTGTCGACCCGGTGGCCGGAGACCCCGCTATGCAGGAAGCTGTCGTAGTGGTCCTGCCCGCGCAGCCACTTGTAGTGGTTGAGGGTATAGGGCAGGTGGACCTTGTGACAGACCGAGCAGAACTCGGCGGAGCGGTGGAAGGGTTTGAGCATCGCCTCTTTGTGCAGCTCGGGTTTGGCCTTGATCAGCTGGCGATTGATGGCTTGCAGCAAGGGGTTTTTACTGAAGGCGAAAGGGTAGTGGGGCGGGTCGGCAAAGTCGTAGGAGCCGTTGCCGCGGGGGGAGTTGATGGCGGTGATGGCGTGGCAGCCGAGGCAGGTGATCCCCGCTCGGGCGCCCGGGTCGTGTTCAGGGTCGTAGTCCGGGTCGTCGAAACGGCCGGAGAAGAGGGGCACCTGGTCGTGGCAGACGGCACACAGGCGGGTGGCGTCGAGACTGCCGTCGCGGGCCAGCAGTTCCTGGCGGGTCGCCTCGATGCTGAAGCCATAGGCCGGGTTGTTGAAGGAGCTGAAGTGGTGCATGCCCTGGGCGTGCTGGCGGGCGATCTCTGTGTGGCACTCGGCGCAGAAGGCGTCGCGCATCAGGTGGGTCGGGGGAATCAGTGGCCGCTGGCTGTCGACCCGTACCAGGGAGGGGCTGAAGGGTGCTCCGCTCAGGGCGGGAGCAGGGGACTGCCGTAGGAACTGGCCGACGCTCAACAGGCCCGCCAGAAGCAAGGCGGCACTGCTCCAGGCCGCGCCAAAGCGCCAGTGGATCCGTGGGCCCGCCAGACGATGCACCAGGAACAGCCAGAGGGCGACCAAGGGAATGAGGACGTGCAGCCAGTAGACTGGCTGACGGATCGCTGGATCGTCCACCGAGAACAGGCCGATGCGGCTGAGCAGCAGTCCCGAGAACAGCAGCAGCAGCCCGCTCAGATAGAGGGCTTTGCCGGCCCGGATGGCGTAGCGGTTGCGCCGCAGGCGTGCGCGCCGGTAGTGCAACAGGCCGAACAGCAGGAACGGGACGATCAGCAGCAGCCCCAGCAGCAGATGCAGCAGGAACATCATCAGGTAGAAGTCGTCCTGATAGATGCCCCCGGTCAGCTGCTCGGTTAGGGTGATGGCACCCAGGTAGAGTGAATTGGTGGCGAGCAGGAAGAACAGCACGAACACCAGCCCCAACAAGCGACGGAGCGGCCGGGTGAAGAGTGGGGGCATGCTGTTGTTCGATCGAGAAGCCACGTTTTTTTCAACCTATCTCTGTGGCGCCGGAATCCCTATCCCAATCATAGCCCCTCAGCACACCCCAGATGAAGACCCCCGTGGCCCGGAGGGGTTCCATGACACGAGGCTTGCCCCCTCCCGGGGCCAGGGCCCAGGGCGGATCAACGATGGCGTATCCGGCAGTGTCTCTCAGCGTACCAGTATTTATCGCGTTCGCGCGCGAGCCAGGCGCCCTGGGTGGTGACATGGAGGGTATGGGCTTCTTCATGGCATTCGAGGTCTTTTCGCGGTCAAGCCCGCACCCACGAGGGCGTCTCTAGGAGGGGGTTTGTGGGAGCGGGCCCGCGATGGATTGCCGCGATCAATCATCCAGCATCCGGTGCAGACAGCGGCTGGTGCTGGTCGTGTCGGGCAGGCATGGCTCGCGCAGTGTGCAGTTCCATTGGTTCGATCTCCCCGTTCTCTCCCTCGAGCGGACCTCCTGGGTTCATGCCAGCATCTCCAGTAGCTGAGGATGCCAGAGTCCGATGTCGACCTTGCCCAGGCGCTGACCGAGACCCCTCAAAACCAGGGGGAGACTGAAAGGTTACGGGTATTCAGTGCTCGTCATCGACGCCGGGGCCGAGGCGCTGGCGCCATTGGGCCAAGGCCCGTCCGGGTATTGGTCGAACTCGCGATCGCCAGGGTGACACTCCACGGTCACCCAGGCGGCCTTGGAGCCCAGCATCATGTGGACCTGTTGCGGCGGCGGGGCAGTTCGTTGTCGATGGCTGGGGTGGGGTGGTGTTTGCCACCGGGCCGGTCGGTGACCAGTTGATGATGACGGCTGACGTGCTCCATGCCCTCCACCTCCCGGCTGTCATGGCCGGTGGTCTTGCGGCAGATGGAGCAGTAGCAGCAGAGACAGGGCGCCGCCTGGGATGCGTTGTCCCGGGACCACACCCGGCCGCAGTGGCCAGGCTTTCTTCATGGTGGCGGCGGACATCAATCGCCAAAAGTACCACTTCATCCAGGCCGTGACAGGTTTCAGCTTGGGTTCGGCACGTCCCTGTGCGGTACCCAGCGGGCCGGCCTTGGGCTGTAAAGATCCGCGCCGGTAGGTTTGACAGTCAAATTGTAACGACTAAAGCGACCCCCCTTATTCCCAGCTGAATTCTAACCCGAATCTTTCACAAATTTGTACCGATCTCGCTTGTCTCTTGATTCCACAAGAAATATTTTCTCAGTCGGCCGTAATCACCGATACGCCACTCCTTTGAAAATTTCCTTGTGAAACCAATATCCTGCGCAATCTCGGCATAAATTCATGAAATCTCCGGGCTAAGGAGAACTGGTACTGGAATCATTGAGGGACCAGTCGTACTGGTCGTCGTCGATCTCCTGGAACCTGGACAACTGCTGCTTCAGAGGGGCGTCGGCGTAACGGCGCAGGTGGTGGATGACGCCCTGGTCGGTGCCGCCGAAATCGCTCTTGAACCATTCGTAGATGCTGGAGACCTTGAGTTTTCCCCCCTGGATGGTGACGCCACGGGGGTGATTGACATAAGCCCTGGCCGCTGCCTCGAGTAGGCGTTCGCTGTTTTTCGCGGTGAACGGTTCGGGCTGTAGGTTGGGGCAGCCCAGGGAGGCGCAGTTGAGGGCATAGTGGTTGCGGGGGTCCTGCCAGATCGGGCGCAGGATACGGTGTTCGATGTCGTTGAGTGAGACCTTCCGGCCCTCGATGGTGTAGAGTTTGAGGTCCCAGGGGCCGTTGCTCAGCCAGCCCGGGGAGATGTCGATATCGAGGATCGACTTCACCGGATAGTGATCGAGGATCAGCTTGACGGTGCCTGCATTGTAGAGGTTGATCCAGTAGGCGCGCTGCTGCGCGCGGGTCAGGCGGGAGACGGGCAGGCGCTGCAGGTCATCCAGGTATTCTTGCAACTCGACCTTCTCCCGGGCCGGGACTCCCCCATAGTCGATGCGATTGATAGAATCGCCACCTCTCACCAGGTGGCGGCTGAGAAAGCGCTGCCAGGGGTTGTGATCGACCTGGATGGTCGGCCGCCGCGCATGGGCCTGCCATACCGGCCAGAGATCGGCGGCAGGGGCGGCGGGGAGATTGCTGGTGGCTCCCAGCAGCAGGAGCGTCAGGATGATTTTTGTCATGGAGGGGACCAGTGCTTCGTGGAGACTCATGGCAATACTCCGGCAAGGCCGGATTGGATTCAACGAATAGGTGGAAGGAGGGTAACGAGATGAGCCATATGCCCCGGGCCCATGGCCCACGAGCCGTGCGATCTGGCGGGGCGCCGGGCTGCAAGCGGCCGCGCTGGCGCCAGGTTCTGGCCTGGCTGTTGCTGCCGGGGCTGCTCGGCCCCCTGTGGGCGGCGGAACCATTGGACCAGGCGATCTCCCTGCAGCGTAAGGCCGACGACCGGGCGGTGACCTCCCAGAAACGGGTGGAGCGGCTCGACGACCAGACCCGGGAGATGCTCGAGGCCTATCGACAGGTCAACCGGCAGCTGGAGCGGCTGCGCCAGGAAAACGCTCATGCCGCCAAGCAGGCCGAGGCCCAGGAGGTGGAACTGAGGCAGATCGCAGAGCAGCTGCAGGGGCTGGAGGCCACACGCCGGGATATCGAGCCGCTGATGCGCCAGATGCTCCAGGTGCTGGAGCGATTCGTCGCCTTGGATACCCCCTTTCTGCCGGAGGAGCGGCAGGGAAGATTGAAGCAGTTGCGGGGTCTGCTGGAACAGGAGGCCAGCCTGCCGGAGAGCTATCGCCGACTGCTCGAGGCCTATCAGGTGGAGACCGAGTATGGCCGCACCATCGAGGCCTACCAGGGCGAGCTGCCTGGTGACCAGGCCGGGCGCCAGGTGGAGTTCCTGCGCTTGGGGCGGCTGGCCCTCTACTACCTCACCCTGGATGGCCGCGAGGCGGGGATCTGGGACCCCAAGACGAAACAGTGGGTGCGCCTGGAGGCCTCTTACAACCCGGATATCCAGCGCGCCCTGCGCATCGCACGAAAGCAGCTGCCGCCGGACCTGATGCCCCTGCCGCTGTTCGCCCCGGGTGGGGAGGGGCCGACCCCATGAGATGGCCATGGCTTCTGCTGCTGGTGCTGAATCCCCTCACTCACCCCGCCTAGGCGGCCGCGGCCGACCCCCTGGAGGCCCTATTGCAGCAGGTGCGCCAGGCCAGTCAGGCACAGCAGCGAGCGGAAAAGGAACGGGAACACCGCTTTCTGCGTCAGCGCGATGCACGCAAGCGCCTGCTGGCCGCGACCAGGGCGGAACTGGCCAAGGCCCAGGCACACCAGCAGGAACTGCAACAACGCATCGAGGGCAACCGCCAGCGGTTGGCGGTCCAGCGGGCCCTGCTCAAGGAGCAGACCGGCAGCCTGGGCGAGCTGTTCGGCACGGTGCGCCAAGTGGCCTCGGAGAGCCGGGAGATCTTCGCCGATTCCCTGCTCAGCGTCACCCGGCGGGAGGACCTGAAGCTGCTGGACGCGCTCGCCAAGAGTCGGGAGCTGCCCTCCATCGATCGGCTCCGGGGGCTGTGGCGGGTATTCCTGGAACGCATGGTGGCCAGTGGGCGGATCGCGCGCTTTCGGACCCAGGTGATCACCAGTCAGGGCCTGGAGGTCCAGGAACAGGTGACCCGGGTCGGCCCCTTCGACGCGGTGGCCCAGGGGCGCTATCTGCGTTATCTGCCGGCCACTGGCCGGCTGGTGGAGCTGGGTCGCCAGCCGGCGGCGCGCTACCAGCTCATGGCCCGGCGCCTGGAGGCCGCGAAGGGCGGGCTGGTGCGCATGGCGGTGGATCCCTCACGGGGGGCCATCCTCTCCCTGCTGGTGCAGACCCCTACCCTGGCGGAGCGCATCCGCCAGGGTGGAGTGATCGGCTATATCATCATCGCCCTGGGGCTGTTGGGTCTGTTGCTGGTGCTCTGGCGGTTGGCCGTGCTGCTGCTGCTCGGGAGACGGGTGAGACGCCAGTTAAAGGCCGGCCAGGCACGCGCGGACAACCCCCTGGGGCGGCTGCTGCAGGCGGCCCGGGAGGGCGCGCAGCTGCACGCCGAGGCCCTACAGCTGCGCCTCGATGAGCTGATCCTCAAGGAGATACCTGGGCTGCGTCGGGGCCTCAAGACGGTCGGCATCTTCGCCGCGGTAGCCCCCCTGCTGGGCCTGCTTGGCACCGTCACCGGCATGATCGCCACCTTCCAGTCGATCACCCTGTTCGGCACCGGCGATCCACGCCTGATGTCTGGCGGTATCTCCCAGGCCCTGGTGACCACCGAGCTGGGGCTGGTGGCGGCCATCCCCCTGGTGCTGCTGCACAGCTTCCTCTCCGGGCGCAGTAACCAGCTGATCCAGCTACTCGATCAGCAGAGCGCGACCCTGGTGGCCGAGCGCGCGCAGCGGGACGAGTAGATGAACCAGCTGTTGAACTGGTTGCCGGTCGCCAGCCTCTCTCTGCTGGAGCGGGGCGGGCCGGTGCTCTGGCTGATCCTGCTGCTGTCGCTGCTGATGTGGTTCCTGATCGCCCTCTGCTATACCCAACTGTGGCGGATGCCGGGGGGGAGCTGTCCGCTCAGCTGCCTGAGTCGGGTGCCGCTGATCAGCGCCATCGTGCGCATCCTGCCGATGCTGGGTCTGCTGGGTACGGTGGAGGGGATGATCGATGTCTTCTATGTCATTGCCAGCCATGGCAGCGGCAACATCCGGGGCATGGCGGGGGGGATCTCGGTGGCCCTGATCACCACCATGGCGGGCCTGGTGACCTCCCTCTCCGGGCTCTATTTCGTCGCCGACCTGAAACACCGCATGGCCGGGCCGGCCGGCGAGGGGGTGGACTGATGCGCCACCGGCATGTGGAGGTGGAGAGCGTAGAGGGCATGATCAACCTCACGCCGATGATCGACATGGTGTTCATCCTGCTGATTTTCTTCATGGTCACCTCCTCCTTCGTCAAGGAGACCGGGGTGGACGTAGAGCGCCCCAGCGCCGCTACCGCGGTCAGCAAGCAGAACGCCACCATCCTGATTGCGGTGACCAGCAAGGGCGAGGTGTGGATCGACAAGCGGCGCATCGACCTGCGCGCGGTGCGCGCCAACGTGGAGCGTCTGCATGCCGAGAACCCCGAGGGAGCGGTGGTGATCCAGGCCGATTATCAGGCCCCCAGCGGTACGGTGATCCGGGTCCTCGACCAGTCCCGCCTGGCGGGGGTGGCGAGCGTCTCCATCGCCGCCACGCCGGACGATGGCTGATGCGGGGCCTCCTCGCCATCGGGGTGGCGCTGCTGGTCAACCTGCTACTGGTCTGGTTGATGCAGCAGATGGTCCAGGAGCGCCAGCCGGCCCGACCGCTGGCGCGGCCCGATCCCATGCCGGTGGGGTTCGTGCGCGTCAAGCCGCCGCCTGAGCCCCCCCCACAGGCGCAGGAGCCCCCTGAAACCCCCGAGGAGCCGCCACCCCCGCCCCTGCCCGAGACCCCTCGCCTCAGCCTGAGCCGCCCCCAGGCGCCGCTGGCAAGCCCGCGCCTGCCCCGGATCGACCTGCCCTTGAGGCTGGGCAAGGGGCCGTCCCTCGGTAGCTACCAGGCGCCCCCCGCGCCTCTCCCCAAGGAGGCCGTGCCGCTGGTCCGGGTGGCCCCCCAATACCCCCAGCGCGCCCTGCGCCGACGCAAGCAGGGAAGCGTGAAGATCGCCTTCACCATCGAACCGGATGGGCGAGTGAGCGACCCCAAGGTCATCCAGGCCGATCCGCCGGGCTATTTCGAGGAGGCGGCGCTGCGCGCCATCCGCCGCTGGAAGTTCCAGCCCAAGCGGGAGGGGGGGGTGGCGGTGGCCCGCCAGGCCATCCAGACGATCCACTTCACCCTCGGGAAGTAGGCCATGCGTCAGTTGCCGCCACTGCTGTTGCTGCTCCTCTCCCTCGGTTGCCAAGTGGCGGGGGGGGCGTCTCCGCCGAAGCTATCGAGATACACCTACCAGCAGTTGCATCAGGTCGAGGGGTTGCTGGACCAGGAGCGCTACCAGGAGGCAGAGAAACGCCTCGAGGCCCTGCGCAAGCGGGTCGAGACGGGCTACGAACGGGCCCTGGTGGAGCAGACCCAGGGTTATGTGGCGCTGGGACTGAACGACGAGGCGGCGGCCCTCGAACACTTTCGGGGCGCCCTCGCCGAAGGGGGGCTGCCGGAGCGGGTGGCCCAGGAGCTGCGTTACGCCCGGGCCCAGCTGCTGCTGCGCCAGGGCCGGGCCAAGGCGGCCCGGGCCCAGCTCGAGGAGTGGTTCGCCAGGGAGGCCCAGCCGAACCCGGAGTCCCGGGTCCTGCTGGGGCAGATCCATGCCGAACTGGGGCAGTGGCGGGCCGCCGCCGACCAGCTGCAGCAGGCCATCGCCCAGGCCAGCCGGCCGGCAGAGTCCTGGTATCAGCTGCTGCTGGCCGCCTATCTGGAAGAGCAGCGGCTCAAACCGGCCGCCCGCCTGCTGCGCCGGCTGGTACGACGCTTTCCTCGGGATCCTACCTACTGGCGCCAATACGCCTCCGTGCTGATGCAGCTGAAACGCCACCGCCAGGCCGCCACGGTGCTGGCCCTGGCAAACGACCAGGGGCTGTTGCGCCAGCCGGATCTGCTGACCCTCGCCCGTCTCTATCTGCAGATCAACGCCCCCCTCAACGCCGCCCGACTGCTGGAACGGGCGTTGGCGAAGGGGCGGATCGAGGCCAGGCACCAGCCGTTGGAGCTGCTGGCGGATGCCTGGATCCTGGCCCGGGAGCCGGCCAAGGCGATCCGGGTCCTGGAGCGCCTGGCGGCCATCGACCCTTCGGGCCGTCCCCAGCTGCGCGCCGGGGCCCTGCTGATGGAGCAGGAGCAGTGGCGGGCCGCCGCCGCCAAGCTGAAGGAGGGCCTGCGGTTGCAGGCCAGGCCAGCCGCCGGCGACTGGCTGCGCCTGGGCAGCGTCTATCTGCGCCTGGGGGAGGAGGGCAAGGCCGGCAAGGCCTTCCGGCAGGCCGCGAAGCGGGCTGTATCGAA
>Ga0114931_10009384_pt1 | contig 11733 bp, 5 predicted proteins | sample 2SBtaG_FD_89579 | JGI IMG/M metagenome (GOLD analysis project Ga0114931, IMG submission 89579) | Deep subsurface microbial communities from Kolumbo volcano to uncover new lineages of life (NeLLi) - 2SBTROV14_V59a metaG | ecosystem: Environmental > Aquatic > Marine > Volcanic | place: Kolumbo...
AAAATTATCGCCCACCGTGAAAAAGGATTTACCGCCGCGATCAGCGTGCAATTTCCATTTCGCCCTCCGGGAGTGAGCGCGAACAGCAGGATGACAATTCCCGCAGGGAAAAACGAAGTGCTCTACCCCTTGAATGCCAACGGTGGCGCACAGATTAAAAAATGGCGAGTCTATGCTTTGGGTTCCGCCAACGTGAATGGGACGGCGTGGGTTTCTTCGCAACTGGCGACGCTGGAAGTCGCGGCACCCTTTGTTTCGTTTGCGATGGGTCGTACCGCCACCGAACAGGGACAACCGACCGAAGTCGTATGCAAAGTGACGCACAAACACCCGTTTCCCGGAAAAGCGAAAGTTCGTCTTTTAGGGCTTCCTCATAAAGTCACCGCCCCAGAAATGGAAATCACCAACGAGACGAAGGAACTTGTCTTCCCAGTCACGACCGATAAAACCTCACCCGCCGGACGTCACAAAAACGTTTTTTGTCAGGTGATTGTCACCGAAAATCACGAACCGATCGTGCATCGACGAGTGGGTGGGACGGAATTGCGAATCGACAAACCGCTTCCCAAGCCTAAACCCAAGGTGAAGGTCAAACCCAAACCCAAAAAAACAGTCAAGAAACCACCGGTGAAGAAACCGACGGTGAAGAAAAAACCGCCTCGGAGACTCACCCGATTGGAAAAACTTCGTCTCGAAGCGAAAAAACGTCGGGAAGAACGCCAGAAAAAGAACTCAGGTCAAAAGTAACCAAACCCCTCATTCGTCAGGATGACACGAATTCATTGTTCCAGGAATTTATTATGACATCAATTTCAATTCGAACGATTAAGACTGTAGCCTGTCTGTTTCTCGGCTTCTCGATACTCGCTTCGGGTTCGACCGCATTCGCGGCAGATTCGAAACTGACGTCGATCAAAGTCTATCCCACCGATGTGAAGCTGAATACTTCGCGAGATCGTCAATCGCTGGTTGTGCAAGCACTCTATTCCAACGGTATCACTCGCGATGTCACGGCGAAAGCGAAATGGGCTATTGCGAATGCTGCATTCGTTCGGCAGGACGGTCACACGTTCTACCCGGTTGCTGACGGGAAAACCGAAGTTACCGTCAGCTTCGAAAACCAAACCGTCAAAGTACCGGTGGAAGTTGTTCAGGCCAAAGTCGATCGACCGATCAGTTTCAAACTCGATGTGATGCCCGTTTTCATGAAGACCGGTTGCAACATGGGGAGTTGTCACGGGGCGGCCAGCGGCAAAGACGGTTTTCGTCTTTCGCTCTTCGGGTTCGATCCCGACGGCGATTACATTCGCCTCACTCGTCAAATTAGCGGACGAAGACTAAACCTTGCGTTACCCGAAGAGAGTTTGCTGATCGAAAAATCGCTGGGAAAAGTCTCTCACAGTGGCGGCAAATTGTTTGAAGCGGGGAGTGAACCTCATAAAACTCTCATCCGCTGGCTCGAAGCCGGTGCCCCCAAAGATGCCGGCAAGGTTCCGACGGTCACCTCGTTGGAAATCTATCCTCCCGGCGGTGTGTTGGACGGCAAGGGTGAAAAACAGCAGTTGACGGTACGGGCAAAATATTCCGACGGCACCGACCGCGATGTGACATCAATGGCGTTGTTTATTTCGGGGAACGAAAACTCAGCGACCGTTTCGAAAGACGGTCTTGTCGAAGCCCAGTCCCGAGGTGAAGCGTTTGTGATGGCACGCTTCGAAACGCACACCGAAGGACAACGTTTCATCGTGCTTCCCAAGGGTTTGCAGTTCACCTGGCCTAAAACTCCCGAATACAACTATATCGATACTCTGGTTCACAAGAAACTTCAAAAACTTCGTATTGTTCCTTCGGAGGTTTGTTCCGACGAGGAATTTCTGCGACGCGCCAGCCTCGACATCGCCGGTATCCTGCCCGAGAAAGAACGCTACTTCAAATTTATCGAGAGCAAAGATCCCAAAAAGCGAGAGAAGCTTGTCGATGAGTTGCTCAACCGCAAGGAGTTCGTGGAACTCTGGGTGATGAAATGGGCGGAACTTTTGCAAATTCGCACGGTCGGTAATCGTGTGAGCTACAAATCGATGCTACGATATTACAACTGGCTGCAGGAGCGCATTGCCAACAATGTCCCCATGGACAAAATGGTGCAGGAATTATTGGGGGCGAACGGTGGAACATTCACCAACGCGGCCACCAACTATTACCAGAACGAAACCAACACGCTGAAAACCTCTGAGAACGTCGCGCAGGTCTTCATGGGGATGAGAATCCAATGTGCTCAGTGTCATAACCACCCCTTCGACCGATGGACCATGGACGATTACTACAGCTTTGCTGCGTTCTTTTCGCAGGTCGGTCGAAAACGGGGCGAAGACCCCAGAGAAACCATCGTCTTCAATCGTGGCAGCGGCGAAGTGCGTCATCTTGTGGGAAACCGAGTGATGCAGCCGAAATTCCTGGGCGGTGCGGTTCCCGATGTCAAAGGGAAAGACCGTCGGGAGGTTCTCGCCAAATGGCTGGCTTCGCCACAAAACCCGTATTTCGCCAAGAACCTTGCCAACATCGTCTGGGCGCATTTTTTGGGAAAAGGAATCATCGACCAGGTCGATGATGTCCGTGTCAGTAACCCGCCCGTCAACGAAGAACTGCTCGACGAACTCGGGCGGAAATTCACTGCGTACCACTACGATTTCAAAAAACTCGTTCGCGATATTTGTACGTCGAGAACCTATCAACTTTCGACGAAAACCAACAAGTCGAACGCTTCCGATTCGACGAACTTCGCCCATGCTAACCTGCGACGTATTCGAGCGGAAATTCTGCTCGATGCCATCAGCCAGGTGACCGAAACCAAAAACAAGTTTCCCGGTTTGCCCTTAGGCGCACGGGCGGTGCAAATCGCCAACGGAAATACCTCGAACTACTTCCTCACCACGTTCGGACGTGCCAAGCGGGAAACCGTTTGTTCCTGCGAAGTCAAAATGGAACCGAACCTTTCGCAGGCACTACATCTTCTGAACGGGAACACGGTCAACAGCAAAATTGCACAAGGGCGGTTGATTGCCAGACGGTTGAAAGAAAAGAAGTCGCCGCAGGATATTCTCGACGAACTTTACATCCGCGTTCTGTCGCGAAGACCGAACTCAGAAGAACTTTCTAAATTAACCGCGGTTCTTGCGAAAGAAAAAAACAAGCAGCAGGTGTTGGAAGACACCTTCTGGGCGTTACTCAACTCGCGAGAATTTCTGTTTAACCATTAAATTTGATCGCACATTGAATCATATCCCCGGAATCTTGAAGATTCCGGGGATATTGGAACCCTGCGAGATTCACTAATTCCAAGAGGATGAAATGGCTCGACGTTGCCACCGCATTCCGGTTTTTCTATTTTTCAGCTTGTTCGTTTTTGTGTCTGTCTCGACAAACGACACACAGGTTTTCGCGCAGAAAAAAAAACCGGTCAAAATCACCTACGAAGAACACGTCAAACCGATTTTTCGTCAACGGTGTTTCGCTTGCCACAACGGCAACAAAAAAAAGGGGAGTCTGGATCTCACCAATTACACCAACCTGATGTTGGGGGGAAGTTCGGGAGAAGTCATCGAACGCGGCAGTTCCGGCGACAGTTATCTTTACATGCTGGTGACCCACGAATCCGAACCCTACATGCCTGCCAAGGCGGCGAAAATTCCCAATACCGAACTGGAGATCATTCGCAAATGGATCGACGGCGGTGCGCTCGAAAATAAAGGAAGCAAGGCAGTCGCCGCGAAAAAGAAATTCGACCTGACACTACAGTCCGCACCTTCCGGCCGTCCTGCCGGTCCACCGCTCATGCCGGGAATTCTCTCCCGCCAACCCTTGTTTCGTACTGCAAAAACGACGGCCCTCACAGCAATTGCCAGCAGTCCCTGGGCACCGCTCGTTGCGGTCGCCGGACAAAAACAGATCTTTCTCTACAACTCCAGAACTTTGGAAATTCTCGGTATCTTGCCGTTTCCCGAGGGAACGACAAACGTGCTCAAATTCAGCCGTAACGGTTCTCTGTTGCTTGCAGGTGGTGGACGAGGTGCCGCAAAAGGTGTCGTCGTCGTCTGGAATATCCGCACCGGCGAAAGAGTGATCGAAGTCGGCGACGAATTCGATACCGTGCTGGCCGCCGATATCAGTTCCGATCAGACGATGATCGCGCTGGGTGGACCGGGACGCGTCGTCCGCATTTACGACACAGCCACCGGCAAACTGATGCACGAAATCAAAAAACATACCGATTGGATCACCGCACTCGAATTCAGTCCCGATAGCGTTTTGCTTGCCACTGCCGACCGCAACGGAGGCATGTTCGTCTGGGAAGCGTTTACCGCAAGGGAATATCTTTCCTTAAAAGGACACCGTGCCACCGTCACCGATGTCAGTTGGAGAATCGATTCCAACGTACTCGCCTCGTGTAGCGAAGACACGACGATCAAACTCTGGGAAATGAACAACGGCGGCCAAATTCGCAATTGGGGCGCCCACGGCGGAGGAGTGGAATCGATCGAATTTACCAGGGACGGACGCATTGCATCCTGCGGACGGGATCGTGTGGCTAAAATCTGGGATCAAAACGGAAAACTAAAACGCTCGTTTTCCGCATTCAAAGATCTTGCCTTGAGAGTCACTCACTGCGACGAGTCGAACTACATTATCGCGGGAGACTGGACCGGAGAGATTCGGGTTTGGAACGTCGCCGACGGCAAGCAGGTTGGAACGCTTTCGAGTAACCCGATCAAATTGGAAACCCGGCTCGCGTCGGTGCAACAAGCCGTCGCACCGCAGGATGCCAACTACAAAAAACTTCTCGCCCAGGCTCAACAATCGAAAAAGACGCTCGACCAAACTGCCGTGAATCTGGCGAATGCGAAAAAAACGTTGACTGAAGCACAAAAACAGGTCGCCACTTCTGCTGACGCCATCAAAAAATCGCAGCAACTTCTGGCACAATACCAAAAACAAAAACTGGGCGCAGATACCATCGTGAAAAAGCTCTCGGCCTTTTTGCCAGCCTTGACAATCTCGGTCGCCAAGGGTGAAGAAGCCGTCAAAAAATCGGGAAACGACAAAACCCTGGCGGGAATCGTCGCTCGGTTGAAGGCATTGCAGGTTCAGAAACAGGCCGAACTTCAAAAATCCACAAAAACCGCGACCGACACCGCCGCGGTCATCAAGAAAGAACAGGCCACGCTCGCAGCATCGCAAGCGGTCTCGAAAAAATCTCAAGCGCAAATCAAGGCATCGCAAGCACAAATCAAAGCGCTCCAGCCAAAAATCAAACCGATGACAGTGCAGTTTCAGGCGATGTCCAAATCGTCCGCCGCCGCCGCTCAAACTCTCGCCACGACTAAAAAGACCGTGAAGAAATGGCAAGTCTCGCTGGAGATGGAAAAACAGTTTACGGTTCTTGCCGGTTTGAAAAATCAACTCAAGGAGTCTCAGACGAAGCAGGCTGAATTCGATGCTGAATGGAAGAAACAACAGGCCGAACAAAACAAATTCACCTTAATCTACACGAAAGCGAATCAGGCTCTTGTTGCCAACCAGGCGAAGGTGAATCAACTCAAGCAAACCCTTGCCGCCACACAAAAAAAACACCAGGGGTTCATTCAACAAACCGCAGCCTTAACCGCCGCGATTCCGTTGTTGAAGGATTCACTCAAAAAGACCCAGGAAGCCCAGAAGAGTTCGGGTAACGACAAGGAAATCGTGGCCTTGGTCACACAACTGACAGGAGTCGTTGCAGCGAAAGAAAAAATACTCACCGCGACGCAGCAAGCCGCGCAACTGGCGCAAAAGGACGCCGCAAAGATTCAGCAGGATCTCGCCGCGGCAGAAAAAATCGCCGCTGCCGCAAGCAAAACCGCAACAGACACGAAGAAAAACGCCGACGCTTTCGCTCCCAAAGTGATCGCTGCAAAGCAATCGTTCGATGCGACAGTCAAAGCGGTTGCTGAAGTCCAGAAAAAAATCGCCGCGACTCGCCTTCAGCTGGAAAAGATGGCAAAATCGGTGCTGTAACGGGATTCATCTGCAAGTTAGACTGTGAGTGGATACAACTTGCGATTTTAGGGAGATGCTTGCGGTTTTAGGGAGATGCTTGCGGTTTTGGGGAGGGCGAAGCTCCCGCTGAGCCGCAAGCGTCAACCGGGTTTCTGCTCGGCAGGAGACTTGCCATCCCGAGGCGGAAAGCCGCGGTTTTCGACCGTGCCGGGTATAACGGTCGAACTGCATCGTGAGACAAATAGTAAAGGTTCCCATGCGCTCGATTTGTATCTCAATCGTATTTTTCTGGATGGGTGCCTTGGGCAGTGCCATGGAGACCCCTTTCGCTGGAAGAACGTCTTACGCTTCCTTACGGTCGCGGCTCTTTTTTCTTTCGGCTCGGCGGGAGCGTCGCCCTTCCGGAACGAACAAAGCGAAAGTTTTCGATGCGATTTGGAAAACCGCAAGGGACGATTTTTTCGATCCTAAAAAGCAAGGTTTGGATTGGAACGCTATCGGAAAAAAATATCGTCCGATTGCGATTGGGGCGAACGATGCCGATGCCTTCGAGGATATCGTCAACCGGATGTTGGGCTAACTAAAAACGTCGCACCGACGGTTCGTATCGCCAGGCGAATTCCATACTCAGGGGAAGAGATCCGCAAGATGCTACTGCCGGTCGATGCTTTTTTCTCCGGGCTGCAAATGAGTAATCCGTGTTGATAAAAATGCCGGTAATTTTCGATTATTCGTAAAACAGTTGAGAGTGAGTCAACTCTTTTGTTAGAATCGAGTGTCTTTCCCATTTCTCTTGAATCGGCCTTAGTTCCAAATTCGATGAGCATTCTCAAAAAATTCGTCTCGCCCGCTGTCGTTTCATCGATCATCTTTCATGCGGTCTTACTCGGCTGTCTGCATTACATCACGATGAAGATTCTCGAAGAGGATCAGGAACTCGCCATCGAATCCGTTTTCCTCGACGAAGAAGTGTTCGAAGAAAACATCAATCCCGTCCTGGAAATGGAATCGGAGGCTTCTGAAAACGAAAATATCGTTTCAGGTGGCAGAGTTTCGCCTTCGCCGGGTAGAAAGTCCGAGAAGTTAAAAATCACACAAGTCACCTCACCAGTTCCCGCAGCGCAACCGTCTCTTAACCCGTCTTTTTTCGATACGCTGCCGACGAATAACGAATTGGTCGAGGCCGATTTCAGTAATCTGGAATCGACCGGCGAAACGGGAATGGTGGTGGAAGGATACGGTGTTGCCATGAGTTTGATCTCTCAGGAAGTCCTCAGACTCATGCGCAAAGAAAAGATGATGGTGATCTGGTTGTTCGACGAATCCAACAGCATGAAAGACGACCAAAAGGAAATTAAAGAGCAGTTCGTGAAAATCTACGAAGAATTGGGAATCCTGCAAAAAAAGAAAAACCGGAAATCGAACGAATCCAAACGAAGAAAAAAATCGAAAGATAACGACGAAAGCCTAGTGACTGCCGTTGTCTCTTACGGGAAAACGCAGCACGAAATCGTTCCTCCAACCTCAGATGTCAGTTTGATTAAAACCGGAATCGATAAAATCCCCATCGACAGATCCGGAGAAGAAAAGATGTGCGAGGCGATTACACTTTCGCTGGATCGTTATCGCAAACAGGCAAGAAAAGGTAAGCGAAAAATGATGGTGATTGTCGTCACCGACGAATCGGGTGACAATGGCGAAGCGGTCGAAACCACCATCAATGCTGCAAAACAAACGAAGTCGGTCGTTTACTTCCTGGGACGAGAAGCGATATTTGGCTATCCTTTCGCAAGAATCCGATGGATCAACCCGGAGACCAACCTGCCTTATTGGTTGAGGGTCAATCGCGGTCCCGAGACCGCTTTCCCCGAAACGTTGCAGTGGGATGGTCTTCATGCCCGCTGGGACGTTTTTTCCAGCGGTTTCGGTCCGTTCGAGCAGGTCCGCATTGCCAAGGAAACGGGGGGCGTGTTTTATATTCTCCCACAGGAAGAAGAAAACCTGGCCGGTGCCAGAGCCATCGAACGCAGGCAGTTCGCCTTTATGGATATGAGAACCTACCAGCCAACCTGGAAATCTCGATCCGAATACGGTCGCACCATCTCGGGTAACAAGTTTCGTAAAACGCTTTGGGACATCGTCGTCGAACTCAACCCTAACAAGCACAAACAATTACCTCGATACAATACCGATCTCAACATCAGGGAATGGCACTATCCTCTCGAATTGAATGCGTTTCGAGAAGAGGCCTATAAAGAGTTTGTGAAAGCAGGAACGGCAATGGTCAAGCTCGACCGGGTGATTGTCGCATTGGAAAAAATCGAAAAGCTGCGTGCCAGCGAAGAGTCGCCACGTTGGCGAGCGAATTACGATTTAATGCTTGCGCAATGTCTTGCATTCCGATTGCGATTGTACCAGTATCTTCTGGCGATGGACCGTCATGTGAATGCCAACCCTCCCGTCGTGCCCAAAAATCCGAAAAGCAACGAGTGGAATATCGGTCGAACCCAAAAAGTTTTCGTTCCCGATAACCGACAGTTTCAAAGGTTGAAAAAAGTGTTCAACATCAGACTGAAGCGCGAGAAATATCTGGCGATGGTGAAGAAGGAGACCGACCGTGCCACTCGAATGCTGAGAAAAGTGATTCAGGAGCATCCCCGAACGCCGTGGGCAAGACGCGCCAATTTCGAACTGAGGATTGGGTTGGGGATGATGATCTACGAACGCTTCTGGGATCCACGCTACAACGAGCCGGTCGCGTTACCGAAGCTTTGACGATGATTTCGCGTGCTCTTCGGGATGCAGGCTTTCCTCCAAAACCGGTTTTTCGACAACCTCTATCAACTGGGAAGGGACAACGATCGCACGCCAGAGTAATCGACCCATGATGCGTCCCGAGTAAATCACGCAGACCGGAATCAGCACCGCAGCAAGAAGGTAGATATGAAAGCCCGCAGACTTGGCAACCGCGGTAAATAAAATTCCCAGCGACAAACCCCACATGACCGCCAAAGATGAATAGACAATTCCCCAACCCCACCAGCATGAAATCAGCGTTTTCAGAATTCGAGCGGTAAAGAAATTCCAATGCGAACCGGATTCCTCGGCGGAGACTATCATGACCGGAGTCAACGCCAGAAAGAACACCGAGAAGATCGTCCAGAAGCCGAATGACGGCAGGAAATAGCGCACGATGTTCGTCAGGAACCACGACAGAGTTCCCGAAGCCAGCGTGACGAAGAGCATTTGATAACAGCGGTAGGCGTATATTTTCCATTCAGGATCAGGCCATTCCAGAATGCGATCGTTTCCGTTGGCGGTATCTATGAGAATGGTTTGAAAAATAATCATGGCATAGGACAGGCTCCAGAGACCCAACCAAAAAACCGGTATTCCAAAGAAGCCAGCAGCCACCGTTCCCATTCCTCCAGAACCAACGAAAGTCACCGTCATCATCAGGAATAAGAAGGTGATCGCGAATAACATTGAAAGTCTCAACCAGCGAAAGACGATCTCGCTTCTCCAGAGGATGTTGAACACGCCTGAAAAAAACGTCCAGGTTGGCGGGTTGGGAAGCTCGACGCTTTTAATGGCACCCAATACTTCAAACAAATCGGTTTTAGGAGTGTAAACGTCATCCCAGTCGATGGTGGACGTGACCAGAGCATGGTGACCCGGTTTTCGTTTTTCCTCGCGTCTTTGTTTTCGTAGCTTCTCTTCCTGACGTTTTTGTTTCACTTCGCTGGCAGCGGGAACCGGCACCGCGGAATCGCAATCGGGACAGCGGACTTTTCTTGCCTGTTGCTTCATCTTCGGATGCAGCCGTGCATCGCAAACCGGGCAATGAACCGGCGTGGTGTTGAGATCTTTCCGCCTTTGTTCCGATGTATCGCTTCCAAATTCTGCAACTCCGTAAGTTCCGACATTTTTTTCGGGTTTTGTCGGAGGTAACAGTGCCATCACCTGGGCGCGAGAAGGTACCTTCACCGGCAAGTAACAATCCGGGCACTTCACAAACCGCATTTCTTCCTTCAACACCGGGTGCAACAGCGCGTGACACGTTCCGCAGGTCACACTGACGAACGTAGGCGGTTTTTTAGGAAGTCGGGAGATCATCGAAGTATTTTCCGTGACATGGCGACATCCCTGTTGCTCGAATCCAGTTACGATTTTGGCAATTCCGTGACGGTTTCGGAGTTATTTCGATGTCGATTCAGCGGCGGTATCGGTCTTGCGACGTAATTCCCGTTTTTGTTTTTCCACCATTTTCGCCACGTCTGCCAGCAGTTTTCGGGCATCGTAGGCTATGCCATCTTTGATTGTCCAGCGAATACCGCCAACACGCTCGGGTTTGTTCGTCTTGTCGTTGAGACGAACAGCACCGGTTCCGAAGAGAACTTTGAAGTTCTGCAACGGATTCTCGGGAACGATGACAAGATCGGCAAGCAGACCGACACGAACCACACCAAACTCGATGGGCTTTTTTTCCGGTTGAAAGAGCGTGAGCGCGCCGTTCATGGTTGCACACTGAATCACTTCCAGCGGATGGAAACCCGCTTCCTGCAGCAGTTCCAGTTCTTCGATGTAGGCGAATCCGTAAGTATCGTAAATGAAACCCGAATCGGAACCCGTCGTCACCCGACCGCCCATGTTTTTATAATCGTTGATCAAACGCATCCAGACTTTATAAAAGTTTTTCCAGGCGATTTCGTCAGCGGTGGTCCAGTCGTACCAGAAAGAACCGTGATTGCGGCGGCTCGGTTGATAGTATTCCCACAAAGACGGCAGCGTGTATTTGTCGTGCCATTCGGCAGTGCGAGCGCGCATCACATCGCGACACGCCGAGTATATTGTCATCGTCGGGTCGAACACGGTTCCCAATTCGAGGTGCTCTTTGAGGTAGGCGTTCCACTGTTCGCTTCCCGGTTCGTAAATTTTATTCCACAACCTCGCGACCTGTGCGAAACGATGTTGCTCGTTGTTTTGGTTTTGGTCGACCGGCCAGGGTTGCACGACGTTGTCCTTCAACAACGCTTCGAAATGACCGTAATAATGTGTGACCGTTTCCAACCCGAGTCGGGCTGCGTCGATGGCATTCATTTGGGCGACACCGTCCTGCCCCAGATGAGCCGTGGAACCGAGACGATTTCGTTTAGTTTCTTCTAAAAGTGCGGCCATAATTTCCGGTCGATACGAACCGAGTTTCAACCCGTCGATACCGCGACTGCGCGCTTTTGCGACCCACTCATGTGCTTCTTTTACGGTGTTCACGCCGCGCGGTCTCTGATAGTTCCAGATTCTGGGTGCGACGATTTCATTATTCGCAGAACGCATTTTTTCTTTAACGGTCCATTCGTTGGGGCCTAACGGAACACCCCGAACCGTGGTCACACCGTGGGCCAGCCATAATTTGTAAACGTATTCCGCCTCGGGGGCCTTCGGATTTCCACCGCAGTGAGTGTGCATATCGACAAAACCAGGCAGAATATACATGCCGGTGGCATCGATGACGTGATCGGCGTTGCGAGGCATGCGTCGTCCGATGGAACTAATGCGATTCTTCTTAATGACAATGTTGACCGGGCCGCGCGGCGGGCCACCCGTGCCGTCGATGAGGATTCCACCTCGAATCACCAGAGTTTCGAATGGTCCAAGACCTTCATCGGCACGACGGTCCGGAGCCGGTTTGACTCCTTGTGC
>Ga0114931_10009386_pt1 | contig 11732 bp, 8 predicted proteins | sample 2SBtaG_FD_89579 | JGI IMG/M metagenome (GOLD analysis project Ga0114931, IMG submission 89579) | Deep subsurface microbial communities from Kolumbo volcano to uncover new lineages of life (NeLLi) - 2SBTROV14_V59a metaG | ecosystem: Environmental > Aquatic > Marine > Volcanic | place: Kolumbo...
CATGAGGATGAAGGGCATGCCGAAGATCAGGTGGGCATTGCTCGGAGTCTTGACCGAAGTGTCGAAGTGCGTCACCTCGATCGTGACTTCCTTGGCTTCACCCTGCTTGACGGTCTTCAGCAGGTTGATGATCATCAGAACCCAGCCCACGACGTAGAGGCCGCCACCGAATGCACGCGCGAGATACATCGGCCAGATCGTGTTGAGCATCTCGGCCCAGTCGGGGTAGGTCAGGCCGCCGGTCGGCTCCACAGCATTCCACATGAGGCCTTCGGAGATGCCTGCGATCCACATGGAGACCATGTAGATCAGGATGCCGATCGTCCCGATCCAGAAGTGGGCGTCGGCCATCTTGGTCGAGGCCAGCTTGGTGTTGAAGAGCTTGGGAACCAGCCAGTAGAACATGCCGGCGGCCATGAAGCCGTTCCAGCCGAGCGTGCCGCCGTGGACGTGGCCGATCGTCCAGTCGGTGTAGTGGCTCAACGCGTTGACCGACTTGATCGAGAGCAGCGGGCCCTCGAAGGTGGACATGCCGTAGAAGGTCACCCCTTCGACGAAGAACTTGAGCACGGGATCGGTGCGCACCTTGTCCCATGCGCCGCGCAGGGTCAGGAGACCGTTGAGCATGCCGCCCCAGGACGGCGCCCAGAGCATGAGCGAGAAAATCATGCCGAGCGACTGCGCCCAGTCCGGCAGCGAGGTGTAGAGCAGGTGGTGCGGACCGGCCCAGATGTAGATGAAGACCAGCGCCCAGAAATGGATGATCGAGAGGCGGTAGCTGTAGACCGGCCTGCCTGCCGCCTTGGGCAGGTAGTAGTACATGATGCCCAGGATCGGCGTGGTCAGGAAGAAGGCCACGGCGTTGTGGCCGTACCACCACTGGGTCAGAGCGTCCTCCGCGCCGCCGAAGATCGAGTAGCTCTTGGTCACGGAGTAGGGCAGCGCGAGGTTGTTGACGATGTAGAGGAGGGCGACCGTGACGATCGTCGCGATGTAGAACCAGATCGCGACGTAGAGGTGACGCTCGTTGCGCTTGGCCAGCGTCAGAAAGAAGTTGATCGCAAAGACGACCCAGACCAGGACGACCATGATGTCGATCCACCACTCGAGCTCGGCGTATTCCTTGCCCTGCGTCAAGCCCAAGGGGAGCGTCACGGCAGCGCAGAGGATGATGAGCTGCCAACCCCAGAAGTGGATCTTGCTGAGCAGGTCCGAACCCGTCCTCGTCTTGCAGAGTCGCTGCGTCGAGTGGTAGACGCCGGCGAAGATCATGTTGCCCACGAGCGCGAAGATGGCCGCGTTGGTGTGCAGCGGGCGCAGCCGGCCGAAGGTCAGCCAGGGTGTGTCGAAGTTGAGGACGTGGAAGGCCAGCTGCAGGGCGATCAGCAGGCCGACGATCAGGGCGATGGCGCCCCAGGCGACCGACGCGAAGATGAACTGCTTGACCGTCTTGTCGTCATAGGTGATCTGACTGGTCGTGAGGGCTTCTGTCGTGCTCATGCTCATCATCCGGGGGGAGGTCGGCGTCCGGGGAGGTGGAGGACAATGGGGAAAGATCCTGCCGAATCGGCTCCTCCTTGTCAGCTTTTGTTTCCTGCGGCATTTCGTCCTCTTCGAGTGGCAGGAGGGAGAGCCGGTCGGCATGCTCGTGGTCGCCCTGCTTGACGGTGTAGAGGAAGAAGGCCAGGGCCATCCCGACCAGCACGAGACTCAGGAAGACGAGCAGGGGGATTACGTCCATGCGCCCACCGGTTGAGGCTCGTTGAACTCAAGATGTTTGGTGCCCACGACTTGCGTCATACGTGACCCTTGGAGACGGAGGTAGCTGTGGGTGATCAGCACGAGGGAACTCTAGGGCATCAGCACGGCGCAGAGCAGGGGAGTCATGATTCCTGAAAAGGCCAGGGAGAGCGCACCCAGGTTGTAGACGACGGCGAGCGAGAGGTTGCTCGCGACCACACGGTGGAGGAGGCGCGAGGTCTCGCGCACCTGGCTCACGGCCGAGGCCCCGGCTCCGACGTAGTAGAAGTCGGCCTGTGAGGGGAGGACTGGACGATCGAGGGCCGGTGTCGCCGTGGAACTGGCCTCGCGGAAGGCGGGAGCGTCGTTGAGCCCGTCCCCCACCATGAGCCCCTGACCCTGGTCGAGCCTGCGCACGTAGGCGGCCTTGTCCTCGGGGCTCTGGTCGCCGAGGACGCGCGCCGGATCGAGCCCGAGCCTGCGACCGGCCTCCGCCACGCGCGCCTGCCGGTCGCCGCTGATGAGATGGACCTCGATCCCGGAGGCTTCGAGGCCCGCGATCGCCTCGGCATAGCCCGGCCGAAAGTCCTCCTGGACCCGGAACTGCGCGAGCGGATGGCCATCCCGGGAGAAAGTCGCCTCGGCGCAAGAGCCCTCGGGATTCTCGGGCCCGGCCCAGCCCGGTCGGCCGAGCCGGTACTCGTGCCCTTGCCACAGGGTCTGCACGCCCTTGCCCACGACCTCGACGACCTCCGGGTCGGTCCAGATCCGCGCCTCGGAGACTCCCGAGAGCCTGGCGGCGACCGCCTGACTGACCGGATGGTGGCTGGAGCTCGCGAGCGTCAGGAGCAGGTCACGTTGCTCGACCGTGAGCTCGCCCTGCTGCTCGGCATGGAGGCCGCCCCAGGTGAGTGTGCCGGTCTTGTCGAAGAAGATCCGGCGCCAGCGAGAGGCCTTGTCGAGGAGCTCGGTGCGCCTCACGAAGATGCCGTTGCGACGGAGCCGGGCGAGCGCTAAGTCGATGGCCAGGGGGATGGCGAGCCCGAGGGCGCAGGGGCAGGTGACGACCAGGATGGAGATGACGACGGGCAGGATCTGGCTGGGGTCCAGGAGGTACCAGAGCAGGGCGCCCATGGTCGCAAACCCCAGGACCAGAAGGACATAGATCCGGTTGAGGCGGGACCAGAAGGGTGAGAGGAGGAGACCTTCGCGATCACCTTCGGTGGAGCGGAGGAGGTCCAGGAGGCCCGAGTCCTGGGCGTCCGCGAGGGCATCGACGCGCGCCCGCTCACGGCCTGCGAGGAAGGCGCCGGCGGGAATCTCGTCGCCCGGCTGGAAGAGGCGCTCCTGCGATTCGCCGTTGATCCATTCGAGCGAGAAGCTGCGCGGCTCGGCGATCAGCACGCCCTTTACCGGGACGAGATCGCCGGGCGTGATCCAGAGGCGGTCGCCGGGACGGACCTCGGTGACTGGCACCATCTCCAGGCGATCCCCCAGATCCCGGCGCACGCGCAGGTGCTCGGCGCCGTCGTTGCGCAGCAGGTAGTCACGGTTGCGGCGCACGGCCCGGTCCTGGAGGAAGCGCCCGAGCAGCATGAGGGTGACGAAGATCGTGACCGTGTCGAAGTAGCTCGTGCCGCTCTTGTGGAAGAACCACCAGATCGAGCCGCCGTAGGCCAGCAGGATGCCCAGCGTGATCGGCAGGTCCAGGTGCAGGAGCCGACGGCGGAGACCGGCGAGGGCGGCCTTGAAGAAGACCGGGCCGCCGACCAGGACGGCGAGCGTGGCGATGCCGAGGCTCAGCCAGCGAAAGAGCTCGTAGACACTCTGGTCGCGGGCGTCCATGCCCAGGTAGTGGGCAAAGGCAAACATCATGGCATTGAGCGAGAGGGAGACGCAGATGCCCAGCCGGATCAGCAGGGAGCGGTCCTTGCGCGCGCGCTCCTTGCGGGCGGGAGCCATGCGGTAGCCCAGGGCTTCGACCTCGTCGAGGTAGTTCGACAGGGAGAGTTCGCCGGGCTTGTAGATGAGGACGACCTGGCCCAGGCTCGGGTTGAGATCCATGGACAGGGCCCCCGGACGCCGACGCCACAGCTCCTGCAGGACCCAGACACAGGCCGCGCAGTAGATCCCCTGCACGTCCAGCTCGATGCGAACGGCTTCCCCGACGCGCCCCTGCTCCTCGAGCTCGGGGATCCAGTCATGCTTCGCCACACGGGTTTCGGAACCGATAGGGCGCCCCTTGCCTCCTCCCAAGCCGTAGAACTCCTCGAGACCCGAGCCATGGAGCAGCTCATGGACCTTCTTGCAGCCTGGACAACAGAATCCCGGATGGCGGCTGCCCGGCGGCACCGGCAGCCCGCAGTGACGGCATTCCGTCGTCTCCGCGGCCTCCTCGCGCCCTGGATCCACGCCGAGCTCGGGCGAGACCGCTCGCGGCGACTCTCCTGGGGACTCGGGCTTGGCATTGGCGGCTTCGGCAGGCATCGTGCATTCCTGGGAGACAGAAACTCCCTGAGGTGATCCAGTGTTTTCCCAGGTAGAGACAGCGGCCGCAACAGGGCCTTTGGTGAATGGCTTCCTGATCGGGCTCCCGTTCAGCTTGCACTGCGTGGGCATGTGCGGTCCCTTCGCGGGCTGTTTTCTCGGAAAAAAGAGCGCTGTGGCCTCCTACCACCTGGCCCGCTTCGTCTCCTATTGCCTGGCGGGATTGGTCATCGGCGGCCTGGGACACCTGCTGGGCGTCCAGGATCTGACCGGCCAGGGGGCCTGGATCTCCTTCGTCCTCGCGGGCCTCCTCGTGCTCTTCGCCCTGGGCTTCGACAAGCGGCTGGGAAGCATCCCCGGCGTCGGGAGTCTCTTCTCCAAGGCCATGCGCCGGGCGGGCCGACTCAGCCCCGGCCGGCGGGCCGCCCTGATCGGCCTGCTGACGCCCCTGCTCCCCTGCGGCGCGCTCTTCGCGATCTACGGCGCCGCGCTGCTCTACGGTTCGTCTCTGGACGGCGGCCTCGCCATGGCCGGCTTCGCCCTCGGCACGATGCCCCTCCTGGCCTTCGCTCAGGTCCAGCTCGCCTGGCTCCACCAGAAGCTCGGCCCACGCGGCATGTTCTGGCTCCAGCGAGCCGCCCTCCTCCTCGCCGCCGGCATCCTCGTCTGGCGCGGCACCCTCAACCTCGGCGGCGCGTCCTGCTGCGCCACCCACTAACTGGGCGAAAAGGGACAGTCCCTTTTCGCCCAGTTAGCGTTCGCTGGAGAAAAGGGACTGTCCCTTTTCGCCCAGCTACGGGGTGGGCGGGTCAGGCGGGGAGGGGTTTGACGACCATGATGAAGAGGGAGGCCAGGATGAGGAGGGTGGCCAGCGCGCGTAGGAGATTCCAGAGGAGGGAGAGTCGGGAGAAGGCCTGGGGGATGTGGCCGGTCGCCACGGCTTCTCGGGCCAGAGTGCGCTGCTGGAACTGGATCGGTAGGAGGGCGAGGGACCAGATCAGTCCGGACAGGACGAAGAAACCCAGCGGCATGTGGATCCAAGGCTGCGCGAGAAAGCCTCCTTGCGGGAACCAGGCCATGGCCTGCATCAGACCGGTAATGACCAGACCTGAGCCGCAGACAGCGACGAAGATCCAGTCGGTCAGCAGCACCAGGCGCGTCGCGAAGAGGAGCACATGCGGATCGCGGCTGCGGTCGGCAAGGTTCTTCCAGAGAGTGGTAACGACAAGGTTGCCGAGGAAGAGGGTGCCGAAGAGGAGATGAAGGCTCTTGAGGTATGGGTCCATGCAGGTTCTCGTGGGGGTCTCTTGCTGGGAGTGGAGCATATTTGCGTGCGTCTCGCTAGACTTCCCGCATGAAGCACCTGATCTCTAGCCCGGTACTCTGCTTTCTCTCGTCCCTGATCCTTCCTGTCACGGCCCTGCCCGCCCAGAGCGCCGCGTCGGCTGCCGCGCCTGTCTCGTTGCAGACACACGCGCCCTCTGCCCTGGAGCCTCTGCCTGCAGTCCAACCGCAGATCGACGCCGAGACAGGTACCGAGAGGCTCGTACGCGAGAGCAGGGCGAGTCTCTGGGAGGAGCTCCAGAAGAAGCCTGAATCCTCCAAGATGGACGAAGCCCTGGATCCGAGCGATCCCTTCCAGATGAAGAACTCGGTGAGGCTGGGGCTGGAGTTCGACAACCTGGCCAACGGCGAAGGCAACAGCACCTTCTTCCGAGCCAGCGGCGACTTTGTGCTGAACCCCAAGATGAAACTGCATGCCGATCTGCCCCTCGCCTGGAGCAGCTTGAGCCATCACAACACGGACTTTGGCCGGGGGGATCTGCGGCTGGGCTGGTACTACCTCGCCAAGAACGATCCCGACCCGAAGAAGCTGTTCCAGGGGGTCATGCCCGGCGTAGAACTCATCCTGCCGACAGGCAATGCCACGGATGGCCAGGGTGGGGATGCAGGGCTGCTCATGCCCTACGTCAATCTCAAGATGCAGGCCGGAGAGCGCGTGACGGTCTACAACATCTTTCGATACGTGCACAGCTTCAGCTCGTATCGGGCGGCCGGCAACCCGGACATCAACGTTCCTTCTGCCTTCAAGGGCAAGGACACGCAGTTGGGCAGGACCGTCCGCGAGATCTGGTGGCAGATCCCGGTCACGGTCAAACCCGAGGACATGTTCGTCTCCTGGTTGACCCTGACTGCCGATATGGCCTGGAACTTATATGACAAGACCCTGCGCTCCTACCGCTTCGACATCGAAGCAGGCAAGACCATCAAGGATGACTTCGCGGTTTCCGCCAACCTGACCCTGCCTCTCAACGAAGGCAATACGATCAACTGGATCTTCGGGGTGCAGGCGGTCCTGTCGTTCTGACGGCTCGGCGAGCCAGAAACTCAGTCGCGGAGTTCATCCAGGTCGACGAGCTCGGATGGGCCGAACGAGGCGGGATCACCGCTCGCGATGATCTCGGGCACGCGGTCGACGAGCCGCGCCCAGCCTTCTTCGTCCAGCCCCTCCACGAAGCTCGCGTAGCGGTCGGCCCGCTCATCCGGCTCGAGATACTCGAGATACTCGCGATACATGCCCGCGATCGCCTTCAGCATCGAGAGGTAGGGCTGGATGTCCGTCGTCGTCGAGAGGGCCTCGCTGTCGATCCAGGCCACGGGCACCTTCTCGAGACAGCCGGGCTTTTTGAGCTCCGCCCTCACGAGCAGCTCGATGTCGAAAGCGAACCTCTTCTCGATCGTGGGTATGAGGATCTGATTCGCCAGATCCGCTCGGAAGGCCTTGAAGCCGCACTGCGTATCGGTGATCTCGCGCAGGATCGGCAGCATCTGCTTCCAGAGGTAGATGAAGAGCTTGCCGCGCGTGTTGCGCTCACCCTTCTTGACGACGACCGAGAGGGGCTCGCGGCGCGAAGCCAGAGCCACTCCCTTGCCCTCCGCGAGGATCGGCGCGAGGAGCAGGCCGCACTGCCCCAGGTGCGTGGATAGATCGGCGTCGGTGAAGACCAGGACCTGGTCCTTCCTGGGACCGGCCCGGTAGCTGCCCCTGGCCTGCTGGATCGCGCGATCCATGCCCAGCAGGATCGAACCTCCCTTGCGGCTGTCGTCCGTCGACTTCATGGGAGAGACCACGGGCAGGTGGGCATCGATGGCCTCCTGCAGATACAGCACGCGCACCTGGTCGCCGAGCCGCTCGGCATCGATGATCTCCTGCGCGATCTTGCCGCTCCCCTCGGGGCAACCGTCGTCCACGACCAGCATCTCCCAGGCATCCCGTCCCGCGGGCCCGAAGAGCCAGTCGAGCTGCTCCACCTTGCGACGCAAAAAATCCTCGCCGAGCTCGTCCTCCTCCCGTCGACGGATGCGGCGAGCCTCTTTGTAGACCGCAAAGACGACGCTCATGAACATCGGCCCATGGATCCCTTCCAGGAGTCGCTTGGAGCGGGCCAGTTTGACGGCCAGATGGGCGCCCAGGGGCGCGCCGCGCTCGGCAGCCACGAGTCGCTGCTCCAGGGCATCCAGGTCGGCGAGGGTCAACCCTCCCTCGAGGAGCCTGTCCGCCTGCTCTTGCACGAGCTTCAGGTGTTCGGCATCCACGAGGTCGAGCTCCAGGGGTGAGGTAGCGATGAGATCGTGAATGAGGGATTCTGGATCAGGCATGTGGATTGCGTTGCCATCGACGGATCATGGATGGGGGCATCCTACCCTCGTGGGCGGCATCGAGAACTGTCGAGATCGGCTCGAATCCAGACGGTCTGCGGTCGACTCCCTGGATCCTTCGGGCCAGCTACGCATGATGGCGCGCTTGGCTTCCTTCTGCACACTCCCGCACGGATGGTGGCTGGCCGTCCTCGTGGCCAGCCTGCACCTCCCCTGCACCCTGGTGGCCCAAGGGAGTCCAGACGAACCGACGCTCGAGGCCTTCGACCCCCAACAGGGCATGGACGAGAACGGGCGCATCCCCAAGCCCGAGTTCCCAAAGGACATCGCCCACCCCGAGCGCTGGCGCTACGTGCCCGAGGGCAGGATCGCCCCAGGCAGCATCTTCGACCGCTTCCTCTCCACGACCTTCATCTCGCCAGTCATCTTCACACAATCGGACATCGGTGTCGGCGGAGGGCTCGTCCTGACGGACATGGACTTTCGCAACCAACGCCGGCAGGAACTGGCCAACATCGCGCTCTCGTACACGACCGAAGGACAACAACGCTACAGCATCTCCTGGAAGCGCTGGACCGACCAACGTGAGATGCCGGACGGAGGTATCCTCCAGAACGAGCGCGCCTTCTGGGCAGGCAGCCTCGGCTACTCGCGCACGCTCACGAGGCGATTCTTCGGCTTCGGCTCCGACACGCAGGCCAGTGACGAGACCAGCTACACCGACCAGGTCTGGAGTCTCGGGCTGAGCCGGAACTTCGCCTTTCCCGAGGTGGACGGAGATTGGACGGCCTTCCTGGGCTTTTTGGTCGAATCCCACCAGCTCTCCTCGGGAGCGGTCTCGGGCATTCCCTCGACCGAGCAGATCCACTCGGGCCTCATGACCGCCGGCGACGGGCGCGGCCTCCTCTGGCTCCGGGGAGGTATCTCCCTGGACACGCGCGACAGTCAGAGCAACCCCTATCGGGGAACGAACCTGGGATTCTCGATCTCTGCGGCCCCGATCCAGAGCGAGTCCGAATCAGGAGCGGTCTTCCATCTCGGCGGAAGCCAGATCCTGCCCATGCCGTCTCTCTTCCATGACGGCGGCGACCGTCGAGAGGAGAATCCACCGACCGACACCCTGGCCTTCGCCGCGTTTGCGAACACAACGAGCGGTGACCTCCCCTTCTACTCGCTGCCGACCCTGGGCGGCTCCAACACGCTGCGCGGCTATATCCGCAACCGTTGGACCGACCGGACCTCCTGGCACGTCTCCGGCGAGTACCGCTTCTGGTTCGTCCCGCGCGGGTTCAAGTTCACCAAACGCGTGCGCGTAGAACGCATCGGAGGGGCCGTCTTCTACGACATCGGCTCGGTCGCCGACCGGATCGGCGACTTCGGGACAGCCGAGGTCCTGAAGAGCTACGGCGTCGGACTGCGCGTCGGCATCGAGCGGACAGCGACGATTCGCCTGGACCTGGGCTTCTCGCGTGAGGGCAGCAATCTCATCCTGACCTTCGGCCTGCCCTTCTGACCGAGGAGGGGCAGGAGCGCCTGCCGGGCGCTGCGCAGAAGAAGAGGCCGGATTCTGCCGGAAAGCCCATACCCAGCCGCATCCGGGGCGTTAGGATCTTCCCCCCAATTCTCGGCGAGGCCCTCGGCCGCGAGGCACCCAGACCCGGGATCGGCAACCGTGTTTTCTCCTCCTGCACGTCCAGAGGATAGCGAGAGGTCCTTCCAGCCACTCCAACCTGCGATCCAGACCATGAGCTTCGACCTGTCTGCCTACGGCATCTCCGTCCAGAACGTCCTGCGCAACGCGCCCGTCCCTGTCCTGTACGAGCAGGCGATTCTTCGTAAAGCCGGTCAGATCGTCTCCTCGGGCGCCCTGGCCACGCTCTCCGGCGAAAAGACCGGCCGCTCGCCCAAGGACAAGCGCATCGTCGACCATCCCGACAGCTCCGACGACATCTGGTGGGGCGACATCAACATGCCCCTCGGCGATCAGACCTACCAGATCATCCGCCAGCGCAGCATCGACTATCTCAACACGCGCGACCAGCTCTACGTCGTGGACGGCTATGCCGGATGGGACGAGGACTACCGCCAGAAGGTCCGCATCATCAGCGCCAACTCCTACCACGCGCTCTTCATGCACAACATGCTGATCCGCCCGACCAAGGAGCAGCTCGCGGACTTCGGCGAGCCCGACTACGTCATCTTCAATGCAGGCGCCTTCCCGGCCAATCCCAAGACGCAGGAGATGAAGTCGGACACCAGCGTCATCGTCAACTTCGAGGCGCAGGAGATGGTCATCCTCGGCACGGAGTACGCCGGCGAGATGAAGAAGGGCGTGTTCACGATCATGAACTATCTGATGCCCAAGCGGGGCGTCCTCTCGATGCACTGCTCGGCCAACGAGGGCAAGGACAAGGACATCTCGATCTTCTTCGGGCTCTCCGGCACCGGCAAGACGACGCTCTCCGCAGACCCCCGCCGCGACCTGATCGGTGACGACGAACACTGCTGGACCGACGAGGGCGTGTTCAACATCGAGGGCGGCTGCTACGCCAAGGCCATCGACCTCTCGGCCGAGAAGGAGCCCGAGATCTTCCAGGCCATCCGCTACGGTGCCGTGCTCGAGAACGTGATCTACAACGAGGATCGCGTCGTCGACTTCGAGAACACGGCCATCACCGAGAACACGCGTGCGTCCTACCCGGTCGAATACATCCCCAACAACAAGATCCCCTGCGTGGGCGGCCACCCCAAGAACGTCATCCTCCTGACCTGCGACGCCTTTGGCGTGCTGCCCCCGGTCAGCAAGCTCACGTCCGAGCAGGCGATGTACCACTTCATCAGCGGCTACACCGCCAAGGTCGCCGGGACCGAGGTGGGCATCACCGAGCCCGAGGCGACCTTCTCGGCCTGCTTCGGCGCAGCGTTCATGGTCTGGCACCCGGCCAAGTATGCCGAGCTGTTGGCCGCCAACATCGAGAAGCACGGCTCTGCGGCCTGGCTGGTCAATACCGGCTGGACCGGCGGCCCCTACGGCACTGGCGAGCGCATGTCGCTCAAGTACACCCGCGCCATCATCGATGCAATGCACGAAGGTCAGCTGGACGAGGTCGCGACGGAGGAGGACCCGATCTTCGGCCTCCACATCCCGACCTCCTGCCCGGGCGTTCCCTCGGAGCTGCTCAATCCCCGCAACACCTGGGCCGACAAGGACGCCTTCGACGAGAAGGCCCGCTACCTGGCCGGTCTCTTCCGCGAGAACTTCACCAAGTTCGAAGAGGGAGCCAGCGACGCCATCAAGAGCGCCGCTCCGCGCCTGTAGGCTTCGTCACCGGGGGACAGGGGAGGCTGTTGCCGCCAGGATCTCGCAGTACAGGATCTCGCAGTACAGGATCTCGCAGTACAATGCAGCCTTGCCGATATGCTGCATCCTGCCCCTTCCTGATCGCTGGCGCCCGGCCTACGCCTGATCCATTCCTTTGGAGTTTGCCTACCAATGCGTTTTGCTCCCCCCCTCACGACCCATCTCCTTCTCGCCGTCGTAGGTCTCGCCGCGGCGAGCGCTCTCCCGGCACAGTGCACCAAGCCCTGCTGGGGCTTCAACGACAACACCACGTTCGACAGCAAGACGTCGATGGGCGGACCCAATCTCTGGCTCGCCATCAAGATCCGGCTCCAGACGACCGTTCCAGCCCAAAGGCTCGAGGTGTTCACCGGCAAGAAGACCGGTGCGGGCAAACTCTCGATCTGGAGCCATGACAGCAAGGGCAACAAGCCCAAGGCTCTGCTCTCGGGTGGTTCGTACCTGCAAAACGCGACCGTCACGTGGCAGGGGGCCAACCTCACCA
>Ga0114931_10009387_pt1 | contig 11732 bp, 4 predicted proteins | sample 2SBtaG_FD_89579 | JGI IMG/M metagenome (GOLD analysis project Ga0114931, IMG submission 89579) | Deep subsurface microbial communities from Kolumbo volcano to uncover new lineages of life (NeLLi) - 2SBTROV14_V59a metaG | ecosystem: Environmental > Aquatic > Marine > Volcanic | place: Kolumbo...
ATTCCTCGGGCCGTCGGTGGCGGTGGCGATCATCCTGATTCTCGCCTCTGCGGTGTTTCTGAAGATCCGCGCATCGTCACAACCCGATGACACTGACGGGGCCGACGCGGGAAGCGGCGCACCTCCCCCGGAGGTGTCGGCTACCGCCAATTTCCGGACCGACATCGCCATACCGGTTGCCGGGGCACCGGTGGTGCGGGACACCCTCGTCCTTTCGGTAACCGCGGCGGCGGAGACCGCCCCGTGGCGGGAGAGCCGGATTCTGGCTGAAGTCGGGGCCCGGGTGGCGCGGTTGCCGGTTCGGGAAAACCAGGCGGTTCGCCAAGGGGCGTTATTGATCGCCCTGGACACGACCGATCTCGCGCTGCAGGTGGCGGAAGCGGAAGCGGGACTGGCTAAGGCGGAAGCCAGCTATCGGGAGCTGACGCTCTTTGACGACCAGATCGAGGACGCGGCGATTCGCTCGGAGCGGGGTCGGGTCGCGCGGGCCCGCAGCGGGTTGGATCAGGCCGAGGTCACGCTCCGGCGGCGCCAATTGGAACTCCGGCGGGCCCGGATCGAGGCACCATTCAGCGGGCGGGTGGCCGATGTGAAGGTGACCGAGGGCCACCGGGTCAATGTCGGCGATGAACTTATGACCCTGGTGGACCTGGATCCGATTCGCGTTGAGGTTCAGGTGCTGGAGAGCGAGATCGGTTTCCTGGAAGAAGGGGGCGTCGCCCATGTGACCTTGGCCGCGTTCCCCGGCCGGACCTTCACCGGACAGATCGCCACCATCAACCCCATGGTGGAGCGGCAGTCGCGGACAGCCCGGGTGACGGTCCGGATTCCCAACCGCGACGGGCGAATTCTACCGGGCATGTACGCGCGAGTCTCGCTGGAGGCCCGCCGGTTTCCCGATCGGATCATCGTCCCCAAGGTGGCCGTGCTCGAACGCGATCGGCGAACGATGGTGTTCGTCTATGAGGGGAATGCCCGCGGCGGTCTCGCCAAGTGGCACTACGTCACGACCGGGCTGGAGAACGATTCCCTGGTGGAGATTGTGGAGAATCCCGAGACGGACATGCTGGAGCCAGGGCAGATCGTTCTGACCGACGGACATTACACGCTGATCCATGACGCGAGAGTGCGGCTCACCAATCGGCCCGGCGTGGTCGCGGGGAGTCGCCCCCGATGAAGCCGACCGACGGTACGGAGCAGCGGAGGAGGACAGCATGAAACGGTGGTGTCTGGCGTTTGGTCTTGTGGTGATACCGCAAGGCGGCGCCATGGGACAGGAAGTGCGTCCGTTGACGCTGGAGGAAGCCATCGCCATCAGTCATCGGGCGAACCCGGCCAATCGTGGTGCGCGGGCCCGGGTGGACGCCGCCACCGCCACCGCTCTATCGGAGATGGGGCGCTTCCTGCCAACGGTGAACGCGTCGATGACGTGGAGCGGCGCCTCCAATACGCAGACCACGGGCACCGATGATTTTGGACAGACCGTCCAGTTGCCGACTCCCGTGACATTTCGAAGCAGCTCGGCATCGCAGCGCATCAGCAGCAGCATCCGCATCTTTGATGGTTTTCAGAATGTGAACCGGTTGCGGGCCGCGCGATTCAACGTCGACGCCGCGTGGTCCGGCGTGGACGTCCAGCGCCTGCAGACCGACGCCGACGTGGCTCAGCGGTTCTTCGACGCGCTTCGCTACGAACGCCTGATCCGCGTCGAAACGAGTCTCCTGGCCGCAGCCCGGGAACGCCTCGATGCCAACGAGCGTTTGTTCCGGGTCGCCGCGGCGTCGCAGGTCGATGTGCTGGGGGCCCAGGTCGATGTGGCTGGCCAGCAGCAGCGATTGGACCTGCAGCGGGGGGAGGCCCGCAAGGCCCGACTGCGGGTGCTGGAGGCCCTGGGAGTCCTGAACGAGATGGAGGATTTCCGACCGGTCGGAGCGTTCCCGGCGGTGTTCGATCCCGCCCGCCTCGATCGGGATCACCTGGTGGCCGCTGCCCTCGAAGCCAATCCCCTGGTTCGCCAGCGACAGATGGAAGTTGCCGCCGCCCATGCGTCATCCCGGGCGGCTCATGGATCGTGGCTCCCGACCGTAGATCTGTCGGCCGGATGGGGCCGGGGACTGAACTCACGTGGATTCGGTGCGTTCTTCGATGTCAATCCCCGGCAGGATCGCGGGTACAACTTCTCGATGACCGTCAGATGGCAGCTGTTCAGTGGGTTTCAGCGGTCACAACAGATTGGACAGGCCAGTTCTCAGCGGCAGCAGGCGGAAGAGAATCTGCGGGCCGCCCGATTGCAGGTCGAACAGCAAGTCCGGGCGGCCCTGATCGATCTGGAGAATCGGTATCAGGCCCTCCAGATCCAGGAACGGTCCACGACATTGAGCCGAACCCGGGTCGAGCTGGCGCGGGAACAGTATCGGAGTGGTTCGATCGTCTTCACCAATCTTCAGCAGATCATCCAGACGGCGTCCAACGAAGAGCGGGCGTTGGTGGAGGCGGAATACAACCTGGCCGTGGCCCTGGTGCGACTCGAGCAACAGGTTGGCCGGCCCGTTCAGCCCGAGTAGCGCGATCGTGTCCCTCGCGACCCAATCGATCCGCCGGCCGGTGGCCGTGAGCATGCTGTTTCTGGCCATCGTGCTGCTCGGTGCCATCTCGTTTGCCCGCCTCCCGATCGACCTGCTGCCGGATATCGCGTATCCCCGCCTCGTGGTCCAGACGACCTATCCCGACGTTGCGCCCACCGAGGTGGAGCGGTTCGTGACCGAGATTGTCGAGCGTCAGGTCAGCGCCGTGCCCGGCGTGGAGCGCGTGGAGAGCGTGTCCCGCGAGGGCCTCTCCCTGGTGACCCTCCGGTTCGCGTGGGGCACGGACATGGACTTTGCGGTGCTCAACGTCCGCGAGAAACTGGATGCCATCCGCGAACAATTGCCCGAACTCGCCGACCGGCCGGCGGTGTTGCGGACGGATCCCACGTCGGAGCCCGTGATGGCGATCAGCGTATCAGTGGTTGGCGATCTCTGGGTCCTGCGGGAGTTGGCCGAGGAGGTATTCAAGCGCCGGCTGGAACAGATCGACGGCGTGGCACAGGCGGCGGTCACCGGCGGCTTGGAACGGGAGATCCATGTCGAGGTCGATCCGCGCCGGCTGGACAGCTACGGACTCGGCATGCAACAGATTGCGGATGCGCTGGAGGCGGCCAATCAGAGCGCTCCGGGGGGGACGATCCGCCGCGGACGTTACCGATACGCGCTGCGCACGATCGGTGAGTTTCAGGAGATCGACGAGATCGGCGCGGTGCCCCTCGGCATCCCGAGCGATACCACCGGCGTCGAGGGCGTGGTGCGTCTGCGCGATGTCGCGCTGGTGAGTGACGGGTTCCGGGATCGCGAATCCATTGCGCGTTACAACGGGCGCGAGGCGGTCGGGCTGCTGGTGTTCAAGGAGTCCGGGGCCAACACGGTACGGGTCGCGGGGCAGGTGGCGGTTGTGCTGGACCAGCTCCGGGTTCAGTACCCCGACGTGAGACTGGATATTGCGGCCAGTCAGGCCGGTTTCATCACCGATGCGATTACCAGCGTGGTGCAGGCCCTGATCTTCGGCGGGCTGCTCGCGTTTCTCGTGTTGTTCCTGTTCCTGCGGGATTGGCGGTATCCGGTCGCGATCGCGGTCGCCATCCCCATCTCCGTTGTGGCATCCTTTGCGCTGCTCGACGTGGCCGGCGTGTCGCTGAACATCATGAGCCTCGGGGGCCTGGCCCTTGGGGTAGGGATGCTGGTGGACAACTCGATCGTCGTGCTGGAGAACATTTTCCGACATCGTGAGCGCGGGGTGGCGGCCGACGGTGCGGCGGGGGAGGGTACGAATGAGGTCCAGGGAGCGATCGCGGCGTCAACCCTCACGACTATCAGTGTGTTTGGGCCCATCATCTACGTCAAAGGCGTGGCCGGTCAGCTGTTCGGGGCCCTGTCCTTTGCCGTCGCTTTTGCGTTACTGGCCAGTCTGGTGGTGGCGCTCATGCTGCTGCCGACCATGGCCGCGCGGTTTCGTCCGCGCCCCGGCCGCGCCGACGAACCAACCCGGTCGAGAGCCCTGGCCGCGCTCGATCGTCGGTTTGCCGGCATGGCCGATTGGTATCATGGCCGACTGCAGTGGGCCCTCGATCACCGTGGTCTCGTTGTGGGAATGGCGGGTGTGATGCTCGTGGCGGGCGTTGGCCTGGGGGCGACGCTGGAGCGCGGGGTGCTGCCCGAGGTTGATCAGGGGGCCTTTACCCTCCGCCTGATGTTGGATCGGGGGACACCGATCGAGGCAACGGCGGCGGCCGCCGCCCGGCTCGAGACCGGCATGCTGAAACACCCGGGGGTGGCAGCGGTCTTTACCCGTGTCGGGCGCCAGGAAGCGATCGCCGGGCTGGATGAAGAAGAGTCCGGAATCAATACGGCGGTGCTCGATGTCCGGGTCCGCGACGGCATCAGTACCGATGCCACGCTGGGGGACCTGGCCGATCTGTTTGCCTCTTTTCCGACCGGGGTGCTGACCGTCGAAGCCGGACAGGCCACCGCACTCGGCCAGTTGCTGGGCGGAGCCCAGGCCGACTTGGCCGTTCGGATCCGCGGCGACGATCTGGATGCAGCGTTCGGATATGCCCGCGAAATCGGCGTCCGACTTGGCGGCCTCCCGGCCCTGAGCAACGTGCGGATCGCGGCGGAGCAGGGCCAACCCGAGGTGTTGATCGAGGTCGATCGGGACCGGGCGGCGAAATACGGTATTGAACCGCGGCGCATTGCCCGAACCGTCGAGCAGTACATGCGGGGAACCGTGCCGACCGAGTTTGTTGAGTTCAACCAGAAAGTACCGATCCTCATCCGACTGCCGGATCGCGATCGGCGGTCGCTGACGACCCTCAACCAGCTGTCGGTCAACGGTGTTCCGCTTCGGGAACTCGTTCGGACCCGCGAGACGGTCGGGCCGGCGGAAGTCCATCGCCTCGAACAGTCGCGCACCGTAACCGTGTTCGCCGACGTGGGGGACAGGGGACTGGACGGAGCGCTGGAAGCGGTGAGGGAGACGATTGGTGCCCATCCGGCGCCGTTCGGTCTGCGCGTCGATATCGGGGGAGAAAACGAAGAGCGAGCCCGGAGCTTTCGTGATCTGGCGTTTGCCTTCGGGTTGGCGCTCATCCTCGTGTACATGATTCTTGCCGCCCAGTTCGAGAGTTTTGTGCATCCGTTCACCATTCTGCTGGCGGTGCCACTGTCGAGTGTCGGTGCGGCGCTGGCCCTCTGGCTGACCGGTTCCGGCCTGAACACCATGAGCCTGATCGGGCTCGTCATTCTCGTTGGGATTGTGGTCAACGACGCCATCGTGAAGGTGGACTTCATCAACCAGATGCGGGGTCGGATGGATTTGCGAGAGGCCATCCTCACCGCCGGCCGGGTGCGTCTCCGGCCGATCATCATGACGACGATGACCACGGTTCTCGGTCTCATCCCCATGGCTCTGGGCTGGGGGCGCGGTTCCGATCTCCGGGCTCCCTTGGCGATCGCCGTCATCGGCGGACTGATCAGTGCCACCATCCTCACGCTGATCGTGATCCCGGTCGCCTACGACCTCGTCGAGGAGGGGCGAGCCCGGTTGCTTCGACAGATGGGCCGACTGCCGGGCGGTCACGAGGCCCGCCCGGACGTTCCGGCTCCGGAGGTGGCGCCGTGATCGGCATGTCGATTCGTCGCCCCGTGGCGGTATCGATGGGATATGCCGGCGTTGCAATGCTGGGGATGGCGGCCTGGCGCAACATCCCCATCGAACTGCTGCCGGACACCGAATTGCCCAGGCTCCAGGTGACCGCCACGTGGCGGGGCGCGTCGCCGGAGACGGTCGAAGCCTTTCTGACCTCGCCACTCGAAGCCACCATCCAGCAGATACGGGGCGTGGAAAAGATTACGTCCCGATCCGAGGAGGAACGCGGGTTGGGTCGATCGCGGATCGAGGTGGAGTTTTCCCGGGACGTCGATATGGATTTCGTGCGCCTGGAGATGTCCGAACGATTCGCCGCCCTCGATGACGAATTGCCGGAGGCCGTCATCGGCCCGACGGTGGAACCGTATGTGCCGGCGGAGTTCCGGGAGCAGGATGGGCCCTTCATGCGCTACACCGTTACGGGCCCGGCGACCATCGAGGCGTTGCGCGCCCACGCGGAGGATGTAGTAGCTGCCGACCTGCTCCAGGTGGACGGGGTGGCGGAAGTGCTGGTCAGAGGTGGACGCGATCGGCTGATCGAGCTGGAGTTTGACGAGGATCAACTGGCGGCCCTGGGCCTGACCACGCGGGAAGTGGCGCGACGGGTCCGGGATCTCGAATACGTGACGGAAGCGGGCTCGGTGATCGATGGTGGTGGGGTCCGCACCCTCGCCATCCGGCAACGGGCGGCCTCGGCTGACGACGTGCGCCGGCTCGTCGTCCTCGCCGATGGCACGCGTCTGGTTCGCGTGAGCGACATCGCCATTGTGCGGGACACGTACGAGGATGCGACGAGCTATTACCGGATCGATGGTCTGCCGGCCGTCTTCTTCGATGTTCAGAAGGAGCAGGGCAGCAATGCCGTCCGAGTAGCCGATCGGGTGAAGGCCCGGATTGCGGAGCTCGCCGGATCTCACCCACCGGGCGTCCGCCTGATTCTCAATATCGACGAGAGTCGGGAGATCAAGTCCCAGCTTACGGATCTCAAGGAACGTGCGGCGATTGCCGCGGTGGTGATTTTCGCGGTCCTGCTCCTCTTCCTCCAGTCGTTTCGGTCGGCCGGGATCATCTTTGCGACGATCGCGTTCTCCATCCTGATCGCGCTGAATCTGATCTACTTCGGCGGGCTGACGCTCAACGTCCTGACCCTGATGGGACTCGCGATGGGCTTCGGACTGATCGTGGACAATGCGATCGTCGTGCTTGAGAACATCTATCGTCGTCGCCGCGGGGGGGAGGATGCGCTGCGCGCCGCCGACCGCGGCGCCCGCGATGTGCTGCTGCCGATTCTGGCCGCGACCGCCACGACCCTTATTGTCTTTATCCCCTTCGTCTACCTGCAGGGGGAGCTGCGGGTCTACTATGTGCCGCTGGCGATCGTGGTGGCGATGAGTCTTACCGCAAGCCTCCTGGTGGCGTTTACGTTCATTCCGTCACTGGGAGCCCGCTTGCTGCGCGGCCTCGGTGCATCAGCGGCGGATGGTGTCGGGGCCGGACCGTCCCCACTCTACGTCCGGATGTATGCGGCCGCGGTGCGATGGACGACGCGGTGGCCGTGGGTCACGGTGGTGCTGGCCGGTGCGGCCCTGGGTGGTTCCTGGCACGTGTTCGACCAGTATGTGACCCGGGGAGTGGTGTGGGGGTCGTTCGGGTTCGGCAACGATACATCGATCCGGATCATCATCCGACTGCCACGGGGCGGGGAGTTGGAAGAGACCGACGCCCTGACCCGGTTCTTCGAGGCCAAACTCCAGCAAACGCCGGAAATCAAACAGTTCGTCTCTCAGGTGCTGCCCGACTACGCCGTCATCGAAGCGACGTTCCCCAAGGAAGTGGAACAGACGCAGATTCCGGTCGCCATCAAGGACCAGATGTTGGCCTACAGCAATCTGTTTGGGGGAGTAGAGGTCCGGGTGTACGGGTACGGTCCGTCGTTCTACGGCGGCGGCTCCAGTCCACCGAATTACTCCATCAAGATCCTGGGATACAATTACGAAAAAGTTCGAGATATTGCCGAAGATCTGCAATCGCGGCTGGAACGTTTTTCACGCGTCCGGGATGTCGACATCAATGCGGGCGGACGGTTCTTCTTTGGCGACAAGATCTCCGAGGTCGTGCTGTCGCTGGATCGCGGCCGGCTCGCCATGCACAACCTCACACCCCGGGAAGTGGTGCGGCAGGTGCAGGCGGCCGTGGGAGGGCGGACCAGCAATGATCGCATTCGGGTGGGCGGTGAGGAAGTGGGGTTTGAACTGAAACTGAGCGGGTATCGGGAGCTCGATGTTCTCCAGCTTGCCGAGACGCTGATCCATCCGGCGCGGGGCACGGCGGGGGTGCGCCTGGGCGACATCGCCACGATTGACATGCGCGACGTCCTCAACGTCATCCTGCGCGAAGATCAGCAGTACCAGCGTACCGTCCGGTACGAATTCCGGGGGCCTCAGAAACTGGGGGACCGCGTCCGGGAGGCGGTGATCGGGAGTACGGCGCTGCCTGAAGGCTACACGATCGAGAACGATGATTCGTGGTTCTTTTCGGATGAGGAGCGTACGCAGATCTTCGGTGTCCTGGCCGTGTCGCTCCTCCTGGTATTCATGGTGACGGCGGCGCTCTTCGAATCCGTGCGCCAACCCGTGTGTGTATTGCTCACGGTTCCGATGGCGCTGATCGGCGTGTTCCTGGTCTTTTTCTTCACCGAGGCGACCTTCACGCGGGAAGCGTACATCGGGGTGATCATGATGGGCGGGATCGTGGTCAACAACGCCATTCTCCTCATCGATCACGTCAATCAGCTGCGCCGCCGCCACGGGTGGACACTCGGGGACGCCGTCGTGCACGGGACGGTGGAGCGGGTTCGTCCCATCCTGATGACAAGTGCCACCACCGTCCTGGGGCTGCTCCCGCTCGTGGTGCTCAGCGATTCCGTCAACGCCAATATCTGGAATGCGCTGGGGTATGCACTGATCGGGGGTCTGCTGAGCTCCACGGTCCTCGTGCTCACCGTAACCCCGGCGGTGTACGTGCTCTTCGAACGAGGACCGGAAAGACGCAGGCTGGCCCGCGCACTGACCTGACGGCTGCCGTGGGCCCGACACCCGCGCCGGGACGGGGCGCCCTATATTCCAGGGGTGACCACCCGGGCGCTGATCGCCGCCGGTGGGGCAACCGTCGTCCTGTGGACGGTCTCCCTGCTGCTCCCCCGTGATTTCCTCGTGGGCCAGTTCGTCGACGACGCCCACTACGCGGTGCTCGCCAAGGCGGTGCGTGAGGGCCGCGGGTATCACACCATCAACCTGCCGGACGCGCCGGCTGAGACCAAGTACCCTCCGGGGTTTCCACTCCTGTTGTCGGCGCTGTGGGATTCCGAACGCCCCGATCGGGAGAATCTGGATCGCCTCCGGTGGGCCAACCTGATCCTGGTGGGTCCACTCGCCGGCGCGCTCACGCTGTTCGCCGTAGAAGTCCTCGGGTTGCCTGCACTCCTTGCCGGCATGCTCGCTGTGGCCGGCCTGGCCGCTCCGGGGGTGCTGGCGCTCTGGACCATACCGTTGTCCGGGCCGCTGTTTCTGCTGTTGGCGATCCTGGGATTGACCCTCGCGGCCGCGGAACGGCCGGGTTGGGCGATGACGGTGTTGATGGGGGCGGTCTATGTCCGGACGGTGGCGGTGGCGTTTCTGCTCGGGGTAGTGAGCCAGGCCCGGAGGGCCCGGCGTCCGGGGTGGAAACGGGATGGGGTGGTGGCCGTGGCGGGAGTGCTCCCGTGGGTCGCGTGGCAGGCCTGGCACGCCGGGGCCGTCCCCGCATTCCTGCGCGGCATGTACGGATCGTACGGTCGGTGGTACCTGGATTCACTGATCGCCGATCCGGTTACCGTGCTGTTTCGCGTTCCGGCGCGCAACGCGATCGAGATTCTGAGCGGGTTGGGCGGACTGTTGCTCGACGTGTCGGGGATTCCGGTGACGATGAAGTTCGGGGCCGGAGCGTTGTTGGTCTGGGGCCTGTGGCGCATGCGCCGGCGGGCACCCGGGCTGGCGATCGGGCTCGCGTTGTACGGCGGGATCGTCCTGCTATGGCCCTTTCCGCCCGGCCGGTTCCTGGCGGCGATCTGGCCAGTGGTCCTGATTGCGGTGGCCGCGTCGATCGGCCGGTTTGCTCGAGGGGCGCTGGTGGCCCTGGCGGTCGCGGTGGCGGCCCTCGGTCTGATGACCGGCCGGGGCCTGCGGCAGCACGAGGCCCGAGGGCGGGCGGGCCGGGCCCTGGTGGCACGCCTGACTGGAGAGATCGGGCCGCATGCTGTCCTGGCCTCCACCAATCCAGCGTTTCACTACCTCTGGTTCGGGGTGCCGAGCGTTCCGGTCCAGCGTATGCGCTCGTACCGGTGGTATCGCCTCGGGTTCTGGTCGACGGCGTGGGGTCTGGCCGACGACCTGTGGCCAATCGTCGACCGATACGGGGTGACCCATGTGGTTGTCGAGGCGCGTGGGGTTGAGGGGCGCTACGCGGCAGGCAGTCTTCAGGGGCGTTGCCCCGGGGTCCTCATCCCGCGCTGGGAGGTCGACCGGACCCTCCTGTTCAGGGTTGATGGGTCGAAACCGTGCCGGCCTCCACCGAGCGTTCGATGACCCTTGGCCGCGGAGAGCACGGACGCTCTAAAACGTTGTCAATAAAGAGATTACGATCAGTTTTGGCGTTGCGTTCCCCGGCCGGGGTCGATAGATTACCCAAAGGTTTTTCCATCGCCATCCACCCCCGGCCATCGTTGACGACCCCATGACCGCTCCCACTCAGCGAGATCGCATTCTGCCCCGGCTCATCGAGGACGAGATGCGCGAATCGTTCATCGACTATTCGATGAGCGTCATTGTGTCCCGGGCGTTGCCCGATGTTCGGGATGGACTGAAACCGGTGCACCGGCGGATTCTGTACGCCATGCACGAGTTGGGACTCCTGCCGGGCCGTGCGTACAAGAAGTCCGCTACCGTCGTCGGTGACGTGCTCGGCAAGTATCACCCGCATGGGGATTCGGCGGTATACGACTCGCTCGTGCGAATGGTGCAGGAGTTCTCGCTGCGGTACCCGCTGGTGGATGGGCAGGGCAACTTCGGCTCCATCGATGGCGACAGCGCCGCCGCATACCGTTACACCGAAGCCCGGCTGACCGCCCTGGCCGTCGAGTTGTTGCAGGACATCGAGAAAGAGACGGTGAGCTTTGCGCCGAACTTCGACGATCGGTTGCGGGAGCCTACGGTCCTGCCGGCCTCGTTCCCCAACCTCCTGGTCAACGGCTCATCGGGTATTGCGGTGGGGATGGCCACCAACATTCCTCCTCACAACCTGCGTGAGGTGAGTGCGGCGATCGGTCATCTGATCGATCACCCCGATTGCGCCGTGAGCGATCTCCGAGCGTTCGTGCTCGGCCCTGATTTTCCGACCGGTGGTTTCATTTACGGTGGCCAGGGGATTGAGGAGTGCTACGAATCCGGACGCGGACGCATCGTGGTTCGGGCCCGGGCCCAGATCGAAGAGAAGGCCTCAGGCAAGTCGCAGATCGTCGTCACGGAGATTCCTTTCCAGGTCAACAAGTCCCGGCTGGTCGAGCAGATCGCCGACCTGGTCCGGGCCAAGAAGGTATCGGACATCTCCGACCTGCGGGATGAGTCGGATCGGGATGGCATGCGCGTGGTGATTGAGCTGCGACGTGACGCCATGCCGGAGGTCGTGCTCAGGCAGCTCTACAAGCACACGCAGATGCAGACGACGTTCGGGGCGATCATGCTCGCGCTCGTTGATGGCGTGCCCCGGGTCTTGAATCTCAAGGAGATGCTGCAGTACTACATCGATCACCGCCACGAGGTCATTACCCGCCGCACCGAATATGATCTGGGCAAGGCCACCGCCCGGGAACATATCCTCGAAGGACTCAAGATCGCCGTCGACAACATCGACGAGGTCATCCGGATCATCCGCGGGGCCAAGGACACGCCCTCGGCCGA
>Ga0114931_10009388_pt1 | contig 11731 bp, 8 predicted proteins | sample 2SBtaG_FD_89579 | JGI IMG/M metagenome (GOLD analysis project Ga0114931, IMG submission 89579) | Deep subsurface microbial communities from Kolumbo volcano to uncover new lineages of life (NeLLi) - 2SBTROV14_V59a metaG | ecosystem: Environmental > Aquatic > Marine > Volcanic | place: Kolumbo...
ATGACGACCTCATCGATGTAGGGAAGTTGGCGCCCAGCACTGTCGACTCGGTGGTAGTACGGGTTACGGCGAAAAACAAATCGATCCGCCGGCGGCCTCGTCGTGTTCACCCAAGGCTGCAGCGTCGGTAAATCCACATTGTCAAAGCGATACTGCTCGTCCTTCCTGTTGTGCAAACCAGACCAGTTGCGCGCGCCAACTTCTTCGATCAGGGGCGTAAGTTTGTCAGGATCGGTATAGCGCGCATGAAAGTTTCTTAGATAGTGAGCGGGTCGGTAAATAAATAAAGGTCTAGCACCCGCCAACGCCGGCAGAAATTCTGGATTGGGACTCGGCCAAGTATAGCGAACCGTCCGCTCATCGAGAATCTCGAAGCGCGGCGGCTGACCGTCGACGATCATCACCCGCGGCGGGCCAAACAGCGACAGATCCTTGTTGTTCGCCACATCCTCCCAAAAATAGCGGAAATCCTCCGCTGTAAACGGCTGTCCATCAGACCAGCGCTGGTTTTTCCGTATCCGGAAAGTGAATATCCGCTGATCTTCGACCTTCACGCTTTCCAGGATATCCGGCACAATTTCGAGCTTTCGGTTGTAGCCGACAAGGCGGGCATAGCCGTAGACGACCAGCATCCGGATATCCTTCTGCCGCGCCATGAGCATTCGAAGGGATCCCCCATATTTCCCAACGCTCAGACCCTCGCCATTCAGATCAGCCACCAGCGGCGGATCAGGCAATCTTTGCTCGACTGGCGGCAGGGCCCCGCTCGCGACCATCGGCGCCAACACCGGCGGCTCTACAAACGTCTCGGCGGCCCCGGCAACTAGCGGCGAAATCAAACCGGCCAGAAAAAACAAAATAGCCGCAACATATTCTCGCCCAGAATTGCCTTGCGCGAAATTCATGGCAGAATTGTCTCGGGGCTGGTGTCAATGGCTGCGCGCACGAAATGCTCGCGCCCAATATCGATGAGTTTGGACGCGCCCGGCCCGGCAACACCGAACGGTGGCGCATAGTCCGCTAGGTTCTGCAAACGCGTTGCCGATAGATGATCGAAGTCCAATCGCCGACTCGGGTCGGGATGCGGCACGGCGGATAGCAGTGCCTTGGTATAGGGATGGACCGGCGCCTCGAACAATGCTTCGCGCGGCGCAACCTCGACCAAGCGCCCGCTGCACATCACGGCGATCCGATCAGCCATATAATCGACCACCGCCAAGTTGTGCGAGATGAATAGATAGGTGAGCCCGAGCTCGCTTTGCAAATCCTTCAGCAGGTTAAGAATCTGCGCTTGGATCGACACATCGAGCGACGAGACCGGTTCGTCGCAGATCAATAGCTCGGGCTGCAAGGCAAGCGCCCGCGCGATGCCAAGGCGTTGTCTCTGCCCACCCGAAAAACTGTGCGGATAGCGGCGCAAAAAGCGGATGTCGAGACCAACAAGTCGCATCAGTTCCTTGACCAGCTCGTTTCTCTCCTCCCGCGTGCCAATGTCATGCACGATCAACGGCTCACTGATGATGTCGAGGGCCGTCATGCGCGGATTCAGCGAACCGAAGGGGTCCTGGAAGATAAACTGAACCTTACGCCGGAACGCCTTCAGAGCATCGCCCCGCAAACCAAGAACATCGATGTCCTGGCCGTGATCGTTGTACGTCACCGCCCCCGAGCTCGGTGTTAACGCCCGCATGATGAGTTTGCTCAGCGTCGTCTTTCCGCACCCGGATTCACCAACCAGGCCAAGGCACTCTCCGCGTCGAACAACGAAGCTCACATCGTCGACAGCGGTCACTTCCGTACATGCACCAAGGCCAAGGAAGCCCTGCTGGCGCATGGTGAAACATTTGCTCAGCTGGCTAACCGTCAGAAGCGGCGCCTCCGACCCACTGGCCCCCAGCCCGTTGCCTCCTAGCCCATTGTTCACAGCCCCATTTCTCTCCATCGACGCATCGGTTTTCTTGCGCAGAAGCCGCGCCTCGCCCGGCTCGATCGTGCGGATGGGGATTAGGCGTTCGCCGCGCGCCATATTCGGCCTCGGCACGGCCGTGAATAGCGCCTTGAGATAGGGATGCCTCGGGTGCGCGAAGATCTCTTGGCACGGTCCGCTTTCGACGACCTTGCCTTGATACATCACTACGACATCTTCAGCCAAATTGGCGACCACACCCAGATCGTGGGTGATGATCAATATCGCCATGCCCAATTCATCTTGAAGCTGCCTCAGAAGCCTCAAAATCTGCGCCTGTATGGTCACGTCCAGCGCCGTTGTCGGCTCATCCGCGATGAGGATGGCGGGCCGGCAAATCAACGCCATGGCGATCATGGCGCGCTGGCGCAACCCCCCGGAAAGCTCGAAAGGATAAGCTTTGTATGCTGCTTCAGGATTCGGAAAGCCGACCATCCGCAGGGTTTCGACTGTTATTTCCCGCCCGTTCCTTCGGTCGATAGCCCGGTGCAAATGCAAGGCTTCCCCGACTTGGTCGCCCACGGTGTGCACCGGCGAAAGCGAGGTCATCGGCTCTTGGAATATGATCGAAATATGCCCGCCGCGTATGGCGCGCATGGCTCGGCTGTCTCGGTGGAGCTTGGCGATGTCGACGGTGTTGCCCGGTGACGCCGGGTCGCGATAGAGGATTTCGCCGCCGAGAACCCGGCCGACCTTCGGCAATATACCCATGATACTTTGCGCTATCGTCGATTTACCGGACCCTGACTCACCAACGATGGCGACCGTTGCCCCCTGGCGCACCGAAAAGGATACACCATTAACGGCCGAGATAACGGTTCCATGGATATCGAAGCCAACCCGCAAATCGCGGACGGTCAGGACGTCGTCCATCTTATGGTACGGCCTGCCCGACTACCTACGGGAAAACCGAATGGGACCACTATCGGCTCTCCATCCAGTGCCCCGGACCAGGTGTCGCACTCGGTCCCTCAGCTTCACTACCATCGGTCATTTGCCTCCCAGATATTTTTTAGTCTTGGGCCGTCATTATGCGACCTTTACCCTTATTCACTTTCGACCGATCAACATGAAGCGCGAGTAATGCTTGCGTTGCAAGGCCCCTTCGTACAACAACTCCGACATGGGCATCTGCTGCTTGAACGCCGCCAAGTCTTTTATACAATTCACGTGCTCGGAACAGTCGAAATAGTCATTCGACTGAAATGTTTGCGCAATTCCCACCGGAAGCCGGTCGTACCAGGCCTCGGTGGAGAGCATATGCTCACAGCTCGTGTTGATCACCAGGTTCATCCGGGCACCCTCGCCATTACTTGAGCCGCGGGAGACCGGGCCGTCGTCGAAACACTGGTAATCGAGGGTGCACGCATCCGCCGTCACCGCCCTAAAGCGCGCCGAGGCGACATGCGCGGCGTTGAGATGCTCGGCAACCGGCGCACAGCCTGGATCGATATCGAAGCTTAGGACTCGGCCAACGTGAAATTTCGGGTCGTTCAGAAGAATGGCGCCGAGCACGCCGTACCAGCCTCCGAGCACATAAACTGTTCCGAAATGCCCGCCCAGCGTCGCATGCACCGTGTCAGCCAGCCACGTCTTGGAGACGATTTGGTTCTCGCTAAACGCATAATGGACTCCCGGCGGCCCGGGCGGTATCGGCAGCCGCCGGATGGCCTCGGCCACATCTCCGCCAGAATTGGAGGGTACGGCCGCACCGTTACCCGTTCTTGACGGCACCTCGCCACCATCAAGCATTGAAAACCACCTTCGCCATGTCACGCCCTTTGCCTTGCATTACCGCTCGCCCACATACGCGCGCACATTCGGCCGACCAGTAGGCCCTACCGGTGTTATATACCGCAACAATCCCTGTCGGAATACAGTCCGTATCATATCGATGTTTTCCAGAAGTATTCACACAACGTATTCCAGTTTCAGTTTTACTTTCCGTCACGCAAGATTGCTGGGATTCGTCGGACGCATGATTGGTACTGAGACTAACGCAGCACTTCCCGCCCATGATGTTTGGCTTATAACTGGAAATCAAGTGCCCTTCTATGACAGATATTAGCGCCTAGGATAGATATTAGTGCCGGATTTGACGACAAAGTGATCGGCCCCCCCCACGTATGGCTTTGGTTATGAAACAGATACAACGAACGCTCTCGGTGGCTACGTCGGGCCAGGGACCGGATCAGGGATTGACCGACGTGACGAGCGAGGTTGCCAGTTGGCTAACGGCGCAGGGTGCCGGCGACGGCCTGCTCACCCTTTTTCTCCGTCACACGTCGGCTTCACTGTTGATCCAAGAGAACGCCGATCCGGACGTCCTGCACGACCTCAATACCTTCTTTCGCCGCGTGGTTCCTGAAGATTCACGCCTCTACCGCCATACGGCCGAAGGCCCCGACGACATGCCGGCCCACATCAAGGCCGCGCTCACCCAGAGCAACCTCTCGATTCCGGTCCGCGATGGCCGGATGCAGCTCGGAATCTGGCAAGGTATCTATGTTTTCGAGCACCGCACGAGCCCGCACCAACGCGAACTGGCACTTCATTTTGTCGGCGAATAGGGGGCGGCCGTGTATATACGGAGCCGACCGCACCCCGTCCCGCGAACGATTAAGCGATTGAAAAACCTGGTCGGGGAGAGAGGATTCGAACCTCCGGCCCCCGCCTCCCGAAGACGGTGCTCTACCAGGCTGAGCTACTCCCCGGCGCGGCCGCGGTTATAGCCGGTCGCTAGCCCCTTGGCAACGGCCCTGGCCGGACTATCGCGCCATGTGGCGACCCGGGCGACAGCCCGGCCGATCGCCCTGAATTGGCGGCACTCGGCGATTTGCTTCTTATCCGGCAAGGGAAAGGCGCGGGTGCTCCGATTATCGCATCCGCCGCTCAACTAGAGTAGCGCCGTCGTCTTAAGCGGCGATCTCGTTGAGCTTGCCCATCAAGTAGTCGATATCGTCTTGCGACAGGCGCGCGGACGGATCCTCGAACTGCGTAAGCATGCGCTCCAGCATCCGCTCGATATAGCGGGACCGGTCGTTTGACCCGCCGTCATAATCCGTCTCGTTTACAACATCGACTCCGGCGCGAAACGCGGGGAAAAGGCGACGGGGAAGCTCGGCCTTGAGGTAAACCGACTGCAAGCCGAGGTTGCCCGGATCGTGAATCAGCATTCTCGCATTCTTTAATGGAACACCGACACGCATGGCCAATGCCCGCTCGAAGAAATTTATGTCGCCAACACAAAGAGCGCGCAACAGGAGAGACGGCGTCAACCGGTCCTTACGCGCGAGTTGTTCGATCAAATTTTCCAGCTCTGTATCCGTTGAGCCATACTCGACCAAGCCCATGGTCGCGCGCTCGCGCGCCTGCAGGATCAGATTGCTGGCCACGTCGGGGGCCAATTCCATGGTCGTCGTTAGGTACTCTTGCAGGCGCTCCGTGATGGCGCCCAACAGCCGTTCGGAGACGGCGGCCGGCAAGCTAGGCCGGCGTGTCAGCGAGTTGGAGACCGCCGTGCTTTCCTTGTAATCGGTCATCACGCGTTCCAGCGATGTCTCCGTGATTTCCGCGCCCTCATTGGACACCAATCGGGCAACCGCGGTCTCGTTGCCGGTATCGATCAGAGCGTCCGAAACCGTGCTCGAAACTCGTTGGCGCTGAGCAATCGCCACCTGTTTTGTCGCCCCTTGATGCTTGACGATCTCGACTAGGTCACCGTCGGTCAGGACCTCCGAGAATTTCAACATAGGCAGCGCCACGGAATCGACATCCCGCGCCAGCGCCAAGGCGATGTCATGCGGCACATCCGGGTTCGATTTTAGGTGCGCGGAAAGCGATTCACGCACACGCACCTCAACGTCCTTCACGAGGGCGCGGAAGATATCTTCCGCGATCTCGCGTTCCGCCGGACCCAATTCATCCGACCCGAATTGTGCCGCGAGCTTGCCCGACGTCTCGGCGCGATTCTCGACCGACGGGTCGGCCATCAATTTCGCGACATCTTCCTTGGAAAGACGAGTCGGTTTGAATTCTTCGCTCATTGGCTCTCTGGGCGTATATAATTGTAATTATGGCTGCTAGAAACGCCGGTAAGCGCGTCGCAAGCGGCTCAGTACAAGTATCGTTCGATAGGGTTAATCGACCTTTAAAGGGTTACGATTGTCCACGCCCGCGCCGCCAACCAACCTCATGCCGCGATCTGCCGCAGCTTCGCCATCAGATATTCGATATCATTCGGAGCAATACGCGTCGCCGGATCGTTGAACTGTGTCAACATGCGCTCAAGCAAACGCTCGATATAGCGTTCGCGATCATTATGCCCGCCGTCATAATCGGTTTCGACCACCAGATGGACAGCGGCCCGGAACGCCGGGAACAAAGTCTTGGGTAAATTGGCGCGCAGATACAACGGCTCCAATCCCAGCATTCCCTTATCATGAATCAGGATGCGGACGTTGCTGATCGGCAACCCCGTCAGGCAGGACATCGCGCGCTCGAAGAAATTCAGATCGCCAACACACAACGCACGCAACAGAAGCGACGCGGTCAACCGGTCCTTGCGATGAAGCTGTTCGACTAGATTATCGAGCTCGGAATCGCTGGACCCGTACTCGACCAGATTCATGGTGGCGCGTTCGCGGGTTTGCAATATCAGATTGCTAGCAACATCCGGAGAGATTTCATGCTTCGAAACCAGGAAATTCTGCAAGCGTTCGGAAAGTGCCGTCACCACGCGTTCCGATATCGCCGGCGGCAGATTGGATCGCCGCGCCAAGGAATCGGCAACCGCGGGAGCATCCTGAAATTCCTCGATCACGCGGTCGAGCGCGGCATCGCTGATCGACGCCCCCTCGTTGCCAACAAGCCTGGCCACGGCATGGGCATTACCCGTATCGACAACCGCATCCGAGACGCTCACGGAAACACTCGGTCGTTGCGCGACCGCGACTTGCTTGGCGGAACCGCTCGCGCGGACAATCTCAATTAGATCCTCGTCGGTGAGCACCTCCGAGAACTTGAGCATCGGCAGCGCGACGGAATCGACATCCTGCGCCAGCGCCAGCGCGACGTCATGGGGCAAATCGGGGGTGGATTTAAGCTGCGCCGAAAGCGCCTCGCGAACCAGATCTTCGGCATCCTTCACGAGGACCCGAAATATGTCCTCGGCGATCTTACGCTCACTGGAACTAAGCTGATGCGTGTCAAATTGCGCGGCAATCTTGGCTGTCGTCTTTGCACGCACTTGCGCGGACGGATCGGCCAACAGGCTGGCCACATCAGCTTGCGTTAGCTTCGGCGGAATTGGCTTGGTGCTCATGGCTCTCCCTAGCGCCGAGTCGATATCGTGCTGCGGAGCGTCATCTAGAGTCCCACAACCCAGGCGCGACCCAGCCTGTGTTACGCCAAGCATTGATTGTGCTTTACCGGAAGTTAAGGACGGCTTAAGGGCGGAAAAGTCCCTTAGTGGCGATTTAGCAGCAATTGAGCCACGGCCCGGGCTTGGCCCTCGACCGAGATATCCAAATATGAGGTCACTTCCAACTCACGATCTTCGTAAACATCTTTAACGCCGTCCTTTTCCGACCATGCGGCCACGGCGCGGTCCCGAGCTTGCAGAAGCTCGAGTATCTGCGGCTTGAACAGGCAGACCATGCCGGTAATCCAACGATTTACCGGCCAGGACGGTTGTGCATGATCGATCTTGAAGTAGTCGAGCATAACCGAAACGTCGTCGGCCTTGTGCCAGACCTCGCCGGTGACCCATCGGTTTACGGTAAACAACCGAAAAGGAAATCCTTCCGGAGACATGGCCACGGCGATCAGATGGCTTAGGGCATCGTCCGGATCCTTGGGTGGCTTATAGCCTGGAACCGGATGAGGCGTTATGCCAGGTGGCATGCCACGCGGACGTAAAAAGGTATGAAAATGCCCGTGTTCGTTCTCGAAACGGTCTTCTTCGACATGAGCGTGGTAGTAGAACTGCCCGTGCGTCTCCCGGTCGTAGACGTCGCCAGGTGGATAATGGTCCCACTCATAAAATGTCTCATGCCCACGCAAGAGTTCGCCGACGATGTTGTCGCTCGTCTTGGCCAGAACGCGATGCGCCTCCACGACCTCGTGGCCGGCCTCCGCCATCCGTTCAAGCTCCTCCGTCGGCAGGTCCTCAAGGTTGCCCGAGAACTTGATTTCAAACTTAGCAATGGTAGTTTTATCTCGCATAGTCAAATAGATAGCTTGTGTTGGCGACCAATGCGACTCTCTTGAGCGCAAATTATCGTGATGCAGACTGACGATCCTCCGGCCCGCGCTTGATCTCTTATTCGGCGACCAACCGGAAACCAATCAAAATATGTTTGAGGTTCGCGGGTCGCGTGTGGCGCGCGGCCGGCCGGCAGACGCCGCAACCGGAATCGTCCCATGACCCCCCTTTGGCGACATACCTGCCCGTCCCTCCACTCCCCGCGGTGCCCGTCCACTCAAATACCTGCCCGGCCCCATCCAGCAGGCCAAACTGACCTGCTCCGTCGGGAAAGCTGCCCACCGGCATTGTGTCGAACGGCCCCTGATCATGGGTATTGAGGCGCGCCGGATCCCAGTCGTTGCCCCAGGGAAATGTTCGCCCCTCCGTGCCGCGGACCGCCTTCTCCCATTCGCGCTCCGTTGGCAAGCGCCAACGGCGACCCGTTTGCTGGGTTAGCCAGGCGGCATAGGCGGATGCGTCCGCATGCGTTACTAAAACTACCGGGTGATTTTCTCGACCTTTCGGCGGCACCCCCGTGGTCCAAGCAAACCGCCGGGTACGTTTATAGGGGTGGATCAGCCCGTAGCTGGCCCACGTCGCTGGATCGACATCGGGCGCCGCCCGCCCCGTGGCGGCGATGAATGCGGCATACTGCCCATTCGTGATGGGCGTCCGGGTGATCTCAAATGCGGGCAGAGTTTCTTCCCGGCGTTCGGGCTCATTCTCGTACCACTTGCCTTTCCGCGTTACCGGACGGCCGTACGCCGCCTCATCCAGACGGTAGGCCATTTCCCGCTCGGCCCGGTCGGAGCCGACGATGAAGGGGCCGGCGGGAATCGAGACAAGCTCGGGCAGCTCCGCCGCGGACGCCTGCACACAGACAGCGAGCGTCAAGATCGCGGCAAGCATCAACTTTTTCATATACCCAACCTCCGCGTAGCCGTGCCTAGTCGCGAACGACGAGGACCGATTGTTTGGCGTGGCGCACCACGCAAGCCGCGTTGGGTCCGAGCAGATAGTCTTTCAACTCCGGTCGGTGCGAGGCCATGACAATCAGATCGCACCCGGTCTTCGCCGCGACCCGAAGGATTTCCTCATAAATCGTGCCATAGCCGACGCTGCGCCGGGTCTCGACGTCGGAGGGAATGCGCTCGCCGACGAAGGCCCGCAAATCCTTTTTGGCCTTGGCCAGCGCCTTTTCCGCAAAGTCCTGGGGAAAGTACGCTCCGACGGCCCCCAAGCCGAAGTCGGGGATCACGGTGGCCACACGCAGGGTGGCCCCGAAGGCTTGGCAGTACTCGACTGCCGCCGGCAGAGCCTTCTTCCACGAGCTTTCGTCGTTGAGATCGACCGTCAGGAGGATGTTCTTGTACATGTCCGCTCCTCTTCATTCGGTGGCGACGGCCGCCGCCTCGGATGCCTTCGCGCGGCGCCAGCGCGGCAATTGGGACAGGAGGACCAGCCCCAGCAAGACCAACCCGAACGGGTAGACCCACATCTTGGATGGTTGCCCCACCTGCTCGACGTCGACATCGGTGAGCGTATCGCCGATCTGCATACCGGCTTGCTCGGCGAGCCCATTGGGAGCCAGCTCGGCAATCTCATAGCGACCGTCCTCGGTGAGCTCGAGGGCGACCCCGTAATAATCCTCGGGGCCGGCCGCCGGCATGTCGGGTGTCGCTACCCTATAGAGTTTGAAGCGGTCGCCGTAATCGGTTGAGCGCACAAGATGGAAGCGCACGGTGTCGCCACGCTCCGCCACCGCCTCGCCGGCCACGAACTTCTCCAGGTCGAGAGTCGCGAATTCCGGATAAACCAGGTCCATGAAGATACCGGGCCTGAACAGCATCATCACCACCACGGCCAGCATGATGCCCTCGTGGATCTTGTTCTTGACCAGAGTCCACCCCTGGGTCAGGGAACTGAACGAGAGCAAAGCGAGCATCGTCACCACGAAAATCAAAAGGCCGTGCCAAACGTTCTGGACGCCGATCAGCAGCATTTCCGGGTTGAAGATGAAGATGAAGGGAAGGATGGCCGTGCGCATGTCGTAAGTGAAGCCCTGGATGCCGGTCTTGATGGGGTCGGCGCGCGAGATGGCGGCGGCGGCGAACGCCGCCAAACAGACCGGCGGCGTGTCATCGGCGAGGATGCCGAAATAAAAGACATAGAGATGAACGGCGATCAGCGGCAACACCAGACCGGCGGCGGTCCCCAGCTCCACCAGCACCGGCGCGAGCAGCGAAGCGACGACCAGGTAGTTGGCGGTCGTCGGCAGGCCCATGCCGAGAATGAGGGCGAGCACCGCCGTCAGAACCAGAAGGATGTAAACGTTGCCGCCCGAGAGTGCCTCGATGACGCCGACCATGGCGTTGTTGAGGCCGGTCGAGCCTACGGCGCCGACGATGATGCCGGCGGCGGCGACGGCGACGGCGATGTTGACCATGTTGCGGGCGCCGGATACCAGGCCGTCGTAGATCAAGCGAAGACCCTCCATGAGAGCCTGAACGGCGTCGGACTCGCCGCCGCGCATCGCGCGCCAAACCTTTTCAATCAGGATGATGAGCATCATCAGCAGGATCAAATAGAAGACGGCGGTGCCGGCCGTCCACCGTTCCACCATCAAGAGGTAGATCAGAACCGCGATCGGAATCAGGAAGTGGATACCGCTCCGGAAGGACCTGCCCAAATGCGGGATATCGCTTTTCGGCAAGCCTTTGAGTCCCAGCTTCATGGCCTCCAGGTGCGAGATGTAAATCAGGGCTACGTAGGAAGCCACGGCCGGAATGAAGGCCGCCTTGACGACGTCGAAATACGAGATGCCGATCAATTCGGCGATGATGAACGCCGCCGCGCCCATGATCGGCGGCATCAGTTGGCCGTTGGTGGATGCCGCCACCTCGATGGCGCCGGCCTTGACCGCGGACATGCCGACGGAGCGCATCACCGGGATGGTGAAGGTTCCGGTGGTCACCACGTTGGCGATGGAGGAACCGGATATCGCCCCGGTCATGCCCGAGGCCAGGATGGCTGCCTTGGCCGGGCCGCCGCGGTATCTGCCCACCATGGCGAACGATAGATCGAGGAAATATTTGCCCGCCCCGGCCTTGTCCAAAAGGGCGCCGAACAGCACGAACAGGAAGACGAAGCTGACCGAGACGTCGATGGGAATGCCGAAGATCGCCTCCCCGCCCAGCCAGTGGTAACCGATCAGCCGGGTCAGCGAGAGGCCCCGGTGCGAGATGATATCGGGCATGGACTGGCCGAATATGGAGTACACGAGAAATACGCCGGCGACGATGACCAGCGGGAGGCCGATGCTGCGCCGCGTCGCCTCCAAAAGAAGAAGCATGCCGATGCCGCCTAGAACCGCTTCGAAGGGAAAGGAGAAACCGAAGAGATCGACATTCATCAGGATGCCGTCGCGTTCGACCAGCCCGGCGTAGCCGAACCACAGATATAGCGCGCAGCCGGCACCCAGCAGGGCCAGAACGATGTCATAGATTGGGAGTTGCCGC
>Ga0114931_10009389_pt1 | contig 11728 bp, 10 predicted proteins | sample 2SBtaG_FD_89579 | JGI IMG/M metagenome (GOLD analysis project Ga0114931, IMG submission 89579) | Deep subsurface microbial communities from Kolumbo volcano to uncover new lineages of life (NeLLi) - 2SBTROV14_V59a metaG | ecosystem: Environmental > Aquatic > Marine > Volcanic | place: Kolumbo...
CCGGAATCCAGGCCTATCAGGCGATGCGGGCCGACGGGCGGCTGCCGCTCAGGGTCGGGATCATCGTCAGCGGGCGCGAGGACGGGCTGGTCGAGGCCTTTGTCCGGGCCGGCATCCGCTCGGGCTTGGGCGACGACTGGCTCCGGGTCATCGGGGTCGAGTGGTGCCCCGATTGCTCGACCTCGGGGCGCACGGCGGCCTATTACGAGCCTTACCTCGGAAAGGCGCTCGAGGGTGAGCCCGAGGACAACCGCGGGATGCTGCTTTACGACGCCGAGGACCTGCAGGCGCGCGCCGTCGCCGCCCACCGCGCCGGCTTGCAGGTGATGATCGAGGGCCTCGGCGACCGCGGCATCGACTTCGCGCTCGACGCCATCGAGGCCTGCCTCGCCGCCCATCCCATGGCCGACCACCGGATGCGCGTCGAGCACTGCTGCCATGTCACCCCGCCCATCCTCGAGCGTATCCGGCGCCTCGGCGTCATCGATTCCTCGGCGACCGGCTTCATGTGGTCGCTCGGCGATGCCTATATCGCCAACCGCGGCGCCGCGGCCATGCGCTGGATGTGGCCCCACCGGACGCTGATCGACGCCGGCGTGGTGGCGCCCGGGCACTCGGACGCCTGGGTGTGCAGCCCCAACCCCTTCCTCGCCATCCACGCGATGGTCAACCGGGTGACCGATTCGGGGCGCTCGCTGGACGCGCGCGAGGCGGTGAGCGTGACCGAGGCCTTGCGCGCCTACACCGTGCTGGGGGCGTATTCGGGCCGCGAGGAGGCGGTCAAGGGTTCGCTCGAGGTGGGGAAGCTCGCCGATCTCGCGGTGCTCGACCGCGACCTCTTCACCGTTCCGCCCGATCAGATCCGCGAGGTCGGCGTGGTCATGACGATCGTCGGCGGCCGCCTCCGCTTCGCCCGCGACCGATAGCTCACGCCGCCGGGGCCATGCCCTGGAGGTAGAGGACCGCTTCGAGCCCGGCGTGGCGGATCACCGCGCCGGCGGCCTCGGCCACCACCGGCTTGGGGCGGAAGCCGACCCCGAGCCCGGCGGCGGCGAGCATGTCGAGGTCGTTGGCGCCGTCGCCGACGGCCAGGGTCTCGGCCGCGTCGAGGCAGCGCTCGGCCGCGGTCTCCTCGAGGATGCGGCGCTTGGCGGCGCGGTCGATCAGCGGGGCGTGGACGGTGCCGGTGAGGCGCCCGTCGGCGATCCCGAGGCGGTTGGCGTGGACCCGGGCGAAGCCGAGCCGGGCCGCCACCGGCCGGGCGAAGCAGGTGAAGCCGCCCGAGACCAGGACCGTGAGCGCGCCGGCGGCGTTCATCGTGCGCACCAGCGCCTCGGCCCCGGGCATCGGGCGGATGCGCGCCGCGGCGGCGTCGAGAACGGTGGCCGAAAGGCCGGCGAACAGGGCCACGCGCTCACGCAGGGCGGCGGCGAAGTCGATCTCGCCGGCCATGGTGCGGGCGGTGATGGCGGCGATCCGGGCGTGGTCGAGCCCGGCGAGCGTCGCGATCTCGTCGATCATCTCGTTCTCGATCACGGTCGATTCCATGTCGGCGACGAGAACGCGCTTCTGCCGCCCGGCCGCCGGCACCACCGCGAGGTCGAGCGGGCGGTCGGCGAGCCGCGCTGCCACCATTCTCCGCACCGCCGCGTCGCCGGCGAAGGCGATCTCGCAGGCCCGGCCCGGGGTGAGCCAGCGCGCTGCCCCGACCGACGCGCCCTCGGCAAGGGCAGCGCAAGCGCTGGCGATATCGTCGTCTTCGACCCGGGCGCCGGTGCCGGCTATGATGGTCAGCACGCCATTCATGCTGCGAACCTAGGGACCGGCCGCGATGGCTGCAAGCCGCCGTCGAAGCTCATGACCGATAAGGCGCGACATCGGCGCCCGGGCGCACCCTCATCATGCCGTGCCTCGGCGCCCCGATCCTGCGAGGGACCTTGGGACAACCCCCGACTCACGCCGGCTCGTGAGGCCGGGCGCGCGATGGCCTGCGCGTCTGACCTATGTTTGAGCCTCGTCGGGGCCGGCTAGGCTCGGCGGCGGATCAGCGAAAGGGGGCGCCATGACGGGGCCGCACTGGCAAAGCCTGTGGACCAACGCCCGCCTCGCCACCATGGCGGGGCCGGGGTATGGGGCCATCGAGGACGGCGCGATCGCGGTCGCCGAGGGGCGGATCGCCTGGGCGGGGCGGCGCCGCGATGCGCCCGCGGGCTGGTCGGCCGACGCGGTGTACGACGCCGGCGGGTGCTGGATCACCCCGGGGCTGATCGACTGCCACAGCCACATCGTCTTCGCCGGCGACCGCGCGGCCGAGTTCGAGTTGCGCCTTTCCGGCGCCAGCTACGAAGAGATCGCGCGCGCCGGCGGCGGCATCCTCTCGACCGTGGCGGCGACCCGGGCGGCCAGCGAGGCGGCGCTGGTGGCCGCCGCCCGGCCCCGCCTCGAGGCCCTGATCGCCGAGGGCGTCACCGTGGTCGAGATCAAGTCGGGCTATGGCCTCGACCTCGAGACCGAGCGCGCCATGCTGCGCGCCGCCCGGAGGCTCGGCGAGACTCTGCCGCTGACGGTGCGGACCAGCTTTCTCGGCGCCCACGCGATCCCGCCCGAGTTCGCCGGGCGCTCGGGCGCCTACATCGATTTCGTCTGTGACGAGGTCCTGCCGGCGATCGCCGCCGAGGGGCTGGCCGATGCGGTCGACGCCTTCTGCGAGCGGATCGGCTTCTCGGCCGCCGAGACCGCACGGGTCTTCGCCGCCGCCCGCGCCCGCGGGCTCCCGGTCAAGCTCCACGCCGATCAGCTCTCGGACGGTGGCGGGGCGGCGCTCGCGGCGCGTTTCGGGGCGCTCAGCGCCGATCATCTGGAGCACGCGGCCGAGGACGGGATCGCCGCCATGGCCGCCGCCGGCACGGTCGCGGTGCTGCTGCCCGGCGCCTTTTACTTCCTGCGCGAGAGCCGGGTCCCGCCGGTCGAGGCCTTTCGTCGCCACGGCGTGGGCGTCGCGGTGGCGAGCGACGCCAACCCGGGCTCGTCGCCGGCGCGCTCGCTTCTGCTGATGCTCAACATGGCGGCGACGCTCTTTCGCCTGACGCCTGAGGAGGCGCTCGCCGGGGTCACCCGCGAGGCCGCCCGGGCACTCGGCATGGCGGCGAGCCACGGCACGCTGGAGGCCGGCAAGGCCGCCGACTTCGTGCTCTGGGAGATCGCCCGACCCGCCGAGCTCGCCTATTGGATCGGCGGCAACCCGGCGCGGGCCGTGGTCCGCGGCGGTCGTCTCGTCGCCGGTCAGGCCGATAGCACCCGGGCGACCTCGTCGCGGTCGTAGCGGGCGAGCGCACCGCCGCCGCGCAGGCGCACCCCGGCGCCGGGCTCGGCGACGGCGATCGGCGCCACCGCGAAGCCGGCGAGCGCCGCCCGTGCCGCCGCGACATCACCCGGGCGGAAGCCGGCGAGCAGGGTGCCCGAGGCCAGCACCCCCCACGGGTTGGCCCCCACCACGCGCGCCGCCGCCACCCCAGGGGCGAACCAGAGCACCGCTTCCCCATCGACCACCAGCGCACAGCCGGAGGCCTCGGCCATCTCGTGCAGGCCGGCCGAGAGCCCGCCCTCGGTGGGGTCGTGCATGGCCACCGCGCCGTGAGCGGCAGCGCAAAGCGCGGGCTCGATCACAGCGATGCCAGGGTCGTCGAGCGCCCGCGCCGCGGCCGCCCGAAGCCCGGCGTCGAGGCCGCCGAGCGCCGCCTCGGCCGCCAGCACCGCCGCCGCCTCGACCGGCGCCGGGCCGATTTGAAGCACCACGTCACCGGGGGCGAGACCGCCGGTGCGGACGAAGCGGCCGTCGGCGGCGAAGCCCAGCATGGTCCCCACCACCACCGGCCGGCGCACCGAGGCCGTCACCTCGGTGTGACCGCTGATGAGCGACACCCCGAGGCGGTCGAGGCATTCGTGCATCCCGGCGAACAGCGCCACCACCTCGCCTTCGCTCGTGCCCTCGGGCAAGAGCACGGTGGCGACGAACCAGCGCGGCCGCACCCCCATCACCGCGATGTCGTTGGCGTTGACCACCACCGCATGCGCCCCCACCCCCTGGCCGGTCAGGGTGACCGGGTCGCTGGCGGCGATCAGCGCCCCGCCGGCGAGCGCGACCGCGCCGGCATCCTCGCCGATCGCCGGCGCGAGCAGGACCTCGGGCGGCCGCTCTCCGGCGATCAGACGGGCGAGCAGCGCCGGCGGCAGCTTGCCGGTGGCGAGAATGCGCGCGTCATCGTTTCCCTCGCTCATGGCCGGGCACTATACTGCCTGGCGCACTTGACCTCCATCAACGCGCCCGCCCGGCCTCTCCCTATGCTGGGACGAAGGGGCGCAGGCAACGGTGAGGAAAGGCCATGACCGAGCATGGCGAGGGGGCCTCCGGGCCCACCGGGGCGCTCGATTACGAGCACTTCTTTCGCGAGCGCATCGTGGCGCTCAAGGCCGAGGGGCGCTATCGCGTCTTCGCCGAGCTCGAGCGCCGCGCCGGTGGCTTCCCGCGCGCCCGGCGCCACCGCGACGGCGACGCCCACGAGGTCACCGTCTGGTGCTCGAACGACTACCTCGGGATGGGCCAGCACGGGGCCGTTCTGGCGGCGATGGGCGAGGCGCTCGCGCGCTGCGGGGCCGGCGCCGGCGGCACCCGCAACATCTCGGGCACCAACCACGACCTCGTCCTGCTCGAGTGCGAGCTCGCCGATCTCCACCGCAAGGAGGCGGCGCTCGTCTTCACCTCGGGCTATATCTCGAACCTGGCGACGCTGGCGACGCTGGGCGCCAACATGGCCGGCTGCGTGATCTTCTCGGACGCCATGAACCACGCCTCGATGATCGAGGGCATGCGCCACGGCCGGGCCGAGAAGCGCATCTTCCGCCACAACGACCCGGCCGATCTCGACCGCCTGCTCGCCGAGGTCGCGCCCGAGAGGCCCAAGATCGTCGCCTTCGAATCGGTCTATTCGATGGACGGCGACATCGCCCCGATCGCCGAGCTCTGCGATGTGGCCGAGCGCCACCGCGCCCTGACCTATCTCGACGAGGTCCACGCGGTCGGGCTCTATGGGCGGCGCGGCGGCGGCATCGCCGAGCGCGAGGGCGTGATGCACCGGCTCGACGTGATCGAGGGGACGCTGGCCAAGGCCTATGGCGTTCTCGGCGGCTACATCGCGGCCTCGCGGGCGCTGGTCGACTTCGTCCGCTGTTTCGCCTCGGGCTTCATCTTCACCACCGCGCTGCCGCCCGCGATCGCCGCCGGGGCGCTGGCGAGCGTCCGCCACTTGAAGGCGAGCGACACCGAGCGCGCCCGCCATCAAGAGCGCGCTGCGACGCTGAAGCGCCGGCTCGCCGCCGCCGAATTGCCGCTGATGCCGTCGGCGAGCCACATCGTGCCGGTTCTGGTGGGCGATCCGGTGGCCTGCAAGCGGGTGACCGACATCCTGCTCGACGAGTACGCGATCTACGTCCAGCCGATCAACTACCCCACCGTGCCCCGCGGCACCGAGCGGCTGCGCCTGACCCCGACGCCCGATCACGACGACGCCGAGATCGACCGCCTGGTCCGCGCCCTCGGTGAGATCTGGAGCCGACTCGGCCTGACCCGCAGGGCGGCGTGAGTGTCGCCGAGGTCGTGGTGCCGGCGGCCGAGCCGGCCCTGGATGCGGCCGATCTCGCCGACCCGCTCGCCTTTCTCTACGCCGAGCACGGCCGCATCCGCATCGCCTGCCAGGCCCTGCTGCGCCTCACCGAGACCCCGGCGCCGGTCAACCGGGCCGAGGCGGCGGCCGATCTTCTCGCCTTTGTCGCGGTCGTGCTGCCGCGTCACGTCGCCGACGAGGAGGAAGGGCTCTTTCCCCTGCTCGCGGCGCGGGCGCGGGCCGAGGATCGGCTCGATGGCGTGCTGACCCTGCTGCGCGCCGAGCACCGCGAGGACGTCGAGCTCGGCCGGCCCTTGCGGGCGACCCTCGAGCGCATCGCCGAGCATCGCCCGGTTCGCGATGCTCCGCTGTTCCGCGCCTATGTCCACGCCTTCGCGGCGCTTCAGCGGCGCCACCACATGCTCGAGAACGACACGGTTTTGCCGCTCGCCTTCGAGCGCCTGAGCGCCGCCGACATGGCCACGCTCGCCCACGGGATCGCGGCGCGCCGCGGGATCGCCCTCGGCTGACCGCCCCCCTCGGCCCCCATCGCCAGTACCGAGGCACCATGGCCCAGCTTCTCGTCATCTTCGCCACCGTGTTCGTCGCCGAGCTGGGGGACAAGACCCAGCTCGCCACCCTCCTGTTCGCCGCCGATCGCGGGGCGCGCCCGCTGTTGGTCTTCGCCGCCGCGACCGCGGCCCTGGCGAGCGCCACCGCGATCGCCGTCTTCGTCGGCGGCACCCTCGGCCGCGCCCTCGACGGGGTGCCGCTGCGCCTGGTCGCCGGGATCGGTTTCGTCGCCATCGGGGCGTGGATGATCGTCGAGCACCTCCGCGCCGGGTGATCGTCACGACGATTTCGCTTTCGCCGCGGCCGGTGTAGCCTGTCGCCGATGGCGCTGGCGAAATTCGGATCGAGCGGATGACCGCGGGGGGCACGGCGGCCGAGGGCTTCGCCCAGCCGGCCTACCCGCATGTCTGCCACAGCCACGCCCGCTTCCGGCCCGACTGCCGGAACTGCAAGGCACGGCTGGTCTCGTTCTGCGCCCACCTCGACGCCGAAGGCCTCGAGCGCCTGGGCGCGCTCACCACCTCGCGGCTCTACGCCAAGGGAACCGTGATCTTCGAGCAGGGGATGGTGCTCGACCACGTGATGGTCATCATCGAGGGGCTGGTCCGGCTCTATCAGCTTCTCCCCGACGGCCGCCGCCAGGTGACCGGGTTCCTCGGCACCGGCGATCTGATGGGCGGGCTCAAGCGCTCGGACGGCGCCCACTGCACCGCCCAGGCGATCACCGACGTCATCGCTTGCACGGTCGGCCGCAAGGCCTTCCTCGGCCTTCTCGAGACCTATCCCCAGCTCGCCTTCGGCCTGCTGTTCACCGCCACCGACGAGATCGAGGCCCAGCAGGACCACATCGTCCTCCTCGGCCGCAAGACCCTGGAGGAGCGATTGGCCGCCTTCCTCCTCCTCTACAGCGAGCGCTGGCAAACCCACGAGCACAATGGCACCGCGATCCACCTGCCGATGACCCGGGCCGACATCGCCGACTATCTCGGGCTGACGGTGGAGTCGATCAGCCGCACCTTCACCCGCTTCCGTAAGGAAGGGCTGATCGAGATGCCCTCGAGCAGCGAGATCCTGGTCCGCAACCTGCCGGCGCTCTACGCCAAGGCGGGCTTCGACGAGGTCCCCCGGCGCGGCGCCATGCTCGGCCTCTGAGCCGGCCGTTCACGCCCCCGCTCGCCCCACCGTGACCTCCTCGCCCGGGGCCTCGGGCTCGTCGTCGACGATCTCGGCCGGGAACCCCGGGGCGAGCAGTTCGGCGCCGCAAGAGTCTTCGAGGCGGCGGACGATCCTCGGTGACCAGGCACGCGGCCCATAGCGGGCGAGGCCGTCCTCGAAGATCGCGAGCACCAGCGACGAAATCTCCACCGGCACGCCCAAGCGCCGAGCGAGGCCGTCGAACAGCCCCATGTCCTTGACCACCAGGTCCATGGTGAAGTTGATGTCGCGGCTGCCGTTGAGGATCACCTGGCTCTCGGTCTCGTGGACGAAGGAGTTGCCCGAGGAGATGCGGATCGCCTCGTAGGCGGTGGCGAGGTCGAGCCCGGCCAGGCGCGCCGTCATCAGCGCCTCGCCGAGCGCCGCCAGGTGCACCGAGGCGAGGTAGTTGGTGACCACCTTGAGGATCGAGGCTGAGCCCAGGGGCCCGGTGTGAAGAATCCGCCGGCCCATGGCCGAGAGCGCCGGGAAGGCGCGCTCGAAGGCGGCCCGCTCGCCGCCGACGAAGATCGCGATGTTGCCGGTGGCGGCGCGATGGCAGCCGCCCGAAACCGGGCAGTCGATCGCCTGCGCACCGGTCGCCGCGACCCGGGCCCCGAGACGGCGGACCTCGGCCTCGTCGGTGGTGCTCATCTCGGCCCAGACCTTGTCCGGCGAGAGGCCTTCGAGGAGGCCCGCCTCGCCCTCCATCACCGCCGCCGAGGCGGCCGGGCTGGGAAGGCAGGTGATGACGAGATCGCACGCTTCCGCCATCGCCCGCGGGCTCTCGCCCCACGCGGCGCCGGCGGCGAGGAGCGGCGCGGCGGCCGCGGAATCGAGGTCGCGCACGGTGAGCGCGAAGCCGTTCCGCGCCAGGCTCCCGGCGAGCTTGCCGCCGACGTTGCCGAGGCCGATGAAGCCGATCCGCATGGCGGCGTCCTTTCCTGTGGTGGCCGGTTCGGGGGCCGAGAGTAGCGCCGATCGCCCCCCGGCTGTCGAGAGGGAGCGCGCCCTTCAGCGGGTCGCCACGTCCTCGGCCTCGGCGGCGGCCACCACCAGATGGGCGAGCTGGGCGGTCTCGGGGTCGATCACCCCGTCGATGCGAGCGGGGCGGAAATGGCGCTGGAAGGCCACCACCACCGCCTCGGTCGCGGCGTCGAAGCGGCCGTGGCAGGGGAGCGCATAGCCGAAGTCGGCGAGCGCCCGCTGGACCTCGGCGACCGCGACGCCGGCATCGCCGGGCGCGAGCCGCATCCCCATCTCGCCCTTGACGGGCCGCGCCGGCCACAGCCCGACCCCGGCCGCCGCCAGCCGCGCCCAGTCGAAGCGCTCGCCCGGGTCGGCCTTGCGCCCGGGTGCGACATCGGAATGGCCGAGCACGTGCCGCGCCGGGATGGGGTGGCGGCCGACGATCTCGCGCGAGAGCGCCACCACCGCCGCCATCTGCGCCTCTGCGAAGTCGCGATAACCGAGCTCGTGACCGGGGTTGACGATCTCGACCCCGATCGAGCGCGCGTTGATGTCGGTCCACCCGCGCCACGACGCGACCCCCGCATGCCACGCGCGCATCGCTTCCGGCACCAGGGCATGAACGGCCCCGTCCTCGGCGACCAGGTAATGGGCGCTGACCGCGGCCGCCGGATCGCAGAGCCGCGCCAGCGCCGCCTTGGCCGTTCGCATGCCAGTGTAGTGCAGCACCAGCATGTCGAGCGCCGTTCCCGGGGGCCGCGCATCGAAGTTGTTCGAGGGCCTCTGTCTTCCCATCGCTCATCCGAATGCCATGACGAAGCCGGAACCAAGGCTCCCAAACCCGCCCCGGCCGATTCTTGCATAGAGGGCACTGGTGTCCATGAGGGGGCGGACCAGCTCAGGCGCAGGCTTCCAACATCCCGGTCGATCACCCTGCCAGCGGCTTCACCACTTGCAGCGGAAGCCGCCTAGTCATCTTGGCGCCTCGCAGCCAGGACTGCACCGTCGCCCAATTTCCGACTTTTCTCCGGCTCCCAGCGCTCCGTCCCAAGACCTATCCTGTCACGTTGTGCCGCCAAATAGGTGAGCCACACGCACAATCGGTCGATCAACATCAGCCTTTTCCACGCCGGGAGCGCCCTTATGATTTCCGGTGAAGCCGTGTAGCCCAAATATCGACCAATTAGTTCAAAGTCGGCGCTGAAGGAGATTTGCATACTACGTTGTCCTTTAATACTCTGAAACGTCTTTACCCTTCCTGCCGTGAAAGAACAGTAGAATCTATGTCCATTCAAGGCGTTAAAAATATTATTTGCCTCGGATCGTGATGAACCATCATAAATTGTCATGTGTGGATTGAAGCCATAATCTTTTTTACGCCAGCTCTTCCTAATTATCTCCGATCCACAATTTAAAAAAACAGTATTTTGATTACGGTTGAAAAACTTTCCAACACCTACGACGTGTATTATACTGCCGCGCACCGCCCTATCCAGCTCTGAGACCTGCGGTTCCGAAGTATAGGGTCCTCCTAATGTTATGTGCGCCCCAAGTTTTTCACCCGGATTCGCCAATAGAATTATAGCATCTAAGCAGGCCTGAATTTTCTCATCGTCGATATCAATAATGGAAAACCATGCATCAGTCATTTCAAATCACCAAATACCTTAAGCACTCGTTTCCTTCACCAAGTTTCATGACAATGTGATACAACTGCCCCCCGAAGTCTCGCGCCTTCGTAAATGCCTCGTTTCGGATCTCTTTTGATGCTATCCACTTTAGCACATGGTTTTCATCCTTGCCGGTCATATCAAGAAACCACTCGTACCCCTTCAAAGCATCTTCGACATAGGGTTCGAGGTCTGGAAAGCATCTTCCAACCTTTTCAAGACGTTCCAAAGGTGTTGTCTTCACAAGCTGAAGAATTGCTTCTTGATCTGTTCTTGCATCGTTTTCAGAGATAATCCCTATTATGAATGAATAGCATGTCAAGAGTCTACTGAACTTAAGTTTCAGATTGTGTAGGTAATTTTTTTCCTTGTTGCTTTCCCCACGCCTGTATCGTGCGTGCTCGTAATTTAAACAAAGGGTCTTCCAAAATCTCTGGACATCATTTACTAAGAAAATCGGTCGAAAATACATGTCGTGTTCATGGTAGTCTCTATAATACGAATCAATAAGACTGGTAATAATTCTGTTATAACAATAATCATTAAATAATGAACGGCTTTCCAGAATTAATAGCATTCTAGCAGTAAAGCAATTTTCGAAATCATCATCAGGACTACCCATTTTTTCTTTTATATTTTTCAAAGAATGTACAGTTAAGTATTTGCTATCGGCAGAGAAGGGAGGAAACTCGTTGTCGTGACAGGTTCGGATTGTTAATGATTTGAGAATGATTTGGGATACGTCTGAAAATCGGTTAGAGGACGACACATCATCGTGGATGAAGAACAAGTCCAAATCCGAAAACTCTGAGGCCTCCAATCGACCGTATGAGCCGGTAACGTAGATGCAAAGATGTTCTCGACCTTGAATGAGCGCCTCTTCGTTCAACTTCGGGTCGACAGCTTTACGCAAAGCGGTGAGACGTTCAGCGCAACGTAACCGTCTCTTCTGTATTAAGGAGCGAGAAATTTCGTGAGTTCCCATTATGTCACCACCTCGGGCAGCGTGGTCGCGGGGGGGGTGTTGCGGCTGCGACCGCAGCGCACGGCGCCGTCGATCACCACCATCCCCACCCCGGGCAGGTCGCCGAGGGCGATGCTCTCCAGCAGGGTCTTGCCGGCCGAGTGCTGGGCGCGGTCGAGGATCACCAGGTCGCAGGGGCGGCCGGGCTCGATCAGGCCGCCCGCGAGCCCGCGGATGCGCGCGGTGTTGCCGGTGGCGAGCGCGATCGCCTGTTCGGCTGGAAGATCGCCGAGCGCCGACAGCATGGCGATCATCCGCAAGATTCCGAGCGGCTGGACACCCGAGCCCGCGGGCGCGTCGGTGCCGAGGATGACGCGGGCGAGGTTGCCGGTCTCGCGCGCCGTTCGGAGCGCCAACAGCGCCGCCTTCTCGTTGCCGTTGTGGACGATCTCGACGGCCCGCGTCGTGTCGGCGACTAGGTCGCGAATCTGGTCGGCCGGCAGCGCCGTGTGGCCGCCGTTGATGTGGCCGATGACGTCGGCGTCGGCCTCCATCACCACGTCGCGGTCGATCAGCCCTGAGCCCGGGATCGACGGGCCGCCGGTGTGGATGGTCGATTGGATGCCGTGCTTGCGCGCCCAGGCGACCATTTGGCGGGCCTCCTCGCCGCCCTTGACGCCGCCCAGGCCGACCTCGCC
>Ga0114931_10009391_pt1 | contig 11727 bp, 8 predicted proteins | sample 2SBtaG_FD_89579 | JGI IMG/M metagenome (GOLD analysis project Ga0114931, IMG submission 89579) | Deep subsurface microbial communities from Kolumbo volcano to uncover new lineages of life (NeLLi) - 2SBTROV14_V59a metaG | ecosystem: Environmental > Aquatic > Marine > Volcanic | place: Kolumbo...
ACCGGGCTGCGCGGCACGTCCTTGCGGAACGGGCCGCCGGCGCCGGTGGCGCTGCGCCGGATCTTGTCCACCACGTCCATGCCTTCGACTACCTGGCCAAACACCGCGTAGCCGTAGGCGCGCGGGGTCTTGTCGCGGAAGTCGAGGAAGCTGTTGTCCGCCACGTTGATGAAGAACTGCGCGGTGGCGGAATGCGGGTCGTTGGTGCGCGCCATGGCGACGCTGCCGCGGCGGTTGCGCAGGCCGTTGTCGGCCTCGTTCTCGATCGGGGCGTGGGTGGGCTTGCGCTGGAAATCCTGGGTGAAGCCGCCACCCTGGATCATGAAGCCGTCGATCACGCGGTGGAAAATGGTGCCGTTGTAGAAGCCTTCGCGGACATAGGTGAGGAAGTTGTCCACCGTCTGCGGCGCCTTCTCGCGATCCAGCTCGAGGACGATGTCGCCCAGGTTGGTGCTCAGCCGCACGCGTGGTTTGTCGGCGTTGTCGGCCAGGCTCAGGCCGGGCAGGAGCAGCGGCAGGAGGAGAAAGGCGAGCAGCAATGTCCGGCGGGTGGTGCGCGTCATGGAGGATCCCTCGGCTGGGGCGGCGGCGGCCGCGATGGAGAATGAGGCGACCAATGATATCGGGTTTAACGATAACGCGGAAGCCGCGCCGTGGCTGGACGGGTTGGGCGCGGCGGCCGGTGATTTTGGCGGCGACCGGCTTTCCGCTACCATTGGCATCCCTGTCGGCTCCGCCCGTAGCGACAACCGGTATTCGACTTTCACGCAGAGACTCCCGATGCTGCAGATTTACAACACCCTGAGCCGGCGCAAGGCGCCATTCGTGCCCATCGACCCCAGCCATGTGCGCATGTATGTCTGTGGCATGACGGTGTATGACTACTGTCACCTGGGCCATGCGCGGGTGCTGGTGGTGTTCGACGTGGTGGCGCGCCACCTGCGCAAGGTGTTCGGCGCCGGGCACGTGACCTACGTGCGCAACGTCACCGACATCGACGACAAAATCATCCAACGCGCCAACGAGCGACACGAGCCCATCGACGACCTCACCGGGCGCTTTATCCAGGCCATGCATGAGGACGCCGCCGCCCTCGGCGTGCTGCCGCCGGACGAGGAGCCGCGCGCCACGCGGCATATGGACGAGATCATCCAGATGATCGAGGTCCTGGTGGCCAAAGGCAGCGCCTACCAGGCCGACAACGGCGATGTGTACTACGATGTCAGCCGCTTCGCGGACTACGGCAAACTGTCGGGCAAGCAGTTGGAGGACCTGCGCGCCGGTGCGCGGGTGGAGGTGGACACCGCCAAGCAGGATCCGCTGGACTTCGTCCTGTGGAAGGCGGCCAAGCCCGACGAACCCCACTGGGATTCGCCCTGGGGTCCGGGGCGGCCCGGCTGGCACATCGAATGTTCGGCCATGTCCACCAGCTGCCTGGGCAACCACTTCGACATCCACGGCGGCGGCCTGGACCTGCAGTTCCCGCACCACGAAAACGAGATCGCGCAGAGCGAGGCGGCCACCGGCGAGAAATTCGTCAACGTCTGGATGCACAATGGGTTCGTACGCATCGACGAGGAGAAGATGTCCAAGTCCCTGGGCAACTTCTTCACCATCCGCGAGGTGTTGCAGCGCTACGATCCCGAGGTGGTGCGCTTCTTCATTCTCAACAGCCACTACCGCAGCCCGCTCAACTACTCCGACCAACACATGGACGAGGCCCGTGCCGCCCTCACCCGGCTGTACACCGCCCTGCGTGGCCTGGCGCTTTCCGGGCAGGCCGAGGCGCCCGACTTCGAGGCCCGTTTCGATGCCGCCATGGACGATGACTTCAATACCCCCGAGGCCATCGCCGTGTTGTTCGAGTTGGCCCGCGAGATCAATCGCTTGCGCGAGGCCGAGCCCGACGCGGCCGCCCGTCTGGGGGCGGTGATGCGCCGTCTCGGCGCCGAGATCGGTCTGCTGCAGCGTGATGCCGAGGCGTTTCTGCAGGGTGGTCAGGGCGCTGAAGACAGCGGAGAGGGATTGTCGGCAGAGGCGGTCGAGGTCCTCATCGCCGAGCGTAGTGCGGCCCGTCAACGCAAGGACTGGGCCGAATCCGACCGCATTCGCGATGAACTAGCCGCGCAGGGGATCGTCCTGGAGGACGGCCCGCAGGGGACCACCTGGCGGCGGGAATGACACGGGACCGCGGCCGCCAACAAGATTGAAAACCGTCAAGGCCGCGCAGGGACGCAACGTTCTAACTACCCGTGTGGTTTACTAAGCCAAACGATGACAAAGCCTCATTCAGAGCGTCCCACAGGCCCCGGCTCGGCGTTGCGGCTCTTGGAAAGGGCCGGGCCATTCCCTGCGAGCCGCGCCTTGATCCGGGACCTGTGGGACGCTCCCTTCGGGCGGGCCTCTGGGCGGCCATCCGCGGCGTTGCGGCGACTTGCCATAGGAGTACTATGGCGGCGCCACCGCGCCTTGCGGGCTGACCGCCTAGAGACCCGCTGAATGAGGCTTTGTCATCGTTTGGCTTAGTAACTTTGCGAATCTTCGCGGCCTTGGCGGTGAATGCTCTTCGCCGGATCTCTGCAGCGATGTCGCGGGAGGCGGGCTCAGAGCCCGTCGCGCAGGTCCGCCGCATCGGCGGTGTTCTGCAGCAGGGTCGCCACGGTCATGGGACCGACGCCGCCGGGCACCGGCGTGATCCAGGCGGCGCGCTGGCGGGCGGTGTCGAAATCCACGTCGCCGGTGAGTTTGCCCGCGGCGGTGCGGTTGATGCCCACGTCGATGACGATGGCGCCTTCCTTTATCCATTCTCCCGCGACGATGCCGGGTTTACCTACCGCCACCACCAGCAGCTCGGCGCGGCGCACATGAGCCTCCAGGTCGCGCGTAAAGCGGTGGCAGGTGGTGACGGTGGCACCGGCCAACAGCAGCTCCAGGCCCATGGGTCGGCCGACGATGTTGGATGCGCCCACGACCACGGCTTCCTGCCCGCGTGCCTCGAGGCCGGTTTGCTCAAGCAGGGTCATGATCCCGCGCGGGGTGCAGGGTCGCAACAGGGGCTGGCGGAGGGCCAGGCGGCCGACGTTGTAGGGGTGGAAGCCGTCGACGTCCTTGGCGGGGTCGATACGCTCGATCACCGTTTCATCGGCGATCTGTTCCGGCAAAGGCAGCTGGACCAGGATGCCGTCAATGGCGGAGTCGGCATTGAGCTGGTCGATGAGGGTGAGCAGGGCTGCCTGTGTGGTCTCGGTGGGCAGATCGTAGGCGCGGGAGAGAAAGCCCACTTCCTCGCAGGCGCGCCGCTTGCTCGCCACGTAGACCTGCGAGGCCGGGTCCGAGCCCACCAGCACCACCGCCAACCCCGGCGGGCGCAGGCCCTTGGCATGGCGTGCTTCGACGCGTTGGCGGGTTTGCTGGCGGAGTTCTGCGGCAATGGCATTGCCGTCGAGGATGCGTGCACTCATGGGGCGGGATACCGGCGGTGAATTCAAGGCGGCAATGATCGCATGCCGCCCCCCTGGCGCCAAACACGCGCATGGCATCGGACAGATTGTGCAGCTATAATGCGCCGCCTCGGTTCGGGGTGTAGCGCAGTCTGGTAGCGCGCCTGCTTTGGGAGCAGGATGTCGGGGGTTCGAATCCCTCCACCCCGACCAGATATTCGAACGACGGCGGGAAATCCCTGGCAGCGTGAGTCGGCGTGTGGGACCAAGTAGGATTCACCGCTGCGACATCCTTGAATAGTCAACGGGTGCAAGCGCTTCACTCAGCGAATCGGAACGGCTCTGCCGGACCGGACGGAGAGGGGCGGGGCTCCGAAGAATTTCTCCATGCCGACTGCCGTCATGACGTCGCCGGCCGGGGACACACTGCGCGCCCGTAGCTCATGCGGATAGAGCATCGGCCTTCTAAGCCGAGGGTAGCAGGTTCGAATCCTGCCGGGCGCGCCATTTACCGAATCGTGGCCGAACGGCGCGCTTCGCACGGTTCGACGATTCACCGTTGCGGTAGTGTTCATTTCCGCGCGGCTTCCTGTATAATCGCCGCCCTGCTGAGATGGTGGGCGTAGCTCAGTTGGTAGAGCGCAGGATTGTGATTCCTGTGGTCGTGGGTTCAAATCCCATCGTCCACCCCATTTGAAGGGCGTGAACCGTCTGCGGTAAACTAGACGGCTCGTGTTAAGCCAGTTTTAGGTGTCGTGAGATGCCTACTACGGGCCATTAGCTCAATTGGTAGAGCAGTTGACTCTTAATCAATTGGTTCGGGGTTCGAGTCCCTGATGGCCCACCAAACTATAAGGCCCGGCAGTCGCCGGGCCTTTTTTGTTTCCGCCGATGGTATACTTAGCGGTTGGATCCGCCCGGCGAGGCGGCTCAAGCGAAAGTGGCGGAATTGGTAGACGCGCTGGATTTAGGTTCCAGTGGGGCAACCCGTGAGAGTTCGAGTCTCTCCTTTCGCACCAGAATACATGCTATGTGCTCCCCCAGCAGGATGCACACGGCCGTTTGGATCAGCTTACTTTCATACATGTTTAAAAACTTTGAGCACGGGGATTGAGTCAATGCAAGTGTCTGTTGAAACCACCAGTGGGCTGGAGCGTCGCATGAAAGTGGCGGTTCCCAAAGAGCGTATCGACAGCGAGGTGGACAAGCGTTTGCACTCCCTGCGCGGACAGGCCAAGATCGATGGTTTTCGTCCCGGCAAGGTGCCCTTCAACGTGATCCGCAAGAAGTACGGTCCGCGGGTTCGCCAGGAGGTGCTGGGCGAAGTGATGCAGTCAAGCTTCGTCGAGGCGGTGCAGCAGGAGAAACTGCATCCCGCCGGCATGCCACAGATCGAGTCCCCGGCCGACGCTGGCGAAAACCTGGAATACACCGCCGTGTTCGAGATCTATCCCGAAATCGAGCTGAAGGGTTTGGACACCATCAAGGTGGAGCGTCCGGTGTTGGAGATTAGCGACGCCGATGTAGACAAGATGCTGGATAACCTCCGTCAGCAGCGCAAGACCTGGGCCGAGGTGGGCCGCCCCGCCCAGCAGGGCGATCGCTTGACCATTGATTTCGAGGGGGCCATCGATGGTGAACCGTTTTCCGGGGGCAAGGGCGAAGGGGTAGAAGTGGAGCTCGGTAGTGGGCGCATGATCCCCGGCTTTGAGGAACAACTGGTAGACAGACAGGCGGGTGACGAATTTACTCTCAGTGTGGACTTTCCCGAGGATTACCACGCCACCGAGCTGGCCGGCAAGAAGGCCGACTTCGCCACCAAGGTCGTGAAGGTGGAAGAATCGGTGTTGCCGGAGATTGATGACGAGTTTATCGCCACTTTTGGTATCATCGAAGGTGGTATCGATGCCCTGCGCGAGCAGGTGCGGGCCAACATGGCGCGCGAGGCGGAACAAGCCATCAAGACCCGGGTCAAAGAACAGGTCTTCGACGGCCTCATCAGCCTGGACCTGATGCAGGTGCCGAAGTCATTGATCGATGGCGAGATTGAATCCCTGGTAAAACAACGCCAGGAGATGATGCGCCAGTACGGCGCCCCCGTGCAGGACGTCGATCCGGCCGAATTCGAGGACCAGGCACGCCGCCGCGTTGCGCTTGGCTTGATCCTCTCCGAGATCATCCAGCAGAACAAACTGACGGTGCCGCCTGCACGCCTGCGCGAGACGGTGGAGAACTTGGCCGCCAGCTACGAACATCCGGCAGAAGTGGTTAAATATTACTACGGTGACAAGGCCCGTCTGGGGGAGATCGAGAACATGGTGCTGGAGGAGATCGCGGTGGAATGGCTGCTGGGTCAGGCCGCTGTGAGCGAGCACCCGGTGTCGTTTGACGAGCTTATGAATCCGGGGCAGACTGCGGACTGATGTTATTCAAATTGCAGTGCCTTTTCACCCAATCACTGGGCGCGACCCTTAATCCATAGGATGAATTACCGCATGAACAATGCCCAAACCAACGAGATCAAAGGCCTGAATCTGGTGCCCATCGTCGTCGAGCAGTCGGCTCGCGGCGAGCGTTCTTACGACATTTACTCGCGCCTGCTGAAGGAGCGCGTTGTGTTCATGGTCGGTCCGGTGGATGACCATACGGCCAATGTCATTGTTGCCCAGTTACTGTTTCTGGAATCAGAGAACCCGGACAAGGACATTCACCTGTACATCAATTCCCCCGGCGGTTCGGTTACCGCGGGCTTGGCCATCTACGACACCATGCAGTTCATCAACTGTGATGTCAGCACGATGTGTATTGGTCAGGCGGCCAGTATGGGTGCTTTGTTGCTGACCGCGGGTGCTGCCGGTAAGCGTTACTGCCTGCCTAATTCACGCATGATGATCCACCAGCCACTGGGTGGCGTGCAGGGCCAGGCCTCTGATATCGAAATCCATGCCAAGGAAATCCTCTTGGTTCGTGAGCGGCTGAACAAGATCATGGCCCACCACACCGGGCAGCCGCTGGAGCGCATCGCCCAGGATACCGACCGCGACAACTTCATGAGTGCCGAGGAATCAGTGGCTTATCGTCTGATCGATCAGGTGCTTGATCGCCGTTCCAAGGACGAAAATACTGCGGGCTGATGCGCTTGCCGGAGCACTTCCCGGGCGCTAAAGTAAAGCCATAGGTAAGACGATATCCTTCGCACAGGGGCAACGATGACCGCCACAGACGGCATCACGAGGTAAGATATGAGCGACGACAAGAACGGCAAGGGCGGAGACGACAACGGCAAACTGCTGTATTGCTCCTTCTGCGGCAAGAGCCAGCATGAAGTGCGCAAATTGATCGCCGGCCCATCGGTCTTTGTCTGTGATGAATGTGTTGAGTTGTGCAACGACATTATCAGTGAAGAGGTCGAGGAAAAGGCCGGCGGGCTCGGTGAGAGCAAGCTGCCGACCCCGCGAGAAATCAACGAGATCCTTGACGAGTACGTGGTAGGTCAGCCGCGGGCGAAAAAGATTCTCTCCGTCGCTGTCTACAATCACTACAAACGCCTTGAAGCTGGTGTCAAGAAGGACGACGTCGAGCTGGCCAAGAGCAATATTCTGCTCGTCGGCCCCACCGGTAGCGGCAAGACCCTGCTGGCCGAGACGCTGGCGCGCCTGCTCAATGTGCCCTTCACCATTGCCGACGCCACCCTCACCGAGGCGGGCTACGTTGGCGAGGACGTCGAGAACATTATCCAGAAGCTGCTGCAGAAGTGCGATTACGACGTCGAGAAGGCCCAGACCGGCATCGTCTATATTGACGAAATCGACAAGATCTCACGCAAGTCGGACAACCCCTCCATCACGCGCGATGTCTCGGGCGAAGGTGTGCAGCAGGCACTGCTCAAGCTCATTGAGGGCACTATTGCCTCGGTGCCGCCCCAGGGTGGACGCAAACACCCACAGCAGGAGTTCCTGCAGGTGAATACGGCTAATATCCTGTTCATCGTCGGCGGTGCCTTCGATGGGTTGGACCGTATAATCCGAGAACGCTCCGAGAAGAGCAGCATCGGCTTTTCCGCCCAGGTACAGCGCAAAGACGAGCAGCGCAGCGTCGGCGAGGTGCTGGAGAGCGTCGCTCCGGAAGATCTGACTCGCTATGGCCTGATTCCAGAGTTTGTTGGTCGCCTGCCGGTTATCGCCACCCTCAAGGAGCTGGACGAGGATGCGTTGGTGCGCATCCTTACCGAGCCGAAGAACGCCATCACGAAACAGTACGCCAAGTTGTTCGAGATGGAGGATGCAGAGCTGGAGTTTCGCGACGAGGCCCTGCATGCGGTAGCGCGCAAGGCCATGGAGCGCAAGACCGGAGCACGTGGCCTGCGCTCGATCCTGGAGCAGGTCTTGCTAGACACTATGTACGATCTGCCATCTTTGGAAGATTTGAGTAAGGTCATCGTTGACGAGGACGTCATCGAAAACAAATCCAAGCCTTTGCTCATCTTTGAGGGTGGAGAACAGCACAGGGCGGCATCCGATTAGGTCGCCGCAACAGCGTAGTAGAGACGCCGGGCCATAGCCCGGCGTCGTCGTTTAAGCCCGATTTTTTTGCTCGGGTACTTGAATTCTGTAGGCTCCGGCCACACATCCTGTCAAGCGTCGTTTCAATTTGCCAGATAGTATCGGTCTCGATTGTAACTGACGAAAAAATCTAGCAATTTTATTCTCGAGGAACACTCGAATGCCGCAAAATGACAAGATTTCAGATATTGTCAACGACCAGCCTCAGGTGATGCCGGTTTTGCCCCTGAGAGATGTGGTCGTTTACCCCTATATGGTCATCCCCCTCTTTGTGGGGCGTGACAAGTCCATTCGTGCTCTGGAGACGGCTATGGAGGATGACAAGCAGATCCTCCTCGCGGCGCAGAAGGATGCCTATCTGGACGAGCCAGAGTCGGACGATCTCTATCGCATCGGTACGGTGGCCAACATCCTGCAACTGCTGAAACTGCCCGATGGCACCATCAAGGTGCTGGTGGAGGGCGGTCAGCGCGCCAAGGTACTTAGCTATCTGGGCAATGAGGAATTTTTCAAGGCCCAGGTCAGCCTGCAGGAGGAAGCCGAAGCCGGCGGCCTGGACGAACGCGAAGGCGAGGTTCTGATGCGTTCTGTGCTGGCCCAGTTCGACCAGTACGTAAAGCTGAGCAAGAAGGTACCGCCGGAGATCCTCTCTTCGCTGTCAAGTATCGAAGAACCCGGCCGCTTGGCCGATACCATCGCCGCGCACATGTCGCTGAAGGTGGAGGAGAAGCAGAAGATCCTCGAAATGAGTGACCTACGCGAGCGCCTCGAGCACCTCATCGGTCTGATGGAGGCGGAGATCGACTTATTGCAGGTAGAAAAGCGCATCCGCGGCCGCGTCAAGCGCCAGATGGAGAAGAGCCAGCGCGAGTATTACCTCAACGAGCAGATGAAGGCGATCCAGAAGGAACTGGGTGATATCGAGGAAGGCCACAACGAGCTGGATGAACTGGCGCGCAAGATCGAAGAGGCCGGGATGTCCAAAGAGGCTCGTGAGAAGGCTGAGAACGAGTTGAACAAGCTGCGCATGATGTCTCCCATGTCCGCTGAGGCTACGGTGATTCGCAACTACATCGACTGGATGGTCAGCGTGCCGTGGAAAAAACGCAGCAAGGTGCGCCACGACCTGGCCAAGGCCGAGGCGGTGCTGGAAGCCGATCACTACGGTCTGGAAAAGGTCAAAGAGCGTATCCTGGAATATCTTGCGGTGCAGCAGCGTGCGCGCAAGGTGAAGGGACCGATTCTCTGTTTGGTTGGCCCGCCCGGCGTGGGCAAGACCTCGCTGGGCAAATCGATCGCCCGCTCCACCAATCGCAAGTTTATACGTATGGCCTTGGGCGGTGTGCGCGACGAGGCGGAGATCCGCGGTCATCGCCGTACCTATATCGGCGCTATGCCGGGCAAGATCGTACAGAACTTAGCCAAGATCGGTACCCGTAATCCACTCTTCCTGCTGGACGAGTTGGACAAGATGTCCATGGATTTTCGCGGTGATCCAGCTTCGGCCTTGCTTGAGGTGCTGGATCCGGAGCAAAACAACAGCTTTAACGACCACTATCTGGAGGTGGATTACGATCTCTCCGATGTGATGTTCGTCGCCACGGCCAACACCATGAATATCCCTGGTCCCTTGCTGGACCGCATGGAGGTGATTCGTCTCTCCGGCTACACCGAAGATGAGAAAGTCAATATCGCCGAACGCTATCTTGTACCCAAGCAGATCAAAGCTGCCGGATTGAAGGATGAAGAGATCCACATCAGCGAGTCGGCCCTGCGTGACATCGTTCGTTACTACACCCGCGAGGCGGGTGTGCGTAACCTGGAACGCGAGATCTCCAAGATCTGCCGCAAGGTTGTGAAGCAGATTCTGCTGGAACCGAAGGCCAAGAAGGTCAACGTCACTGCGCGCAACCTGGAGAAATTCCTCGGCGTGCGTCGCTTCCGCTTCGGTACCGCCGAAGAGAAGGATCAGTTGGGGCAGGTGACTGGGCTGGCATGGACTGAGGTGGGTGGCGAGCTACTGACCATTGAGGCCGTGGTGATGCCGGCTAACGGCAAGCACGTGGTTACCGGCCAGCTGGGTGATGTGATGAAGGAGTCTATTCAGGCCGCCATTAGTGTAGCGCGGGCCCGTGCCCGTAGCTTGGGCTTGCATCCTGACTTCTACAGCGAGAAGGATATCCATATCCATGTCCCTGAAGGCGCCGTGCCGAAGGATGGTCCCAGCGCCGGTATCGGGATGTGCACCGCCCTGGTGTCGGCCCTGACAGGCATCCCGGTACGGGCCGATGTAGCGATGACTGGCGAGATTACCCTGCGCGGTGAAGTGTTGCCCATCGGCGGTCTCAAGGAGAAATTGTTGGCAGCCCATCGCGGCGGTATCAAGACCGTGTTGATCCCTCAGGAGAATACCCGTGATCTGACGGACATTCCGAAAAATATTATGCAAAGCCTGGATATTCGCCCAGTACGGTGGATCGACCAAGTGCTCGAAGTGGCCTTGCAACACATGCCGGAACCGCTGCCCGAAGAGCCGGAAAATCCCAAGTCGGGTGCAAAGGGTAAGTCGTCCAAGGAAAACTCGCTGCACACCCATTAATTCAAGCCCTTAGAGCCGAGCTTAATCAATACAATCCTTCGTCGGACGGCGCCGCAGGCCTTGTCCGACGGGGGTTGGCGCGGCTGGCGGCTTGACGGGGGTGGGCACGATTGGTATAAAACATCGCGAATTTCAGTGACCAGCCGTCCATCTCCCGGGCGGCTTTTTGCGGGGCCACCCGCAAGCCAAAATAACCAACAGAAGGGGTGAATTTAGTGAATAAATCAGAACTGGTTGATGCAGTTGCCGACAGCGCGGATATTTCTAAAGCGGCCGCCAGCCGTGCAGTGGATGCAATGATTTCTACCGTCTCTAGTGCACTGCAAAATGGTGATCAAGTTTCACTGGTTGGTTTTGGTACTTTCTCCGTCAAAGAGCGCGCTGCGCGCACGGGGCGTAACCCGCGCACGGGCGAAAGCATCGAGATTCCTGCGGCAAAAAATCCTGTTTTCAAGGCTGGTAAAGCGCTAAAGGATGCCGTAAACTAGCGCGCCTTTCCTGGGGTGCTTAGCTCAGTTGGGAGAGCGTCGCCCTTACAAGGCGAATGTCGGGGGTTCAAGTCCCTCAGCACCCACCAGCAGGTTTTCGGGAGTGGTAGTTCAGTTGGTTAGAATACCGGCCTGTCACGCCGGGGGTCGCGGGTTCGAGTCCCGTCCACTCCGCCATAACTGCAAAAGGCGTTCCTGAGTTGCTTAGGAACGCCTTTGTTTTTTCATATCTTCTCCAATCAATCGCAGACACGATTCCATGTTGAACTTCATACGCGAACGTGCACAGGGCTGGATCGCCTGGGTTATCGTCGGCTTGCTGATCATCCCCTTCGCCCTCTGGGGCATCAACGAATACTTTGGCAGTGGCGGTAAATTGGTAGCGGCCACGGTCAACGGTGTCGAGATTGATCAACAGGAATTTCAGCGCTCCTTCTACGAGCGCCGCAGCCAGATGCAGGAAATGCTCGGCAAGCAATATGATTCCCGCGTCTTCGATCCCCAACTGCGTCAGCGCGTGATCAACGAACTGGTCGAACAGGAACTGCTGCTGCAGAACGCCCATGAGATGAATTACCGGATTTCTGATCAGAGTGTCGTGGCGACCATCCAGTCCATTGAGGCCTTCCAGGAGAACG
>Ga0114931_10009392_pt1 | contig 11726 bp, 13 predicted proteins | sample 2SBtaG_FD_89579 | JGI IMG/M metagenome (GOLD analysis project Ga0114931, IMG submission 89579) | Deep subsurface microbial communities from Kolumbo volcano to uncover new lineages of life (NeLLi) - 2SBTROV14_V59a metaG | ecosystem: Environmental > Aquatic > Marine > Volcanic | place: Kolumbo...
CGGTGGTCGCCGGTTAATTGAACAGCGTCGGGTTCGGCAGCCTGGAGGTGCCGGGCGGAGGCCGTAACGGTTCGTAACGTGACGGGGTGAGGAAAAATAAAAAGGAAAAACTAATATAGTCCGAAAGTTGATAAAAAGAGGATTGTTACTATGCGACTTAATTTACGACAGGGAATTTATTTAGCGGCTCTCCTACACGATATTGGGAAGTTCTGGCAAAGGGCAGAAAAAGATCGCAAGGTTCTCAAGCAATCTACGCTTCAAATGGAAGGTTCTATTTGCCCAACAGGCAAGGCCGGATATGCAACACATATTCATGCACTATTTACCAGCGAATTTTTTGAAAATCACCGGGATATTTTCCCCGGAGAGTTAGAGCATATCGGATAAAAGATTCAACTTGGGAATCTATCCGCCCGGCATCACAAGCAAAACCTCGGCGAATATGAACGCATAATTCAATATGCCGACTGTCTGTCTTCGGGACATGATCGCAGAGATGAAGATGAAGACGTAGCTCACGATAGTAGGTATAAATACAAAAAAATACCCTTGCTAAATCCTTTTGATACCGTTTATGATATAAAAAAGGGAGAGGATCGAAGTTATTATAAATTACTGCCTCTATTTATCGATGATCGTGTTTTTCCGGAACATAATGTTGATTTAAATATTGACAGGCAGAATGATTACAGACAACTCTGGAATGCGTTTGAAGAAGAGGTAAAAAGATTACCTAACAACCATTTCACCAGCCAGGCTACTTCTCTTTTAAATCTTCTGAAGAAATATACTTGGTGTATTCCGAGTGCAACCAATAGTATGCCGGATATTTCATTGTACGACCACTTGAAAACCACGGCTGCTATCGCAACCTGTTTATACCAGTCTACTGAGATTGAGGAATTTGGTTCACTGCCCGTTTCTTTTGATGGACTTATACAAGAAGAAAAAGAACGATTTGTTTTGTTGGCGGGAGATTTTTCTGGGATCCAAAAATTTATATATCAACTTTCATCGAAAGGTGCTGCCAAAACATTAAAAGGGCGTTCTTTTTATCTGAGTCTGGTACAGGATGTAGTTATTCAAAAGATTAAAAATATTTTTGAAGCAGAAGACGCCCAGATTTTAATGTCAAGTGGTGGACGTTTTCAAATTTTACTTCCTAACGACAGTAGTAAGATTGAACTATTTAAAGAGTTTATCTCAAAGATTAATCTTGAATTACGCAAAGAATTCGAATCAGTATTATACCTGGCAATCGGCATAAAAGCATTTCGTGCTTCTCAACTATTAAAAGACAATGGATATAGTGAGGCGGTAAAAGATGCATATAAAGAAGTTGAAAGAGATAAGAACCGAAAATTTGCAGAAGTCATTGACGAGCAGTTTTTCATGCTAGGTGAAGTATCCGGTACCAAATCTGCCCAGATTTGTCATGTAACGGGCATAGATTTGCAGGATAATCAGGTGGCTGAGTTGGTTGAAGAGGACATGATAATCAGTAAGTCTGTCGAAGAACAGATTTCGCTCGGTCGCTGGCTAAGGGATGCAAAATATATTGTGAAAATCCAAAAATCGACCGGGAAAAAGAAGAATCATGAAATTACCCCCCTTAGTAACTTTGTGAGCGAATCCGATGAAGATGCGATTACCTACCGTTTCTGTAAGAGTTTGACGAAGGAAGAATTGAAAAGAATGACCAAATTTGAACCTGTTTCAGATGTTATCGCAATTAATAACACAGATTTCATGTCATTTTCTGAAACAGGACAACATTTTAGTTCATCATTCATGTTTTATGGGGCTGCATGGACGCCTGATGAAGTTTCGGATGAAGATAAAAAAGAACCAAAAACCGTTGAATTCACCGATATTGCTAAAGATAATGCCAATAATCTGATGGCCGTGGTAAGACTGGATATTGACAGTCTTGGTGATTTATTCAGGAATGGATTTAACACATCCAACAGCACCAATAAGTATCTTGGCAGCATTTCCCGTTACAGTAATATGAGTGAGAAACTCGATCTGTTTTTTTCCGGATATATTCATTACCTCATCTCAGAAATTTATAAGAGTGAAAAAGAATTTGACCAACAACTCCTAAGCGGTTCATTTACCGAAGATCAACCCTGTCAACATATTTTCCCGGTTTATGCCGGTGGAGACGATGTTTTCATTATCTGCAGATGGGATATAGCTCCTCAACTTGCCAAGCGGATTCACGATGATTTTAAACGATTTGTGAACCATCATGATAAACTAAGCCTCTCCGGCGGGATTAGCGTAGTCTCCGGAAAATATCCTATTCATAAAGCAGCACTGGAGGCAGACGAAGCCGAGAAAAAAGCTAAATCGTTAAAGAAAAGTGAAAAGGCGGATGGCAAAGATGCTCTGTGTATGTTTGGTCAGGCCATGAGTTGGAAGGATTTTTCTTTGGCTGAATCATATGTTAAACAGATAATCACCTGGCAGGAACAAATGAAAAGTCGAACGATTCTGAGTTTCCTCCGGAATTTGTATGCCGAATATGATGATCGATTCCATTTCGGCAGATGGAGATGGCGATCGGCCTACCAGTTAAAGCGCATAGGAAAAGCCTATAAAAACGAGGAAGACATGGCACGTTTTGCCAGCTGGTTGTTTACTGGAAATTTAGACAACGAAGGACCGGAAAGAGTAGAGATTCTAAAAAAGAATAAAGAACAAAAAGAACAACGTAATCCCGAACTGGTCGATTTGACCGGCTTTGCCGTACGTTGGGTGCAAAATTTAACCCGAAATAAATCGTAAATATCATGACAGACAAAGAACTAAATACGATTAAAAGGAAAATCCCTGAATGGATTGAAAAAGGATTTTCATCAAAGGAAGACATAGATCTGATCGAAGATTTTGGAAAATATATAGCTGATGCAAAAGAAGGTAATAAGGGGAAGTGGTTCGCAGGTAGAAATGCTATTTCAACTTCTCAAATCAGGATTGCTTATGGAGAAGTTACTCGTCTAAAGATGCAGTTTGATGAAACTGCAATGATGCTGTTACGACCCAAAATAGCGTATGCAGCAGCAAGAGATGGAGGTTATATTTTTAATGATTTTCAAAAAATCATTTCAACAGGTGTTGATGCAGTCTCAGCATCACAAAATAAAAAAGCCGCTTTCATTAATCTTGCCAATATATTTGAAGCCATTTTGGCCTATCACAAAGCTTATGGAGGTAATTAATCATGAATAAACTAATCAAAAAAGTACACTTTAGTTTACCCTTACTTATAAAATCTGGTCTCCACATCGGTGGCAGCAACTTAAGTATGGCCATTGGTGGAGCAGATGCCGTGGTAATTCGTGATCCCCTTACGCAAGAACCCATTATCCCAGGCAGCTCTGTAAAGGGGAAAATGAGATCCTTAACAGAGAAATTACTGGGCAAATTTACCAAGGCGGGTAACAAAAATGCACATCTCCAAAATTTACCATTCACTGACGATTCGAAGCACGTTATATGTAAATTATATGGCACTGCAAGTGGAGGAGAAGATCAAGTTCCGAGTCGATTAATTGTCCGGGATGCCAAATTGGATCGAGATTCTGAAAAGGATTTGAAAAATACAGATGGCACAGATATGCTATACACTGAAGTAAAGACAGAAGTAGTGATAGACCGTGTCACATCAGCTGCAACACCAAGACAATTGGAAAGAGTCCCTGCCGGTTCTGTATTTAGCTTAGAACTGGTTTTAAATGTATTTGAGGATGATGACGAAGATGAACTCGTTAACTATGTAAAAGTGGGGCTTCGCTTAATGGAAGATGATTCTTTGGGTGGAAATGGCTCAAGAGGCAGTGGCGAAATCTCAATTAACTGGGATAATATCGTAACCAGACAGAAGGTTCTGAAGGATTATGAGGCAGGTAATGACTGGCAACCATACACCAATCAGTGATGAACTATAAAATAATTTATCTGGAACCAACCAGTCCCTTTCACTTTCAAACGGGGGGCGGAGATCATGAATCAGTGGATTTGTATCCCCGATCAGATACGCTCTCCGCAGCGGTAACTTACTGGTGGTTCCGCCAATATGAACGGGTGCCCGGATTTCCTGCGAAGCTGCCTTTTCACATTTCATCTCTCTTCCCTGCTATTAGGACTAAGACCGGGATCAAAAAGCTTTATCCCAAACCGATAGGAATAGATATTGATCCTGATAAACACAATCATAAGGTGTTTAAAAAAATTAGCTGGATTGATCAGGATCTGTTTGATCTATGGAGGGACGGTGGAAATATCATCGATTTCATTCCTCAAAACTCTGGAGATAAACATCTGAAACGTGCCGGTACGGTGTGGGTAAAAGACCCTGATCAGGATTTGGGGTCCGGGCAGTTGTACTCCCTGGATACAAGAACACGCGTCGTACTCGACCGCTCCAATAGCGCTTCAACACCATTTCATTTTGTCAGTATTATTTATGCAAGTGACCTCCTGTTTTGGTTTTTTGCTGATATAGACAAAAAGCAAGAGATCCCGTTTATGGCTATGCTTAGATTACTGGGTGATGAAGGCTTGGGCGCTGATCGTACAGTAGGTATGGGCCACTTTAATGTTTTGAATGAAATAAACGATATTGCTTTTGCCAATCAGCATATTCATAAGTGGTTTAATGTCGGTATATATAATCCTTCTCCCGAAGAGATAGCCGGTATACAATGGGAGCAGTCTGCTTACAATCTTGAAAACCGGAGAGGCTGGGTCAGCGGAAAATCACTGCGCCGGCGCCCGGTCCCATGTATTACGGAAAATGCCGTTTTGTGGTCGGCTGAACCACTCAATGGAAGTATACCGTGTTTATTGGACAAAAATGACCCGAATATACCCGAAGATTCCAAACCGGATTATTCTGTATACAGGGATTGTCGCGGTTTTTTTATCCCATGTACTAATTGATTTCCGTTATGAGTATAGATATTAAAAAAATTACAGGACACGAATCAAAAATTGAGAAAAAAACGTTTTTCTTTACTCCCTTTTCTCCGCTCTTTATTGGTTCCGGCCAAAAATTTATCAAAGGGCTTGATTTTGTTAGCCAAAATAATAAAACATATCAACTGGACCTCACGAAATTATTCCGGGATCGCATTGAGGATCTGGATAAACTGGAAAGCGCCATAAAAAATGCGAATATCCCAAATTATACATCTGAAAATGGGATCAAGATTTCACAGTATGTGAAGCAATCCTGGTATGGTGACTCTAAATCAAATGAATTGTTAGAGCCGGTCAGCGATGGTTTTGGAATCCCAATTATACCCGGTAGCAGTTTCAAAGGAAGTATGCGAACAGCATTGTTCGCAAGTTTTCTTAAAGAAAAAAAATTAGATGAGGGCGAATATCGAAATCTTATTACTAAAAGAGATGGTAAATCTCTTCCCGTTAAATGGGCATCTCAATCATTGCAAAAAGAATTATTAACTACTTATCACCAATCGAAGAAAGGAAGCTCCCCGAACTACGATATTGGTCGTGCATTTAGAATCAGCGATATCAAATTTAATGCAGAGAATCTTGAAGTATTTAATGTTGCCGTATTGAATGAGACAAACAACGGTTTTCAGTGGAGTGTAATGGGGGGTAAGGATAAAAATGTTGACCAATTATCATTCGCCACAAAAATTTCCCTGGCTGGCATTTCATTTGATGAAGAAATAACCAAACCCCAAAAATTTGATATTTCTATAAACAGGAGTGTGTTAGAAGCAATAGAATGGCGAAAGCCGTTTGATTTCAAGATTATTGCAGACAGTTGTAACCAGCTTTCGAAAAAAATACTGGTAATGGACCTGAGTTATCTGGATGATGCAAAAAACAACTTTTCTGAGTTATCTGTTGTAATTGATGATTTGGAGGAGATTCTTGAGACTGTTGAAGAATGCATGATTGAAAACGAAAAAGGGAAAAAATTATCGTGGATCCAGAGAATCGGATGGGGATCGGGCTGGTTAACGATGACGGGTGCGCATACACATGACGATTATATCGATATTGTGAAAAAGGCTTATCCAAAGCTTTTCAAGAGAACCGGCCCCTTTGAATTTCCCAAAACAAGAAAAATTGTTCTCGACAGGGCAGGTAAACCCGCCACCACGATGGGGTGGGTGTTGATAGAAGAACAATAAATATCCCCCCATGACTCTCATCAATCTCGTCGGCGGGCAACTGGCGCCCAATTATTTCGCGGCTTTGAAGCTGAAGCCGGATCATATCATACTCTGCCATACCGAAGATACCTTGGACAAGGCACTCCAATTGGAGCAGCAGATTGTCCGTGAGCACCCCTGCCGGATCGAGATGGTATCTGTCGACCCGTTCGATTTTGACGCTATTCGGCGGGAAGCCGTGCGCCTGGTGAACAACCTACCGGAACCTGCGGGTGCGGTATTGAATATTACGGGCGGAACCAAACCCCTGTCGTTCTCATTTGCAGAAGCCTTCCGGGGAACCGGTGCACAGATGCTTTATGTGGATACTCAAAACGAATGTCTCTGGTGGAATGAGAGCGGGGTCTACAGAAGTGAGCCATTCGATTTCCGCTTCAGCGTGAGTCAATGGCTTTCCATGCAAGGGGTTGCCGATTTTGATCAAACGGATATAAATCTCGTCCATTCGCTCAGGGATCTGACGGGGTATATCTTTATGGGCAGACTTCATAAGACAGGCAACGGTAAAACACTGCAGAGGTTCCAGTCAAAACTGGTGGCGCAGATGAGCCGGAAGGAAGCATGGGAAGGTCCTATTCGGATGATCAGTTATCCATCCGGCATGATGTCATACATGAAAAGGTCTGGGTAGAGTTGAATCGTCATCGTTATGACCAGAAAAAGCCGGATTTCTGGCATTATTATTTCACCGGCGGATGGTTCGAATATTGGGTGTGGCAGCAATTGACAGACAACGGTGAATATGATGATGTGCGTTGTAATGTGAAGGTTCATACGAATTTTAATGGCAATGCACATAGAGACGCGCGGCTGCGCGTCTCCACTATTCCCCGCCATGAAATCAAGAATGAAATCGATGTGCTGGCCATACGCAACGGTGTGCCCGTATTTATAGAATGCAAAGCCGGCAAGATAACGGCGGCAACTGTTAACAACTTGTATAGCATGGCCGAACGGTATGGCGGACGTTACGCGCAGAAATTGCTGATTTCCCTGTACCCGGAACGTTCGCCGTCCATCAGGGATAAAATAAATGAATCAGGTATAGATTGGATTTATGGTCCTGAAGCAATCATTTATGAACTGAAAAAGTATCATGAAAACCTGGTAGTCAGGGTATGATGTGATTGTCCACTGATAAAAACAACATGAAATGTCAGAAAAACTACTAATCGCTTCTTTGGGGATTGGACCCTATCACCCATCCTTTTATAACCTTGAAGATGGGGAGCCTGTCAAAACCATACTCAGCTTTAAAGCACTTGCAGAACATTTTCAAATTCCATTTGAACAGATTCGGGTGATCGGTACCGAGCCGGATGAAGACCATCATTTAAGGGGATCGGAATGGTCATATGTCAAAGAATCCTTCGGAAGAGAGTTGGAATCCCATCAGAAGGTCGTCGTTCCCTTTGGATTAAACAAGCTGGACCACTACCGCTTTTTTCAACAGTTACTAGCGTTGTTTGACGGTTATGATGAAGTCATTATCGATATGACACATGGATATCGAACGTTTCCGCTCATCATGTTGATGTCTCTTTTTTTTAGGGAAGCTATTCAGGAGGGGGATACAAAAGTAAGGGTATTCTACGGTGCTTATGAAGCAGGGACTGCCACCAGTGATCTTGTTGGAAAAAATCGCGATGGCAATCCGATTCATGCCAGGAGAGTGGAGCTTGTGGAAATGCAGATCATACCGGAACTACTCGATTGGGTCAAAGCTACCGAACGATTTATAAAATATGGCATCGTCTCAGATCTCTCCGAAAGGACAAAGGGATTAAATTTACCTCAGAAAATAGACAAAGATTTGGATGTGCTTAACAAATCATTGGCCTACAACCATCTCTATGTGATTCCTGATACGATTCGTAAACTGGAGAATAAATTTCGGTCTGATAGAAAACATATTAAACCCGACGATCCGCTCTACTATTTGATTGATCCTATTCTGAATCTTTCGGATCAACTTTCGGACCACTCCCAATCAGGCTCATTGCTGAAATCAGGCGCCTATTTCTTTAAAATAAAACGATTTGGCCAGGCGGCCATCTCCCTGCGTGAATATGCAATCGTATCACTAAGCGAATGCATTGTGAATAAAAGTGATGAAAAAGAAAAATATAACCACGCTCAACGAATGATTGGACTGCTAACCCAGATACACTATAAGGATAGCGATGACCGGGATAAAGCGGTCTCTTTTAGTGAACTCGTTGGTAAGACACACAAGCGGCCTGTGGATGAATTATCAATGACTTGTTATAAACTTAGCAAGATCAGGAATAATTTTGCTCATGTGAAACGGGTCGATGCCAGGCAAATATCAGGTTTTCATAAAGATTTGGAGAATATTTTGTCCAATGCTTCCGAGCTATTTGATTTTTCAAGTGATCCGGTCGATGAATGGATGGATTGGCTGCAAAGGGAATTGCCGGAAGGAGACGGTTCATGATTGTTAATCTCTCTAACCACCCCTTTTCGCATTGGTCGCCGAAACAAAAAGATCGGGCTATCAGCCAATTTGGAGAAGTTATCGATATGTCTTTTCCCGATATATTGCCAGAAGCCGATGAGAAGTGGATTTCTGAGCTTGCCGGAAATTTTTTAGAAGAAATTATCAGGATAAATCCCGATGCCGTTCATGTACAGGGAGAACAAACATTCACTTATGCCATTGTAAAATTACTCCAGAAAAAAGGAATTCCCTGCTATGCCAGCACAACGAAAAGGAATGTTAAATCAACTGGAAACGGTAAGACACTCCGCCAGTTTGATTTTGTCCAATTTCGCCAATTTCCCGATTGATTAATTAAAATATGGCTAACCAACTGCAAAAACCCATAACACTCATTGCCACGTTAGGCAGTTCACCGGCTGTCCTGACAGAGGCACTGTATGAATTACACCGGAAAAAAGACTGGCCTGTTGATGAGGTCATTATTATAACGACACGCCATGGGAGTGAACGAATCAAAAATGAATTAATGTCGTACGGCCCTGAGAAAGGTGGGTTCTACCGGCTGCTTGAAGAACTTGAGATTCCTCCACACGCTATAAAAATACCTTATGGTGATCAATTGAAAGCCGTTGCAGGTCCCGACGGAAAGGAACTTGATGATATTCGAAATCGTGAAGACGACGAATGTATGGCGGCATATATCCAGCAGGTCGTCCGTACTCAATGCGCGCGTCCCGATCGGAAGATTTATGGTTTAATGGCTGGCGGCCGCAAAACAATGGGTGCCCACCTGATGTCGGCTATGCAGCTATTTGCACGGCCGGATGACCGTCTGCTGCATATCCTGGTATCAGAACCTTTTGAGTACATACGCAACTTCTATTACCCTACCAAACAGTCGGTGATGCTTGAACGAAAAACGATTACTGGCGATGTGGAAGGAGAGTATGATGCGTCGCAGGCGAGGATTGATCTGATCGACATCCCATTCATAAAACTACGCACCTATCTCGAGTCGCAACTGGATTTTTCGAAGCCGTATCCGGAACTTGTTGCTGAAGTGGACAGACAACTTGCTGGGGCAGCTCAGTATCCCGTTCGGTCATTGATCATAGATTTACCCTCATCCTGTATTTATGTTAACGGAAAGGAAAACCAGATAAATATCGAAGCACGACAGCTCTCGATATTTGCATTACTTGCCGTTTTAAATGCACGGTTTGGGAAATCGCGTGACGTTGCGTGGGCTGAAATTGTCACCGATGTTGCTATGCTTGATTTACTACACGTCATTTACAGAACGATCAAGCATCATGGATCCCTTGAAGATGCAGAAGACGAATATCGTCAGATGACCTTTAAAGATTTTGAAAAGGAGGATAATTGGGTCACCTGGGATTACTGGAGAGACAGAAATAAAAAACTTCAAAAGCGCGATTTCCCGGTCAAACGTACGCAATTAATGAAAACACTTGAAAAAGGCATCAGGGAATTAAATCTGCCTGTTACCCGGGAACACTTGTTTCAGTTTACAGATGCACCACGGGCAATGCAGGCTATTCACAATGTGCCTGTACCCGTTGCTAACGTAGAAGTCGTGGGACTCACAGATGAGATGATTGATGAGGTTTTTGAGAACTGATTTGAATTCTGGTAATTCCCGAGCATTGTTTTCGGATCCATAAATTTTAGCTCACTCCAATTGTCATCGTTATGCCTCGTAACGTGACGACTTCCCTCTGCACGAAACTTTCTTTTCATATTCAAACCACACTCCGAAAAGCGGGTGTGAACATCCGGAATGGATGTTTAGATCTGAAGAAAAAGAAAGAATTTCGACACTATGACATCAATAGTATATACCGACCATGCCCGACGCAGAATGAGTCAGCGTGGGATCGCGCGAGATATGATCAGACAAACCCTGCAATATGGAACCTGTTACTACAGACAGGGGTATCAGTTCTATGTTATTCGAAATAAGGATTTGCCCGCCTCTATGCCGCCACAGCAACAGGATCGTTTGCGAAACCTGACGGTAGTGGTGCATCAGGCACCGGATTGTGAATTTGCTGTCATTACAGCATACAGGTCCGACAGGGCTGCCTCAAAGATACGTCGTAAGTCAAAGAAGCTGCTTTGAATTTCTTTGCGAGGCTTTGATGAGAAGCGTTAGGTATCGTAACTGCTCGTAATGATACGAAAAGCCAGGCTATTCCAGGCAAAGTGTAGATTTCAGTTTATCATCATATTCACAATCCAAAGGAGAAGGTTTCATGTTCCAAAATCATCACAGATATATTGATTTTCTGGTTGAGCATCAGCTGACCAACGAACAGTTCATGTTTTTGTATATCCTTTATGCCGATTCACTGGAAACGGATGGTGATGGCGATCGTGTTTTCCCCCGCGAAGGGCCGGCAATAGCCTCGATCTGGAAGTATGCACAGGCAATGAAGAGCTGGCCGCGTGCGAGCCTGCAGCATCTGGTTGACCGTGGTTTTGCCCGTTTCCTGGGGCCCGCTGATAAGTTTATACCCGACCTCATGGAAGTAACCGAACAGTTTCGCAAACTGCTATTTGTCGGACCAGAAGAGGCTGCGTTATTCTGGGATGCGTATCCGGTACCACAAAGAACTGGTATTACGTTCCGTTCAATCATCCCTTTATACCGCAGGACGGTGTTAACATTGCTTGTACACAGGCAGGTTATGGATGCGCTGCAGTGGGGAATCCGCCATCATTTGATCGACCAGAATATAAGGGTTTGGATCACTAATCAACGCTGGAAGGATGTGGAGTGCATTCGACGCTGTCGTGATTTGCATGCAGAAACGTCGCAGGATATCACCTTTGGAACGAGTGAGAAGTAACGTTCCGTAACGTTACTCTTTCACGGATGCGGATAGAAGAGTGATATATTCAATCGCACAACATCCGGATAGAGGGAACATGCTCTCCCCTGTCATCATGAGGAATGACGGGGTTTGGGAGAGGCGCAAAGGGACCGGTGGAAACAAGCCGGTCCCTGATTTATC